>Ga0233425_10000713_pt1 | contig 82568 bp, 71 predicted proteins | sample Watercolumn_Towu_2_FD_181712 | JGI IMG/M metagenome (GOLD analysis project Ga0233425, IMG submission 181712) | Freshwater microbial communities from Lake Towuti, South Sulawesi, Indonesia - Watercolumn_Towuti2014_140_MG | ecosystem: Environmental > Aquatic > Freshwater > Lake | place...
TCGTCCGCGAAAAGAGTGAAATGCCATACGCGGATTTCTACACCGATCTCTACGGAGCCGTCGATGCAGCAACCTACGCCCCCGAAGATCCACGCCAGCATAGTCAATCGCGGATCTACTGCTCGAATTTAAACCAGGCTCGCGGCGTGTCGTACCGCGCCGTCGCGTTGCTTGGACTATCTGAAGGTTTGTTCCCAGCCCCTGTCGACGAAGACCCCTTTCTCCCTGATGTTGATCGCGAAAAACTGGCTTGGCAAGCCTTGCCCGTCGAACCGCGCCTGCGCAGTGATCAGCAATCCCTCTTCTATGAAGCGGTCACACGCGCGAGTGATTATCTTCTCCTCACGCGACCGTACCTGGCGGATGATGGAGAAACCTGGGTCGCTTCCCCATTCTGGACCGCCGTCCGCGGACTGTATGAGGTTGATGCCCCGTTGCGTGCGCGCACCGAAAGCGTACAGATGCTGTCCGATTGTGCCTCTCGTGTTGAGTTGTTGACCGCAGCGGTCCGCCGCCGTGGACTTCCCACAATGTATGCTGATCTAGTCGCGGACTGGGAGAATCTGCGGTACGCAGGTCAGATTCTCCGCGCGCGCATGGCGCGGGATTATCGGGGTCCATTGGACGGACAATTGTCCGCGCTTGAACCGATTCTCACAGAACGCTTTGGACCCACGTATATCTGGAACGCCAGCGCGCTGGAAACGTACGCGGGCTGCGGCTTTCGATTTTTGATCGGCAACGCCCTGGCGTTGGAAGAATTGGAAACACCCGACGCTGGATACGATGTAGCCCAACTGGGCAGTCTGCTCCACGAGATCCTTGAAAAGGTCTATCAACAAGCGAGCGATCCCACGGATGCAGATGCCGTGCTTCAAGTTCTGCCCAGGGTAGCGCAAGAGGTATTTGACGCTGCGCCGACCGAGTACGGTTTTCGTCCGCTCTTGATCTGGGATAAACAGCAAACTGAATTATTGGAACGTCTGGCAGAAACGATTCGCAACCTGGCAGAAGAGGAAGCGGGTTTTCGTCCCACGCATTTTGAGAAACGATTTGGCACACCCCCGCTCAATGTCGAAACGCCTGCCGGCTCTGTCTTGTTCCGCGGAATAATCGACCGCGTCGATTTCAATGCCCAGGGTCATTTGAATGTGATCGACTACAAAACTGGGATGAGCAAGCTGGACAATCGCTCGCTTGGAGAGGGACTGCGCCTGCAGCTAGCACTGTATGCGCTTGGTGCCGAAAAAGCGCTTAAACTGGGACGGGTGTCAGATGGTTTCTACTGGGGAATTCTAAGAGGTGAGGCTAGTTCACTCCGTTTGAGCAAATTCAAATTCACCGATCCGGATGGCGTGGAATATTCAGGGATGAGCGACGCTATCGCTCTAACATTGAAGTATATTGGTGCAGATGTCGAAGGGATTCGCGCCGGCCATTTCGTTCCCATCCCACCACGTGGTGATTGTCCAAACTATTGTGTCGCTAAATCGATTTGTTGGCGCTATCAACCCACGGAACATTGATGAACCTGATTGATACGCTCGAACTCAAAGATAAACAACCAGAAGCCGCAACAACGCGCGGTCGAGACATTTCCGTCGATGCCGGGGCTGGCTCGGGCAAGACCAAGACGCTGGTCGCGCGCTACCTTTCCTTGCTCGATGAAAAATGCCCCCCGCGTTCGATTGTGGCGATCACCTTTACCAAAAAGGCGGCGCGCGAAATGCGCAATCGCATTCGCCAGGCGGTCCAGGATTGGCTGGCGGGCGATTGCCCATCGGTCGAACGAGACCGCTGGCGGCTAATCGAAACGGACATCGACACCGCGCGGATTGGGACGATCCATAGCTTGTGCGAATCGATCCTGCGGGCTCATCCAGCGGAAGCATCTGTTGATCCTAGCTTTGGGGTGTTGGATGAAGGGCTGGCGGCGGCACTCAGCGCCCAAGTGATTGAAGATGCATTGGACTGGGCAAGCCAGCAACCCGCATTATTGCCGCTCTTTGACGCCTTTGAAACGCGCGCACTTGAAGAGATCGTCGGAACCCTGCTCGAGAAACGGCTTGATACGGCGAGCGCACTTGAAGAGACGGACCTTTTGGCGAAATGGTCTCAAGCGCTGGGTTCAAAATTGAAGGATTTCGGTGACCAAGTCAGCGCGGGCACAACCGAGTTGACAGATCTTGCGAACGGCGATCTGGTCTCTGACGCAGGTGACAAACTTGCAGAGCAAGTAAGAAGTTTGCTCGGCAAGTGGTCGGCTTTTCACTCGAATCTGACGAGTGGCAATTCCATAGGCGCAGCCGAGCAGCTCTTTTCCATCAGGCACGATGACTGCGATGGAAGATCCGGCAAAAAGACGAGCCGCGCCAAAGTACTTGTCAAAGAATTGCGAGATGCTTACGATGTCTCGGTTGATCCTTGGCTGGGTGGAGCCAATAAAAAAGATCCCCCGCCCGACCCAACCATCGAATCACGGACGGCGGATACCCTACCGCTGCTGAAGGCAGTGTTTGCACACGCGCTGGGAGACTATCAAGCCGCCAAAGACCTGCGGCACGAACTTGATTTTGACGACCTAGAAGCCCAAGCCCTTTCGCTCTTGCGGAACCCGGAGATTCGCGCGCGCTGGCAATCTCAGATCGGGGCGCTCCTCGTCGATGAGTTTCAGGATACCAACGACCGCCAACGTGAAATGGTCGAGGCGCTTGCTGGCACCTACGATGGCAAGATAGGACGACTCTTTGTCGTCGGCGACGCCAAGCAAAGCATCTATCGTTTTCGCGGAGCGGATGTTGGCGTCTTTCGCCATCTAGATCAGACCATTCGCAACCGGGGCGGTCTACCGCTCACACTCAATCGGACCTTTCGCGCCCATGATGGATTAGTGAGGGCGTTGAATGAGATCCTGGGATCTGTGATGGTGAGTTCATCGCGTTATGTGGTCCCATTTGCGACTCTGACAGCGGATCGGGCTAGTCCCAAGACGAGTGTGACGGAACCATACCTTGAGTTTCTCTATGGCTTGGGTGATTCCACCGATGTGGCCCGCGACAGCGCGGCGAACTTGCTCGCCCAGCGATTGACGACCCTGCGCGCAGAAGAGAAAATATCCTGGGACCAAATCGCGCTTCTCTTTCGCGCGTCCACCGGCTTTCCCGAATACGAGCAAGCGCTCGAATTGGCTGAGATACCTTTTGTGACCGTTGCTGGCAAAGGGTTTTATGACCGTCCAGAGATTCGCGATGCGCTGAACATCCTGCGGGCGCTAGCGGATCCCTGGGATGATCTTGCGCTAGCGGGACTCTTACGCTCACCGGCATTCGGCGTTTCGGATGAAGGACTGTATCGAATGCGCTGGTCATCCGGAGGAGACAACCCGGTCCCTTATCGCACCGCCATTGCCGGCGATCTGACTTATTTGTCCGAGGCAGATCGCCATCATGCCGCGCGGGGAAAAGAAGTCGTTGAGCATCTAACTAAGATGGTGGATCGTGTTTCGGTTGCAGAGCTTCTCAAGCAAGTATTGGATACCACGCTTTATCCGGCTATTCTGTCAGCAGAGGGCACGGGTGTGCGCCTGCAGCGAAATATCGATAAACTTTTATCCGATGCGCAGTCGAGCGGAATCGTGCGGGTGAGCGAGTTTCTGGAATATATCGAGACCTTGCGCGAGGCGGGTGCGCGGGAAGGCGAGGCTCCTAGTGAAGCCGGTGGTGCGGTGCGCTTGATGACCATTCACAAGGCGAAAGGTTTGCAGTTTCCAGTCGTCGTCATGGCCGATGCATCACGGGGTCGTCCGCCGCTCAAAGTTCCTGTCTTGTTGTCCTCTGTGATGGGTTTGGTGCCGAACCCAGGTCGATTCGACAACGTGCCGCTGTGTTTCCGGCTCGGACAAGCTCTCGAGCGCGAGCAAGCCGACGCCGAAGACCTCCGTCTCCTCTATGTGGCCGCGACGCGCGTTGAAGAAAAATTAATCGTGTGCGGGCATCAACAAGATCGTAATTCAAACGTGTGGTTGGATAAGCTTGCAACGGCGGCGGGTCTAGATCTTGGGTTGATGCAAAGCCAACCAGCGGCATGGCAAACCCAAACGTTACCTGTATCGCAACAGTCTGTCCGTGGTATGGCGCAAGCCGTTCAGTCTCAAAAAGTGGAAACCAAACTCAAGGATGAAGCGAAATCGGCGATCTCCAATGCTATCCCACTTTATGCCCCCTTGATTTTATCAGACATGGAGCAGGTGGATGAAAAACAGAAAGATGCCCTGGACAATCAAAGACGGCTGCGGCGTGTGGTCGGTCGCCATCGTCGCCCTGAAGGAACCGTGTTAGGAACGCTGGTGCACGCAGCACTTTGTCGTTGGCATTTCCCAGGTGAACCTGGCCTAGATGAATTACTTCGTGCCGAAGCATTGATGGAGGGGTTGGTCGATCAAGACGAGCGCGACATGACCATTGCGCAAGCGAAAGAATTGCTCAATCGGTTCCGGACCGACTCGCGTTTTGAAGAAATCAATTCCGCGCCGGAGCGACATCACGAGGTTCCATATAGTCGCATGCTGGATAACGGATTGCCGACCACGGGTATCATCGACTTGGTTTATCGCAAATCAGATCAATGGCAGATAGTCGATTTCAAGACCGACCACATTGAGAATGAAACTCAATGCAATGAGCTGAGAGACAAATATGCTTCACAGGTTATCCGCTACCACGAAAGCTTCAAGCGATTGGCTGGTCATGCAGCGGAATCATGGATTTGTTTTTTGAACTTTGGGAATCAAATACATTGGGAACGGATCGATTAACTATTCCTACAAATTGAAACACTCTGAACAATCCACAAATATTGTTTTTGCGTAGGGGGATGGTTGAGAGTATAATTAGAAAGACAACCCTCTCACTGTTCCAATATCAGAGGGATATCCCAGGGAACCAGTGCGGGCTCCCGAGGCACGACAGAATACAACATCGTCGCCCGCTCAGGTTAAAAACTTGTGCGGGCGTTTGCTTTTTATTGATGTGCGTGTGTTCGTAGTCCGATATTTTGTGAACGTCGAATGAAATTGTGTGAGGGTGAATCGATGCCGGCCAATAATCAGACCTCTTTGTTTGACCACTCGCTTGAGCCGAGACTGGATCGCGTCTTTGCGCCGATGTGCAATGCGGTTCCGCTTGCCCAAGTCAAGCTGCTGAAAGGTGAGGTCGCAAACCATATGCAGGCGATTTGGCAGGCGTTGCGCCAAAATGAATTTCTGGATGTTACGCTTGCCGAACGGATTGCCACTGTGTTATTGCGGTTGCTGGGTGAGTACGGCGAACACACTGTATCGAACCAATCGCTTATCATCGGTGCCACGCGCTATTTCATCAAGGACCACGATGCCGAATCGGATCTATCATCGCTCTTGGGATTTGACGATGATGTGCGCGTTTTGAATTATGTTCTGGAATCTATTGGGAAGAACGATTTGAGGATTGACTTGTAATGCCCGACACCCCGTTTCTTGCACCTGGCGCGCGATTGCTCATTCGCGATGAAGAATGGTTGGTCAAGAGCGCGTTGCCAATTCGCACGGGCGGCGCGGCGGTGAGCGTTGTCGGCTTGTCCGAGCTGGTGCACAATCACGAAGCGGTGTTCCTGACCGAGTTGGATCGCATCACGGAATTGAAGCCCGAAGAAACCAAGCTCGTGGACGACGACAGCCCCCAGTATCGCCGTTCGCGTTTGTATCTCGAAAGTTTGTTACGCCGAACGCCGCCGACCGACGAACGTATCTACCTGGGTGACAAGGGCGCGATTGATTTTGCGCCGTACCAAATGACGCCCGCACATATGGCACTCCAAGCATTGCGACCACGCATTCTCATCGCGGATGGCGTGGGCTTGGGCAAGACCATTGAAGTTGGCGTGCTGTTGAGCGAGTTGATCAAACGCGGGCGCGGCGAACGGATCCTGGTTGTCGCAACGCGAGCGATGTTAGCACAGTTCCAACAGGAAATCTGGGCACGCTTTGCGATTCCCCTCGTACGCCTCGATTCCATCGGCGTGCAGCGCGTGCGCGCCAAAATCCCCTCGAACAAGAATCCCTTTTACTATTACAACCGCGTGATCGTTTCGGTGGACACGCTCAAGAATGATGCCCAGTATCGCCATTATCTTGAGCAATGTCACTGGGATGTGATCGTGATCGACGAATGTCACAATGTGGCGAATGCCGGGAGTGATCGTAATCGATTAGCAACCTTGCTCGCGCGTACGTGCGATAGTTTGATTCTCACTTCGGCGACGCCGCACAACGGACGCGCGGAGAGTTTCGCCAACTTGATGAATATGCTCGAACCGACGGCGATTGCGGATAACACCAATTACACGGCAACTGAAATCTCTGGCTTGTTCACACGACGTTTCAAGAAAGACATTGAAGACCAGGTGGCGGGGCAATTCAGCGAACGGACCGTCAAGTTAGAAAAACGCGATGCGAGTGAAGCTGAGGAAGCGTTCTTTGCACGTCTAGCAAGCGCACGTTTCCACACCTTGGATCGCGGCAGTAGTCGCGACGAGTTGTACCGCATTGGATTGCTCAAAGGGTTCTTGTCTAGTCCTGATGCGTGTGTACAAACCATCGATGGTCGTCTGAGCAAAATCGAAAAACCATTGGCGCGTTTGCGCGGCGAGCAATTGTCAGCAGAAGGCGATGATGCTCTCAAAGAATTCGCGCCCGAATTGATTCCCAGTCTAAGCAAGAAACAGCAACTAATGGATGACCTCGCGGCAGACCAAACCGTGCTCACCGATTTGCGAACTCTCGCGGTCGAAATTACTCTCAAGCAATTCACCAAGTTTCAACATCTGCTTAAACTCTTGCGCGATCTGGGAGCAAATGCAACCTCGCTCTCGCCGCGTGTGATTATCTTTTCAGAGCGTATCGCAACCTTGGAGTTTTTGGCGCGGCACTTGCGCGAAATGTTTGGCGTGAATGAAAACGTCATCCCAGTATTTCACGCGGGGCTATCGGATATTGATCAGCAAGCGATTGTCGAATCGTTTGGCAAAGAGGATAGCCCGATTCGGATTTTGCTCGCGTCGGATGTGGCGTCGGAAGGCGTCAACCTGCATTTCTATTGTCACTTGATGATTCACTTTGATATTCCCTGGTCGCTCATCACACTCGAACAACGCAACGGGCGCATTGATCGTTTTGGGCAAACGCAGTCGCCGATCATTTATTATTTGCTGACGGCATCGCGCGACGAAACGATTCGCGGCGATTTGCGTGTGCTGGATCGGCTCATCGAAAAAGAGCAAGAGGCGCACAAAAATATTGGCGATGCGGCAACGATCCTGGGTCTGCACGACGCGCAAAAGGAAGAGGACTATATCGCGCAAGCGATGGCGGAAGGCAAGCGTCCCGAAGAAATTTTGCCCGATGTCTCGCCCGAAAAAGATTGGCTTGATCTGTTGATGGAAGGCGCGGGGCAACCGACGGTCGAAGCGGAACGCGCGAGTTTGCCTGCGTTGTATCGGGATGATCTCGCGTTTGCGCGCGCCGCGTTCGATGAGATTCGTTCGGCGGATCAAACGTTGCCTGCACCAGAGTATCATCCGACGCGCCCCGAGTTTTCGTTTCTTGCGCCCGATGATTTGCGGCGGCGTTGTGATTTCATTCCCCAGGAAGCGATTCCCGATGATTGGACGTTTGTGTTGACGACGGATCGTGCGCGGATGATGAAGGCGATTGCCGACGCGCGGCGGCGCGAACACGAATGGACCCAGGTGCAACTCTTTTGGGAATTGCATCCTGTGATGGAATGGCTCACCGATAAATTGCTCGTGCGGTTTGGACGACACGAAGCGCCCGTGATTCTCACGCCGCGTTTAGAAAAAAAACAAACCATTTTGCTTTTCCAGGGTGTGCTCTCGAATAAGCGTAGTCAGCCGTTGATTACGGAATGGTTTGGTTTGCTCGTGCTCGGTCGCGGGAAATGGGAATTGCTTTCGCTCGAAACGGTTTTGCAATGCACGGGGTTTAGCGATGGCTTGGCAAATGCGGGCGTCGTCAAGAAAACGGACGACCTGGCAAAACTATTACCCGATGCGGTTGCGGAAGCGAAAAAACATTTGGAGCAATTGCGTTTGGATCGCGGTCAGTCATTGGGCAAACGTTTGCGCGATGATCAGCGCAAGTTGCGCCAGTGGCACGACACGACGATCACAAGTTTGGACACGCAGTTGAACGAGGCGCGTGGCGCGCAAGCGTCAAAATTGCAAGAAGAAAAATCGCGCGTTGATAAAGTGTTTCAGCAGAGAAGCGAATGGTTGACCGAAACGTTTTCGGCAGTGCCTGCGCCGTACTTGCGCGTGGTAGCTGTGTTTGGAGAGATTTAGTGTGAGCAAATTTCTTCGGCTTGAGAAATCTCGCTATACCGAATGGAAGCCAACAGCGCACATTTTTTCTCGCGGCGTGCGGCTAGGCGGCAATTATAAAGGAGGCAAATACGCGTATCCTTTCTGTCTTCCGCAGGATTGTGGCAATGAGAATCTGGCACGAGAGATCCGTGAGCGTGCGCTTGCGTATTTTGATAGCCACGCAATCAAATGGCACGACGGGCATAACCAAACCCCCAGTAACCATTTGTGTGATTCTCAAGTTTGTTGTGTGAATTTTCTTTTTCCATTTGCTAATCAGCCTGACGCGCTGAAGGATTTGTTACAGCCCGTTTATCGAGACATTGCACAAATGCTACCATTTTCAGATGAAGATAATCAATTCGTTGCTTTTGAATGGATTGGCAAAGACAACTATCTTAGTGAGGTCAAAAGAGAAGGTCAGCGTCGAACGCGTGGGGCGAATTTCACTAGTACAGATGCGATGGTGATGTTTGAGCGAAAGAATGGTAGCAAACAAATTGTTCTCATCGAATGGAAATACACGGAATCTTATTCGCCAGTACCATTGCATAAAGCAAGGAGCGGACGTGACCGTCGTGAGATTTACAGACACTTGTATGAGCGGGACGATTGTCCACTTGATAAAAAGGTCCTGAAAAATTATGACGCGCTTTTTTACGAACCTTTTTACCAATTGATGCGTCAGCAATTCCTTGCACATGAGATGGAATGCGCGCACGAATTCGGGGCAAAGGTGGCTAGTCTGTTGCATATATCGCCAGCACACAATGGCGAGCTCGAGCGTGTAACTTCAATTGGATTGTTAGACCTCAATATAGGCACAACAGTTACAGACATCTGGAAAAAACTCGTCAAGCCAGCCAATCGATTTGCGAGTGTTCATACCGAAGAACTATTTGGTAAATTTCCTGTCGACAATCATCCTGAAATGAATCAGGTGTGGAGCTATTTGTTAGAACGGTATCCCTGGTTTCAAGAAGCGATGCCTGGGTAAAGCGTGATTTCAGTTTATCGCCCAAGAGGATTGAATGTCTATATTTGATGATGCTGAAGGCAAATTACAGCGATACTTCTCGGATGGTTGGTGGGATATTTATGACGGCGCTCCCGCAAAGTGTGATTCGATACTAACCGTTTCAGATATTGTCTTGTCAGTAGCACTCAATTCGAAGCTGGATACCCGAACCAAGATTTGGTACGTTTGGAAAAATAGGGATGGCATCGAATTCGCACTATCAAAAGTACCCAATGACATTTCTCTGGTCTCGGATAACATTCCCTGGCAAGAGTTAAATGATGTTTTTGGAAAATTCTTGACTACAAAACACGCTAAGGAATCAGTAACAACAAAGATCCTGCACAAAAAACGACCTTATTTGATACCAATATTCGACAAAGTTGTGAAAGAGTATTTTCGGACCCGCATCGATCCTGGTCTTTACAAAAAACTGGGCGCGCCATTCTTAGGGTCCGTAAAAATATAACTTCCCGAATCAGTTGAGCGACATCGCCGAACGTGGACGAATGGTATAGTTCCACTGCGGGCAAACGGTGTGGTATTCCAGGTGGAGTCCATCCATCACTTCATCGGACACTTTGATGCCTGTCTCATATTTTTCGGTGACTAATACAGCACGCACCGTCAAACCGGTTTGAGTTTTGGTCTCGCTGATGTATTGTAGAATCAATTCCCAGGAACGTAACGGACAGCCCGCCCAAGTTTTGCTCACTTCGCTGAACAAGCGATGCTCGATGGGATTCCATTTCGAGCAACCGGTTGGATAATGGCACACGGTAATCGTCAACCCAAACCGATCCGCCACTTTTTCTTGCAGTAACTGTTTCCAGACCCGACACCGTGCGCCGTTGCTCCCGCCGCTGTCCGCTTCGATTAGTAGGTCGGTCGTGTTTGGGAAGCGCAAAGGTTTTTCCGTTTCACACCAGCGCACGATGTTATCCACCGCGAAGGTGGGCGTGTCGGCGGACTGACCGACATAGACCGTACCGCAATTGTGCTGTTGATCGTAGATGCCGTAGGGCACGGCGCGTCCTTGGGCGTCCGATGGAAAGTCATGCACATTCACGCGTTCGGCGTGTGTGCCCCAGCTCTGACCAGCATTTTTGAAATTGCCCAGCAGCTCTTTTTTCTTCGTATCCACGCTCAAACACGCATGCCCGGCGGCGAGGTGCTGGGCCCGTTGCTCTGCAATATAGCGAAACTGGGTATCGCGGTCGGGATGGGACGCGCCTTCGACCTCCTTGACATTCACATGCAGGTCGTAGTCATGGGCTTGGAGCAAGCGACTGATGACGGGGCGACTCACGCCGTGACCTTGCGCGTCCAATTTTTCTGCGAGATCGGCCAAGCGACAGTTGAGCCACTTGCGTTCACTCGTGGGATCGCCGGCCGTATGCGGTGCAACCAACTCCATAAGTGCCGGTTCTAGGTCAGGGTCTTTTTTTCAGAGAGTAGACGACCACCACCCGTTTGGCGTTGGCGATCCAAGGGGACATTCAAAAGATCGTCTTCCATTTCTTGGCGACCGCGCCGAATCGTTTTCTCGTCTATGCCAGTAATGAGCGAGAGTTGAGTGTCGCTGGGACTCTCCGGGTCTTGCGAGAGCACGCCGACATACCAACGTCTTTGCGGCTCGGCCAGTCGACTGAGCAAAAGATTGACTTGACCGTGATAGCGCATGATTTCCTTGTCGGTTTGTTGCTGGCAGATTGAGCATTCGCACACATGAAGCGAGTGGACAGGCATTGACATTCTTCAGCTGGACTCCATCAGGTTTGAGTGCCAGGACATTATAGCACACGGGAAGTTATTCTTTTACCGACCCTTAGTGGAATATATGCAAAAGTTTCGCGATGAACTCAAAGCCAATCTTGGGCGTGTCGATAGTTTGTGTGAGTACGCCAAAAATCAGGGATGGATTGTAACTCCCGTCCGTATGCTTGAAGTATTGATTTGGATCGAATGTGATCCCAACAAGAACTACGTTGCCCCAAAATAATCAATGAATTGTGAAATATCTTGGTTCTGCATCATTGATTGCTTGAGAAATATATGCCCCTAGACCTTACTGGAATTCAAAACGTCGGCGAATTTTATAGTCATCATTATCTCGATGCGTTGTTGGAAAACGATCTGAAAGGGCTGTTTGCCAAATGGCGCGAGGGTGATGACAAGACGCCTGATCGTCGTTTGGCGCGATGCGCGACGAAATTCTTTGCGGCGAAATCCCAGGCGGCGCGCGAGACGAAAACGAGCGAACGCTTTGCGGTTGCGCACGGCTTGCACGTCGAACTGCTCGAAGCGTTGGGGTATGATTACGCGTTTGCGTTGCGCTATTTATCTGGCGCGGTGGCGATTCCAGTGTTGAGCGAAGTGAAACGCGATGGGCACGCGTACATCTGGCTAGTCGAGACGATGTTTGCGGCGGAGGATGATTCGCCGATTACGCAGAATGTTGTGAGGGAACAATATCCGCCGAGTGCCAAGTCGGAGATTGCTTCGGCGCAAAAAACGCGCCTCGCAATGACAGGTGAAGAAGAATTTGATGTGCCAACGGATGCCTGGGAATCGGTCATCGCAGAAATCTTTCGGCGGGAAGAGCCGCCGCGCTGGGTGGTCTTGTTCGCGGGGCGATTTATCTATTTGATTGACCGCACGAAATGGGGTCAGGGTCAATATTTGCTTTTTGACCTTGACGAAATCCTGGGTCGCAAGCAGACAGCGACGATGCGTGCGACGGCGGCATTGCTCGCGCGGGATGCGCTGTGTCCCGATGAAGGTGTGCCGCTTCACGATACGCTCGACGAGAACAGTCACAAGCACGCCTATGGCGTTTCGACCGATTTGAAATATGGCGTGCGGCGTGCGGTGGAATTGTTGGCGAACGAGTACGTGTGGTATCAGCGCAACATCGGCAAGCAAGCATTGTTTGGGGATGACGACCTGGCAAAAAAATTGACGCGCGAATCGCTGACATATCTGTATCGTTTGCTGTTCTTGTTTTATGCCGAAGCACGCGGCGGCGAACTCGACCTGGTTCCGATGAAGAGCGATGCTTATCGCCAGGGGTACAGTCTGGAATCGTTGCGCGATTTGGAACAAGTGCCGCTCACAACGCCGCAAGCCCAGGAAGGTTATTTCATCGATGCCAGTCTCACGCGTTTGTTTGAACTGGTAGACCAAGGGTATCAGCCATCGCAATTGAGTTTGCTCGATGCGACAGGGCAAGCGCAAGCGGTACTCGATTATGGTTTCACGTTGCCTGGGTTGCGGAATCCGCTGTTCAACTCGGCGAGCACGCCGCTGTTATCGAAAGCAAAATTTCGCAACGCCGTTTTGCAAGAGGTGATTCAACTCTTGTCGTTGTCGCGTGAGACGCGCGGACGCCGTGCGACGCGCGGGCGCATCAGTTACGCGCAACTCGGCATCAACCAGTTGGGCGCGGTGTATGAAGGGCTGTTGAGTTACACGGGTTTCTTTGCGCAAGAAACGCTTTACGAGGTCAAGCCCGCCGATGCCAAGGATGCGGACGAAACCGCGCAGACCTATTTCGTGCCCGAAAGCGAAATCGCACGGTACGAATCGAATGAATTTGTTTATGCGGAAAATTCTGATGGCACGCGCGTGCGCAAATCGTATCCGAAAGGCAGTTTTATATTTCGATTGGCGGGACGCGACCGCGAAAAGCTGGCATCGTATTACACGCCCGAAGTGTTGACGCAGTGCGTCGTCAAATATTCATTGAAGGAATTGTTGCGCGATAAATCTGCCGACGAGATTTTGCGTTTGCTCATTTGCGAGATGGCGCTGGGTTCGGGCGCGTTCGTCAACGAGGCGCTCAATCAACTGGCGGATGCGTATCTCGAACGCAAGCAAAAGGAACTGGGCAAGCGCATCGCGCCCGATGACTATCGTGAGGAAAAGCAAAGGGTCAAATATTTTCTCGCGGTCAATAACGCGTATGGTGTGGACTTGAATCCGACCGCCATCGAGTTGGCGCGCGTATCGCTCTGGCTCAATGTGATTTATCGCGATGCGCCCAGTCCCTGGTTTGGCGCGCGGCTCGCCGTCGGCAATAGTTTGATTGGCGCGCGGCATCAGGTGTATGCGGCGGAGGATGTCAAGAGCGGCGCGTATCGAGAACAAGCGCCGACCGCCATTCCCTTGAATCAGCCGCGTCCCGATGGAAGCGTGTATCACTGGCTCTTGCCCGATGCGGGAATGGCGGCGTTCGATAGTGACAAGGTGATTCGTGAACTCGCGCCGCAAGAGACGCAAGCCATCAAGGATTGGCGCAAGAAATTTATCGCGCCGATTTCCGCCGACGAGTTGAAAAATTTGCAGGCATTGTCCGACCGCGCGGATGCGTTGTGGGCACAGCACACGAGCGAGCGCAAGACGTTGTTGGAGCGGGTGCGTGTGAGTGTCCCAGTTTGGGGACAAGACAGTCCACAGTCCACAGTAGACAGTCGCCAGTCAATCGAAGCAAGCGAAAAGGAACTGGCTTTGCTCAACCGTCCGACGAGTCCGTTCCGCCGACTAAAGCTGGCGATGGATTATTGGTGCGCGTTGTGGTTTTGGGCTATTCCCGATGCGGCGCAACTGCCGACGCGCCAACAATTTTTGAACGATGTGGCTGGGTTGTTTGCGGGGGTGGAGAGCGAGTTTACAAAACCGCCCGAACAATTGTCCTTTGACGCGACCCAGGATGAAAGACCCAAGCAAACGCATTTTGCCGATATGCGTCCGACGGATGTGGACGAGTTGTGCCGCACGAATGCGCGTTTGAAACTGGTGGTGGAGATTTCCGAGCGGCAACATTTTCATCACTGGGAATTGGTGTTTGCCGAAGTGTTTGCCGAACGCGGCGGGTTTGATTTGTTGCTGGGGAATCCACCCTGGGTCAAAGTGTCGTGGAACGAAAGCGGATTGCTATCTGATTACGACCCATTGTTGGCGATTCGTAAAATGTCTGCGAGCGATGTTGCTAAACAACGCGGTCAACAATTGAATAACGCTGAACGCAAACGCGAATACCTTGACGAGTTTGCTTCCGCTGAAGGAACGATGAGTTTTCTAAACGCGCAACAAAATTATTCCTTGTTGAAGGGAATGCAAACCAACCTCTACAAATGTTTCATCACGCGCGGCTGGGAAGTTGGCGCGTCGCATGGTATCATTGGCTTGTTGCATCCCGAAGGTGTGTTTGACGATTCCAAAGGTGGACTTTTGCGTGAGCACCTTTACAAACGATTAAGGCATACGTATCGCTTTACAAATGTCCTGAAATTATTTGCCGAAATTCTGCACTGGGTCAATTACTGTGTTTGTATTTACAACGCCGATGAGAGTGACGGCGTGGAATTTTGGAGTATGTCCAATGTCTTTCATCCAAACACAATTGAACGCTCTGAACTTCACGATGGGCTAGGAGTTGTGCCAGCCATCAAAGACGAAAACGAAGATTGGGAATTAAGAGGACACGCTAATCGCTTGATTCGAGTAAAAGCAGAGCAACTAAAATTATTTGCCAAACTTTATGATGAAGAAGATACACCTACCTTGCGCGCCCGTTTGCCAGTAGTTTATAGTGACGAAATAGTTCAAGTGCTTGAAAAAATTGCTGAACAGCCCAAGCGTCTTGGTGATTTTCAAGAACAGTTTTTTGGTACAGGAATGTGGCACGAGACTGGTTCGCAAAGAGACGGAACAATCAAACGTGAGACACGATACCCCAAGAATTTGGATGGGTTGGTGATTTCTGGTCCTCATTTCTACGTGGCAAACCCACTCAACAAAAATCCCAATGAACAATGTCGTACCCCATTGGATTATTCCGATATTGATTTGACGACAATAGCGGATGATTTTCTTCCGCGAACAAACTATGTTCCTGCTTGCTCTTTGAAAGAATACCATTCACGGATTTCTATTTGGATGGATAAACCCGTTACCTCGTATTATCGACAAGCCTTTCGTGCAATGCTGGGAATCCCAAACGAACGCACGCTCATTGGTTCAATTATTCCGATGCAAATAACGCACATTAACGGTGTTTTGTCATTTGCTTTTCTTCAATCCAATCTACTACTGGATATGTCGGGTTTGAGCAGTGCCATCGTGTATGATTTTTTTGTTAAGAGCACAGGAAAGCCGAATCTATTCAATATTGATTTTTTGCCGATGCCTAAACTGGAAACAGAGATTCGGTCTTGGTTACATTCGCGCACCTTGCGCCTCAACTGCCTTACCACGCATTATGCCGCGCTGTGGCAAGAACTCTACGTGCCAGCGTTCAATCAGGATGGCTGGGCAAAGCAAGACGCACGGCTCAAATCCTGGGACACACTCACACCCCAATGGCAACGCCACGTCGCACTCCGCACCCCGTTTGAACGTCGCCAAGCATTGGTGGAAATTGATGTGCTCGCCGCGCTCGCGCTCAACCTCACGCTGGATGAACTCATCACCATCTACCGCGTCCAGTTCTCCGTCCTGCAAAAGAACGAGCGGCGTTTGCGCTTTGACCAACGCGGAATCGAAGTGCCAATGAAAACCATCGGCGGCGAACTCGCGCCCGACACCACGCACGAAAAGTACGCGGAGATGGTCGCGCCGTTCACGAGCGTGGACAGGGAGCGGGATTATAGAGAGGCGTGGGCGTGGTTTGAGGGAAAGAAGTCAGAAGCCAGAATACAGAAGTCAGAATAGGGCTTGGCATTTCGAGTTGTCAATCGGCGAGAAATCTCTTGTTGTAGAATCAGAAGGAGAATCTGATGCCTGAAAATTGGAGATGCGCTGGGTGTGGTGCATATAATCCGCCAAGAAAGAATGCTTGTTGGAAATGCAAGCTAGATCGAACTGCCCAAGCCAAGCCAGGTTTCCCGGAATGGTATAAATCGCAACAAATTGAAATGCGTGTTGCGGTGCTTGGGATTATTGGAGCGATAATCGCGGCTATTATTGGAGGAATCTTTACTCTTGTTGGCGCAGTGCTGCCGCGGATGATTCCAGAAGCAACTACAAGTCCAACACAGTCAGTTATTATGGAAGGTGGCGGCGGAAGATATATCAAAGAAAGATTAGGCGTTTACGCAATGCCTTCTGGGAAAAACTATTCGGCAAACAAACTCTTGGAAAATATAGATGAGGATGGATGGCCAGTTTATTCTAACAATGCATCCATAATCATCGAAGGTAGAAAATTCGATTTTAGGTCTCCACCTCCCATCTATGTGAAAGAATTTATGCTCCTATGCAATAGAGATACAGTTATAAACGACTTGATCTTTGTGGTTGATTCATTTCAAACACCCTCTATTTCTCAACTCCATCTGTATGGTATACCCGTTGGAGGTTTTGGTGGAGACATGCCTACACCTATCATTACCCTGAACAGCATTGAAGTAAAGCCTGTTAAGAGTACTTACACTACTAGTATATCCACGACGTCTGAAATTTTGAGTTTGCCCTACAATATAAAAGCTAAAGATTACTTGAGGATCTTTGTCCCAATCATCATTGCGGGTTCGGGCGATTACGGAATACATCTTGAAATGAACACAACCGGCTTTTCAGGTGAGAAAGTGAGAATATCTTCTCCTGTTTGGCATTTTAGAAGGTTAATCTTGTCAAATAGCGAACTCAACAATATGCCATCTTCATTGTGGCCATCTGAATTGTGGAAAACCCAGTGAGTCAGTATATTCATTTTCAACGCTTTCTGGCTTCTGGATTCTGACTTCTGAATACTGCCTATGATTCCATTAACCCTTGCCGACGAAATCCGCACCACCTTGCTCGACTATCTCACCACCACGTTCAACTTTCAGGACGCGGCGGTAGAGACGGCTCTGCTTGAATTTCTCCAACACCCCCGCGATGGACTGTTCAAAGGACCCTACGTTCATCTGCGCTTGCCCTTTCGCACCGCCGCGCCGGACACCCAGGTTCCACTCGACATTCGCCCGCCATTCGCGCCCTACGTTCACCAGCTTCGTGCGTTTGAACGCCTCACCACGCGCAATGACCATACGCCGCAACCCACCATCGTCACCACCGGCACCGGATCGGGCAAGACCGAATGTTTTCTCTATCCCGTTTTGGATTACTGTTATGCGCATCGCGGCGAACCTGGGATCAAAGCCATCATCCTCTATCCGATGAACGCGCTCGCCGCCGATCAATCCGCGCGCCTCGCCAAAATGCTGTGGAACGATCCGCGCCTCAAAGACCAAATCACGGCGGGCATGTATATCGGCGGCGAAGGCGATGGCTTGCACCGCACGCTCGGTCCCGATTTTCTCATCGAAGACCGTGTCACTCTGCGCAACCATCCGCCCGATATTCTGCTCACCAATTTCAAGATGCTCGATTTCCTGCTCCTGCGTCCCGAAGACAAGACGCTGTGGATGCACAATACACCCACGACATTGCGCTATCTCGTGCTCGACGAGTTACACACGTACGATGGCGCGCAAGGTTCGGACGTGGCGTGTCTTATTCGTCGATTGAAAGAACGCCTGCACATTCCGAACGATAACCTGTGTCCCGTTGGCACATCGGCAACCGTTGCCAGCGAACAAGGTAACACGATTCAAGACTTGACGCAGTTTGCCGCGCAGGTGTTCGGCGTCCCGTTCGCCACCGATTCGGTCATTGGAGAGACCCGCGTTGACCTCACAGAATTTCTCCCCAATGCGCCATCCCGCGACACGCTGCCGACCGATGTCGATGCGCTCACAGAGCAAACGGGCGAGAGTTACGCCGACTATATCGCGCGGCAAACCCAGGTGTGGTTTGGCAATCAACCTGGGGCCATTGCCCAAGACCCGCTTGCGCTCGCCGCTACTTTGCGCGAACACAGTTTCTTGCGCACCTTGCTTGCCAGTTCCAACGACGAGATTCTACCTTGGGATGAACTCATCGAACGCGTCACGCGCTGGGACACGACCTTTGCCGCATTCGATCCTGAGACTCAACGCGCAATTCTGCAATCCTTTCTGGCACTCATCGCGCATGCCAAGACAGGTGATACTAAAGACCCACGTCCATTTCTCACGTGCCAGGTACAACTCTGGGTGCGCGAGATGAGCCGCTTGATGCGCGAGGTCAGCGCAGCTCCGGGATTCTTTTGGCGCGACGATGTGCCATTGAATTCGACGCGGCACGGACTGCCCGCGTACTATTGCCGCGATTGCGGACATACGGGCTGGCTCACCGTCTTGCACGAAGGCGACGATGTTCTGCACGACGATTACCGCGCTATTATCAAAGCCTACTTTGATAAAAACAAGAACGTGCGCTATGTGTACCCCCTTGCCATTGCGAGCAACGACACAGCGAGAAATCCCGACTTGCCTGAACGACTCCCGGGAATGCAAGACCGTATCTGCCCACAGTGCCTGGGACTCTCCACCGATGAACATTGCCGCGCGTGCGAGTGTGCGACATTTCCTGTTCATATCCACCGTGAAGTCAGCACGCCGAGCGGTAACGAAGCACCTAAGGATTTGCAACGTTGCCCCATGTGTGGCACCGACGGCGCGCTTTCGATTGTCGGTTCGCAAGCCGCGAGCCTCTCGTCGGTTGCCATTAGCCATCTCTACACCTCGCCGTTGAACGACGATAAAAAGCTCTTGGCTTTTACCGATTCCGTCCAAGACGCCTCGCATCGCGCTTCGTTCTTTGGTGCGCGCACGTACCGCTTTAATCTCCGCACGGCATTTCAATCGGCACTACCAAATGACTCACCGATTGTGCTCGACAAACTAACTGACCATATCCTGGCGCACTGGCGCGACCGTTGGAAGAATCGTGCCAAACGCGAACAACATCTTGCCGCAACGTTTATGCCGCCTGACCTGCACGAGATGAACGCGTACCGCCAGTTCATCGACGAGACCGATGGACCGATGCCACCTGCACTAGAACACGATTTGCGCGAACGCTTGTCCTGGGAAGTTCTGATGGAGTATGGTTTTACCGCACGGCTGGGCCGCTCGCTTGAAAAAGTTGCCAGCTCAACCGCGTATCTCGACCCAGGCAAGCTGAGAACACTCGTCGAGAATCTAACGTTGCTCTTGCGCGAAGAGATTGGACTACTTAAAGAGATTCCCGATGATGCGGTCCGTTGTTTTGTCGCGGGATTGCTCGAACGCACGCGAACGCGCGGCGGGGTGGTGCATCCACTCTTGAGAAAATATGCCGAAGACCAAGGCAACTGGTATCTGCTCACCAAAAAGATGCAACCGCTCCTCTCGCCGTTTCACAAGCACTCGCCACGCTTTCCGAAATTTTTGACGGATACGCCGCAGCGCGACGTATTCGATCTGTATCTCACGAGTGGCGCGCGGAAAACTTGGTATGTCGATTGGGCGCAACGCGCACTCTCGGCAAGTTTAGGCATCTCCGACATCAACGAGATTTATCGCACGACGATCAAACTGCTGGTCGATCAAGCTATCCTGCACAAGTACGCCAAAGGAAATGCAAATGCGTATGGAATCGAACCAAGTGTTTTGTTCGTCACACGCCATACCGCAAGCGTTTACTGTCAAACGTGCGGGCACGAGCAAACTGTCACCGCTGCCACTTTGAATGATTGGCTGGGGCGTCCGTGTCTGAACTATCAATGCGTGGGCGCATATGCGGTGGACTCGCACTCGGCGCAACACTATTACCGCACCGTCTATGCGCGCGGACAAGTGGAACGCATCTTTCCACACGAGCACACTGGGCTACTCAAGCGCGAGGTGCGTGAACAAGTCGAAAAACAATTCAAGCGACAGATCAGCGCGGATGCGCCTAACCTGCTTGCCGCGACATCGACACTCGAACTGGGGATTGATATTGGCGACCTCTCGGCGACGATGGCGTGTTCGGTTCCACCAGCAACCGCCAACTATTTGCAACGCATCGGTCGTGCGGGACGTAAGACTGGCACATCGCTCATTCTGACCATTGCCAACGCCCAGCCGCACGATCTATACTTTTTTGAAGAACCGCTGGAGATGATCGCGGGCACAATCGTGCCGCCTGGTTGTTTCATCGATGCACCCGAAATGCTCAAGCGGCAATTCTTGGCATTTGGAATCGATACCTGGACAGCAACAACGCCAGCGCGTGCCTTGCCGCGCAACGTGCAGGAGATGTTAGCCCGCTACAAACGCGATGGGTTTCCTGCGCCGTTCTTGGAATTTTACCAACAACACAAAAGCGAATTGATCGAGCGTTTCCTGGGATTGTTTGCGGACGAGATTTCCCAGGTTAATCAAGCGCGTCTGCGCGGCTTTGCACAAGGGAATGAACTCGTCGAGCGAGTTATCCAAGCCATCGCCGATGTCGAAACCGAGCGCGAGGATTTGCGAAATGCTCGCCGCACCTTCAAGGAACGCTACGACCGCGTGAAAGCTGATCCCGCGCAGTACGAAAAGCCCGATGAGGAAATTGCACGCCTAGAACGCGAAATGAATCTGCTGGTGCAAATGATTCGGGAATTGGAAGATAAGTACATTCTCAACTTTTTTACGGATGCAGGACTATTGCCCAACTATGCATTTCCCGAAACGGGCGTCAAGTTCAAAGCGATCATCACGGGCTTGGAAGGCACACGCAATGGCGGACCTGGGTATATGGTTCGCGAGTACATCCGTGCTGCGCCGCTTGCCATCCGCGAGCTTGCTCCATTCAATACCTTCTATGCTGAAGGACGCAAACTGCCCGTCGATCACATTGAAACGGGTGGACAGGAACAGGCGATTGAGCAATGGCAATTTTGCGATCAATGCGCGCATCTTGAACTTGTCCAAGCCAGTCATTATCACGCTTCCTGTCCCAACTGCGGGTCGGTGAAATGGAATGACGTGGGGCAAAAGCACGAGATGGTGCGTTTCCATCACGCTTCTGCCTGGGTCGACCATAACACCAGTCTAGTCGGCGATGACGACGACGAACGCGAACGCAAGACATATCAAATCGGCGCGTTCTTTGATATACCACGCCAACAAGTGAACTCGGCGTATCTCCTGCCCAATCTGCCTTTCGGTTTCGAGTATCTGGATCGTGTGACGATGCGTGAGGTTAATTTCGGATCGTCCGAAACATTGGGACAAAAGATCACGGTGTGTGAAACCGAATTCACCGAGAATGGTTTTCAGGTTTGCCACGATTGCGGGGTGGTGGTTAATGGCCCACAAGCGGCGAACTCGGCAACCCCGCCTCAGCACACGCGCAATTGCTTGTCACGTGGCAATAATCGCCAACCCGAGTGGAACAACCTCTATCTGTACCGCGAGGTGACCTCCGAAGCCCTGCGCATCCTTCTGCCCGTCTCGACCACACTGGTCGATGAAAAGATCACCACCTTTGAAGCGTGCATCGACCTGGGATTGCGACGGTGGTTTCGCGGCGATCCAGAACATTTGCAGATCCGTACCCACACCGAACCCGCCTTGGATGGCTCGCGCCGACGCTTCCTCGTCATCTACGACACAATCCCTGGCGGCACGAGCTATTTGCGCGACTTGGTGCGCCCCGAAAATTTCTTTCGCGTGTTACGCTTGGCGCTCGATACTTTGACCAGTTGCCGCTGTCGGCTCGACCCTGCAAAACAGGCGTGTTATCGCTGTCTCTATTCCTACCGTAGTCAGCGCAACCTGGAATTGATCTCACGTGCGCTCGGCGTCGAAATGCTTGGGAGCATCTTGGCGCAGCAATCTAACCTGGAAACCATCCCCACCTTATCGGATGCACACATTGATAGTTTGATCGAAAGTGAACTTGAGCAACGCTTTATCGACGCGCTCCAAAAATATGCCAACGAGAACAAACAAGATTGCAGTTGGCATCCGATCCTGCGCAATGGCAAGCGGGCTTGGGAATTCAAAGCGGGGAATACCAAGTGGTGGATCGAACCCCAGGTCGTTTTGGACGAGACATATCAGGTGCGTACACCCAGCAAAGCTGATTTCGTTTTCTTCTCAACTCAACCTAACCAACGCCCCATTGCCGTCTTCACGGACGGGTTTGCTTACCACGTCCGTCCAAACGAGACCTTTGGCAATCTGGGTGACGATCTCTTGAAGCGCTGCGCCTTGCTCGACTCGGGCCAATTCGTCGTGTGGTCGATTACCTGGGATGATGTCAAGGAATTCGAAGACCAAGCACCCTTTGCCCTGCATCTGTTCGCCAATCAACAACGTCAGTTTGATCGAGTTGCACACGAATCGCGCTCACCGCTTTCCGCGCGACTGATGCGTGAAAACGCCATCGCCCAACTCATCGAATATCTGAAGTTTCCAGATCGTCCTGTATGGATGCAAACTGTCCATCGTTTTCTGTTGGTAAGTGCAATGCCTTTGCGTCCCTCGGTCGATGAATCGGTTGTTCAAGCGTTGACGGATACATTGCGCACTCAGCCAGCGATGCCTGTCTTGACGATTCCCGATAATGCTCCTGCGGGAACACACGCATACGAGATTATCTCGGCGCGTCACAATACCCTCTTGATGCACACGCCGCAAGCCAGTTTACGTGATGCCGTAGCGCTCTCGCTGACTGTGCGGCTAGATGATATGAAACTAGTGCGCGGATCCCAGGATTTTCGTCAGGACTGGCGGCAATTCCTCTTGCTCTGCAATCTCTATCAATTCTTGCCAGGGTTTGTGCCTATCACGAGTGAATTGATTGAGCGTTACGGGATGCCGCAGCGCACGTCCGAACCCGCGCCTGCACGTACATCGAGTTTGTCGACAGAGTGGGCACAAGCGTTCGAATATGCAAATCCAGTGTGTGATGATCTGCTGAACGCTTGTTTGTCCGCTGGAATCGGCGCGCCCGTTGTCGGACATGAACTTGCCCAGGACAATCGAATCGTTGCGAGTGCCGAACTCGCTTGGCCCGCCCAACGTGTCGCCGTCTTGCTTGGCGAGTCAGACGGAGATCGATCCGCGTTCACCGCAACTCAATGGAAAGTCTGGTTGCTAACCGAGCGCGATGCAATACTCGATGCACTCGGTCATTCCGTTTAGTATGGTTGGATGAGGTTTCTATGGCTCATGTAGCGATTTCGAGCGACTTTCTCACCGCGTTTTCGCAGATTCCCCGCGCCCAGCAAAAAAAGGTGCGCGAGTTTTTGACCCGTTTCCAAATCAATCCCACCGCGGCAAGCATTCATTACGAGCCGCTCCACGACACGCGCGATGATCGCGTGCGCACGGTTCGCATCGATCTGGATTATCGTGCTGTGGTGCTTCACCCCCAAAAGGGCGATGTCTTCTTGCTCGCGTGGGTCGATCATCACGACGAGGCGATGAAATGGGCACGCAACAAGGTTTTCCAAATCAACCCGAACACAGGCTCGCTTCAGGTCTGGGACACCCAGATTGTTCAAGCCAATGCTCCAGTCAGTGCTCCTGCCAAATCCCTGGAAGATTATGGACCTTATGAATCGCTTCCCGATTCCGATCTATTGCGCACAGGGTTACCTGCCGCATTGCTGCCTGCAGTGCGTGCGCTCAGAAACGCAGATGCACTTGATACTCTGCAACCCTTCCTTCCAACAGAAGCCTACGAAGCGTTATACTGGATCGGACACCTAGGATATTCCGTTGATCAAGCACTCGCCGAAATCACAGTTCGACCAACCTCAACGCAAATCGATCCAGATGATCTAGAAACCGCTCTCGACCATCCAGACAGTCGACGACGATTTGTAGTCGTCAAGACGGCAGACGATCTTGTGGAAATGCTTAACGCACCGTTGGAGAAATGGCGTATCTTTTTACATCCCACTCAAGCAAGCCTTGTACAAAAGAATTTGAATGGACCGGCGCGGGTGTTGGGTGGTGCAGGTACAGGCAAGACTGTCGTGGCTATGCACCGTGCACGATACTTGGCAAAACAAGTGTTCAATGCAACGACGGATCGGATTCTCTTTACCACATACACCAAGAACTTGGCGACCAACATTCGCACAAACCTAGCCAGTCTTTGTGGTCCAGAGATCGAACGGATCGAGGTAGTTCATCTGCACAGTTGGGCAGCTGGTTTCTTGAATTCCCAAGGCATCAAGATTGACGTAGCAACGCGCGCCGAAGTTGAGGACTGCTGGCGAAATGCGTTTAGCGCAATCGGTACAGGAGAATGGACAGAGGATTTTTTCCGCAACGAATGGGAACGCGTGGTGCAAGCCCAGAGCATCAACAGGCAGACAGAATATTTGGTTGCGCCGCGTACGGGACAAACCTCGCGTCTCACTCGTCCGCAACGGGCTCAAGTATGGCAAGTGTTTGACGAGTACAAGCATGAAATGTCCACCCTGGGCAAAGTTGAATGGATCGATTTAATTCGACAAACACGGCTTTTTCTCGCCCAGAAACCTTCGATGCTTCCGTACCGTGCAGTCATTGTCGATGAGACCCAAGATTGGACACCCGAAGACTTGCGGTTGATTCGACGACTCGTGCCTGAAGGTACGAATGATCTCTTCCTGGTTGGCGACGCGCATCAACGAATCTATGGACGACCAGTAGTGTTAGGACAGTGTGGCATCAATATTCGCGGACGTTCCTACAAATTACGCATCAATTATCGGACGACGGATGAGATTCGCACTTGGTCACTGAGGGTTCTGACCCAGCAATCGGTCGATGATTTGGATGGCGGCATTGATTCGACTCAGGGTTATATGTCGTTGTTGTCAGGCGAACCACCTATCGTCAAAGAGTGCAAGACGCTGGTTGAAGAGCAATCCTATCTCGTTGAAAGAATCAAAACCTTGTCGAAAGATGCCGCGTTGGAAACGATTTGCCTAGTGGCGCGGACGAATCGACAATTGGTCGAGGACTATCTGCCTGCCGTGAATCAAGCGAGCATTCCTGGTGTACTTCTGCAAGCAGATGTGCCTGAACAGTCTGAAAAAGGCGTTCGCTTGGCCACGATGCATCGCGTGAAAGGATTGGAGTTTGCCCATGTGTTGATGGCGGGGATGAATGATGGACTCATGCCGCTAGAAAGTGCACGCAGTGATTCCGAAGATATGACGTGTGCCGATTCTGAACTTCAGGAGCGGTGTCTTTTCCACGTTGCAGCCACGCGTGCACGGGATACACTATCGATAAGCTGTTATGGGACACCAAGTCGATTTATCAATGAAAGACCATCAAGTTGATCAGCCACATCGCATTCAGAATCTTTGTCGCGAAGGTCTAGGACAAACAAAAGATTTCAAGAATGACACATAAAAAATGTTCTACGATCCTCATCATTGGTAGATAGTCCAGGAGTTAAAGATTGAATTTTATCCACACCGGCGATTGGCATTTGGGTCGGGCTTTTTACAATGTCTCGTTGCTTGAGGACCAAGCGTACGTCTTGGATCAATTCATCGCCTGCATCCGCGAGCGCAAGCCAGACCTAGTGGTGATTGCGGGCGACGTGTATGATCGCTCCGTGCCTAACACCGACGCCGTCAAGCTTTTGGATGACACCTTGACGCGTTTAGTCCTCGATGTTCAGGTGCCAGTGATGCTCATTGCCGGCAATCACGATAGCCCTCAGCGGCTCCAATTTGGCGCTCGGTTAATGGAATCCCGCCGTTTGTATATCTATGGGCTGCTGACTCACCCCACGACATTCATCCAGATGTATGATGATGCCGGTCCCGTTTGCTTTTACCCGCTTCCTTATTCTGAACCTCCCGTCTTTCGCGAATATTTTGCCGATGAAAAAATTATTGATTACGAGTCCGCAATGCGCGCATGGATCGAGCAAGTACAAAACATGCATGCACAATCTGCTCGGTCAGTGTTAATTACCCATGCCTTTGTGATGGGTGGTGAGACTTCTGAATCAGAACGCCCGCTCTCCGTTGGTGGATCCAGTGCGGTTAACGCGGATATTCTTCGAAATTTCAACTATGTTGCACTGGGACACTTGCACCGTCCCCAAACGATTGCCGGCACAACCATCTACTATGCTGGTTCTCTGCTCAAGTACTCTTTCTCCGAAGCAGATCACGAAAAGTCGATCAACTGGGTCGAGATGGATTCGACCGGGCAATGTAAGATTGAGCGTATTTCGCTAACACCCAAGCGCGATGTACGAATCGTCGAAGGATATTTGGATGATGTTTTGAAAGCTCCAGCTCAAGCCAATCAGAACGATTTGATCCAATTCAAGCTTCTCGACAAGCGCGCGATTCTCGACACAATGGGCAAACTTCGCCAAGTCTATCCGAATGCGATGGATATTGACCCATCAGTTTCACTCGAACAAACGCGCACAGAACTTGTTCACCCGGATCTGCGACGTACAGATACTGTCTCCTTATTCAATGATTTCTTTCAACAAGTCACCGGTGATCCACTCGGCGATGAAGAACGTCAGGCATTCATCAGGATTGTGGATCAACTCCGCCAACAAGAGCGGGAGGCAGAATGAAACCATTGCGCTTGACGCTCTCCGCGTTCGGTCCGTATGCAAATGAACAAGTCATTGATTTCGGCGAGTTGGGTGATCGATCTTTCTTTCTAATTCATGGTGCAACGGGTGCAGGCAAGTCCACGATCTTGGATGCAATTTGTTTTGCGTTATATGGTGAAACCTCGGGTGATTTGCGTACGGGCGAGCAAATGCGTAGCCACCATGCCCCACCGAACGTTCCAACCCGGGTTATCCTTGATTTTGAACTCAGTGGGAATAACTATCGGGTTTTACGCGAGCCAAAACAACTCCGTGAGAATAGTGGATCAGCGCTCACTCAAAAAGCAACCTTGTGGAAATTGAATAGTCGTGATGGCGATCAAACGAAGGTTGTGACAACCAAGTGGAAAGATACGAACGAACGACTCGCGAGTTTGTTGGGATTCGCCAGCAAACAGTTCCGCCAAGTCATCATGCTACCGCAAGACGATTTTCGCCAATTACTTGTGGCGGACTCGGGTAAGCGCGAAGAAATTTTCCAGATGCTTTTCCAGACAGAGTTTTATGGGCAAATTGAAAACACGCTCAAGGATGTCGCCAAGACATTTGCTGAAAAGGTCGAAGAATTGCGCGGGCAAGAATCGGTTTTGTTGCAACAAGCAGGAGTCACCGACCTGGGTGGACTAATTGTCAAGCAATCTGCAATCGACAATGACCTTGCATCGATCCACACCCAAGCGGATCAGTTACGTGAAGCAGAAACACGCGCCAAAGAAGAACTCGGACGCGGCGAAGATGCAGATCGACGCCTGCGAGAAAAAGATTCAGCGATAGCTGTACTCGCTACATTGGAAACCCAGCAAACCGAGTTCACCCAACGTCGTGACGAGGTAGAATCTGCCCGCAAGGCATTGATTTTGACTGAAGTCGAGGACTCGTTGGTACGTGCGCAAGCAATTGCGCGCGACGCACAATCAAATCTGATTGCGGCGCGGCTAGAGCAAACAAAAATAGCGAATGAATTGGAGCAAGCGAAACTGCGTTTTGGTCAGGAAGAAAGTCGTACCTCTGAGCGCCAGACTATCGCCAAACAATTGGATGAATGGAAGGCGTTACATGAACGGGTACAATTGCTTGATAGCGCTGTTCATGCGCTCCGTCAAGCGGATAGCGACCTGACCATTGCAAGATCCCAGCGCGATAAAACACTTGCGCAATTGCAATCACTCAAACAACAACACGCGGACATAGCGCAATCCGTTCCTGCACTTGAGCAAACCGCTCATCAGCTCAGCGCTTTTCGTTTTGCCGAAAAACAAGCAGAGCAAACGCTTCGTCAGAGTGAACGTGTCGATGCATTGTTAAAGCAAATCGCCGAGGCAAAGGCAACACGCGATGGGACAAACCAAAGACTCGACAAAGGAAAGCACTTGCTTGCATCGGAGAAGAGCAAATTAAGCACGCTCGAGCAAGCCGCCAGCACTGATCAGGATGTACGGTATCAACTTGATCAAATTGATGGTGCTTATCAGCGCCGCCAGCAACTCGACGAATTGGAAAGCGAGTGCGCTCGAGTAACCCGCGAACTTGAGGAAATTGAGCATGAAGCGCAATCCGCGCAATCTGCGTACGAGCTGGCGCGCAAAACTCTGCGCGAACAAGAAGCGGCTTGGCTGAATGGGCAAGCAGCAATCCTTGCTGGACATCTTAATGACAACATCCCTTGTCCAGTGTGTGGGTCCCTCCATCACCCACAACCCGCTCAATCATCGAGCGAATTGCCCTCCGAATCAATGATCGATTCCAGTCGAACTCAAGTCACACAATTGGAATCTAAACTTGGAGCAATCAATCAGAGGGTCCAAGAAAAGAAGGAAGCGCTGGCTCGATTACGTTCCAGCCGCGATCATATTGAAATTGAGTTAGGTGGATCCAAAGATTTGTCCTTGCCTGAATTGGAAGGACGGCGGCTTGAACTCCGTGCCAAGCAATCAGATGCGATCAAACGTGAACAAGAGATTAAACAGACACGTGAGACAATCGCCAAATATGAAAAGGGCTTGGCAGATTTGCAATCGATGTTCACCCAACAGAATGCAACGGTCGTGGAACTTGAAACGGAACGCAATCTATTGGAACGCAACCTGGGTGAAAACGCGTCATCGGCACTAGCAGTACTTGAAGAGCAGCTTAGCCAAGCCATGTCTGCGCGACGTGACGCGGAAGCAAGAGAGAGCGAATTGGCAAGCGTAAAGCAGAAACTTGGTGAGCTTTCCTCTGTAATCACTACACTAGAACAGGCATACTCCGATGAAGAACAACATTTTCAACAAGCGGCCAATCAACGAACCCAAGCCCAAACACTCGTCGCCGAGCGTGAACGAGATGTACCTGAAAATCTCCGCGATCTCCAATCGCTTGAAGCAAATGAGCGAGCCACGCAAACAAAGCTCGATGCACTGAACCAAGCATTCGAGTTGGCGCAACGCGAGCTGAGTCAGGCACAGCAAGCGTTAACGTCAAGTCAAACGAGAGTGGAAGAACTCGGCAAACTTGCAGCATCTTCACAACGGCAAGCCGATACCCAACACGCCGAATTTGCTCAACGTCTGCGCACAGTGGGCTTTACGGACGAGGAAACCTATAGCCGCGCCAAACATTCCAAGTCAGAGATAGAGACGTTGGATCTGCAGGTGCGGGAATTTCAAGCCAGTCTTAAATCTGCGCACGACCGACTAGAGCGCGCAAGCCGAGCAGCTGAAGGATACAAGCCAGCGGATCTGAATCAACTCCGAAATGCCTTCACAGAATCGCGCAAACAAGTGGATGAAGCAGTAAAACGCGAAGCTGCGTTAGCGGAACAGCAACGGCAAATCACCCAGATCCGAAATTCGCTTGAGATATTGGCCGCTTCAATTCAGCAAAAAGAGAGCGAGTACGGGATTATCGGGCGACTCGCAGATGTGGCGAATGGCAAGAATAGTAAGAAATTACCATTTCAGCGGTTTGTATTAGCCGCCAAGATGGAAGAAGTCTTGTGGTCTGCATCCCAACGCTTGCGGAAGATGAGTCGTGGTCGCTATTGGCTCAAACGCGCTGAACTGCCCGCCGGCTATCAGCGGACAGGAGGCTTGGATTTGGAGGTGTGTGATACTTGGACCGGTGAAACTCTCCGTTCCGTCAAAACGCTTTCCGGTGGCGAAAGTTTTTTGGCATCGCTGGCACTAGCGCTTGGCTTGGCAGATGTGGTTCAATCTGACGCTGGAGGCATTCACCTAGATACGATGTTTATTGATGAAGGATTCGGATCGCTTGATTCTGACAGTCTCGATCTTGCCATTCAAACTTTGCTCGACCTAGGACAGAACAAGCGACTTATTGGAATTATCTCGCATGTGGATAATCTGAAGGAGCGCATCAGTACGCGGTTAGAGGTAACATCTGGAATGCATGGTAGTACCGCGCGCTTTGTGTTGGGATAACCAGGCATCAAGAATTATCGAACAACGGATTACTACCCAAAGACTAATTGGGGAGTCAATGATCGCAATGAATGAACCGCAAGAATAATTTGGTACACATTGTGCATCTTTGTTGAATAGGTGGTCTCAACACAGAGGTATACACAGCTCAATGAAGTAACTCAGTCCCAAGTCCAGACTAATGATTTTCAAGAAATCAAACGTCAGACCCACAGAGGACCGTACGAAGTCATAATATGATCAACATTTACTGTGTGAAGATTTGGGTAATCAAATTTGAAGTTTTACGAAATAAAACGAGTCAAGACTAGGCTTGTAACAGACAGGTAGAGAATGGTTGCTTTGAGGTGTCCGAAATTGTGATCGCGTAACTGAGGTAGTAATTGAACAATCTATTGGGGCATCCCAAGAATAATCATGGCTTGGGTGCAGTGTGAAATCTGAAGGACTGTCCCCGCAAGACTTGGCAAAACTCCACGGAAGTAGGGCCAAGCCGATTTTTCTCAATCGAAAAGTTGATCTTGACCCCGCGCGCTTCTGCCTCCTGATGTGTGGGGTTGAGCATAATAGCCACGTCTGGCTCATAGTTCACACTCGATCCTCCCCACAAATCCTCGAATCGCACGCGTTTATCTTTCAATCCTTCCGTGTCTGCCGCTGCAACTGCGACAATCGGAACACAATGCGCCAATGCCAGGTTTTTTAGTCCCTCGGTCACTGTCCGAATCTGTCTTTCAGGAGTCAACTCAATCCCAGGTGAAAAGACAGGAATCTTCTGCAGGTAATCCACGAACAAAACTACTGTTGCATATTGGCTCCGTAGTCGTGATAGGTACGTATCGAGAACGTTGAGCGTTGTCTTGACGGGATGCCCCTTGGAGAGATACAACCGTTCCCAGTATTGGACAATGCGCGACCAAGCCTCTTTCGCCGTGTGAAATGTTTCGAGCAACGCTTCGAGTCCTGGCTCGCCGAATTCATTCCTCAACGCGGCGCGGCGAATATCATCCATTGTCAAGCCATCGCTATTCCCTTCCACGACACTTTCCATGCAAAGCAACCGATGATAGAGATAGACTTCGCCATGCTCGAAGCAAACAACACAAGCGGCAGTCTTGTTGTCGGCTGCCGCTGCTGCAATGTTCCGAGCCACTTGGAGGACAAACACGGTCTTGCCTGTCCCAGGAGGACCGCCAACCAACACAAGACTTTCGGGGACTAGACCACCACCGAGATAATGGTCCAATTGATCAAATCCAGTTGGGATGGGTTTGTATCCCGCCACTTTGCCTGACTTGATATGAGTGTCGAACTCAATGCTCACATCAAGCAGAGTATGCGGAAACTCCAAGCCTGCCGGCAGAACTAGGCGATCACTCATCCTTTGCGATGGCTCCTTGAATTTTTTTTACCTTGTTGCCTAACAACCCAACTCCAATAGCAAGCCACAGATTCGCCATTGCTCGCCTATCCATCATGCTACAGTGCGTGAGAAGCAAGTCTGTTTCCTTCATTTGTTCAATCTCACCTTTGGTGAAGGATTTGGCGAGTGCGAGTAATCGCTCCACTTTTTGTGTGATTGCGTTCGGCGCACCACGAGATCGGATTTCCTTACCCTTCGCAGAATTTGCCAAGTGTTTGCGCCGATTTGATGGACGGCTCGCCAATCGGCTTCCGCGCTTTGGGTTGCGTTTAGTACGAACTTCACTGAGACGTTTCCCTTCGTGCGACGATGAGCGCCCCTTCGGCTTGGGGGTTGGATGGATCAGTTGATTAATCGCATCCAACTGCTTCGATGGATCCTTGATTCCCACAACATGCCTCAACGCGCTCTCCGCAAGACGCGCGTCTTGGGCAATTTTCTGCGCTTCAGGCGTTAGCGTCAAGAGGGCGACATATTGACGCACTCTCCGGTCGGTCATATTGTTTTCACTTCCGACTCGCTTTTCGGCTTCGGTTCGTTTAATCCCAGGTTCTGCTGTCATAATCTCCTGGACGCGACTATTCATTGCCTGCGCCAGTTCAATGGCTGTGAAGCCCGAGCGCAACACGTTTTCGGCCACACGCCGACGCAGCACCCCTTTTGATTTATTGTTCGCATCAACAACAAATGCGGCTATCGATTGGAATTGGGTTCGACCCTGTTGAACAAGAATGTGATGCGCCCACCAACGACGCTCTCCCTCTTCGATGCGATACAGGTCTTCGCTGTCGTGATCTTGCGTTGGCGATTGCGCTGTGCGAATAACGCGAATCGGTTGTATTAGCCCATCTTCGCCAATGGATGCGGCTAGTGCATCCAATTCAGTCAACCGCTCGCGAATCCATTTATTGTGTTCTGCACGCGAACGCAATTGCGACAGAATTTCAATCGGCGATGCCCCATTCTCCAAGGCTTGAGCAAGCTCGGAGGGCAACAGGTGGCGTGGTTGAGCAGGATCGGGATGTATTTGAGCCAAAGGAATCAGCCTGGCTTCAATTGGATTAGTGTTCAATAATCTCTCCTCGTGATGTTCTTATTGACTACATGAATGGTGTTTACATTGGCGGTTTATAGAAACATTTGCGGTTAGTATGGCAACTCGACGTTGCGTCACCCCGCTAACTGGACCCAGATTCCGCCAAGCGCGATGGCTAGGATCGCCGCAAGCAAAGCCAGGATAGATTCAGTCAATTCAAAGAGAAGGCGTGCCTCTGAAAACCGCAGGCGCGCAATGTAGACCCCGATCAAAGAAAAACCATAGATCGGACCGAATAACAATCCAGATTGCAGAATCAATCGTTCGATGGCGGGATTTCCTTTCTCGAATTTCGTTTCATCGTTTGCTTGGATCGAAACAATCAAAACAGTACGTCTTGGCGAAGGCAATGTCCTGCTTCTCGGTTGGCGACCCTTCGACTGTGAGCCAGATCGCCGCATCGGCACCGCTCTGACGAAAGCGGGCAAAGGTAGTGATGTGAACCGAGAGCCGTCGCAGGGTTGGCAGTATCGTTCGGCGCAATGTCTCTGCGCGCTCCAGGCTGGTGGTCAGCACGAGGACTTGCAGTTCTTCGATGCCCTCACCGCGCATGACGTTCGACGCGAGGCAAGCAGAGTATTCGGCGAATTTGCGCCGAATCTTTTCATTCGACATGCGGCTGCGGTCCACCTCGATCACAAACTCGTGGCGTTTCCCCTTTGCTACATACGTGCCACGTCCATCCGGCATAAAACTGTGCCAGCGATCACTCACCTGGTAATACAAGCGGCTTTCCAATTCCGAATACCAGGTCAAAGTATGACCTCGCTTGTGGGCAATTGCCGCCAAGTGCAAAAAGAACTCGTTCTCTTCCTGGGTATGTGCCCAGTGCTTGAGCAGTGTGTCAAACCCTTTGCCCCAGCCGCGCGCACGCGCATACCGTTCGACCGCTTTGCCAAACCCCGCGACCAGCGCCAAGTACTGCAAGCCTTTCTCGGCGACGATGTATTTGTCCTCATGCATTTTCACCAGCAGAAAACGGCTCAGACGCGCGAGGCTGGGTCGAACATTCTGAGGAGTCGCTTTCGTCAAGGATACCAGTTGTTTCGAGTTCAAGAGCGGATGCGCCGCGATCTCGTCGAGCAAACGTTTTTCCAAGGGGTTTAGCGTCAAGGCAACCGTGCCCATCGACGCATTGGCATACTCGGTTGCATCCGCCGAAGGCTTGAGCGGCGCGAACACTTCTGGGGTAATTACGCCGCTATTCTTCCCAGGTTGCTCTTCCTTATTTGATCTATCGCCTGACGCCGTGAGCGGAAGCTTGCGCCACGGAAGTTGTTCAGGCATGTCCGCTTCAATCCCAGGCGCATCCAGAAGCAGTGCCGTCTGTTTTTCGGACACCGTGGAGTACCAGATTGGATTGGCTGGATTCTTGCGGAGCGTCAACATTTCTCGAAAGGTGGTCAGATACGCTTGCGGCATGGGAACCTGTTGTGTAATCGCCGTCGTGCGGAGCACGGTATAGTAATCGAGCAAGCGAAATTCATCCTGGGCAATCACCATGAAAATGGGAAAGAGTACCCGATTTTCTCGGTCGATGTAACGCCGATCCTTTTGAGCCGTCACGAGACGCTTGAGTCGCTCGCGGTCACGCTCAACGGGCAAGCGGTGCACGTCTAATTCGACCACCACGAGTGCCCAACGTTTATCCTTTCCGTGAACGTCACTTTCGGTGGGCTGCCGTTGCATCAAGGCGGCGGCGTGAAATGGAATCCAAAAGGCGCTCTCCCTCACGCTAAAGAATTTGCCGGCCTCGACATCCCAGGTCAGCGACCGCCAGATTTTTCCCTGGGCAAGCCATTGAAAGAGCGTACGTAGTTGAAAGACTCGTTCCAGATTCAGGATCAACCGCTCCATCCGAGCCGGATATAGACTGTACGCGCGAGCGAACTCGTTCGTCGTCACGTAATCCAACTGTGCCATGTGCTGGATGCCTGTGGGCGAGAGCGCCCACAACGAACGGGTATGCAACCCAGGTTGCTTACCGTTGTAGCGCACGATCAATTCTTGTTCCACCAGTTCGGCAAGTCCCGACCGCACCGACCGCCCTGGGCGATTCAAATACAGTTCCAACTGTCGGCGCGAAAGGAAGGGATGATCACGCAGCGCTTTCAAGATGCGGTCATGGATTCGCGCGTGGGTCATCCTTCTTCTCTTTTTCCTTTTTCTCTTCGGGATTCGAATCTGACTTGGCGTCACCGCTGCCAGTGCTTTTGCCATTGGATTTGATCTCGGCAGGATTTTGAGCACGTTGCGAATTCGCCTTCAGTTTTCCATTGGACGGATTGGTTTGAGATTTATCATCTGTGACCTCTTCGATAGTTGTGACTGGGGCGTCCGAGTTCGGCACACCAGCATCTTTCTGACGATTCGGATCGTTTGCCCTGGCGCGCTCCAAGGCGATACGCGCTTGTTCGCTCTTGGTGTGGATCACGGCGCGAACGTCTTGCATTTCCTGTCCGTATGCTTCTTCTTGGAATTTGCGACGCTCGGCGGCCGCTTTGTCAGCTGGGCAAGTGTATCGCGACATCTGGTAATAGATCCGTTCAACGGCGGCTGGATTTATTGCAGGCAGTGACAAGGTTTCGACCTGCATCGCGGGTAGTCGAACATGCCCCAGCTTCGCCTTCACATAGCAGGTGTAATCGGGCAGATTCGTGATGTCGGTTACGCTAACTGCCTCATCCAATTCATGACGAAGGAGATCAGCATCCTCGGCACTTGTTTGAAAGACAAACAGAGTGGCGGCATTCGACATGATGGACTTGCGCAGTTCCAGGTCAATTGCATCGAGCTGACCCAGGGCTTGGGTTGCGAGAATGAAACTCGCGCCCATCTTTTGCAGTTCCGCCAAAAGCCCTGGGTAATCCACTCCAGGGATAGACTGGAATTCATCGACGACAATCACAGCCCGCGCGCGCTGTCTGGGATCGGGGATGGCGATTTGCTGACGAACGGCAAAATTGATATGGTCGACAATGACCGCGCCCAGCAAGCCCGCCGCATCCGGACCGATGATGCCTGTGGCGGTATTGATCAATAGAATTTGCCGCTTGGCGAGGATTTCTTGGAAATTGATCGTCGATCTGGATTGCCCGACAATGTTTCGCACCGTGGGGTGTTCGGCAAAGCGGTGCATCTTGGTCAAAACTGGATTGATGACTTCGACATTTAGTTTTTTGTGGAGTTGATCGTAATAGCCAGCCCACCATTGGAGCACGGCTTCATCGCGAATATACTTGTCCACCACGCGCACTTTGAACGATTCCAATTCCAACAAGGCGGGAATATCAATCACGGTGAATTGCGGTTTCCCTTCCTCGATCAATCGTTCATTGACTTCCAACAGCGTTCGGAGTGACATTCTGAGCGCGTCTTCCATGCGCGGTCCCCAGTTATCCTTCCAGACAAGCTCGCCCACATGCACAAAATTGGAGACGATCTTGCTTGGTTGGCGACCTTGGGTCAGGTCGAGCATATTGAAACCAATCACCTGCTGGGAATTACTCAAGTCGATGTAGACGACATCGCTAGTCCGTTCGAGCGGGACGAGTCCTAAAAGGGAACGCGCCAAATCACCGTGCGGGTCAATCACGATCAGTGCTGTATCCTGTCGCATCGCTTCGGCGGCCAGGTGCGCCATCAACGTGGACTTGCCCATTTGGGTTTTGGCGACCATGAAACTGTGCCGTGACAAGGTCTCAGGAACCAGGTGAACCGGAATCCGTTTGCCTTGATGAATCGAGTGTCCGATCAAGATACCCTTTTCAACTGTGGCCGGCATTGGCAAGATCCGTTTCGCCATCGTATGCTCGACGCCCTGCACTTCGCCCACCGGCAGATGCCAGAGGGACGCAATTTCATTTGTGCTCAAGCGCGTGACATGCGCGGTCAGTTCATCGAGCCACGAAGTATCGTCGAGCGTCATCACGCGTGGATCAAATTCGATGCGTGTGGCTGTGAATGAGTTGCCGCTCTGCAAATTGAAGAGACGATAAGCGGCGACGAGTTCGCGCAGTTTTTGATTCGCGCGCTCTGGGGTTCGTCCGACGACAAAGATCCGAATGTTTGCATCATACGCGGGTGTCGCTATCTTTGTCTGAACCAGCTTGGGATCGACGTTCGACTGCTCGCTGATAAGCGAGTAAAGCCACATCACGCCGTAAGCGGCGAAGGAAAACAAAATACTCGCAAGGAAAAAAGTGAGCCATGCTTTTTGAAGGAAGGACAAGATCGCCCACAGTCCAAAGGCGACCGCCGTCATCACCGTAATGACCGAGGCAAACTGGCGGACAACCAAACCGAGCGACATCGCTTCGCCCATAAAACTCTTCTCGACCTGGCGCGCCGATCCTTCATACCGTCGTGACCATTGTTGTGGGGCTGGCTTGAGAATGAGTTGAGTCAGCACGCGTTCGTCGGCGTGCAGTCCATCGAAAGCCCCCAACAGTCCTTTGACTGGATCTGCTTTTTCGAAATCGCCATCTTCGTATGAACGCACTGGGAGATACGCGGGGCGTGACAGTTTGAGTTGAGCGCACGCGACGGACATTGGGCTAGGTCGACCAGGGTCTTCTTCGACAGTCAGTTGCCTAAATGCCACTTGATCGTAAATGGCTTGAAGTTGACGGCGAATGTGTGCACCCCCCTCGGGTGTCCCACGCACCAGGAAATGGCGTGCCTTTTCATCGCCGGCAATCTCTAGCGAAAAGAGCGATCCCGTCGAAAAGGTGTTGAGCATCGTGGCAACCGCGAGCGCATCCACCGCATGCTCGCGCGGCGGAATGACCTCAATCAGTTCCATTGGTTGGTGCGCACTAGTTCTTGGCGCAGCCTTAAAAAGCGAAGCATATTCGGGTTGCTCGCGACGTTGTGATACAAAGGAGCGGTTCTTGCCTTGCTCGACACGTTGAAGCGGCAGACCACAACAGATAAAACGCCGCGCTCCCGCATCGAGTGGGCGGTATTCGGTTCCACATTTTGAACACCGATATATGGCTACTGTAGGCATGAAAACTCTCCGTGTTCTTGTGAACACAAGTTATATTGAGTTGCAATCGAGTGAACGCGCGTTCACTTTTTGGGTGGGTTTTATCTAGCGTTTCGCACCCGCGATCTTTCACCTGACAACTGAGTGAACACCTGTTATATAGAGTGGCACGAGTGAACGCGCGTTCACAAAACTGGCAAGCAAATAGTTCTTGAGGTGCCGCCTAAAGAGAAAACCTAGCGCCTCGTCGGCGTTGCCTGAGGCACAATGTCCGTGTATGCCGCAACGTTCTGCGGATCAATTGGCATACCGTTGTATCGGACTTCGTAGTGAACGTGCGGTCCGGTTGAAAAGCCCGTGTTCCCGCTTTTGCCCAGCACCGTACCTGCGGCGACCTCTTGTCCCAACTTCACATCAATCGATGAGAGATGCGCGACAATGATTTCCCAGGGACCGTTCTGCACCATGACCATATTGCCCCAGGAGCCATAGTTTCCTGCTTGGGTTACTTTCCCGCTCATTGTTGCAAGGACTGGCGTGCCAATATATACTGCAATGTCTAGACCTTCGTGAATGCGATTCATCTGCAACAGGTATTGCCAATCGTGAAAGGTTGCCGTGATGCGTCCTGATACTGGCAATCCCTGGGGTGCGCTGGGATTCTTGTTGTAATTCCCTGTTTGGCTGAGGCAACTGCCCATCGCGAAATCCACATCGTAGGTGTAATGCCCGTAGTAGGCGCGTATGTTCGTACGGAAAGAAACAACCTGGCTTTGTCCTTGTGCAACCTGAACTCGATAATCCCCTGGCGATAGAATGAAAACATAGTATCCATTCACATCGGTGTATTGCGTGATACCGCCTTCATCACCATCCCAGGATACGTGAATGGCGACACCCGCGAGTGGCAGTCCGTTGGCATCACGCACAAATCCCTGCACACGCCCTGCATTTAGGTGGCTCTCTTCAGGCGTCTCTTGATAAGCACGTGTGACACACCACTCTCCATTACCACTAATAATGGGCTTACCATCGGTAGATGGTAACGGCGGTGGTTTGGTCGCTTGGGGTGTTGCCAGCATCCACTGCCATGCTTGCTCTTGACCGAATGGCAATTGCGGAATGACCATGGCTAGTAAAGTCGTCAGAACAACGACAAAGATCACCAGCGGTGCAATGATGGAACACCCTGAAATTCCTAGAAGAGTTTTGAGATTCATATTTATTGCACTATCTGATTGAGTTCGATTGTTGGCTCAACCTATTGACGAAATTGCCGCCAGAGATATACTTTCCTTGTCAGCGATCCAAGCAAGTAATAGTCGGATACCCTCCGTGAAGGAAGCGTTCTCAAACTTGGCGAAAGGACATTGATGCAAAACAAGACTGTATTGATTACTGGCGGCACGGGTGGCATCGGCAAACAGACCGCCCTCGCATTGGCAAAACTGGGCGCGCAGGTCATCGTGACTGGGCGCAATCAAGCCAGCGGTGAAGCCGCCGTTAGCGAACTCAAACAGCTCAGCAGCAATTCGAACATTGACTTGCTCCTCGCCGACCTCGCCTCACAAGCCGATGTCCGAGCTCTCGCTCAACAGTTCAAACAAAAGTACGATCATCTTGATGTCTTGATTAACAATGCCGGTGCCGCCGAACCTCTCCGCCGCCTAACCGCCGATGGGATTGAGACCGATTTCGCGGTGAATGTGGTCACACCATTTTTGCTGACTCATCTCTTGATGGATTGCCTCAAAGCCAGTCCTGGTGCCCGAGCCATCACTTTGAGCGGAGGCGAGCACCCATCGAAGATCGATCTGGATAATCTTCAAGGCGAACATTCTTTTATTGGTCTATCGGCTTACTCGCATTCCAAATTAGTTATGATGGCGATGATGTATGAATTCGCACAGCGTATGCAGGACTCATCAGTGACCATCAATGTGTGCTACCCCGGTCAAGCTAGCACGGTGATGACCCGCAGCGTCACACCCGATATGATGCCTAGCTTTTTACGTCTCATCTATCCAATCTATAAACTAGCCACCCGGGCGGACCAAGGGGAATCGGCGGCGAAAGCTTCACGGGCATCGGTCTATCTTGCGTCGGCTCCCGAGGTTCAAGGCGTGAATGGAAAATATTTCAATCCGCAATGCAAAATCATCGATTGGCCGAAACCCGTGCTCGATTCATCGATTCGTCAGCAATTGTGGACTATCGCCGAACAATTGACTTGAATGGGTTACTCTCTGTAACCTGGTTATATCGTAATCCACTGAATATTCAGAAAGGAAACAGAATATCATGCAACTCAAATTCATAAGCCTCATGGTTGAAGATCAGGACAAGGCGCTGGCCTTCTACACGACAGTCCTGGGTTTCGAGAAGATGGCTGACATCCCCATGGGCGAGTATCGCTGGCTCACCGTGACCTCACCCGACGGTATCGCCGGTGTCGAGCTTGTGTTGGAACCCCTGGGTTTTCCTCCCTCGCGCGCTTATCAAAAAGCGATGTTCAATGCGGGCATCCCTGCGACCGCGCTCATTACTAGAGACATTGCTGCCGACTTTAAACGACTCCAAGCCCGTGGTGTCAAGTTTCATGGCGAGCCCAAAAGCCAGGGACCGATCACATCCGTTGTCTTTGAAGATACCTGCGGCAATCTCATCAACCTGGTGCAACCAGCTGTATAATCCGCGTTGGGCAGCATATCTGAGCGAACGATGCAGGATAAAAAAGTTGCCTTGAGTGACAAGTTCAGGAAAGTTCCTTTTAGGGACAGGTCATGGTAAGAAAAAAAGAGTATTTCGAAATTAAAATCGAAGAACTTGTCAGTCTAGGCACTTGGGCCGCTGATTGTGCCGAAAGAGCATTATCCATCTTTGAGAGTGTCGCGAGTAAAGATCCGCGTCCGCGAAATGCAATCAAGGGCATTCGGGAATTTGCAATTAGCGGCAAGCGAACGAATCATCTGAGAAAACTCGCCATGGACGCCTATCGGGCTTCTCTTGAAACTAAAGATCCGGCAGCATCGGCCGCAGCACAGTCTGCGAGTCTTGCCGCAGCAAGTGCTTACACCCATCCATTCAAAGACATCAACCAAAGCAAGCATATTCTTGGACCAGCGGTCTATGCCGCATTTGCCATTGAACTAAACAACCAATCGGGTCAGAAAATTGGAGACCGCGAGATCGAACTTGCTATCGACAGTGCAACTCGTGAGATCGCGGGGCTACTCAAGAAAATGCCCGCGCATCAAGTCGGAACAAAGAGGATCGATCAACTCTTCTATCAACTGGATTGTGGAATTAGAAATAGGTTTAGATAATCCAATGCGAGCGTTCCAGGTATCTTCACATGACTAGCGGCTATGATTCGATCTACCTGGGATTGATTCCCAGATTGGCAGATTGTGATTTTAAGGAAAGCGCCGAGCGTCTGGGACTGGACTATGTGGACGGCACCGTGCGCGTGCGTTTTCTTAACCGTAACTATCGGATTACGCGTGAAGGCGTTGAGCCGCTGGATGGCAAACCCGTTCATGTCAACAACCGCAGTGTTCTACTTTATTACCTCCTCTCCCAAGGTCGTGGTGACCCAGGAGACGAGTACATCTTGTTTGAGAATTTTCCCAGAATGATTAGCGGACTGAATACCCAGACCCAATTGTTGAATTCTCCGCTCGAAAAGCATTTTGGAAATGACTATGCTAAATATCGCGCGGCGGCAATCCAACTCGACGGACACGAAGTAGAGTCGTCATCCGGAAAACATCGCTGGAAGTTTCGCGTGCTTCCCAAAATCCCACTTGAAGTCGTCTACTATGAAGCGGATGACGAGTTCCCCGTCGACATCCAAATCAAACTAGACAAATCCGCACTGTCCTTTTTGGACTTTGAGTGCCTGGCTTTTATGGTGGGCTGTTATGTCCACGCCTTGATCAAGTCTGCACCGGACAGTGATGTGAGTAGGCGGGAATGATCTGATCGATGTAACCTGGGTGACACCCACTCACCCAGGTTTTGTTTTTAAAGAACGCGTTGATTCATTCGGTTCTTGGCAAGTTAGGAATTGCCGCGCGATGTCTTTTGGTCGCGCGGATCAGTCGTCCACAACGGATACCAATCAGGTGGAATCACCGTATAGAGTGGAATGTGATTCGGACCGAGCAGCAAAACACTCTCGCCCCGATCAAGCGTGAGCAGTTCACGCGCCTCGACTTCATTCAAGCCGAACAAACTTGCCACACTCGGAACCGATGCCGCCGTCTGTCGAAAGAGAACAGTGAGCGCCGCCGTATCGCGAATGACCACAGCCTGTTGAGACGCACTTAAATCACCACCGTGTTGTGTCGCTAAATGCACCCCTGCATTGCGTTTGCGGAATCGGCGCGCCATCTCCGCCAAATCCTGGGACGCCCCGGGATGCTCTAACCATCGCCACGCTTCATCAACGACCACTAACGTCGGCTGCAATTTCGATAACACATTCGCCCAGATGAACGTGTGTACCTGGCGCATTCGCAGTGCCTGCATATCGGAATGAACGTTCTTGAGTCCAAACACGACCAGCGATGAGCGTGGATTGACATTCGTGTGTTGGCTGAACGCTGAAGCATACACGCCTTCGGCAAGTGTCTGTAAACGATCCGCCAGGTCTTGCGCCTCACGTCGTTCATCGGTGTGCAAGACAGCATACATGTCGCTCAACACGGGTGGCTTGTTGCGCCACGTTGAAGGATCATCGGGCTTGATGCCAGCTTCTTTCATAATGCGTTCGTACGCCGGAATCAGAATGACATTCCGTTCCTTGTGCGTGAGTGTGCCAAGCGCAATTTCCAACCAAGCGAGCACATCTTGCATTCCGTTGAACCACGCATCGGGGTCTTCGGGATTCAGATCGAGGATATTCATATGGTGCGGTGATGTGAGCGCCATATCGAGATACGCGCCATTGAGCGCACGGCACATCGGCTCGAACTCGCCTTCGAGATCGAGAATGTAGCAGCGCATTCCCAGGAGGACTGCCCACGTCGCCTTGTATTTCAAGAACATACTCTTGCCTGAGCCTTGTTCGCCAACAATCAGCAAGTTAGAATTCGGCAGGGCAAAATCATTCACGATGACCCACGCGCCGGTGGTACGATCGATCCCGTACGGAATGCCTGTCGCATCGGCTTGCAAGCGCCGCGCAAAAGGAAACAGTCCTGCGAGTGCAGAAGTGGTGATATTGCGACCGTGTCCCAGGTAGTTCACGCCGAACGGTTGGACGCTATACAAGCCATCTTCTTGCCGGAGCGACGCGCGATAGAATCGCAAGTTCGCGTCAAGCAAATAATCTTCGAGCCGACGCGATAGCTCTTCGAGTTCTTCATCGGTTCGTCCGTACAGCGCAATCGTCCAAAGGAGTTCAAGTGGCGGCAAATGACTCGATTCAATATCGCGCAGAGTCGATTCAGTTTCTGCAAGTTCATCTTGCGCGGTGAAGTCAGGTAAGCGTCCTTGCTGAGCCCGTGTCATATTCTCGGCATAGAGTGTCGTTCGGCGTTGGCGCAAATGCTCGCGCACAGCGGATTTGTCCAGTGGTCGCGTCAACAAACTGACACGCACTTCACCTGGAAAATCGTAAATGGTATCGAGCGAGCCGCGTCCAATCTGGGGCGGCAAGTCCTCAACAAACCATACGCGCACCCAACCTTCGCCGACGAGGTGAATACGATCCGATTCAATCTTCATTGCCGCTGGCGCAAGATGGTCGACCAGATCACGCGCCCCAGTATGAAGAGGTGCAGAAGTATTGGCTGACGGCGGTGCAGATTGTTCTCCTCTGCTCCCGCGCTCCTCTGCACCCTTGCTAAATGTGTTGCCATCTCCACCCAGCAACCGATCTAATCCACTCAACCAGTTATTCAACGTTGCTCTCCCCTGCTTGCAATGGAACCTCACCATCCGTTGGTGCAATCAAACTCTTGACGCGCAAGGTGGGCGGCACACGATAATCGGGAATCGATGGATGATAAGCGCGATGCAGTACAGCGACGAGTTCTTGATCGGTCAATCGTCGGCTACCCAATCCAATGCGTGTGAGACCGCGAATAACTTGATCACTCCGCTGTTTCAATTCCTCGATTCCGCGTTGATATTTGTCCGCTGTCAAAAGCAAGTGACCGCGCACGCGATCATCCGGTGAGATTGGATCGTAGGGCAAAACCACCAGATAAAGCGGTGCTTGCGGGTTCACTTGGCGCACTACATCCATCATGAAATTCACCCAGCCATACAAGGCTTGTGCGTATGCACCGTTTCCTTCGCGTTGACGCTTTTGCGCCTCGCCATCAACATACGCTAGATATTCTTCCAAGCGTTGTCGCTTGCGCGCCACAACAATTTGATATGGAAAACGCAGCGTCAGCAAAAAGTTGCCATACTGAATGATGAGACCATCGCGCGTGCTGTCTGAAAGCCGCGTGAGATCCGTCCCTTCGACTTCAATCACCGCCGCGAGTTCACCACTGCGCAGAATAATCGTATTGTCGCGCACCGCTTTAGCGAGAATATGTTCTTGAGTAGAAGGTAATCCTGGTTTGTTTGGCAATGCCTATCCTGTTCTCCTTGATCAGTTGGCGGATAATCGTCCTCTGACCACTGACCTCTATCTACTGTCCCTTCGCTTGTTCGACGACACTTCGCGGTCTAACCTGGCTCAATGTTCCCGTGAACCATGCGGCAGATTCCCAGCGTGCATCGTGCCCACCGCCTACGGCGTTGCCGATAAGCCAGGGAGCGAATGCCAGCATGAACGGCTCGCGTTCCTTGGTCACGAATTGATACATCGGCGCAATCACATTTGTCATCTGCTCGGCGTCGGTAATTCCGCCCTCGGTGATGATTATTGGCAAACTTCCGCTGAATACTCTTCTGACGATTGCATCGTAACTGCGATAACGAAAGAAGCCATCATCGGTCGGATAGCTTTTGTCGAAATCGCCATAATTGTGGACTGACACCCACATCATATTGGCGAGGTCAAACCGTTTCAGGCGCTTGAGTTCTTCCAAAGCCGCTTGAAAGAAGACAAGGTCGGAATCATCTCTTTGCGGCGACATCGGCGCGAACCCTGGGAATCCGCCGTTGGCGGCAATGACCTCTGCGCCCTGAATCCAGTACGCAATGAATTGCTCAGGTGTCGCTGGGTCCGAGTTGCCCCATTCCTCCAGGACATTCGGCTCGTTGTAGAGTTGAAAGTAACGCACACCGCGTTCGCGATAACGCGCGACGATCCAACCCAAACGTTGCCAATCCATCTTGCCGACTTGTCGGTCAATGCGCATTACAACCGTAATGCCCTCGGCATTGAGTCGATCAATCAAATAGTCGTTCGTCACGAGATCCCAATCGTTCATCCCTTGCAGGATGACGAGCCAGCGAATCTTCATGGCTTTCAGTTCGGGGATGAAACGATCTACTACTGTCTTCGTCTGGAACGTTGTCGGGAACCAATGGAGACCACGCCCGTTGTCGCTTGTTGGACGCGGGAAACTTGATAGCGCAAGCGGTGCGAAAGCATCCGCTCGCACTGGCGTGGTGGGTCCGTGATAGTAAACCCAGGAGCGTTTCTGCGTGCTCACGACCACGCGAACTGGCGTGGGTGTGTTTCTGACAGGGCGCATCACCGTTGGTGTGAATGCGGGTGTCATGCTTGCCGGCACAACCTGGGATGTTGTCGTGATGGATTTTGAGATGACGAATGTCGGAGCGGCGACGGCGACCTGGTTTGCAGGCGCAACACCGCCTGTATCCATTCCTTGTTGAAAAGGTTTGGAACGATCAGGTGTCGGAAATAGCGGGGTTATTACTCCATTATTCCCTGGGAACCCAGTTCCTCCCAGCATTGCCAATCCGATGGCGGCAAGAATCGTCAAAAGAATTGCAAAGAATAGTTCAGCATTACCTCGTTCAGGCATCAATTCAATCCTATCGTCTCATTTGCAAAAAGAACCAACCCTGGATTTCGCCTAGTCCGCCGCGAAAAAGATAGAGAACAAAAGCGAATAGCGAAAACAGCATCGCCATATCAATGAGCACGACGACCGCAGGAGTGGCGGAAACAGCTTGTGCTGTCGGATGCAACAATCTTACGTGCGAAAATCCCTGCCCGTCTTGTTCGATTCCGTAGGTCGCACCATTCGAATTCGGATTCGATTGCATCGTCTCGGGTGGGTCAATTGCGATTTCAGCCACTTGATCGCGCGGTGACGTTGAGTCATCGCCACGAGTCCACACACGTTTCTGAGGACGCGACCAAAACTTGATTTGCGTGATGATCCACTGCTCGGCAGTTAGTCCATCTTTTCGAAAGAAGGCAATTGCAACGCCAATTGAAATGACGCCCAGTCCAATCAGGACACGTACAAGTAGTCCGCTGCCCTCGACGGGACCGAAAAGCACAATCGCGCCGGCGGTAACGCTAGCAATCACTAGGTAGGCAAGTTGACGAAGCGTGAGTCCATACCAGGGTCGCAACCCCAGTTGAATACGACGAGGAAACTGAATTTGCATACGCTATTCCGGCTCTTCTGTTTCAGTCCAGACTCGTTCGTCTTTCGATGGCACTTGGTCCGCAACCGTTATTTCAATCCAATCTCCGACTTGGGTTCCCGTTTCTTGTAATGTTCCTGCGGGCAATTCAAGCACCATCGCCGAGGTCTGGATGTATGGGCTGACGCGAAACGGTTTGAGCGCGTGAATCATATGAATGACCTGCGCCTCATCATTCAGGAATAGCACATCAATGGGAAAACGCATTCCGATAGTGTGGATACATTTCGTGCCCAGGAGTAACAATCCTTCTCCTGGCTCCAGCGTAGAACGACCAATCAGACCGCGCATTCTGAGCCAGGGTCGATTGGCGACCGTTCCTTTATCGGCGAGTGTTTTGTTACGAGTGTGATTTGAAGCTTGCATTTCTTCTCCCTTACGTTTTTGGCTTGGCATTTGCGCGCCAAAGCGTCATGGCGCGAGGCGATACTACGCCGCGTGCTTCCATTTCATTCAATCGTCCTTCCAGCGCCGCAATTGGATCGGTGGGTTGCCGCTGAAGAATCTCTTGCACGTTTTGGATGAACTGCGCGCCAGCGTTCCAGCCTCCTCCAGATTCAGGCGAACGAATCTCGTGATACACTCGCGCCGCTGCGCCTTGGGAAATTCGATTACCAAGCGCATTAGAAACCGCCGCGCCTACTTCCCAATCGTGGGGTGCCATCTGGGGATGCCAGGGCACGGCTTGGGCTGGCACGTCCAATGTGGGCGGGCGTTGATCCGTCATTCGATTCGCGAGATACCCCGCGACATTACTGCCATACCCTGCATCTTGCGCCATCGTTTCTAGTGGTAACCCTTGCCGCGCAGATGCCATCACGGGCGGCATAGCTCGATCCCAAGCACTTCCTTGTTGACTCGGGTCAGCAAAACCTTGTCCACGAGTACCGACCTGGTTGAAGGCATCAACCGCCGCACGCGCGGCTACTGCTTGTTGGCGCGGTTCAGAATAGAGCGACGCAAATGCCCCAGCCCGTTCTCCAAGTGAAGACGGTAACGTGCCTACAGCATCGACTGCTTCACGCGACAAAACTCGTGCAGGCTGGCTCACGCTCGGCGGCACACTCGTCGGCGTACTGGATGTTGCAAGAGGTGCTCCCATTGGCGATACCGATGGTGTTTGCGGTGGTGGAAGTGATGCGCTCATCATTCCAACATTTGAATCCTGTCCACGATCATTGCTTTGAGTTGGCGTAGCAACAGAACCTGGGATACTAGAATTAGCATCTCCTTGCTTCCGCGTTGGCGGCATCGGTGTCGATACATTTGGTGTACCGTTCGCTTGTGAATTTGGCGAAACTCCTCGACCCGATGGCGCGTTATTGCTCTGATCGTCCACAGCCAAATTATTGGACGATGCGGGACTCGACCCAGGAACCACAGGTCTATTGGTCGGACTCGAACTGCTGCTTGGCGCACTGGGACGCGGGCTCGTTGGAGTATTGGTCGGTTGAATACCGCCCGTAGGAGAATTCGGATTCCTGGGACTCGTTCCACTCTGTGTGGGATTATTCCCTGCTCCACCACTTCCGCCGCCAGAACCTTTTGGTCGATTGTTGCTCTGCGATCCCCATCGTTGCTGGGCTTGATCTTCGCGTTCGCGCTGTTCCATCGTTCCGCCCAGTGACCGCATCGCTGCGCCGACACTGCCCATCATCCCAGGTTGTCGAAACAATACATCGCCCGCACCTCGCAAAGCCGCTCCAGGATTGAACGCGTTGCGTGCGACGCTTGCGGGACCGCCCATTCCTGCCGTACCCGCTTTGGTTGCTGTACTGGTAGCACTCGCCGCTGAAGCGACATTGGTACCTGCACCTCCAGCGCCGGCGGCTCCACCAGCAGTTGTCGTGCTAGCCGCTCCAACAGCTCCTCCTGCAATCGCGCCACCTGCGAGTGCGGTCACCCCAGCAATCGCAAGCGTGCCCAATGCTTGTACGGTGCTCACGGCTTTTTGCATCACTTCTTCGGCGGCGCCGAACACGCCTTTGATAATGATGCCATCGACCGTTAGCAGAATGCTCAATACTCCAATCGCGCCGATGAAATTGACAAAAGCCGTAATCGGATCGTTTGATGAACCACGTACCGCCAGGATCATCACCAACTTGAGCAAGAGCGCATTGATCGGACCGATGGCCAGAACCATAATGAAACCACGCAGCCACATATAGCGAAACCAACCCAGGGGCGGGAGTACTCCAAGGATGATGACCACAGGCGCAAGCGCGACGAGAATGTAGAGAATCACAAACCGTGCCAGGAATTGAAAGATGAGCGAGCTCAAAACCGCGAGTCCCATCAAGATCACAAAGATGACAATGATGAGGGACGCTGGCATCGAGACCATCGTGAGCACGATGCCTGCCGTGCCAAACACGAGGGCGGTGAGCGCATTCGGTTGAAAGCCTGCCTCGCCGGTGAAGCTCATATTCAGAATCGTCATCGTCGTGGCATTGGTGAAGCGATTTGCCAAATCCATCCAATACAAACTTGTCGCACTGGCGACGACCGCGATCAGCCAACCGCCCAACGCTTCTTTCAGATCACCGATACCCCACGACGCAGCGGCGACTGCATCCTTCGCCGCAATCGCCGCAATGATTGCCAGGGTCAATGGCCATAAGAGCACAGCGATCTTAATCATCAATCGCCACGCAGGTCCCATCACATCTTCGCCTTGAGCGATACCACCGCCTGGGGTGATGATGCCAGGGCTTGACGTCAACCATCGCCCAATTGATGCCGAGAAAAACGATTCGAGCGGCGTGATCGTTCCCGTCAAGATTGATTTGAGCGCGTTCTGCAACGCCTCGACCAGATTCTCAAAGGGAAATTGAATGATTTGATTGATGATCTGTGTAATCGGATCGCCCCCTCCTGCAGGCGGCGTTGGAGGTGGAGGAGTTGGATTCTGCGCAGGTGGTGCACTCATCGTAATCGTTGCACTCTGCTCTGGATGCAGTTCATCCGCAGATGCTGGGTGCGCGGGCATTCCAAAGACAATGCCCACGCAAAGCACAATCACCAAGGTGCCCTCGGTCAAGATAGCGATTATTCTCAAGAGATTTGTACTGGTCATTTTCATTTCAGCGGGCGCGACGGTCGTATGTGCTTGCATCAAACACCCCATACCTCAATGGGTCATGTGCCGACGCAAAGATGGTCTAACCAATCAATAGTCATCGACAATGGGCTGTGGTATACCAAAGACAGAAGGGCAAGTAAGTTGCCCAGGAGGTGTACGATGTTTGAACAAACCATTCTGGATACCTTGATCGTCATCGGCATGTTCGTCCTACGCATCGGTGTCCCCGTCGCGATCCTGTTCGGGCTCGCCAAGTGGCTGGAGAAAAAGTTGCGACCACAGGAAACTCAGGAAACTGAGCAACGGTCTTCGACCGCCCGTATCATCGCCTTCCAACCGCGGCAACGCGCTGTCAAGCCCGAGTCTGCCCGCGTATCCACCGAGGACACTGCCAAACGAGCCAACATCAGATAGCCACATAACACCCTGATTGGTGGAATTCGTTTCGCCGATCAGGGTAGTGTAATTCCACTCGTGCTCTTGTACGTTTTCAGAGTGTCGATGATCGTGTTCGCAATCGTGATGGTGAAAATCGCGCCGACAAAGCACATGACGATACCCGCGATCCGCATCCACGTCGTCGAAAGTCCCCCAGGACGACCCACCATCGTCTCGACCATCCCCGTGACAAAGTTCGTCGCAATCCCCACCGCCAAGAGAATCGCCGCCAGTGCGATGATGCCGTCAATCAGCATCTTGGCGAGATTGGCGATGGCTTCGCTCATTCCTGGGTCAGCTGCCCACACTACGCTTTGATTGGCGCCGATGAGTAGCAAAGCTCCCAGAAATCCGATGACGCGACTCCGCACGGTCGGGTTTTCTACCCATCGCGCCATGCGAATCCGAATGAATTGAAACACTGAATCTCTCCTTTCCTCTTTTCTCAGAATAAAATGCCGACCAGCGTGTTGCTGATCGATACTGCTGTGAGCGCGATAATCAAACAGAGAATCACCGCGCCGATTTTGAACCACAGCGCGCTCAAGATCGATGGCGCGCCAAAGACATAGCTCGCCTGCGCTTCCAGAAATCCTGTCGCAATCGAGATGGCAAGCAAGACGGCGACAACTTGAATCACGAGCGACAGAACCTCGGCAATCACGCCGCGCAGTTCGCCAAACGGATCGAGCAGAGCTATTGCTGCCACGCTTACAAAGATTTGTTGCGCCATTTACATCCTTGCTTTCGCACGTAAAGCTTCACCACGGTGTCACCTGTGATTCGCGCGAACAGAGACGGTAGATGGACACATCACGCAGAACCATCAATGGTTGCACCCACACCAATCCGCCCAGCCATTCTGCTTGCGCATCTGTCAGTCCCAGGATCGCCGCAAACTTGTCATCGGCTTTCAACCAGAGGACAGGGCGTTTCCCCTCGACGCCGCGCGGATTAACCCATTCAAGTCTGATCACAGGCAATTGTTCACACGGACCTGCAAGCCTCGGTGGATGAATCCATTCCAAGTAGTCCTCTTGAATTGTCATTCGAGCTGATGTAGGAATATCGGTCTCAACAGGACAAGGAACGGCCGTGGTCAGAATGAGAGCCAGGAATTTGAGCAACAGAATCACTTTACGCATCGCTCTCCTTACTTCGTCGCTGTGGGTGGTGCGGGTAACACTGCTACACTGATCGCTCGGTCGAGATAACCCGAGTTCAAGACCACGTGCAGGACAAAGGTCTGTGTTTGCGCAGGGCACACGTCGGCTGTGCCATGCCCGGGTTGTCCCTGTCCGTTAAAATACACCCCACGCACACCCTCCACATCCCAGCGTAGAGTTGTGCATTGCCCTGCCATCACCCAGGGTGCATCCGCGCGAAAGTCCACATACATCGGCGGTGTAGCCGTTGGTTGTGGCGTCGGTGGAACCTGGGTCGGCGCGGTAGTTGGAGTCGGTACAGGTGTGGGCGGCGCATCGATGACAGGAAGACTGCTGGAATCGCCATTCAGCGTGACGTAATCACGATTCACCCAGCCGCTCGGCGGTGGAATAAGTACGAACCAACGATTCTCGATATCACGTCCGCGCACACTGACCTTTGTTCCCTTGTTCAGTTTCGTGACAGCGGGATAGTTTGTTCCAGGTCCAAGTCGAATATTGACCGTCGAAGAAATCACTCCAGTCAAAAGACCTGGCGTCACAGGAACAACTGTAGGCACTGGCGTAAAGGTGGGCCAAGGCGTATCACTTGGACGGGGCGTGAACGGCGGTCGCTCGGTGGCAGTCGTTGTCGGTCGTATCTGAATCGACGAGGGCGAGCCCAATCCTAGTGCGCTACAACCCAAGAGTTGAATAGTTGCCAATGCAATCAAAAGCAGAATGACAAATCGTTTCATTGCTCGACCACTCCTGCGGCGGCGAATGCGTTCACAGTGATAGGTTGATTCCCGTTGATCAAACCGAATAGAATCGTCGGAACTTGAACTTGCACACACACGCCTACGGCGGGTTTTGTCTCGGTCCAGGTGGTGGTATTCCACAAACTCGCCCGCGAAGCGCACGGTGCTGGAAGATTTACTGTTGCGCCACCTGGGTTCGGCATCACTCCGATTTGATATTGAAAGTTCGTGATGCCCCGCGCTTGCATCACCCCTTCCAGTGCCCCCTGAGCAGCATCCGTCGCCACATATGGATCGAGATACATTTCGCCTGTGGCAGTGAACTGATCCCAGTCTCGACCGAAACTCACACCACGCAGAGCGGCATCATTCGCCGCGCTGTAGGCGAACGTGCGCGTATCCTGAAGGCGGTACACATCCACAACCGCTGCCGCAAGAACCATCAGAATCAGCGTGAAGAACAAGCCCGCGATAGCCGCATTGCCGCGTTCATCACGTAACATTTGCTTTCCTTTCAAAGAAGCGCAAAACAATCTCTGGATCGAACTGCGCGCCTGCATTGCGTTCGATTTCCTCCTGTGCCTGGGATTTGGAAAGTGCGCGATGATATGGGCGATCACACGTGAGCGCGGTGTAGACATCGGCAACCGCAAGCACTCGCGCGACGAGTGGAATCTGCTGTTGACCGATGTCGTATGGATAACCTGTGCCATCCCAGCGTTCGTGATGATATTTCGCGCCTTGCACAACCACCAAGGGTGCGCCCATTTGCTTGAGAATGGCCGCGCCGCGCAATGAATGTTGTTGCATCGTGCGCCTTTCGCGGCGTGTTAGCGCGCCACGTTTGTGCAAGATCGTCGGTGCCAAAGTGATCTTGCCAACGTCGTGTAATAATCCTGCCCAATACCATTCCTCGGCTTGATCTCTGGGAGCAAGACCCAGGAGTTCACGTCCGACTTGTTCGCTATGTGCAAACAGATTGCGATCCCAGGAAGCAATCAGAATCATCACGCCGCGCAAAACCTGCCTTTGCCCATCAGGAATTTGCTTGAGATTGATCGGCTGCATTACGGATAAGCCTCGATGCTTTGCGAATGAATGACCCGCAAGGTCTTGGGCGCGAAAATCATCAAGGGTATCACAGGCTGGTACGGCACGTCCGCCGTCACGTTGAACACCGTCTGAAACGATTGACTTGGCATATCGACTGTCATCACTACACTCCCAGCACCTCCCAAGACATTCGAGTCGAGTTCTTTTTGAATCATATTGCGTGCGGTCAGTTGATCGTTTGGCACAATGGACAGATACCGCGCCGCGCGATAGGTTCCGACATCGAGTGCGTGTTTCACCGACACTTCTCTAGCCATCTCTATCGCGCCAAAGAACGCCACGACGAAGATAAGCAGGAAGAACACCATCTCGACGGAAACAGTACCGCATTCTGAAGGATGAGGGATGAAAGATGAAGGATGAAGAAAACCCCATCTATCTTTTTGATTCTTCACGCCAAGTGTTTTGATTTCATCCTTCATCCTTCCGCCTTCATCCTTTATCTTGTTGTGTGGATGATGAACCATGACACACTCCATTGCACTGAGTTGCTGGCTAATCCCAGTGGATCGTAAAATGCCTGGGCGTACCAATCTCCAGTCAGCGAGGAGCCAAAGCACACATCACCACCCACAGTTGTTGCATCAAGAACGAAGCGACCAAATGAATCGGTGAACGTGTAATAGTTGCTCGTACTGCCGCTAGGATCGACAATGGCAATACGAATCATTTGTCCACTATTCGTGCCTCCAGAAAGCACCCCGCGCAGAACCTGGGTCGGCTCGCCAACCGTTGCCCCACACTCCAACAAAAATGCATAATCGCGACTGAGTGTCAGCGTCGCCAAGACCGTTGGCGTGGCTGTGGGCGTCGGTGTATTCGTCGGTGTTGGCGTGAAGGTGGGAGTTGCCGTCCACGTTGGAGTTGGCGTGTTCGTCGGTGTCGAAGTCCAGGTGGGTGTGAAGGTGGGTGTCGATGTGCGTGTAGGCGTCGGCGTAAAAGTCGAAGTTGGCGTAAAGGTCGGCGTAAACGTACGCGTGGGTGTGGATGTGGGTGTATACGTCGGCGTTGGTGTCGCAGGAATGTAGATGCGAAAATAGTCCACTTCCATATTCGACCAGTTACCGATGAAATCCTGGTAATACGAGTTGCCGAAATAGGAGTTGACGGGCGCCCAGTTGCGACACGGCGTCGGTCGCGCTTGGAGCACACCATCGAAATACAAGTACGCGCCATACAGATACCCAGGACAGGAAGGATCGTTGCGAATGAACTCTGCACGCGCTGTGTGCCAGGTAAAATCGGCGGGGATCTGAACACGTCCTGCACCGCCTTGATACACTTCGACGCGGCGTGGTCCACCGCCCACGCTCCGCATATGCACCATCAATACATTCTCAAAATTGTCTCGCGGGTATGTCGTGCTGGGTGAGTAGCGCGCGCCAGAGAACCACGTAGTTCCCACACCCGTCGCCGCGCCGTAATCGGATGTGTACGGATAGCGAAAGCGAACTTCAATCGCGTGGCTGAGCGCATTGGCGTTGATGTAGTTAAATAGGTCGTTCCGCCAGACCATCGGATAGGTCGTGCTCCATGGCTGTTCGAGATGCAGATAGCCATTCTCGACTCGGACGTTATTCGTGTTACCCGCGTAATCGACATTCCAACCTGTCAGATCACTCCACGCGTTGAAATCGATGCCGTAGTAGAGTTGCCATCCTGCTTGCGCGAGAGGCGCGGCTGGCAAAGGCGTCGGCGTCAACGCGATGACCGAAACCAGGAAAAAGATAATGCTCAAGGCACGCATTCGAACCATCGTCACTCCTATAGCCGAACGACTCGCATCAGCATGTACACAGCGGCCGCCAAGCAGAACGAGAACGCATACGGCACGGCTTCCTTCTCAAACTCAGCTTGGCTCGGCAAAAACTGCCGCGTGAGGAGTCGCCAGAAGATTGCGCGCGGAATCGTCCGCCACTCACGGCGATACTTGTAGGCAAGATAGGGCAGGCCTGTGACAAGGATGCTTGCGGCAACGAACCACACGAGTTGGAAATCGGGATAGAGTCCAAAGAGTCCCATCAAGAGTTTGGCGTCGCCACCACCCATAAAGCGGACGGTCCACAAGGCAAAGAGGACTGCCCAGTAGATCAAAAAGATGCCATCGCGAAAAGTAATAGCTCGCACCAGACCGATTAACATCAGCGGATAGGTGATGGTATTGGGCACGAGTCGCGTTTTGAAATCGTTCACGCTGATTTGCACGAACAATGCGGCAATGCCGACAAAGGCAATGCGCGATGAGACCTCGGCCGGAATTGGCAAGACAGCTGGGAGAACCAATACCAATGCCAGCACAGCCACGCTCGCCGAAAGACAATAGTTGTAGAGGCGCGCGAAACTGGGTCGCGCAAGTTGTACCTGGGTCATAGGCTACTGTTGATCTCCTTGATTTTGGTGACAATCGTGTTGAAGAGTGCGATAATCGCGAGTGTCATCAACGCGGCGACTAACGTTGCCAGGACGACGTATTCCATTGTTTCAAGACCGCGTTCGTCGCGGTGAAAAGTTTTCAAGGTCATGGATTGTTCCCTCATGAGGGATTGGGGATATCCAGTTCCCAATCCCTCAGATTTCATCCCATCCAAATCGATGGGGTTACGGTTGCGCGGCGGTTGGCACGTTATCCGTGATAATCGTGTTGGTCGCATCGGCGCGGGCATTCGTGGTATTCCAGATCGCCACCATGACGAGCGTCATGATCGTGATAATGAGGGTTGCCCCGACGACGAACTCGACCATTTCCGTGCCGCGCGCATCACTGTGAAAGCGGCGTAACAGATTCTTCAAAGCGTATCACCTCCCTTCGTTTAGTTTGTAAGTTCGACAGTGCAATAGTGGATTAGTGAAACTATCGCACTATCGAACTCATGCACTATTGCACTACTGACCTGGCACACCTGACAACGACGTGATCAGCAAGCTAACGGCTGGGATCAGTGCCAGGAGCATGATGGTTGGAAAAAGCGCAAAGAGCATCGGCAAAATCAATTTGGTTGGCATTTCTTCAATGGACAGTTCGGCACTGGACACAATGTTCTGCGAAATGGAGTCTGCGCTTTGCGCGAGTGCTTCGGCGAGCGACATCCCGCCCCGCAACGCGGCGCGCACAAGAACCAAGAGCTTGCGCAAATCCTCGGATTGAAAATCCTCTGCCAATGCTTCGATCATTTTTTCAGGACCATCCATGCGCAGCGTTCGCTCGACGTGATGCCGCACGCGTTCGATGAACGGCGTCGTTGCTTCCTGGGGACGGTCTGCGATATGTTCGAGCGCCTGGGATACCGTGACATTGAGCGCAAGTGCCAGACGCAACTCGGCGACAAAATCTCGCACTTCCAATCGCAAGCGCCAACGCGCGTTGTCTTTCATTTGTCGTCTAACAAAAGAAGGGATGTAAGCAGCGCCAAGCCCGAATATCGAACCATACACGTACTCGGTCCCCCAGAGAACTAATAACAGCGCAATTACGCCGATAATTCCCGCGACGAGTCGCCAGGTTTCCCAGGGCAGTTGGTCAACCGCATCTTTCGGTCCGCGATCGATTTCCTTTTTCTGGTAGAAGCGTTTCCATACAGGCGTTCGCAACAGAACCACACGTTGAACGATCTGACCTGTCGTGCCTAGCGTGGCATACAGTCCGAAAAACGCTGCACTGAACGCGCTACCGATCATGATTGTGTGAACTACGATTTCGCTCATTTAGCATTCCTTGTTCGAGAAAATAAAAAAGCCAACAGGTTCACACCTGTTGGCTGATCTAGCCAGAGAGGAGCGGTTCAATTCTGATCTTGCGATTGTCTCGTCAGAAACAGACTATGGTCGTGTCGATATCTACTCTTGCCAGTTGTTTGTGTGGTTTCACATCCCGCCTATTTCCCAGTGAGATCGAGCACCACGTACTCTCCATCTCGCCGCATCGTCGCTACATTCCCATTGACGTTCAACTTGGACGCGGCTGGGGCAAACACACGCAATTGCGTGGTGAATGCGCCTTGAGTAGTGACGGCGAGCGTATCACCCACGAAGGACAATTGCGCTGTAATCGGAACTGTGCTTGTGACAATTGCTTGCGTCCCACTTGAGAACTTGGTCGCGTTAGCAAGGATAAGCGTTTGTAGAGTGTTTGTATTATCGTAACGCACGTATGCAGTTGTCGCGTCGGTGCTGAATGTGCCAAATGTTCGATCCGCGCGCGCGTTTTCGTCTGCGATCATAAACGTGTCGGTATATTGAGTGGGCGCGACGATGCGTAATGCAGTTGGCGATCCAACTGTGGGGGAAACAGGAACCGCTTGAAAGGTCGAGATACGCGGCGATGTGCGATAAGGTTCAAAGATTGCGGCGAATGTGGTTTCTATTCCTTGTCGGCGTGCCATTGTAAAGGGAATCGGTGTATTATCGTAATAAATGCCATTGCCGACAACAACTGTTGTTTCAGGTGCAGCCAGCATCTTCAGGTCAACGCGCGCAACTGCACCCTCAAAGTTTTCCATCACAACCTGCCCCGCTTTAGGGAATGTTAGCGCAAGGTCGTCCACATACATTTGCCCTGCGGGCATACCACCAGTCGCGCGAGTGACTTGCACTGCGACTTGCATGATGGGCGCATCAATTGCACCATCTTCATTGCCTTCCCAATGTGACCAAGTCCTGTCCACTGTCGCCGTGACCGTTTGCCATCCTGTCCATGTGATTGGACCAATTTCCTTGGAGAACCTCTCGCCTGTTCCGTCAACAATGCGAAACCCTAACCGATTCTTCGAGCCATCGCCATAAACACGCGCCGAAATATGCGTGGGCGTTCCACTTGGCGGGTTGTAAAGGTTGGTGCTGTAATAAACTACGTATCCATTGGACACGGTACTGAAATTGTAATCCATCTGACCAACCAGATCGGAGGCGCTTGTCCGTGTGATTGTAAACGTTGCGGCAACGTTTCCGTCGTTGCGAAGGACACTGCCGTATGGTTGTCCAGTGCTGTTTGCATCCCAAGTGACTTGCCAATCAGCATTGGTCAGGGCGCTCATGGGATTGGTAAGATAACGATATCCTCCCGTGTTTGGGAAGGCGGGATACGGCAATACAGTAAACGGGATTGAAAGCGTGCCAGAATTATGATAAATCCAATCGAAGCGATGCGGTTGATTGTCGAGTGATACAGCGCGCGTCACATCAAGCCAGTAATCTTTATTGAGTGCGAGTGTGCGTACGATGGTCGCACGGTTCGGATATGCGTTGCCAGCATCAGCAGAGACAATGCCGAAATCAGGGAAAGCAACGAAACGATGTAGGTTGCCTGTCGCTTCATTCTGGTTTCGCTCATCCACAACAACAGTGTTATGTGCGAGAGTGGTCTTGTCCCACCCGCCATACAAACTGGAAGCGTACGAGTGTACCCCAGAATCAATGCCCAGGACACGATTCATCGCAAACGAAATGTAACCAAGTTTGTCGTAGTGCCCATGCTCGCGACCATGTGGGCCAAAATCAAAGGCAAGATACTGCAAATCATTTGCTTCGCCTGCGCGCAAGAAGGCGTAGCCCGCTTTCGGAAGCAGAATGCTTGATGCTAGCAACGCCCTCGAAGTTGGCAACGATTCTACGCCCCAGAGTAGTGCACGCCAATCGCGTGCACCTCTTGGAATCGGTGATGCGAAGATTGGATCACGGTAACGATTATATGCGATTTCGTACACCCACTCACGCGGTAGTGAACGACCGAAGTCGTCGTTGAAGCGTGGCATAGTGAGGTCGGACATTGCCGCTTGTATGGGAACGTTAATCATTGCACGTAAATTCGGTTGACCGTATGTGTCAATACCTGCGCGTATCCCCATCTCTGCAAGGTAGAGCATCGGTTGCAACGTGTAAAAATGGTAATGCCAAGTACTCTCCCACCAAAATCCGTCCTGTTCAGCACCCTTGGCTAGTTGGACAAAAAAACCATTCTCAGGGTCACGATAAGCTTCATTGACGAGTCCTTCGTCACCCAGCGCGAAGCCAACTGCAGCAATACCCGCGTTGTGCCAAGTCTGACGGTTACTAAGTCCCTCGCGATTACCTTGAATCTCAACGACCGCAAGTCGCAACACATTATCCGCAATTGTTGCACGGTCAGCGGGAGAGAGCGTATCGCCCACCAAATCATACGCCCATGCAACGTCAATCAGCCAGATTGCTTCGTCGAGTGTTTGTGAATGTGCCTTGGCGCCACTCCTACTTGTCTTGCCGTCATTGTCATGATGCGGATAGGTTGGATACGCTTTTGCGTATGCGCGCAAAATAGCGGCTGCGTTGTCCGCGTACTTCTTGTCTTTTGTGAGGCTGTATGCAAGACCGTTGTCGCGCGCGTACGCCGCAAGTCTGTCGTGACGCTGACTGTATATCACTTCATCGTATAAGGTTGGTCGGTTGGGCCACTGAGGTGGCGACGCGAAAAACTGATTTGTGCTGGCACAATAGTGTGGCGGTGTATTGGAAACTTTGTACTGAACCATCACACCGTCAGGGCAGACATACCACCACCACCATTGTCCCCCAGTTGGTGGCAAATCAGGAGTGGTAAGATTATAAGACCTCATATACTGCGGCGGATAATTCTCCGCATTTCTGATGATTTGATCGCGCGCGTCTTTTGCCCAAAAGTATGATTTTGCCCATTTGTTCATCCGTACAAAATCGTCGGCGTCGAGCAACACGCGGGGCGAAGGTCGTTGGGGCCACGGTACCGTTGGTTTAGGTGTGGGCGTGATAGTTGGAGTCGGAGTCAGCGTTCGTGTCGCTGTCGAGGTAGGCGAAGGCGTATTTGTTTGCGTGGGCATAACCGTTGGCGTGTTTTGAACAACACTGGGAATAGCCGTTGCCTGAAATGTCGCTGTTGGCAATGGTGTTGCTGTCGGTGATGGCGTACAAGCAGCAAGCACGAATAGTGCAATTGAAACAACAAGATTCCGCTTCATAGGTTTTGTTCTCCTCTGAACAGGTTTACCTTGCCAGCACATTCTGCCCAGAGTATAAGCCAATCTCCTGACGTAGTCAATTGTTTTTCGTCTCTTTCTTGAGTAAAAGCGGACACATCTGCATCCCAGCCGACAGCTTCAATGTTTCTGATGCAATAACTTCAACCAGACGACCCTGATGGATTCTGAAAATGACATCGCCATAGTTGAGAGCATTGATCGTCGTGTGATTGATCTCGACTAGCCGAATAAACTCATCTGCCAGTTTATTTGTGGGCTGACTCACAGCACACGCTCCCGCAACTGGGTCAACTGATTCTCGAAGTACCACGAACCCAGGATCGCAATTGTCCCACCAATCATCAGCAAGGACTGACGCGAAATGGACGATGCATAAAAGTCCCACCAGAACGGAGCGAGGATGGCTAATGCCATCACTGCCCCATTCGCCGCTTGCAGGAAACGCACAGTGCCACTCACCAGCGCCAGCGCAACGCGCGAACGATCCTTGAGGCGCTTGCGTTGGTCGAGCCGATTGCTCAAATCGCGCAAGGTGTTCAGGATTTCTTTTTGATTCGATTCCGACGTATGACGCAAGATGAACGCGAACTGGGAAAGATATGGATTCTGCACTTCGCGATCAAGTTGGTCGAGTACTTCTTCCGACGTCTTGCCCGTACCGAAGGCATCGAGGGCGCGTTGCACGGCAGATTGCAGAAATGGATTCGTCTGGGTCTTGATCGCTTCCGAGAGTGCACCGAACACAGTGGGAATCACCAGGTATGCCGAGTAGTACGCAGCAATGAGTTCGCTGACCGCATCCGTCACTTGTTCGCGCGCCATCGAGCCTGCGCGTTGACCCAGGTAGAGATACATCGCGAGACCCAATGCGATCATAAAGACAGCAACGAGGATTCCACCCGTGAGGGCGGCTTTCAATCCCAAGCCCACACCAAAAGCCAGGACTGTGATTCGTCCAATGCTGTTGCCCTGTTTGGTATTCGCCGATTGCAGACGCTTCTGTTGCTGCTCCATTTGTCGGAGCCACTTGGGACGACGACGGCGAAAGATCCACTGCACAAATCCGACCAACGCGGACAAAAGCACGTACGCGATCAATCCCGCTGCCAGTGCGCTGGCTCCATCAAACAGAATGCGAATGACCGATTCAAACATATGCTAGACTCCCACCGGCGTGAGCACGTACGCTTGCGCATCACCGCTGACCTGTACGATCTCTGCGACCTGGCGTCGCCACGCCGCACCTTCGCTTGCCTGTTTCAATTCCACATGCACACCAATCCCCACACCACGCGCGATACGTTCACGGATCGCCCCCAATGGAACGTCTTTCTCGCGGGCAAGCGTTTCCAAACGTAACAACGCATCCAAAACCGAATTGCCGTGAATCGTCGTATGGGCGACCACACCCAGGTTGATCGCTTGTAGGTACTCGCGGGCTTCTTCGTTCACGACTTCGCCGACCACGAGCACATCGGGTCGCATACGCGTATAGAGCACGTTGACCACATCCGCCATCGAGACTCGTCCGGCTTCCGATTCGTCGCGCACGACGGCGCGTGCCTCGAATTGATTCGACGTCTCGATCTCCTCAAACGTTTCCGCGCCGCACAACTGGGTATACTGGGGCAATATCGCCAGTAATGAATTGAGGAGTGTTGTTTTGCCTGCCGCAGGTCGTCCTGAAATTAGAATGCTCTTTTTTCGCTCCAGCATGACTTGTTTCAAGAACTCGGCTTGTGATTGGGTCAGTGTGCCTGCTTCCACAATCGCATTGAGATTCAACACGCGATGCGTGAACACACGGATATTGATCGCTGTGCCGCGCTTCGAGAGCGGCGGAACCATCGCTGTAAAACGCGAACCATCAGGTAGATCGACGAGCACAAATGGATTCGCGGCGCGCAAAGGTTTACCGCCCATCTCCGCCACGCGTTGAGCGAGCGCATAAAAGTAGGTGTCAGGTGCGCGGATGTGCGCGTCCTCGATGTGACCCTTGTGCCAAGCAAGGACCGCGCCTTGCCGGACGATGATTTCTTCGACGCCTTCCTCGCGCAAAAAGGGTTCGAGGATTCCCAGCCCCATCATTCGACTCGCCAGATCGCTTGCGACCGTACGTGCATCACCTGATGGCAGCAGTCGTTCTTCTGCGAGCACTCGCGCAACGGCAAATGCGAAATCGCTTCGTTCCTTTGCGGTCGCGCGCCAGGGTGGAATTGTCACACCTTTGCGAAGTAACGCTTCCTGCAAGCGAGGTAGAACTGATTCAAAGGTTGTATCGGTCATTACTTGGTTTCCTTCAAGAGCGCTGGGCGTGTATAGTTTTCAATCACTCGCGCGTTCGGTCGTAGATCGCCGCCATTCACTTCTATTATGCGAGAGCGAAGCGAGTCACTGAACCGCGATGCTATCGGATCGAGATCACCTTTATCAGGATTGCGATTTGTCGCGACGAGGGTCAGGCGTTCATCCCAATGGAGGTAGCGATCCTCGATAATCTGAAAAATCTTTTCTGCCGCCCAACTCGGCGAGCCTTCGGTTAGATCGTCGTCAACTCGAGCGTTGTTGTGCCAGCGGTGAAACTCATCGAGTGCGAGTACGGGCATTCGTTTGAGTTCTTCCATCAGTGCGGCATAATCGCCTTCGGCGTAGGATGAACGCATGCGATCTAGCATTGCAGGAACCGATTGGTAGAGTGCCGAAATCCCTTCGTCCCAGCAGGCTTGCACCAGCGCGACGAGAATGCCCGTCTTGCCCGTGCCGAATGCCCGTGACCAAAATACCCAGATACCACGCTTTGCTGCAAGGGCTTCTTTCGCTGCTTTCAATGCCTGGGGGTCGCCTGGGAATTTGTCGAGCGTCCAAACCAGGTTCGAGTTCCCCAGCCCCGACCATTGCTTGAGCGTAGTGATGGTGGCTTGCCGATTGCATTCACAGGGAATCGCACGTCCGAAATCGGGATGATCGATAGGGACATCGCGCCGCACAAATCCAACACCACCGCAAATCGTGCATTTCATCAAGAGACAACCTCACTCATGCGGTCACTCCTGCAGGTGCGTTCTGCTGCATGCGTGCCTGAATGACCTCAAGCGATTCGACGGGTCTGCGTTCACGTGTGGGTTCGGCGGATTTGCCCGATCCATTCTGCGGAATCTCGCGCTTCTTGAACCACTCGAGTGGTCCTTCGATATTCATTGGATTGTAGCCCCGCGCAACCCAGGTTTTCAACACCTTGCACCAGAATGCGAGGGCGGATTCCTCCGTGCCCACAATAGTGGCGATATTGCCCCACAATTCTTGAGCTGGGAAACGTCGCCGTACTTCTCGATACACTCGAACGGCGGGCGGAATCTCGCGTTTGGGTGGGGTCGATTTCTTCTTTTTACTTGCCTGTGCCTTCGACCATCGCGCTAGGATGGTCCGGGCAAGTTTCGGCGCACAGTAGCCATTCCGTGCACTTCCAGCATCGAGTGCTTCTTCGACAGCTTGTAGGACTAGCGCGATGCTGGATATTCCACGCTCAACTGCGAGTTCCTTGAAATCATCACTCAAAACTTTCCATCGTCGTGCTTCCGCCTTCGTGATTGTTCGTTGCGAATGTTCCTCGATGAGCGCGATCAGGCTGACGAATTCGACCTGGGTCTGCTCATCTAGCTCCAATCCATCCAAGAGCATTGCGTACGATTGGCTGGCAACAGGTACGATTTGGGCGGACGATTTACCATCACTGGCTACGATTTGACCCGTGGACGATTTGCTGTTGTCAGGGACGATTTCGCTTTGCTTTGAATAGATTGAGTGGACGATGCGTGCGCAAAATATCAGATTGGCAGTGCGACCTTTTTCGCGAGCTTGCTCGACGGCGCGAGTGATCCCCGCGCAGATTTGTTCTTCCGAAAAACCCTCGGCAAAGAGTGCAGCGACGCGTTGATTCTCTTTTTCAGTCGGCTCAAACTTTTCCGCGCCAATCGCTTGCGCGAAAAATTCAATCACGCGCTTGATTTCGGCCGCGAACTCTCGAAGAGAGTTTGTTGTTGTACTTTCTGTACTCTTTAGGGGGCAATTATCGGAATTCCGTAAACTGCTCCCCGTGCCATTATCGGGAAGCAGTTTTTGCTCCCCGCTGTCTGTCCCGAATTTACCGATAAAACTCTCGGGATGAATGATGTAGACATTCGACCCAAAGAGTCCCCGAGTGAGACGCGGCTGCGCTGGCGTGATACGCTTGACGATCTTCATCTCGGCAAGTTCATCGATTGCCGCATCAATCGTATGCACGCTACGTATGCCCGTGTCGTCCATCAATTGCTCACGAGATGGAAAACAGAAAAGGTGTCCTTTATCTTCTGATGTGACGATACCAAGCCGTTCCAGTTCTTGAAACTCTGCCTCTGCACCAGGTCGCCGTGGATCGCCCAAGATACGAGCACGCAGAGCCAGCGCGTGCAGAGTTTTGTATGCCGCATTGCTCATCCGCGCCATCAAGCCCGATTCGAGCATCCCCACGTATTCGCGGATGTATGTCTCATATCCACGCACCGCCGTTCCATCGGTGGTGAGATCGATCCGCTGGTCGTGCTCGATGGACAAGATCAACTGCGTCGTCAGCGTGTCCGTCATTCCACAATCAATCCCAGATAAATTACTTGCTCTTCACAATCGGCGCGAGTGAAACCCACAACAGGTAGCGCGACGTGATGTGCGACTCTCCTGCCAGACGCAGAATATCTTTCGCAATGTCGGGTGCAGCGGCGACCGTCAGAATCGTCAATGGTCGATTCGTGCTGGATGTGCTGGTTTCCGCCGTTTCGTATGTCGTCACCTCGGATGTTTTCGATTGCGGTTTAGGCGGTGATACGATTGGCGAGCCTTGCGTCGAGCGTACATCGACGACGAGAACATCCGATTCCAGTATCTCAATTCCAGCCCCAGGTGCAGCGAGCCACACTTTTGGATCGGGCGAAGCGACAACGGCTTGATTCGGTGTGGCCTGCAGGACGATGCGATAGATGTTGATGCGTTGTCCTTGCTTGATCTGTCCGCCGACCGCCTGCTCGGGCTGGATCGGAAACGATACGATTTCCAATCGTTCGTCTTCGCTGTACCGGAATTGTTTGAGCGGAACGAGTTGATCGCGATAGACCAATTGATTTGGCTTGAGCGTGATCGTCGAAATCTTTCCCGACAGTTCCGATAGATCGCGATACACCGGCTCTTGCGCCATCGGTGCTGGGAACGACCGCACTTTGAACATCCCAGGCGCGACAACCGTATACGGCGGAATCTCGACCACTGGCACAATCAGTTCGGTCGTTGCCACAAGTTGTTGGTACTGGGTCTCGGCGAACCAACCGACGCCCAGCGCGACAATGAGAGAAACAAATGCAATCAAAAGGGCAAGACGATTTTTCACGCGCTCCTCCAATATGGATAAACCGCTCTGAGCAACTGCGTGCCAAGTCGTCCGTCGAGACGTTCGGGATTCTTGATACGCGGCAAATCCATCGTCCGCGCAAGTCCCATTTGCGTGAGACGATCTCCCCAGCCATCGACCAAATTGAACACAACCTGGGATCGGGTGAAGGTCTCCGGCACGCGGTCCATCCATTGTTTGAGCGCGGCGGCATTGTTCCACGCGTCGGCGCGCGGCGCGGCAACGATAATGAATGTGCCAATGTATCGCGCAATGATCTCAAGCCAGGGATGCGGAAATTCCGAATCCACAACCGTGAGAATATGCGCCGCTTGAATACGTTCAAAGCACTGCACAACTTCTTCAGGCTTGAGTAAACCGCCAACATCGTTGTAATTCACGGTAACCAGTGTCACGCCTCGCCAAAAAGGTAATTGTGCTCGCTCGTTGTGCACGACATCGACAAAACTTGCGCCATCCGTTGTCCCAGTGATCACTCGCAATGCGCTTGGACCGTACGGAAATTCGACAATCGCCGTGGGTAATTTCGTTCGACCAGCAAAATGCACGGCTGCATCGAGCGAAAGCGTTGTCTTGCCAACACCCCCACTGTAGGATGTGAGCGCGGCGGTCGCCGGCGGAAAACTTTGAAAGTTACCCGACGCGGCAAGCGCGTGAGAGCGCCACGTCATTGGTTCGGCGAGGAATCCTTCGGGTGTCGTCCACGGCACGTGCGAACGATTCAGGATTTCGATGAGCGTTTCTCGCGGAACCTCTTCCTCAATGAGACTATCGATCTCGACAATCGCGAGTTGCACTTTGGGCAAAGCGTGATAAACGCCGCGTGTGGTGACCGCTTCGGTCGCCTGATAGGGCGCAATCGCTTCAAGTGCGGTATGCACCTCGACTTGAGATGTTGCAACGAGAACTCGTACAGTTGGGTGATTAATGGGCATTGATTCCTCTCTTTATGGATTGCCGATGACGCCTTGCACTTCGATTACCGGCACCGGCAGTACATTCATCGTGCGACCATCGGGCGTGCGAATGAGCGTGCTATCCGCGTAAAAATGCGGTGCGCCATAGTTGCGCAAATCAGCGGTGCCATCGTCGCTTTCGGCTTGCCACTCGACGTGATTGACAGTTTCATAACCTGACCGCCCGTCGCAGATGTCGGTTTTGTTTCCCGTGCGCCGACAATCCGTCCAGCGAAACGCGTGTTCCCAGGTCATGCGCCAGTCGATGACCCAGTACGAATGCGCTTGCACCTGATACGCGGGCAAATTCCCAGGTCCGTTCTCTGGCTTTTGTGCCGATGACGTAACATAGATGTGCTCGGTCAATTGCGAGCGCGACGCATGATCTTTCGGTTGTCCCCAGCTGCGTTCGTCCCACACGTATCGAATCCACGCGGGCGCTGGGTCAGGCGATGGATTGGGCCACGCGATCTGACGCCAACGAATGCAGAAATACAAGTTGCGATAATCTTCGTCATAGCCCCAGGTGCGCGGATTCCAATTGTCCACTTGCGGCGACGTGCATGCCCAGTCTTGGACGATCAAATTCCCTGCGGTGAATTCCATCCGGTCGGTGACGATTCCGCGTGGGTAAGGTCGATACGAGATCGGTACCGGTGGAATCTGGGCTTCCGCGCGCCGTACCCATCCAATGAGACAAGACAGCCCAACCTGAGTAAAGGTCACCGGACACGGGAGCGGATTCACTTTAATGGTCGTTGGTGTCGGCGTGCCACAGTTGTATGCCGCGATCACCGAAATTGCTCCAGGGTAACATTGACCTGTTGCCTGATCACAGATGTACTTGACGTGCCAGTATCCAGTAGGAGACACTGCATCAGGAACGCAATAGCGCCATCGATAGAACGTGCCGGGCGGTGGGGTTTCCGTTGGCGGACGCGTTGGTCTGGGCTGGGTCGGACGCGGCGTCCCAGGCGGAACCGTAATGACTCGAGTCGGTACGGCGGTTACGACGGCTGTTCCCTGGCAGATGATGCTCCCGCTGGGATCAATGCGGCATCCAGGTGGTGGATCATCGGCACGAATGAGGGTTGCACCGCCAAAGCAGAGCAGACAGACCAACACTAATGCGATGATAATGGCAAGCGCAATCCGCTTGTACTTGATCGGTAAAATCATCTGGAGACGACCTCGGTCATCGAATCACTCGAAACAGTTCATCGACATACATCGTCTTATCGTCGTCCAAGTCGTACTTGATCGTTAGGCGTGAAACTTTCCAGCGTTTGTCTTTCGGGTCGAACTCCAGTGTGTAGCCCCAGGTTGACTTATGCGCCTTGGCGTTGATCTGTTTGCGCGTTTGCGTGCTGTAGATTTTCCAATCCGATCCGCTAAAATCGGATAGGTTCATCTGCATCCCGTCGGCAGAGAACGCGTTGAACACGGGCTTGTCCATCGGGGAGGGCAGTCGTGCTTGAAACGCAAGCGGTGCGGAAATCACTTTGAGCGAACCATCGAAACTATCTTCGATGTCGAGCCGTTCTTTCGTCAGTGCCTTATTGGTAAAATATTCAGCCAGGTGAGCCAGCAAATAATCACGCTCAAAGAGGTGATCCATTTTCCATTTTTGAGCGGCTTGATAGTCTCGCATCACCCAAGCTTTGATTTCCTGGGGACCGTCATAGACCGTCTGCCCCAGTGGATTCTTTACTGTCCACACCGTCCACGTGATCACTGGCGTTGCTTGAATCGTCGGCGTCAAGGTGATCGAACTCGTTGTGATGGTGACATTTGCCGCGATCTGGGTTGGACCACTCTTTGGTCCTGGCAGTAAAGGTGAGACATTGCGCGTGACCAGCAAAACCATCCCAAACACGCACGCTAACAAAAACATCACCAGGATGAACACCGCAATCCAACCCAGTGGCCCCAGTCGCTTGCGACCGCGCAGCGTGTCTTCCTGAAAAAACTTACCCTTGAGTGTCATTGACCCTCCGTATTGATTCCGAATGCAGGATATGCACGACCTTCTACTCGCATGGAGAGCGATGAAATTCCCGCAAGTCGAAAGAAAATGGTTTGCACCTCGGCATTCGCGTTCACGATCACCTGGTTATTGCCGATGTATATCCCAGTCACGTACATCTGCCCGCGTTGATTGATGTTCACGAAACCGCTTGCGGCACTCCACGCCTCACCCTGATCGAGTCGGATTTGATTCGTCTCGCGGAAATACTCGACGTCAATCGCGTGGCTTGACGCTTGCGCGGCGGCATTCACAGCGATTTCGGCGCGGCGATACTGCCAATACATCCATCCGCCATCCAGCACGAGTCCGACCAGGATCATCATCATAGGAAGCAAGATAACTGTCTGGACGAGATACTGTCCTCGTTCATCTTTGCGTGCACGAGACTGAATTCGACCCCATCGCCAACGCAGGTGCCTCAATCTTTTCAGCATTACGCAATTCTCTTTCCACAGACGAGGGCTTTGTACGCGCGTGTCAAAGCGATTTTCCTATTATGCATCTCTAGCCGAGAAGAGGTGCTTTGAACGCGCGTACAATCCTTCGAACACCTACTTGCCACTCAGCTATCGCCAGTCGGAGCGCCATAATTCAACCCGTGACCAGGTCGTCGATTGAAGTGGCACACCTGATCCTGCCGCGATGGATGATAGACCTGGAATATCGCCAACGAACAAATCGTATGCCGCAATACAGCGCACAGGAGTTCCGCGCGTCCACCACCCTGCAGGCGATACAGAAATGTTTGCGCCGGCAGGATTCAGGTAGAACCCTCGGAGTGTCGCTTGTCCTGCAATCATTCCCTGGGATACACCATCCCCAGGTTGCAACGCTTCGACCGCGGCTCGGCACGCATCGTAGCTCGTCATATCCAGAGCGATCTTGACGTAGAGCACTCGCCCGAACAAAATCAACGCGGCGATGACGAGGAGAAAGAGCGGCAGAACCATGACCAACTCAATGTAGGCTTGCCCACGTTCGGAACGCTTCGCGTGAAGGAGGAGGGCGGAAAAATGAAATGAGCTGGTCGATTTTCTTTCGGTTGTATCTCTTTTCATCCTTCATCCCTCACGCGGAGCGTTCACGCGAAACGTTTGCATTACCACCATCCCTGGGGGGGACCACCATAGAACTGCTCCAGTCGTTGAAAACTCTGCGCTTGGATGTTTAGCGGTAATGCCCCCAGGTATGGCAGGCTGAACAAGCTACTGTTTCTCACCGCACCTGAGACACTGCGGCGTCCTGTGTCCGCGCCAATCGTGATGCTGTATGAACTCGCGAATCCACCTACTGCCGAGCGAAGCATTCGTTGAGTGCGCGCGTAACCTGCACCTGTGTCACCGCCACGCATTGCGGCAAGGTAGGTGCCATCGTGGACCGCGGCGGCAGCAGCAACCTGGTTCCACCACATCCACGCGTAGAAAACAATGCCTGCGCAGAGGATCATGAACACCGGCAGACCGACCGTCCATTCAACCAGGTCTTGTCCTTGTTCGTCCGACGCAAATTTGCGAACGAATGCGCCGAACCTTTTGCGGTTAGCGGATGCCTTGCAGTTGCGAGTTCGCATTGCGTAGCACATCCTTGATGGTGTTGTAGAGCAAAGCCAGGACAGCGATCACGGTGACCGCAAAAGCCACAATTATCGCATACTCCATAATGTCCTGTCCCGATTCCGATTGATGGAATCGCTGTAATGCGTGCAATGTGTCGATCAAATTTTTCATGGCTACTCCTTGTTGGCGAGAGGAGGTGTGGTGGGGAGCCACGCTGCCTCTCTCTTTCAACCCAGTCCCGATTTTTCGGGAGGAACGTTCCCCGCGATTCCTCCTTTACTGTCAGTCGTTAGTCAACAGCCCTGTCACATTCTACTAACCCGGTCAGTCTTGCTTTTTGAGTGTTGACCTCCGACTGGCTTACCCTATCGTAAGAAAAAGTACTGTGCGGCGAGATAAACCCCAGGCCCCATTACGACGATGCCGATGGCGGGTAAGATGAGACACCCAATCGGTAGGACCATCTGCACGGACGCCGCCATGCCACGAGCTTCGATGTCTTGCTGGACACGATCTTGCATGATCCGTCCCATGCTCGTCAGTGCTTCGGCAATCGGACTACCGAGTTGTTGTGCGCGTTCCAGGAGATCGACAAAACGTCGCACTTCGTCGATACCAGCGGCACGCTCGGCAAACCCATCGAGTGCTTCCGTGAGCGTATGCCCTGTCGAGATGTCGGTCGAGACCTGGCGCAATTCCTGCACGAACGGTCCACCAGGCTTGAGTGCAATCTGTTCCAGTGCCTGTGGGAGTGCTTGTCCTGCTGCGACTTGAATCGCTAGACGATGAAGCACAAACGCCATTTCGGTGCGAATCATCTCGCGGCGCTTTTGAATGAGTTGCCGCAAGTGAAAGTCGGGCAGATACAATCCCAGAATGCCCAAGCCGAGGGCGACGGGCAGAAAGCCAGGTCCAATCGCGATGGCGTTGAAGAGTCCGACGAGAAAGAGCATTGTCGCGATAAAAACCTTCCATGCATAAAAGTTGTAGACCGTGCGATAACGGGGCGGATAGCCCGCGGCGATGATGAGTTCACGATCCTTATCCTCACGCCGCAAAAGAACTGCAAGCGTATGACTCGCGCTGTCGAGCAAGGGACCCAATGCACGATCCAGAAGCGGAGACAGTTGAATTCGCTCGCCCTCGTCTGCGCGTAATTGAACACGCTGACGCGAGTTACCAATGCGTGCGACAAACGGATGCGTGACGCCCGTCCAAATCAAGAGCACACCCAGACCACCTATGAGAGCTAACACAATTGTCATGCGCTCACCCCCGCGCTTTCAAGTGGTTGGACCGCCCGCGAACCGATGCGATTCATAATGTAATAAGCGAGTGCCGACATGATTCCAACTGCCACAATGGCAATCTGTCCAAAGATGCTCGCATAGAACGGTCCTTGCAGATCGGGTGCGGTTTGGCGCAAGATGACGATGAACGTAAAGGGTGCGAGACACACGATGCGCGCTTCCCAACGAATCCGCTCTTGGGCGGTCGCAACCCGACGTCTGCCTGATGCCAATGCCTGCACGCTCTCGCGCAATGCCGCGAGGACGGGACCCAGTTGTTGACCACCCGTCCGACGATTGGCGATGAGTGCTTCAACCAAACGGTCGAAGATCATATCGCGGCGGCGCTTGGCGACTTTCATCAGCACCTCTTCGAGATTCGCTTGCATGGACATCTGGGTGGCGATCTCGACAAAGTCGGCGCGGGCGATTTCGGGCGCGTGCTCGGCGACGGTCGCTATCGCCATCCCCAAACTGCGCATCGAGGCAAAGCCTTCCTGCAAAATGTTGATCACTTCGAGCAATGCTTCCTGGTATTCGCGGCGTTGTTTCTCGCGACGGTCTTCAAGGTACGTCCAGTAGGCGAAGAATCCCAGGAGCGCACCCAAGAACGCGGCGGCGATGGCATTCGTCAAGACAAACGCAACTACTCCGAGAACTACGCCCAAGAACACCGACGTTTTGAGAAACTCGGTCGCCGTGATATTGAGATCCGCTTGATCGAGTTTGCGCTGTAAGCGTCCCAGGAAACTCGTGTCTTCTTCGTCCTTGGAAATCTTGTAGTGCGGGATTGCCATAATGGACAGGACGAGCACCAGGACACCCGTTGCACCGATGAAAGCAAAAAGAACGTTAGGACCGTAAAGCATGCTTCACTCCGTTCAGCACTCCAGTTCTTCACTCCACCCGCCCCTAGAGTGCATATCTTCAACTCCATTCACTCAAAATGCGCATCTACCGTCGTCTCCGCGCCCAGGATTCAGGCGTGCCGATTGCCCTGGGTGCAGGTGCGAATGGCGCTGGATCAACACCTCGGTCACGCAAACGGTCAGCCCGCGCGAGTGGATAGGGTGTGCGAATCAAATCACCGCGTTCGGTGTCACGCGTGAAGATCGGTTGGTTCAAAATGCGATTTCCCTGTTCAACCGAACCACTGAGTTCGATGATTTCCTCGACACGCCGTTTGCCCGAGAAGGGATCGCGCCGCAGGAATGCGACGACATGAAACGCTTCGGTGATCCATTCAGCGACGGTCTTGTCGTCAATCAAACTGCCTTCGGATGCCAGCTTGGTGAGTTGCACGAGACGCGTGAGGGCTTGTCCGGCTGAGTTCGCATGCACCGTCGAGAGAAAACCTTCGTGCCCGGTGTTCGCGGCAAGCAACATATCGAGCGTCTCTGCGCCACGAACTTCGCCGACGACGATGCGATCAGGGCGCATACGAAGCGCATTCTGAACGAGACGCCGTTGCGTGATTTCACCCGTGCCTTCTGCATTCGCATATCGCACGGTCTGATAAACGACATCCTGAATCGGCAATTGTAGTTCGCGCGTGTCCTCAATCACGATAACGCGTTCGCCGTCAGGGAACAAACCAGCAAGAACATTCAAGAAATTCGTCTTGCCACTCGATGTTCCACCCGCCACGAGAATTCCGAGTCGAGCTTGAATCGCGGCTTTCAGGAATTGCGCAGCGGCTTCAGTGAGCGATTCGAGCTGAACCAGGTCTTGCATCTGCCGTGCGACAAGACGATGACGACGGATGGTCATCGACGGACTGGGTGTTGCGACCGGCGCAATCGTCGCATTCAGACGACTGCCATCGGGCAGTTGTGCGTCGAGAATCGGATTGGCGAGATTCACCTGCCGTCCTGTCGGTGCGACCAAACGATTGATCAATTCGATGAGACTATCCGCATCTCCTGCGTTCGTCTGCGTTCGATGCTTGCCCGTTTCATCGATGACCCAGATGTCCGTGCCATTGACGATGATTTCTTCGATGCGTTCATCGCGGAGAAGAGGATCGAGTGGTCCGAACCCAAGCACGTCGCTGACAATACGCCGCACGATCTCGTCATCGGGCAGGTCGAGGACGGGTAGCCCCTGGACGGGTTGCGCCAGCCGATAGTCGGCAATAATTTGGCGAGTCAGCGTCTCGACCTTCTGCCGTGTTGCGGCGGTGGGATGCGCGAGTTCGTACGGATCGGATGTCGCCATCAACTTTTGGCGCACTTGTCGCAAGACGACCCGGTACGGATTCTCGCCCGCTTCGGGTCGTCGCAGTGCCGCGCCGACCATTTGCGAAAGTTCGCTCTGTTGATGTGCTCGTTTCGTTGGATCAATCATAGTCTTGTCGTCGAATTGTCATCTGGTCGAGTCGTCCCTGGGTCGCATAGTGGTCGAGTCGTTGACTACCAGACCATCCGACTATGCGACTCCATGACTAACTACCGAAGACCAAATCGGTCAGCTTCTTGCCCAGCCCTTCGCTCTTCTCGCCGCCGAGCTTGCCGCGATGTGCCCACACCTGCGAAACAGGCGGATACAAAGTCGATGCAATCGAAACGATGGCTCGCGCAATCTCGCCGCGCGAATCGATCACGAGTGGATACCCTCGATTCAAGGATGCAGTCACCTTTGGACCGCCGTCAGGCACGACACCCACTTCAGGCATTTGCAGTGCATTCACGATGTCTTTGCGCGCGATGCCGTGTTCGGGATGGAAACGATTCACGACGAGGCGGAATTTCTTTGCGTCGAGTTGCACATGCTTGAAGAGCGTCTCCATCACTTCGCCCGTTGCACGCACGCTCGCCGCATCGGGATTGATCACTACAAACACATAGTTCGCATCGCGCAGGGCTTGGAGATGAACCGCCGCATTCGTGTCTTGACCCAGGTCCATCACGACAAAGTCCGCCATGCTGGCGACGACCGCCAAGAGCTCGTGCATAAAACCGCGCCCAAGTTCGCCTTGAAAGTATTCGTCTCCGCCCATAAACTGTTTCGGTAGCCCGATCAGCACGCGCAGATTGTTCCGAAAAGGCGTCAAATGTCCTTGCACTTCACTTGGCGATAGAACGGATTGCGCTGAAAGCATTCCGACGTTCCCTGCACCGCGATACCCTTGCGTCGAGAGATTCATTTGGTAACGGCGTGCGAGTGCGGCGATATTCTTCGCAATCACGGACTCGGGAAAACCCAGGTGAATGTGCGTATTGCCCCCCGCCATATTCGTGTCGATGAGCACGGTGTTGCGATTCGCGATCACACCGAGAACCGCCGCAAGGTTTTCCGAAATCGTGCTCTTACCCACGCCACCTTTCGCCGCCCAGACTGCGACCATGCTCTTTTCCCAACCGTGGGTTGCAATAATCTGGGCGACCTGGGTCGAGACTTGCGGAATGTAGGATGGGGAAGCGCGTTCGCGCAGTGCATCCTGCACCGCTTTGTGTCCCATCGCGACAAGCGCGCGCGCTTGTGCTTCGCCAATCGGCAGATCGACGTGTCCCTTGATCCCCAGTTGGTAAAGCTTCGAGCCCCAATCCCCTTGCGGTGGAATCACACCCAGTGTGACAATCGGTTTCTGCTCGTGATGGTAAAGCCGTTGAATATCATTCGCTTCAAAGGCGGGAAGCGTTGGGTCAATCAGGACGATGTCCGCATCGAGCGATGTTGCATCGCTGAAGATCCGTGAACCATCCTGCGTCCATGCAACAATCTCGACCCCATTCTCATTCCCGGGACCGAACATTGCATTCAGTTGTTGAACGTCACCCCATTGTCGGAGAGCAAGAAGCAGCTTCAGATTTTGATCACTCATCGTTTCATCGTTGGATTGATGACTGAGGACCGCTTCGCGAGATGGAGGTCATCGGTCATCGGTCTTTGTTCAGACCAGTCCATTGTCACGTCTTCGCTTGCGAACGAACCGCACCACGGCGACAAAGAGAACGAGCAATACAACGCCACAGGTGAGAGGCACGAGCAATGCGGCAATATCAAGTCCGGTTGGGATGGACGTAGGTGCAGTTGCTGTCGCGGTCGGTCTCGGTTGATTTGTTGCCGCGCGTGTCGGTTGTGCGTTTGCTGGTTGCGTCGGCTGACCCATCCCAGGAATTGCCGTGGGTTGCGATTGAGCAGGTGCAACCTGGGTCGGTTGCACAAAAACGGGTTGACCCTGACCGCTAGAGACCTGTGAGCGTTCGCGCATCATCCACGCGAGCACATCGTTGAACGTGATGCCGAAGGTGGGCGACTGTGCGCCATTTGCGGCTTCAGCGGTTTTCGCTGGGAGCAAAACGACATGTACGCGTCCGTTGTCTTTGCCAAACGTCAACAACTCTACGCTTGCACGCGGCACGAGCACGGTGATCGTTTGAATATCGCCTTGAATGTAGGCAGGTTGTGATGTGCCTTCGGTCGGTTGCGACCCACTAAATCCACCTCCCGATCCTGTGAAGGCTGGATTCGGCACTTGCTGAAAGCGCACCGCGAGCACTGGGACGTTCTGAATCACCACTTTGTCCGCCGGTAGATTCATATCGGTCGCGCCAATATTGCCCGGGTTCGTCGCTGGATTGACTCCTGCTGGATTCGACGGCAAGGTCGGCGCAGGTCGTACTCCACCGGTCGGAGTGGGGCCGTACGACACAATCGGTGACACAGGAGTCGGCGGCGCGAGCAAGTTCGAGAACGTCGTGTTGCTCCCCGCCGAAATATTCCCAGGCGCAAGACCAACGACGAGATCGAGCCAGTCACCAGGCGCAATCTGGCTGGGTGCCGTCTTGGGATCGACCGGTATCACCATCGCGACTTTGTCGGGATCGGTCATCACGAGCGCAAGGCGATTGATGGCTTGAGGATTCCCGGGTGCAACAATCGCGCTCTTGCGCAGAGGCTCACCGGCGCGAATCGTTTCAAGCACAAATCCGCCAGCGTATTGATCGACCTCTTCGCGCAAGATGAGCGTGTTCGCAACCTGGGAATTGATGCGCTGCGCATCGACACCCAGGGCGTTCGGGTCAAGCGTTGAGTAGGCGGGAATGTCCTGCACCGCGACGATGACCGAATACGGCGGTGGCGCCATCATCCCGCCCAGCATCAAGAAGCCGACAAAGGCGAGTCCTGCGAGAAGAATTCCAATGGTGAATGTTGCCGAACGTAACATGCTCTACTCCTTATTGCTCTGTCACCGTATACAGGCGTGCGATCTCCGCATCAAGATTCAGAATCGTTCGATTCATCCGGTGCAAGATGGCCGCCAAGACCCGCACTTCACTCCCCGTGAGATCGCTCAAATTTGAATCTTCGATCTGCATCAAGGCTTGCTCGATGTGACGAAGCGGTTGACCCAAGGGACCACGGGTAACACCTTGCGCCATCGCGACGGCAATCGGCGCAGGCAGGTTCGGCGCGTCCTGGCGCAACGCCTCCAGCCAACGTGCGAGAATCGGGTCGCCATCACTCGCCGAGACGGTGCTTGGCTCAGCTGGAAATCCCATCGAGCGGTTCTACCTTTTCGGCGATCACTTCCAGGTGATGATCATGGCGAGAATCCTGCGGTGATGCTGTGGCTGCTGCCAAGTCTAACGACGACTCAGCCTGATCTGGGAAGAAGTCCCAGCTACGCAAACGTCCTTCCACGCGAACCGCGGCACCGGCTTGCAGATCGAGTTGCTTGAAATCCCACGCAGACTTGCCGATGATGATCACCGTGACATAGTCTGATTTGACATTGGGGGACGGCAACTCAGCGGCAGTCCCGAGACTTTCGGCATCTGCGGAAGGCATTGCGGGTGTGGGGGCAGATGAACGTGTGGGACGCGGCACGGCGAGACGAAACGAAACCTTGTGCAAACCTTTGCGGGTCGAGGCGTAATTCGGCGTGTGGCACAAAAGCCCCTGGAGCATGACCCAGTTATTCTGCATGGGCAGTGACTCCGATAGGGACAGACCGGGCGCGCGCATAGCAATGCGCCTGGTCTTTGGAAGAGTTGAGCGTGAGCACAATCGTGCGGGAGAACCCGTCCTTGCGGGTCAGTCGTCCCGCGCGCGCCAAAGCGCGGAGGTTGTAATGCACTACCGACGTTGAGGAAATGTCCAAACTACTCTGGATCTCCCGAATGGTCGGGGCAAATCCGTGCTGACGGGAAAACTGGGCGATGAACTGGCAGATCTGTTGCTGGCGCTGGGTGAGCTCCATGGCTGAATCCTCCTCAAGAGAAATGGAAATCCGCTCAGAGCGAGCGGCGGTATATGACGATATTACAATCAATATAAAACAAAAATTGTGATTCGTCAATATAGAACAATCTTAAAGTTTTGGCAACATATGGACAATCATCATATTTTGTGGTATACTCGTGTCCGAAAAGAGGAGATTGCGGCCACGGAGGAGGTCATCACGATGGAAGACATTCTGATTGATGGAGAGAAGATTCGTTCACTGCGCAATAAGCGACGGTGGACCCAAAAGCAACTGGCGATGGTGTCTGGGGTAGACCAGAGCATCATCTCGAACTTGGAGAACAATGCCAAACCCGGCACGCGCATTGAGACGTTGGTTGCCTTGGCGCGGGCCTTCGGCGTTGCCACCGACGATCTATTCGTGCCGGCAGAACCGATTCCGGTCGAGCCCACCGATCCCAAACTCGACGTGATGATGCGGCTGGTCGAAGATATGACGGAAGAAGAGAAACAATCCGTGGAGATGTTCATCCGCTTCGTCTGGTCACAGCACAAAAAACAGCAGTACGCCAAGCGCAAATGATTTTGCGTTCTTATCCGTTCCAACTCTATTTTCTCGAAAGGAGGAAGCGCCCTGCCCCTGGTCGGTGATCGGGACAAGTTCGCTCGCTAACGTGGTATGAATTCCTCGCAGCAGCGCGCGCACGAAATTCGGCGCCGCTATCGCTTCACTCACCCGCGCGACATTGACCGGGTTCTGAAAGCAGAGAATATTCAGGTCGTCCATTTCCCCTTGAAGGGACGTGTGAAAGAAGTGATCGTCTTGAACTTCATCGGTTTGCCCCTTTCCCTCGAACGCCATTCACGCGAGGGGCATGAACTGTTGGCCCACGCCCTGGGACACTACCTGCTGCATGCCGGCAATCAGCCGTTCTTTCACCTGGACAAAGAGCGCGTGGTCGCGTGGCAGATGGAACACCAAGCCTGGGATTTTGCTTTCGAGCTATTGATACCCCAAGCTACGCTCGTTCGTCTGCTGCGGAAATCATGGAATGACGCCGACCTGCGTGAGCACTTTCAAGTCAGCGCGGATTTTTTCAAAAGACGACTTGAAGTCTTTCGCGAAGATAATCCGGATACCGCAAACACACATTCCGGCAGTGAGATCTGACTAATCGTTTTGTTTCAGTCTGCTTCCTGGAAGTTTACATTTTGAGGACGGGGCTTCGAGCCCATAACAATTTATAGGAGATCACGGCTCTGACCTGGCCATGCGAGTCACAGATTGCATTGGGGTCAGAGGACGTGTGTGCGGTTGCTCTCGAGCAATCGCGCTTCATCAGTGGACACATCTCGTTACGCTTTCCTTGGACGAACCAAGGAAAAGTGCTGACGGCCGTGTCCTTTTTATTTTCAATTTTGCGGGAGTCGTCCGTTCAAGGAGATCAAGCGCATGTCGGAGAAATACGTGGTGGCCTGGGATTTCGCCAAAAAGCCGAGTGGAACTTTCTATCGCGTTTTGAATGACGAGTTTGGCACTTCTCGCTCACATGGAGTTTTCACGTTGATCCAGAGGAGCGTTGCACTTTGTCGTGACGATTTTACGGCGAGTCGGCTCGCCGCGCTGGCAGCACACTATGGGGCCACGGTCGCTTGCTTCGCCATCGCACACGAAGGATTTGATCGCGACGTCGAAAGAGAAGCCAATGCTTTCATCGAAAGGATTCACATGCAGCGACTGCATCAGCGTGGTCGCCGTCCATCGGCGAAATCAAAATCCAGACAATAGCGGGGTAATTGCCCCGTAATTCTAGAGCTAGGGAAGACCCAGATGATCATTGAGGAACTGGAACAATGTCACCCGAAAACTCTGGCTGAACACTGGGAGTGCGAACAGATTGTGTTCTTGTCATAGCAGGGGGTAAGGCTGGGATTCCAATGAATGGTGCGCGTGCGTTTCTTGGGATGAATTCTCGTGCGACGCTTACACAATTGCAGACGGGATGCTAATGCAAGGACGAAAACGCGAACCGAAGGTGCTAGCACATGAAGTTTGACCAACCAATCATTTGTCCAAAAGAGAAAGCTGATCCGGGGGTACAAACCAACGCCATCCTTGGGATAGCGATTGGCGCTGGTCCTATAAGCGATGATGCTTCTGAAGGGGAAACGTCCAACGAAGACTTGGAACAGATCCTAGCCCAGTGCTATCGAATCGCCCGGGAGCGGGCGAGGCAATCCCGTCTTGCGATGAGTGCATTGTCTTTTCAAGCTGAATCTTGAGAATAGACAGACCTTGGTTCTTTAAAAACAAAATACCAGTAATCGACCAAATGCGCCGTGTGGTATAATGTCATCAATGTGTTGGAGGCTAGAATGACGACTGAATGGATTACCACCACCGAAGCCGCAAAATTAAGCGGTTATCACCCTGAACGATTGCGCGAGCTTGTGCGCGATGGGAAAGTAAAGGCGCGCAAATTTGGAATCGTCTGGCAAGTGGATAAGCGGTCGTTGCTTAACTACCTGAAAGCGGCAAAGAATTCTGGAGACAGAAGACATGGACCGAAAGCGGTTTGACAAAACGAACAATTGTGCTATAATTAGACTGTAGGATAAAGTATAATATCTGAAACGAGCCGCGCGATTGCTGATAACAATCACACGGCTCTGACCCGACCCGCTGATATTGGCAGCGAGGCAGGCTGACGCGATTATACCATTAACGGTAGAAACGCGCCAAGTCCCTGACTGCTCACTTGCGGCGGTCAGGGACTTGTTTTTTAGGAGGTGATGCTCTAGTCACTATCCCATCAACTGAGAAATGTAGTTCAAAAATCTGATTTGGGCAGAAGATCGGAACCTTCTGCTGTTCGGCGATCCGCGTGGAATAGTGCGGAACAAGACCAAATGACAACGTGATCTATCTCTTGGATGAACGTCGCCTATAGTTGCAACACCACCGAGGTTGCGGCAATGGTAAAGAGAACGACAAACATTCCGATTTGCCGCAACCTCACACGACTCCAACCGGGGTTTGAAATGCAAAAGAGAATAAAAAAACACAACCACTGGCGCGTTTCTCTTCAGATTCGAGGAAAGGAGGCAAGAACGTAAATCATTACACAAAACCAGATGCCTCCGTCGATGAGAAACCGACGCAACCACCCGCGCCGAGATACAGCGCGTAGGTGTGAATGGCGGGCAAAAGCCAATGGTTCAACTCTTCTTATCGCCAATGAAACCGCAAGAAAAATCACTGATGCTCTCAAACGTTACACCAGCTTCACCAAGTTCCATACCAGGATTAGAAAAATCCATCAAACTGCCGAACCTGGCACTCAGTTGCACAAACCGAAAAAATGTGGGGGCAAGAGTTTCCTGCCCCCACTAAACGAGGAAAATAATTCATGCAACGTAGATGCGTAATCTATAGTCGCGTTAGCACGGACGAACAAGTTCATGGCTATAGCTTGCAAACCCAAATCGATGCTTGTCGAAAATATGCTACAGAACGCGGCTATATTGTTGCGGGCGAATTCCAGGACGATTACACAGGGGTAAGCATGGATCGCCCCGGGCTCAATGAGATGAGAGAATTTATCGCCAAGGATTCAACCTCGTTGGTGATTGTCTATGACATCGACCGCTTGGCGCGCAAGAGTGTATATCAAATGCTCCTTGAGGAAGAATTCATTCGCGCAGGAGCCAACGTCGAATATGTCTTGGGTCAATATGCCGACACAGATGAAGGGCGACTGCAGAAACAGATTCGAGCAAGCATTGCGGAATACGAAAAAGCAAAGATTTTGGAACGCAGCAAACGCGGGAAACGAGGCATGGCACAAAGCGGATTTGTTCTTGTAGCAGCGCGTCCACCGTATGGCTATCGTGTTAAATCCGAACCGCACAAGGCATGGCTTATCATCGATAAAGAGGAAGGAAAAATCGTTGTCTTGGTCTATCGGTGGTACGTCTACGGTGATGGGCAACGAGGCCCCATGTCCATTCATGGTATTGCCACTCGCCTGACAGAAATGAACGTGCCCACACGGGGTGATCAGGTCAAACATGTTGCAAAGAAGCGCCCCCTGGGGGTTTGGTCAGGTGGAATGATTCGACACATTTTGCTAAACGAAACCTACACCGGGATTTGGCACTACGGCAAAACCAAGATGATTGACGACGGGAAACAAATGCTTCGCAAACCTGTGTCCAAACGCGGTTACGGTAAGCAAGTATCGCGATCACGCGACGAGTGGGTTGCCGTTGAAGTCCCAGCAATCATTGATCGCGAAACTTTTGATCGCGCGCAAGAGCGTTTACTCATCAACGCTGAACAAGCGAAACGGAGCACGAAGCGTCAGTATTTGATGGGACGCCGATTGCGTTGCGCCGTCTGCGGTTACACTTACGTCGGTTTTACGCGGCGCGAAGTTTCGCACTATTATCGTTGCAATGGGGCACATCAGAGACCGAGTGTCTGCAACATGCCCAACTTTCGAGCCGATTTGGTCGACAACGCTGTCTGGGAATGGATTAGATTCGTTATGCAAAACCCCACTCAACTGACAGCCGGTTTACGCGCAAGCCAAAACGAAACTGAGCAGGCAAATCAAGCGTTACGAGAACGCATGTCGCTCATTGAGTCACAATTGCAAGAGAAAGAACAGGAACTCAAGCGTCTGTTGGATCTGTATCTTTCTGGAAACTTTCCGAAAGAGATGCTCCTGGATCGCAAAGCACAATTGGAGAAGACTGTCTCTGACCTGGAACGCGAACGCACCGATCTCTCGGGGCACATCAAAAACGTACTCATCACCGACCAGCAAGTTGCTGAGATCGAAGAGTGGTGTGCTGAAGTGAGAACAGGGTTGGACATGGCAACCTTTGAAGACAAGCTGCGGTATTTTGACTTGCTCGACGTTCGTGGTAAACTAGCCTTTGAAAATAATGAGAAGGTGGTTTACATCAAATGCAAAGTAGGAAAGCAACGTGTGTCTCTTGCAGCAACATCGCATTTATCAAATACTGGGGCAATCGCGATGCCGCGCTCCGCATTCCGATCAACGATTCGCTCTCGATGAATCTCGATCACGCGTTCACGACGACGACCGTCGAGTTCGATCCCAGTTTGAACG
>Ga0233425_10000714_pt1 | contig 82381 bp, 64 predicted proteins | sample Watercolumn_Towu_2_FD_181712 | JGI IMG/M metagenome (GOLD analysis project Ga0233425, IMG submission 181712) | Freshwater microbial communities from Lake Towuti, South Sulawesi, Indonesia - Watercolumn_Towuti2014_140_MG | ecosystem: Environmental > Aquatic > Freshwater > Lake | place...
CCCCATCCCCATTCCACACTGTTGGATCACACATTATAATGTGTGATCTCCTATTTCCCAGTCCCTGCTACTACTTTGGCACTCTTTCTCCGTCCCTACAGCCTCCTTCGATGAGAGTCAGGCGCCAGCCGTTTCGGATGGATGATCGAAGCGCCGGACCTCCCCGGGCATGCGGACGCTGCAGAGGCCCTGCGCGAAGCGTACGCCGTAAACGGCATGCGTCAGGACGACGCCCGCCCACGTCGCCAGCCAGTCGAGCGGCCGAAGCGAGAACGCCGAGGACAGCGTGACCGCGCCGTACAGGATCAGCACGGCGAAGTAGGACGGACGCAGGACCGGCCAGACCGCCACCGCCACGGCGCCGGCGGCGATACCCGCCACCAGCAGCGACGGCAACAGGTAGGCCGGCCGCAGCGACGTCTTCGGAAAACGGCGCGCAAAGTGGCCGCGGTGCAGCGCGTAGCGCCCGATCTGCCGCAGATGCGGCAGCAACAGCGGCCGGCGGTGGTGCGCCACCGACACCCACGGATCGTAAATCAGATTCCTGCCCAGGCGGTGTACGAGGTCCGAACAGAGAATCGTGTCCTCGCCCGGCCAGAAATCGGTGCGGAAGCCGCCCAGTTCGCGGAGCAGGTCGGCGCGGACGAACAGGTTGCAGCTCGGCAGGTCGTCACACTCGCGCACCCGGTCCGGTACATACCGGTACCGGTAGGAACCGGATACCAGACGGTTGGCGAGCACCCGGCCGCCCATCCGCGCCGCCCAGGTGTCGTCGCCGGCCGTCACGTTCGGCCCCCCCACCCCGCCGGTGTCGTCGCGCGAGAAGTAGCGCGCCGCGTTCTCCAGCCAGCCCGGCGCCGGCTCGGCGTCGTCGTCGAGAAAGGCGACGATCGTGCCGCGCGCCGCGCCGATGCCCAGGTTGCGCTTCTCTGCCGGCCGTACGCGGCCCGTGGGCAGCACGCGCACCTCCGGCGGCCAGGCGTAGCCCGGCGCGGGGGCGTCTGGCAGCACCAGCGTCTCGAAGTTCCGGTAGCTCTGCCGCGCCAGCCCGGCCAGGCAGGCCGTCAGGTGGCGGGACGGCGCCGGACAGGCCACGATCACCGACACCAGGGGCGGCGGGTCCGGCATGTTCACGGGCTTCACGCTCTGGTAGTAGCGCAGCACGCGCAGACGGTAGAAGATCGCCAGCGTGTCGAAAAGGACGGTCCGCACGTTGCTCCAGCTCAGACTGCCGACCTTCTCGCCGAAGTTCATCCGGATCGGCGCCTCGGCCACGCGGTAGCCGCGGCCGTGCGCAATCGAAAGCAGCTCGACGTCGAAAGCGAACCGCTTGACCAGCATGCGCTCCAGCGCCCACTGCAGGGCCTCGCGGCGGAACAGCTTCATCCCGGTCTGCGTGTCGGTGAGCGGCAGACCCACGAGCAGCCTCACGATGCCGTAGTAGACGGCGCTCGCCAGCCGCCGGCGCCAGGGATAGTCGATCGCCGAGCCCGGATGCCGCTTGGAGCCGACCACGATGTCCGCGCGCCGGCGCCGCATCACGACGAAGAAGCCGGGCAGCAGGGCCGGGTCCAGGTCCAGGTCGCCGTCCAGCAGCAGAATGTGCGAGCCGCGGCTGCGGCCGAAGCCCTGCTTGAGCGCATCGCCCTTGCCGGCGTTGGCGGGCAGCACCACCGGCCGCACGACGTCGGGGAACGCCTGCGCCGCCTGCCGCAGTTCGTCCGCCGTGCCGTCGTCGCTGCCGTCGTCCACCGGCACGATCTCGAACGGCACGCGCCCGTCCAGCAGCCGCCGGACGGTCTCCACGTTCGCCGCCGCACGCCCCGCCAGCCGGTAGCAGGGCATGATGACGCTCAGCCGCCCTGCCGGCCCGAGGCAGATGCGCGCGGCTTCCCAGCCGTCCGGTCGGCCCTGTGCGTCCTTCGATAACATGTGTCGCCTGCATGGTGCCGTCTTGCGATTTGACAGACAAGGTTTTTTTGGGAAAGGTATGGGCCATGCGTACCTACCTGGCCGTCCTGGTTCTCGCCGCGGCGCTGGCCGGCTGCCGGCCGGACGTGGCCGCGCAGGATGCGCGCGACCGCGAGACACCGGCCTTCCGCCGCGCGCTGGAGCGCGAACAGGTCGGCGACGCGGACGGCGCGATCCGCGCCTACGAAGCGGCGCTGCTCGACTCGCCGCGTCTCGCCTCCGCGCACCTGCAGCTCGCGCTCCTCCTGCAGGACTGCCGCAAGGACTACATGGGAGCCATCTACCACTACCGCCAGTACGAGGCGTTCCGGCCCGACAGCGAGAAGCACGCGACCATCCAGGCGCGCATCCGCCTGGCCGAGCAGCTCCTGGCCACGCAGCTCCTAGACCGCGGCGACGTTGCCGTCGCCCGCGACCAGCAGAGGCTGGCCGCCGAGATCACCCGCCTCAACCAGTTGCTCTCGACGATGACCGCGGAGAAGGCCGCGCTGGTCGAGGAGCGGGACGCGCTCAAACGCGAGGCGGCCGAGCAGAAGGCCGAGGCGCTGCGGTTGCGGCGGCTCGTGGACCGCCTGCAGCTTCCCGGCGGGAGCGATGCCGGCCGCGAACGCTCCTCCCTGCCCCGTCTCGATCCGTCCGTTCTCGCGGCGCCGCCGCCGCGGACCGCACCGCGGGCGTCCGATTCTCCGGCGGTCGCGCCCGTGCCGGCAGCGGCTCCGACGCCGCACGCTTCCGAGGTGCCGCCCGCGCCGCCGGCGACGGCCGAACCGCCGCCGCCGCGAGCGGCCGAGCCGCCGCCGGCCGCGCCGCGTACCTACGTCGTGCAGCCCGGCGACTCGCTCTGGAGCGTGGCCGAGCGCCACTACGGCGACGCCCAACAGTGGAAACGGATCCGCGACGCCAACCGGGACCGCATCGACCCGGATGGCCGGCTGCGCGCCGGCCAGGTGCTCGCGATTCCCTGAAGAGATCGGAGTCTGCCGCGACCATGACGCCCTTCGACCAGCGCGCCCGCCCGGGCCTGTTCTTCCGGCGCCGGCACCCCGGCTTCCTGCGCGGCCGGCCGCAGCCGGTCGTCTGGCGGCTCGAGGTGCGCGAGGACGGCAACGACCGCGGCATGTTCCTCCCGCCGGAGTCGCGGGGCCGCCGCGGCAGCCGGGCGCGGCGGCGCCTGATCGGTTACATCTCCGCGGGCGGCATGCGCGACCTGCACCCCGGCCGCCAGGCCGAGGTCGAGGCGCGCCGCCGGCGCCGGGTCGCCGGCCTGGGCATCGGCCTGGCGCTCTTCTGGATACTCTTCCGGCTCGTGCCGTGCGGTTGAAGGGCGATGTCCGCCACCCTCACGAGCGAACTCGCCGGCCTGGCCACCGCGGTGCTCTGGGCCTGCTCCGCCATGTGCTGGAGCGTGCTCGGCCGGCGCCGGCGCATCGCCCCGACCGCCATGGCCACGATGCGCCTCGTCATCGCCTCCACGCTGCTGTTCGCCGGACACGCGCTGTTCTACGGCCGCATCTGGCCGGCGGGCGTATCGCCCGAGGCGCTGGCGCTGCTGGCGCTGAGCGGCGTGGCCGGGGCCGGCGTGGGCGACATCCTCTACTTCCGCAGCCTGATGCTGATCGGTCCGCGGCTCAGCATGACGCTCGCCTCGCTGGCGCCGGTGGTCGCGGCGCTGCTGGCGTGGCTGCCGCCGATGCGCGAACGGCTCGACTGGCGCGGCGGGGCCGGCATGGCGCTGGCCCTCGGCGGCGTGATCTGGGTGGTGTCGGAGAGGCGCGGCCGCGAGGCGTGGCCGACCACGCCCGACGGCTACTGGCGCGGCGTGGCCGCCTCGATCCTCAGCGTGCTGGTTACCGCCGTGGCCTTCCTCTGTTCGCGCGCCGGCATGCTCGGCGGCGGCGGCGAGCCCGTGCCGGCCTATTCGGCCACCTGCATTCGCGTCGCCGCGGCGGCCGTCTTCTGCTGGGCGCTGGCGGCGTTGCGCGGCCGCCTGCGCGCCACGGTGGAGCCGTTCCGCGACCGCGTCAACCTGGGGTGGCTCGCGCTCGGCAGCGTCCTCGGCACGGTGATCGGCATCTCGCTCTCGATGGTCGCGCTGCGCGGCGCGGCGACAGGCGTGGCCGCGACGCTGATCTCCATGTCGCCGCTGGCGCTGATCCCCATGACCTGGGCCGCCTACGGCGAGCGGCCGACCTGGGGCCGCGTCGCGGCCACAGTCGTGGCCATGGGCGGCATCGGGCTGCTGATGCTCAGCGGCCGATGATCGCAGTGCCGGCGGCGGATCCGCTACCTCCCGCCGTATTTCTCGGCCGCGTCGAGGTAGCGGTGCGCGTTGTCGAAGAACTGCGGGGTGGGCGCCTCGTGCGGCGCGGCCGAGGGATGCAGCCGCATGCGCGGGCCGCCCTCGCCGATCGCGCGGCGCACGAGTTCCTCGATCTGGTCGGGCGTGCCGCGCTCCATGTCGAGAAACTGGATGTTGCCGTAGAGCGTCATCTCCGGCCCGGCGAGGCGGCGCGCCTCGGCCATGGTGACGTCGCCCTGCGGCGGCGGCTCGAGCGGATCGGTGGAGTCGACGCCCATCTCGCGGAACGAGCGCAGCAGCGTGCCGACCTTGCCGTGGCAGTGAACGTGGATCAGGCTCTGCGGGTCGCGCGCCTTGATCAGCTTCATGATCGCGCCGTCGTACGGCACGACCCACTCCTCCCACTGCCGCGGGCCCATCATCGGCGGGCAGGCGCGCTCCACGCCGTTGAAATGCCAGAACGGTCCGGCGCCCTGGTCGAGCAGGAATTCCACCTTCTGCCGCGTGCGTTCCAGCCACGCGTCGGCCAGCGCGCGGATCGCCTGCGGCTCGGCGGCCATCCACTCGAGCACCAGTTCGTAGGGGATCATGCCCACGAGCATGGCGACCATCGAATTGATGCCGCCGCCGCCGATGGCGAGCGGGCCGGCCGCGGCGCGGTACTTGCGGAAGGCGTCGAAGTTCGCGGCCGGCGGCGGGTCGAAGCGGTACGGCACGCTCAGCATGCGGTCCACGTCGGCCAGCGAGTTGACCGGCTTGCCCGTGTCCCAGCGGGTCTCGATGCCCTCCTCCTCGTCGTACCACCAGAACAGGTCGCCCTTGGGTGTGTGCAGCGCGGTGGTGTGGCGGGTGAGTCCGGGCCGCGGGGTCGCGACCGGCAGGGCCTCGGTGTATTCGTCGGGCGCCTCGAGAAAGCGCTGGTAGCTGATGCGCGAGAAGACGCGCGGCAGGGCCACCGGGCTGTGGGTCGGCATGGGGTCGCAGAGCGCCTGCACCCGCCGGGCGACGGCGGCGAACGCCGGCGTGGCCCGCCAGCCGCCGGGCTTGTCGCGGTCGCTGTCCGCGGTCGGCGACCAGGAGATCGGCGTGGTGACCGGAATGCGGTCCGCCTTTCCGCGGCCGTACGACGCCAGGATGCGGCGGCTCGAAGTCTGCAGATCGCTCATCGTAACTCCGTCGCGGCGCATGCTCGGCAGCGCGCGTTGGGCCGGTATGATGGCAGGATGGCGGGGCGTGTGCAACGACGGCCTCATTCCCACTTATCGCGATAAGTGGGAATGAGTCCCTCGCGGCTTGGCGCGGCGGGTGGGTTCGGCGTTCCAGGGATCCTCGGGCCACGGATGGCGCGGATAGCGTCCGCGAAGTTCCTTGCGCACGAGCGGGTAGCCGTTCTGCCAGAAGCTCCGCAGGTCGCTCGTGACCTGCACCGGCCGCTGCGCGGGCGACAGCAAATGCAGGCAGACCGCCACGCGGCCGCCGGCCACGCGCGGCGACTCGGCCAGGCCGAACACCTCCTGGATGCGCACGGCCAGCACGGGCGCGTCGCCCTCGCCGTACCGGATCGGCACACGCGACCCGCTCGGCGCGGTCCAGTGCGTGGGCGCCAACTCGTCCAACTCCCGGCGCCGCACGCCGGGCAGCGCCAACAGAGCCGCGGCCAGATCCACTCGCTTCAGGTCGTCCCAGCGGCCGACACCGGCCACAAGCGGCCCCAGCCATTCCTCCAGCCGGGCGTCCAGCGCCTCGTCGGACACGTCCGGCCACTCGCCGCCGCACACCCGCCGCAGGAACGCCAGCCGCGCCCGCGCGATGCCGCCGGCGGACGTCCACGGCAGCGCGGCCACGCCCTTCTGGCGGATGCCCTCGAACAGCGCCCGCCGCACGGCCTCCGGGTCGGGCTGCGGCAGGTGACCCTCGTGCAGCACGATCGCCCCCAGGCGCACGCGGCGCACGGCGCGCACGGAGTCGCTGCGCCGGTCCCAGGCGATCTCGTCGTCGGTCGTCAGCAGGTGCGCGAAGTCCTCCGCGACCTCCTCCTCCGAGAGCGGCGCGGCCAGCCGGATGCGCGCATCCGGGCCGGCGTCCTGCACCTCGGCGGCAACGAGCCATTCGCTCGCGGCCAGGGCGCCGGATGTTTCCAGCGTGGCGCCATGGCCGCTGGCCAGCAGGTAGCGGCCGGCGGCGTCGCGCCGCCGCGCCACGCGGTCGGGAAAGGCCCACGCCAGCAGCCTTCCGGCCTCGATCGCGGCGCGGTCCGACGGATACGGCCGCGCCCAGTGGGCGGCCAGACGGTGGACGCGGTTCGCCCAGTCCGACAGGTCGGACGAGTCCGACGCGTAGGACTCCGTTGCCCCCAGCCGGTCCAGCAGCCGCCGGGCGTCGGTCTCGCCGCGCAGCGCCGCATCGCCGGCGCGCTCCTCGACCGCGGCGGCCAGCAGGCAGGCGCGGCGGGCGGCGCCGTGGTCGGCGGCCACGAGCACCATGTGCCCCAGCCGCGGATGGATCGGCAGCCCGGCCATGCGCCGACCGCGCGGCGTAAGGCGTCCTTCCCCGTCCAGCGCCTCGAGTTCGCGCAACAGGCCCGCCGCCTGCCGCCAGGCCGCGTCGGTCGGCGGCGTGAACCACGGCAGGTCGGTGCGGCCCGGTGCGCCCCAGGCCGCAGACTGCAGGACGAGCGGCGCGAGGTCGGCGTCGAGAATCTCCGGCACGGCCGCCTCGCCGAGGTTGCGGTCCGCGGCGTCGTCCCACAGCCGGTAGCAGACGCCGGGCCCGGTGCGGCCGGCGCGGCCGCGGCGCTGGTCGGCGCGGTCGCGCGTGATGCGCACGGTCTCGAGGCGCGACATCCCGTTGCGCGGCGAGAAGCGGGGCACGCGCATCCAGCCGGCGTCGACGACCACGCGCACGCCCTGGATCGTGAGGCTCGATTCGGCGATCGAGGTCGCGAGCACGACCTTGCGCCGTCCGGGCGGCGGCGGGTCCACGGCCGCATCCTGCGCCGCGCGCGGCAGCGCGGCATAGAGCGGGTGGACGGAGACGCCGGCGGGCAGGCCGCCGGCGCGCAGCATTTCGGCGGCGCGGCGGATTTCGGCTTCGCCCGGCAGGAAAGCCAGCACGCTGCCGTCCTCGGCGGACAACGCGGCGCGCACGGCCTCGGCCACCTGCCACGGGACTGGCGCGGGCGAGGGACGCGCCGCATACCGCGTGGCGACCGGCCACACGCGTCCCTCGGCGCGGACCACGGACGCGTCGCCGAGATGGGCTGCGACCGCATCGGCGTCGAGCGTGGCGGACATGACCAGCAGGCGCAGTTCCGGCCGCAGGTGGCGCCGCACGTCAAGCCCGAGCGCCAGGCCGAAATCCGCGGCCAGACTGCGCTCGTGGAATTCGTCGAAGATCACCAGGCCGGTGTCGGGCAGTTCCGGGTCGTGCAGCAGCCGCTGGGCGAGCAGGCCCTCGGTCAGCACCTCGATGCGTGTTTCCGGTCCGGCGCGGCGTTCGAGGCGGACGTGGTAGCCGACGCGGCGGCCGACCTCCTCGCCGAGCAGCCGCGCCATGTAGCGCGCCGCGGCGCGCGCGGCGAGGCGGCGCGGCTCGAGCAGCAGGATGCGGCGGCCGGACAGCCACGGCGCGTCCAGGAGCGACGGCGCCACAAGCGTGGTCTTGCCCGAACCGGGCGGCGCCTGCAACACGACCGTGCGGTTGGCAGCCAGCCAGCGCGCCACTTCGGGCAGCACGGTGCGGACGGGCAGGTCGGGAAGCGGCGCAGGCATGAGGGACACCGGGCGGTCAGCATACCACACTGCCGCCACCGGCAGGGCTTTCTCACACCTCATACGGTGTGAGAACGGCGGTTTGCGGAAGCCCATGAGGCGTCCGAATCCGCGTGCCAGCTCCACTTTGCGGCGCAGGGCAAGCGGCGGCGGCGTCAGCGGGCCGGCGCGGCGCGGGCCGCCGGCCGGGGCGGCGCGGCGGTCACGCCTTGATGCCGGTCATCGAGATGCCCTCGATGAACGTGCGCTGCGCGAAGAAGAAGAGCACGACGATCGGCAGGGCGATGATCGTGCTGGCCGCCATGAGGTAGTGCCATTCGGTGCCGCCGTGCTGGCTCTGGAAGAACTGCAGCCCCAGCGCGAGCGTGAAGTCCTTCTGCTTCGTGAGATAGATGAGCGGGCCGAGGAAGTCGTTCCACGTGCCCATGAACTGGAAAAGGCCCACGACCATCAGCGCCGGCCGCGAGAGCGGCAGCACAACCTGCCAGAAGATGCGGAACTCGCTGCAGCCGTCCATGCGCGCCGCCTCGGACAGGTCGCGCGGGATCGTGAGGAAGAACTGCCGCAGCAGGAAGACGTTGAACGCGCCCGCGCAAAACGAACCCACCCACAGCGGCTGGAAGGTGCCGATCCAGCCGAGCCAGCGGAAGAGACAGTAGACCGGCACCATCACCACGGGGAACGGCACCATCATCGTGGCCAGCGCCAGCAGGAAGAGGCTGTTGCGGCCGCGCCACTGGATGCGGCTGAAGCCGTAAGCCGCCAGCGCGCTGGAGAGCACGGTGCCGGCGACGGTGAGCAGGCAGAGCAGCAGCGTGTTGGCCAGGTAGCGCGGGAAGCACTGCATCTTGCGGATCGACTGCCCGAAGTTTTCCCAGCGCGGCGAGGCGCGCCGCACGACCGCCGCGGCGGGCACGGCGCGGCCGCCGCGCGCCTCGCCGCCGACGTCGGTCACCAGCGCCCACGGCGCCGCCGCCGTGGCCGGGATGGCCTGCAGCACGCTAGCGGGCACGGCGCGCGGCGTGCCGTCCGGCCCCGGCGCCTCGACGAGCCGGCCGTCGCGCACGGCGTCCGCCGGCACCACGCGCCGGCTGCCCGCCGCCTCGACCAGCAGCGAGGGCGCCGTCACCGTCTCGCCGCGCCGCACCTCCACCGGGGCGCCGCCGCCGTCCGCGGCCGGCGCAAAGGTGCGGGTCGGGATCCACGTCGGGGGCATGGAGAGCGTCTGGTCGATCGGCTTGAGCGCCGTGGAGACCATCCAGGCCAGCGGCAGCAGGAAGACCGCGGCGCCGAGGGTCAGCAGCGCGTAGAGCAGCAGGCGCTGGAGCGGACGCACGATCATTCCCCCGCGTAGTAGACGTGGCGCCACGTGATGCGATTCGCCAGCCACGTCAGGAACAGGACCAGCGCGAACAGCAGCCACGCCATGGCGCAGGCATAGCCCATCTGGCCGTATTCGAAGGCGTTCTGGTAGAGGTACACGGCGTAAAACAGCGCCGAGCGCTGCGGCCCGCCGCCGCCCAGCATGATGAAGGCCTGCGAGAAGACCTGCAGCGAACCGATGATGCCCATGATCAGGTTGAAGTAGATCACCGGCGAGATCATGGGCAGCGTCACGTGCCGCAACTTGGCCCAGGCGCCGGCGCCGTCCAGCTCGGCCGACTCATAGAGCTGCCGCGGCACGTCCTGCAGCGAGGCGAGGTAGATCACCACGGCGTGGCCGATGCCCCAGAGCGACATCAGCACGAGCGACGGCTTGGTCCACACCGGGTCGGCCAGCCACTGCGGCGGGTGGTGCACGCCCAGCGCGCGCAGGGCGTAGTTCAGCAGGCCGAAATTGCCGTTCAGGATCCAGATCCAGAGCATCGAACTGGCCGCCACGGGAATCAGCGACGGCAGGAAGAAGATCGCGCGGTACACGGAGCGGCCGCGCACGGACTGGTTGAGCAGCACGGCGGTCAGCAGCGACATCACCAGCCCGAGCGGCAGCGCGAAGGCGGCGTAGAAGAGCGTGTTGTAAAGCGATTTCCAGAAGACGCGGTCCGCGACCATCTCGCGGTAGTTGAGGCCGCCGACCCAGACGGGCGCCGACATCGCGTCGTAGTCGCAGAACGAGTAGAAGAGCGACGCCACGAGGGGGTAGAGCGTGAAGGCCAGGAAGCCCACGATCCACGGGCTGACGAACGCCAGACCGTTCAGCAGGTTGCGCCGCTCCAGGCGGGTCATGACCGCCCCCTATGCCCGGGTCGAGCAGGCCTGCCATCGGCTGCCGGCATCTCGGCGCCGAATCTGCGTACGAATCATTCCGCGAGTCTACAATGCGGGCGGCTTCATGGCAAGAAGGCACGGCCTCCGCCGCGGCCCATGTCCCCAAGAACGCGTCAGCCGGCGTCGTGGCCGTCGAGAACCCGGCGCACGCGGCGCGCGAGGTCGGCCGGCGTGTAGGGCTTGGCGAGCAGCGGCGCGTCCGGCTCGCCGCCGGCGCCGGCGGGAAGGTCGCCGACGTATCCCGAGGCGTAGAGCACGCGCAGGCCGGGGCGGCGGGCGCGCAGGCGGGCCGCCAGGGCGCGGCCGTCGAGCCCGGGCATGACGACGTCGGTGAAGAGCAGATCGACGCGCTCCAGCCCGATCTCGTCGGCGGCATGCAGCGCCTGTTCGCCGTCCTCGGCTTCGCGCACGCGGTAGCCGGCGCGCCGCAGCGTGGCGACGGCGAGCTGGCGGACGATCGGCTCATCCTCCACCACCAGGACCGTCTCGCTGCCGCCGGGCACGGGCGCGCGCGCCGCGGCGCCGTCCGGCACCGGGCTGGTGGCGGTGGCGCTGCTGTCGCGCGGCAGGAAGACATGCACGCGGGTGCCCTGCCCGACCTCGCTGTCCACGACGATGTGTCCGCCGCTCTGCCGCACGATGCCGTAGACCGTGGCGAGGCCGAGGCCGACGCCCTTCCCCGCGCCCTTGGTGGTGAAGAACGGCTCGAACAGGTGCGCCCGCACTTCCCGGCTCATGCCGCAGCCGGTGTCGCCCACGGTCAGCCGCACGTGGGGCTTCTCGGCCGTGTCGGGCGGCGCGCCCGGGTCGCGGGCGACGACGTCGGCCGTGCCGATGCGGATCGTGCCGCCGCCGGGCATCGCGTCGCGGGAGTTGACCGAGAGGTTCAGCAGGATCTGCTCGATCTGGCTGGGGTCAGCGCGCACGCAGCGCAGGCGCGGCGCCAGCTCGGTCTCGAGCCGGATGTGCTCGCCGATCAGGCGGCGCAGCATCGGCTCCATGTCGGCGACGATGCGGTTGAGGTCCAGCGCGCGCGGGTGCGCCGGCTGCCGGCTGCTGAAGGCCAGCAGTTGCCGCGTGAGGGCCGCGGCGCGCTGACCGGTGCGGCGGACCTCCTCCACCGACTCGCGCGCCTCGGCCGGCAGGTCGTCGCGCGCCAGCAGCAGCTCGCTGCAGCCGAGGATCGCGGTCAGGATGTTGTTGAAGTCGTGCGCCACGCCGCCGGCGAGGCGGCCGATGGCGTCGAACTTCTGCGACTGGCGGAAGCGCGCCTCCAGGGCGCGGCGCTCGGTGACGTCCTCGACCACCACGGCGAACTGGCCGGGCGCGGGACTGAACGCCGCGGCGCTGTAGAACCGCTGGAGCGTGCCGGCGAACTCCTCGATCGTGGCGGGCTCGCCGGTGAGGGCGACGCGGCCGTAGGTGGCGATCCAATGCGGCTCGACGTCGGGCATCACCTCGCGCACCGTGCGGCCGATCAGGTCGCGGGCGCTGCGGCCGATCATCTTCTCGAAGGCCGGGTTGACCTCGAGGAAGCGGTAGTCCGTCGGGCGGCCGGCCTCGTCGCAGACAATCTCGTGCAGCGCGAAGCCCTCGCGCATGCGCTCGAAGAGCAGCCGGTAGCGCTCCTCGCTGCGCTGCAGGGCCGCCTCGGTGCGCCGCCGCTCGCTGATGTCGGTCAGCAGGCCCACGATGCGCCAGGCGCCGTCCGCGCCCTGCAGGGAGATGCCCTGGTCGCGCACGAGCACGTGGCGGCCGTCCTTGTGCCGGAAGCGGTACTCGAAATCGTGCGGCGCGTGCGTGCGGGTGATCTCGCGGAACTGCCGCTGCACCTCGGCGCGGTCCTCGGGATGCACGAGGCCGGCGGCGCCGGCCATCTCCTCGAGCGCATAGCCGAACACCTGCCGCACGCTGCCGCCCCATTGCGTCGCCTCGGTGGCGACGTCGAACTCGTAGGTGACCTGTCCCGCCACCGCCGCGGCCATCTCGTAGCGCGTCCGCCAGGCGGCGCGGTCGCTCTCGATCCGCCGGCGCTCGGCGATGTCGCGCACGATGTACTGGCGGTAGGTCCGGCCCTGCGCCTCGATGCGGCGCGCGCTGACCTCGGCCGGGAACGTCCGGCCGTCGGCGCAGCGGTGCTCCGTCTCGTAGACCACGCCCGCGGCGGTGGGCTCCGGCGTGGCGGCGTCCGGCTCCAGGTCGGAGACGTTGCGCCGCAGGATCTGCGCCGGCGCGTAGCCGTAGGTCCGCAGCGCGCGCTCGTTGGCCTCCACGACCGCACCCGCGGAATCGGTCAGCAGGATGATGTCGTTGGCATGGCGCAGCCACATCTCGTAGTGCCGTTCGAGGGCCAGGCGCTCGGCGTCGCTGCGGTAGCGTTCGCGCCACCAGAGGCCGAAGAGCGCGGTGCCGAACAGCAGCGCCAGGCCGGCGGTCATCAGGCGCAGCAGCCGCTTCTCGCCGTGCAGCCCGGCGTCGATTTCGGACAGTTCCTTCGTGGCCAGCAGGCACCAGGGGCTCTCGGGCACCCAGACCGCCGCCGCCAGCACGGGCACGCCGCGGTAGTCCGCGGTCTCGAAGCTCCCGGTCCGGCCGAGCAGCGCCTGGGTGGCGGCGGACTTCGCGGCCAGCGGCAGACGCAGCCGCAGGGCGGCGCCGGGGGCGTGGCGGGTGTCGTTGAGCAGCAGGGCATCGTCGCCGTCGCGGCGCACGAGCAGGATCTCGCCCGATTCACTGGGCTGCGGCCAGGCCTGCAGCATGGGGAAGAGCCAGCGCCGGGGGTCGACGCGCAGCAGCAGGCAGGCCGCGGCCACGCGCCCCGTCTCCGTGTCCGCCATCAGCGGCGCGATCAGGTCGGTGTGGATCTCGGTCACCTTGGTGCCGCGGTGCAGGTCCGACACGCGCGGCTCGCCCGTCTCGAAGACCTCGCGGGACTGGCGGCGGGTGTGTTCGCCGGGTTGTTGCTCCTCGTCACCGCTCGCGAGCCGTATCGTCTGGGTCGCGTCCAGGATCGCCGTCGATCGGCACTCCCACTCACGGCGCAGATTCGCGAGCCACCGGAGCAGCCGGTCGCGATCCGCGGGACGGCCGGTGGCGAGGAAACGGCGGACCGTCTCCGCCGCGGCGGCGTCGGCGGCGATCACGTTCAGGTCGGCGGTGTGCTCCGCGCGCCACCGGGCGATCTGCCCGGCCTTGAGATCGGCGATCGCCGCCAGGCTGGCCCCTTCCCGGAGGCGCGCTTCGCACCGCAGCCGGCCGGAGTACCAGTTCGCGCCGAGAACGGCCACGCCGGTGAGGGCCGTGAAAACCGCGGCCCACCACCACCACGTGCCCGAGGGTCGTTTCCAGCCCGACACCATGCGCGGTCTCTCCCGAACAGGGGGATCATACGCGTTGCCGGCGCCGGCCGCAATTGCCTGCCGCGCCTAGCAGCCCGTTGAAAAAGCCTTGGACAGCGGCGGCGACGGAGCGCCGCCCTCCCGGAACCCGCGTGATGCCGCAAGTCTCGGGAGGGCGCACCTCCGTGTGCGCCGTTTTTCAACGGGCTGCTAGAACGCGCAACTGCGCGGGGAGCGGGGAAAGGGGATGACGTCGCGGATGTTGGCCATGCCGGTGCAGACCTGCACGAGCCGCTCGAAGCCCATGCCGAAGCCGGCGTGCGGCACGGAACCGAAGCGCCGCAGGTCCAGATACCAGTCGTACGCGGCCGGATCGAGGCCCCGCCCGCGGATCGCCGCCTCCAGCTCGGGCAGCCGCTCCTCGCGCTGGCTGCCGCCGATGATTTCGCCCACGTCGGGCAGCAGCACGTCCATGGCCGCCACGGTGCGGCCGTCGTCGTTGCGGCGCATGTAAAAGGGCTTGATCGCGGCCGGGTAGTCGGTCACGATCGCCGGGCCGCCGCAGATCTCCTCGGTCAGGCAGCGCTCGTGCTCGGTCTGCAGGTCCATGCCCCAGTGCGGCGGAAACTCGAAGGCGCGTCCGCTGCGCTCCAGCCGGCGGACGGCCTCGGTGTAGGTAAGCCGCTCGAACGGCGCGGCGGCGAAGCCCTCGATGCGTTTCGTCACGCCCGGCTGCACGCGCTGCTCGAAGAACGCCAGATCGGCCACGCCGGCCCCCAGCGCCGCGCGGAACAGGTGGCGCAACAGGTCCGCGGCCAGCGCGGCGTCGTCGTCGAGGTCGGCAAACGCCATCTCCGGCTCGACCATCCAGAATTCGGCGAGATGACGCCGTGTGGTGGACGGCTCGGCGCGGAAGGTGGGGCCGAAGGTGTAGATGTCGCCCAGCGCGCAGGCGTGCGTCTCGCCTTCGAGCTGGCCGCTCACGGTCAGCGCCGCGCGCCGGCCGAAGAAGTCCGCGTCGTAATCCACGGCACCGGCGGCGTTCCGCGGCAGGGACTTGTCCAGGTCCAGCGTCGTCACCTGGAACATCGCGCCGGCCCCCTCGCAGTCGCTGGCGGTGAGGATCGGCGTGTGCAGCCAGAGGAAGCCGCGCGCCTGAAAAAACCGGTGGATCTCCCCGGCCAACAGATTGCGCATGCGCGCCACGGCGCCGAACGTGTTCGTGCGCGGGCGCAGGTGCGCAAGCTCGCGCAGGCGGTCGAAGCCGATGCGCTGCTTGCCGAGCGGGTAGGCCTCCGGGTCGCAGAAGCCCAGCACGCGGACCTCGGCGGCCCGCAGTTCGACCGCCTGGCCGGCGGCGGGCGACGGCACCAGCGGGCCGCGCACGGACACCGACGCCCCGGGATGCAGGCGCAGGACGTCGGCGGCGTAGTTGGGCAGGACGGCCTCGGCGATCACCTGCAGGCTGGCCAGGCACGAGCCGTCGTTGATCTCCAGGAAGGAGAAGCCGCCCTTGGAGTCGCGCCGCGTGCGGACCCAGCCGGCGGCGCGCACGTCCTCCCGGCCGGCTGTCGCCTGCAGCAGCTCGGCGATGCGGGTGCGTTGCATGGGAACAGTCTGGGGAGACCGCTGGAAAAAATCAAGGCCGGCTGGGGCCGGCCTTGACCGCCGTGCGGAGGGAGGCTTGAGGAAGCCGCACGGACTTTGGGGGTTGGGTGTGATATGTATGGTTGGGAGGGGTCACTCGTTGAGGGACAGGAGCACGAACCTCGCGCCTTCCGGCGTCCGGATCCGCAGCAGCACCTTGCCGTCCGCGGACTGTCTCACTGCCTTTTCAAATTCCTTGACGTCCGTTACGCCCTTTCGGTTCACGCTCGCGACGAGCGCGTCAATTGACCATGATCCCGACCACCGGCGAAGCCCTGTCAACGTCAACTTGGGTTCAACCCAGACAAGCAAGGGTCGGGATCATGGCCGCACGGACCTTCTCTCTGTCGCTTCACCGTCGTCTGAAACGGTCAGACGATCTTGCCAACATTGCCTGTGCAGTAGAATTTAGCTTGCCCCGTGCCAAGAGTGCGAGCGAGGCGATTGGCGATCTGCAACCGGCTGCCGATGTGCGGGTTGCGCGTTTCTGTTCTCGGAGGACGGCCGGCTGTGTCCGCTCAGGGCACAGTCGGGCGCGCCATTCTGTCGCGGAGGCGTCGGCCAGATTGTCGCGGCCCTGGAAGCAGGCGTGGCACCCGCAGGACGGAGAGCCAGCGCAGTTCACGGCGCCGCATGCGACGGAAGCCGGCCGGTGTGGCGTCGTCCTCGCCAACCAGGTGGTCGAGGCCATGGGCAAGGTAGAGCGCCAGTTCGCGCGAGGGCGACCATCCGGCGCGCCGGCCCGCCTGCCACGCGCGCTCGGCGTTGACGACCAGTTCGCCGACCAGTCCCGCCGGTTCGCCGGGGACGGGTGCGTAGCGCTGGGAGATCACGTCCGTCGGGCCACCGCGGCCGAAGACGCTCCGGTTGAACGGCTCGATGCCGGCGTCGTCCACGACGATCACCGTCACCGCCCGCCACACCTCACCCGTCGCCGCTTTCGCCGCCAGCGCGGCCGCCACCTGGCGCAGGGCCGGCATGGCGAGCCGGAACATGCGCTGCCGGTTGACGATCTCGATGCGCATGGCGCCCGTGTTGCCCTCCGGAGTCTCAGCGTCCGCCCGCCGGCACGATCACCGGGATCGCGCGCGGCAGAAGCTCGATTTCGATCGGCGTCGTGCCGATCGGGTCGCCGTCGGCCTGGGCGGGCAGCGGCTGGCGGCCGCGGATGACGACGCTCCGTTCGGCGGTTAGAAACCGCGCCAGCGGCCGGTTGCCCCGGCCGGTCGCCAGCTCGAACAGGTAGCGCGGCAGGTCGAGCAGCGTGCGCATCCGCAGCACCCAGACGTCGAGCCGGCCGTCGTCCACGCGGATCGGCGGACCGTTGAGCAGCAGCAGGCGCGCGAGCAGGCCGCAGTTCATGACCGTCACCTCTGCGGCCTGGAGCTTGAGCGCGCGGCCGTCAACCGCCACCAGCAGCCGGCGCGGTCGGAGTCCGATCACGGCGAGGACGGCCGAGCCGACGTAAGCCAGCCAGCCGAAGCGGCGTTTGTCGCGGCGCGAGGTGTCGCTCACCGTCCGCGCGCTGATGCCGACGCTGACGTTGAGCAGGCAGATGCGGCCGCCGACGCGCATGGCGTCGATCCGCCGCGTGGCCGGCACGGCGGCGATCAGCGCCACGGCCGGACCGATCTCCAGCGGCAGGCCCAGCTCGCGCGCCACGAGGTTGCCGGTGCCGATCGGCACGATTCCCAGCGGCACGGCGCCGTCCGCCAGCCCCTCGCAGACGGCCGAGATCGTGCCGTCGCCGCCGGCGGCGACGACCAGGCCGCAGCCGCGCGCCCGCGCCGCGGCGACAGCGCGTCCGACGTTCTCGCCCGGCTGCGTGGCGTGGAACTCGTAGTCGATGCCCGCCAGCCCGAACGCGCGCCGCAACGCCTCCTGCAGCGCCGCCAGGGCGGCTCCGCCCACGGCCGGGTTGGCCACGATGAGGGCCTTGCGTGTCACGCGTGCCTCGCGTTTCTCAGAGCACCTGGAGCCGTTTGGGCGCGGCGGTCAGCACTTCGCATCCGCGGCGGCGGATCACAACCACGTCCTCGATGCGCACGCCGCCCACACCCGGCAGGTAGATGCCCGGCTCGATCGTCAACACCATGCCCGGCCGCAGGACCTGCCTGCCGTCCGGCCGCAGCGCAACCGACTCGTGGATCTGGAGGCCCAGGCTGTGGCCGAGGCCGTGGCCGAAGCGCCGGCCGTAGCCGGCCCGGGCGATCACGCGCCGCGCCAGACGGTCGGCCTCGTGGGAAGTGAGGCCGGCACGCACGCCGGCGATCGCGCGGCGGTTGGCCTCCAGCACGAGGCGGTAGATCTCGCGCAGCTTCGGCGAGGGCGGGCCGAAAAAGACGACGCGCGTCAGGTCCGAGCAGTAGCCGTCCACCCTGACGCCCATGTCCAGCAGCAGTTCCTGGCCGGCGCGCAGCCGCTGCCGCGAGGGATGATGGTGGCAGCGCGAGGCGTTGGCGCCGGCGCAGACGATGGTGTCGAACGCCTCGCCCTGGCTGAAGCGGTCCATCAGGCCGCGGATCAGCACGCGGATGGCCCACTCGGTCATCCCCGGCCGGATCCGCGCGAGGGCGGCGGCGAACACGGCGTCGCCGGCGGCGACGGCGGCGCGGATCGCGCCGATCTCGGCCGGGCTCTTGACCGCGCGCAGGCCGTCAATCGCCGCCTGGCACGAGGCCCATTCCTTCACGTCCGGCAGCGCCTTCTTCATCTGCTCCAGCGCCGCGAGGCTGCCGCCGCCGTCATAACCCACGCGGCGCCAGCGGCCGCGCCGCGCCGGCCCGGCCAGCGGCTGGTAGCGCCGGCCGCCCTTGAGCACGCCGGTGCGCGCGAAGCCGACCTGGCCGCGCGCCTCCTCCAGGTAGCGGAAGTCGGTGAGGAAGAGCGGCCGGCGCTCGTCCGGACAGACGCACAGCACGCCGTTGGAGGCGTCCAGCCCGGTGAAGTACAGCCGGTTCACCGCATCCTCGATCAGGACGGCGTCGAACCGTTGCGCCGCAATCCGGCGGCGCAGCCGTTCCAGCCGCGCCCGGTACTCCGCGGCCGGGAACGGGATCGTGGGGCGGGAATGGGGGAAGTCAGTGGTCATTGGTCATTGGTCATTGGTCATTGGCGAGAGGATTGTAGCGGAAACCACGGACCAGATGAAGCGAAGCCGGTCTTTCAGAAGGCCCCGGGTCGCTGTCGAAATCGGGATCGAAATCGCCATCGATTCCGACTCCGATCCCGATAGCGATAGCGATAGCGATAGCGATGGGATGTCACTGTTTCTGCGAACGCTCAGTAGATCCCGCGAAGGTGACGACAGCGTTGACGCCGAAGCTCCCTCGCCCCAATGACCAATGACTACTGACCCATGACCCTCCTCATTCCCACCCTCACCGAGGCCGCGCGCGGGCCGCGGACGGCGAAGGCGCGGGCGATGCGGTAGCCGGGCACCCAGGCGACCTCGCCATCCACGACGAGCAGCGGCAGGCGGTCGCGGCAAGCGGCCGGAACCTTGGCGTCCACGAACAGATCCTGAAGCGACTTGGTGCCGTCCAGACCCAGCGGCCGGATGCGGTCGCCGGGCCGCCGCGTGCGCACGTGGACGGTCCGGCCCGCCAGGGCGGCGGCGTCGAGCGAGCAGGCCGACGGCAGGGATCCCACGGGGCCTGCCGTGCGCACGATGCCGCGGCCGCGCCGTGCCGTCACGCGCGCACCGGCCACAATCACGGTCCCGGGAACGGGCAGCACGGCGACTTCTTCGCCCGGCCGCGCTTTCACACGCTGCAGCGTATGGAAGCGGCCGAATGTCAGCCTCAGCCGGCCGGCGCGACTGGAAACGCGCGCGCCGCCGGAGAAACAGACCGGCCACGGCCCGCCGTTCGCCGCCGTGGCGCGCAGCCGCTCGACCGCCTCGAATCCCGCGGCACAAGCGAACCCGGCATCCATCAGCCACGTTCGGATCACCCGCCGCTGGAGCGCAGGCGCCAGCGCGAGCAGCGGCGCGATCCGCGGCTCCTTCTTCCCCGAGCACCGAACGCTCGCCGCAGCCGCCAGCTCCTCCAGCAGCGCGTCCTCGTCGCGCAGGATCGCGGCCGACTGCCGCAGGCGCTCGCGCAGGGACGGCACCCAGCGCTTCTCCAGCCACGGCAGCACGACGCGGCGCACGCGGTTGCGCGGAATGCGCGTGTCGCGGTTGGTGGCGTCCTCGCGCCACGTCCAGCCGCGCCGGCGCAGCCAGGCGCGGAGTTCGGCATGCGACGCCTCCAGCAGCGGCCGGACAAAGGCCACACCCGCCACAACGTGGCGCGGCCGCAGGCCGGCGAGGCCGGCCGCGCCGCTGCCGCGCGCCAGGCGCAGCAGCAGCGTCTCGGCCACGTCGTCGGACGTGTGGCCGGTGGCGATCGCGTCCAGGCGCTCGGCCTCCGCCGCCGCGCGGAAGAACGCCAGCCGCGCTTCGCGCGCGCGCATCTCGAGCGAGAACGCAGAACGCGGAGCGCGGAGTGCGGAGTGCGGAACGCTGAATCCTCCGGCGCCCCACCCGCCACCCGCCACCCGGCACGCGACACCCAGCCTGCGCGCCAGCCGCGCAACCGCGCGGGCATCGGCGGCCGAGGCCGCGCCGCGCAGGCCGTGGTCCAGGTGGAGCACGACGGGTTGGACGCCGGCGCCCCGGCAGAGCGGCAACAGCAGACGAAGCAGCGCCGTGGAATCGGAGCCGCCGGAGACGGCGATGCCGAGCCGCCGCACGCCGCGCAGCAGCGCGTGGCGCGCGATCGACGCGCGCACGCGCTGCGGCAGCGTCGTGCCGGCGTCCGCCTTCACAGCACGATCGCCGCGAACACCGGATGCCCGGCCAGCCGCGCGCGCCCCTGGAGGAACGCCAGCTCGATCAGGAAGTCGATTTCCGCCACCGCGCCGCCGCCGCGCTGCACGAGCCGCGCCGCCGCCGCCGCCGTGCCGCCGGTGGCCAGGAGGTCGTCCAGGATCAGCACGCGCTCGCCCGGCCGGAAGGCGTCGGTGTGCACCGAGATTGTCGCCGTGCCGTACTCCAGGTCGTAGGTCTCGTCCAGCGTGTGAAACGGCAGTTTGCCCTGCTTGCGGATGGGCACGAAGCCGACACCCAGGCGGTAGGCCAGGGCGGCACCGAACAGGAAGCCGCGCGACTCGATCGCCGCGACCTTGGCGACATCCCGGCCGCGGTGGCGCTCGACGAAAATGTCGACCGCCTCCCGGAAGAGCGCCGGGTCTCCCAGAATCGGCGTGATGTCCTTGAACAGGATGCCGGGCTTGGGAAAGTCCGGCACATCCCGGATGGCGGCGGCAAGGCGTGGGTGCATGGAGGCCTCCGTGGCCCCCATGCTAGTCCATTTCAGCGACCGGATGCAAACACCCGCCCCGGCTCCGCCAGCCGGCCGGCGGCGTCGAAGCGCACGCCTTCCCGCGCCAGCAGGGCGCGCTTGCGCGCCAGCGCGGCGCCGCCGCGCCGGCCCTGGAAACCGCCGAGGGTCAGGTCGGCCGCGATCACGCGGTGGCACGGCACGGCCGGCGCGAAGGGGTTGCGCCGCAGCGCCTGCCCGACGGCCTGCGCCGAGCCGCAGCCGACGAGGCGCGCGAGCGCGCCGTAGGTCAGCACGCGCCCCGCGGGGACCCGGCGCAGCGCGGCGTAGACGCGGGATTGAAACCATGTGATGGTCTTCATCAGAACAGCCTCATCTGCTCCTCGCCCCGGATCACGCCTTCGAAGGTGCGCTGCTGGAGCGCCAGGATGTCCTCAACCACCGGCCGCACCTGCTTCTCCACGTAGTGCGCGTAGTCCGCGTCGGCGTGCGGCAGCTCGACGGGCACGGGTCCGCGCAGGGTCATGACGTACTCGATCGCGCCAACGCGCTGCCGCTCCGGCGGCAGCAGCAGCATGGCCCGCACGTGCGGCGGCTGGTTGTGCGTGTAGGCCGCGGGCGGCTTGCGCAGGCGGCGGTGGTAGGCCAGCTCGCGGTCGCAGAGTCCGGCGCGCAGGTCGCGCACCTGCTGCCGCAGCCACTCCTCGTACGGTTCGCCGTGGAAGGCGCGTTCGAGCAGCTCGCGCTGCACCCGCCGCGCCAGCGGCGTCCAGTCCGAGCGCACGCACTCGAGACCGACGGTGAGCAGTTCCGTGCGGCCGTCGGCATGCTGCACGAGAGCGGCGTAGCGCTTGGCCGCGCCCTCGGCGCGTCCGTAGGGATCGGCTTCCTCCGCCGGCGGCGGCGCGTGCACGTTGCGGGCGGACGGCAGGTAGAACCGGCGGCAGTAGCGCTGGAATTCCAGCTCGAGCGCGGACTCGACGCCGCAGGTGTCGCGCAGCATCGCCGCCAGGAACGCGTTGACGGCGGCGGCAATGCGGCGGCCGGCGTCGTGCGGCGCGGCCGTGTCGGCGGCCGGCAGTTGCACGAACAGGCTGTCCGTGTCGCCGTACAGCACGCGGAAGCCCTGCGCCTCGAGGCGGTCGCGCGCGGCGCGCAGAATCCACTGGCCGGTGCCGGTGATCGCCGTCGGCAGGGCCGGATCGTAGAACCGGCAGGCCGTCGAGCCGAGCACGCCGTAGAAGCTGTTCATCAGGATCTTGACCGCCCGCGCCAGCGCCTCCTGCCCGGCGGTCCGCGCCCGCGCGCGCACGGCCATCAGCTCGGCGATGTAGTCCGGCAGGATGTGTTCGCTGCCGGAGAGGACGGCGCCGGTGGGCGTGCGCACGGGATTCGTCCCGGCCATCAGCGCGGCGTACGGGCAGATGCGGAACGTGCGGATGATCGAGGGATACAGGCTGCGGAAGTCGAAGACCGCCACGTGTTCGAACAGCCCGGGCAGGGGCGGGAGCACCAGCCCGCCCGGCAGCGGCTCGCCGGACTCGATCGCCGCGCGGTCCGGCGCCACGAAGCCCTTGCGGTGCAGGCGGGGCAGGAAGAAGTGGTCGAAGGCCGCCACCGAGCGGCCCAGGCGTTCGAGCAGCATGCCGCTGACCTGGCTGCGGCTCACGAGCAGGTCCACCAGGCCGGTCTTGGCGACGATGCCGTCCACCAGTTCGGCGTCGCGCAGGTTGTAGGCCGCGAGTTGCTCCTTGTCCTCGCGGAACAGCCGGTCAATCTCGGCCTGCGTGTCGCGGCCGGCGAAGTCGAGCAGCTTGCCGCGGCCCAGCAGTTCCCGGCTGACGGTCTCCAGGCGGAAGTCCTCGAAATCGAAGAAGGCCGACTTGAGCGCGGGGATGCCGTCCACCACCACGCGTCCGGCCAGTTGCGCGCTCCAGCGTCCGCCGCCGCCCTCCAGGAGCCGCACGGCGCCGCCGTCGCGGCCGAGCGCGAGGTTCATGCCGGCGGCATTGCCGGTCTCGGCCAGGAAGGGCAGGTCGTAGCCGATGATGTTCCAGCCGCACAACAGGTCGGGATCGAGCCGGCGCACGAGGTCGAGGAAGGCCGCGAGCGCGCCGGCTTCGTCGCCGCAGTAGACCGCCGGCGAGCCTTTGCGGTGCCGGCCGTGCGCGGCCACGAACACCTTGCACTCCTCCCGGTCGCCGTCGCGGAAATGGCAGGCAACGGTGTAGAGCTGACGGGCCGATCCGGTCTCGATGTCGAACGACAGGCGCGACAGCCGCGGCGTGAAGTCGGCGCGCTGCATGCGCGGCTGCTCGACGCGGAGCACGCCGTCGGCGACGCTCGACGGTCCGTCGAAGGCGCAGGCGGCGTGGATGAAGCGCTCCATCAGGTGGCGCTCCGAGGGGTTGATGTCGCCCTCGTGGACCGGCACGCCGGCGGCCGCCAGGCGTTCGCGCGCCCGCTGCAGGTCGGCCTGGCGGCGAAAATAGAGCGCCTCGACGGGCCGGCGCGCGAAGGTGCGCAGCGCCAGCGGCCGCCGTTCGACGGCGTCCAGGTCCGCCGGCAGCGCCAGGCCCTGCGGCACGAAGAACACCGGACGCACGTTCACCCGCAGGCGGAAGGCGCCGTCGTCGCCCTTGCCCCAGTAGGTGGCCGTGCACCCGGCGGCCGTGTCCTCCCACTCCTGCGTGAGGAGGAAGCCTCGGCGCCAGGCGGGTCCGCCGGCGGCGGTCGTCGCGGCATCCATGGCGCGGATTATGCCGCCGGTCCGGACGCGGCGGCAACCGCAAACCGGCGGGCGGCCGGCACGCTACCGCTCCAGGTGCCGGCGCAGCCGCTCGCCGAGGCGCGCCTCCAGGAACGGCGCCACCTGCCACAGGTCGCGCAGGTCCAGGTACTCGGCCACGGCCGGCCGCTGCCCGGGCGCGATGCCGGATTCGGCGCGCAGCAGGATGTTGCGCGCCGTGGCCTCCGGGCCGACGAACTCGACGACCTGCACGCGGTAGCCCAGGATGCGCAGGATCTGCGCGCGGAACGTGTCGGTCAGAATGTCCGCCAGGCGCTCGCGCAGGATGCCGTGGCGCAGCACGCCGCGCATGGCGCCTCCGCCGGGCAGGTGGCGGTGCAGCTCGTGCTGGCAGCAGGGCGCGCACAGGACCGTGCGGCTGCCCCACTCCACGGCCCGCGCCAGCGCCTCGTCGGTGGCCGTGTCGCACGCGTGCAGGCTCAACACCAGCTCCGGCCGCTCCGGCAGACGGCACGCCGCCAGGTCCTCGGCCAGAAACTGCACGTCGGCGGCGCAGTCGAGGTCGGCGGCCATCCGGCGCGCCGCCGCCACCAGTGCCGGGTTGCGCTCGATGCCGCGCACCTGCACGGGCAGGCCGTGCCGGCGCGCCAGGTAGAAGTAGGCGGCGAACGTGAGGTAGGAACGGCCGCAGCCGCAGTCGGCCACCAGCAGCGGCGTGCCGGCGGGGCGGGCCGCGACCACGCCGTCGAGCAGCCGCAGAAACTCGTTGATCTGGTCGTACTTCCCGCGCATCGAGGCGCGCAGGCGCCCGTCGGCGTCGGCCAGGCCGAGCACGCGCAACAGCGGCCCGGCGTCGAACGCCAGCAGCGGCTGGTCCTTGGCGCGGTCGTGCGGCGGCGCCGCCTCGACCTCGCGCCGCAGCGGCCGGCTGCGCGAGACCAGTTCGCGGCCCTTGCGGGTGACGCGCACGTGCAGGTCGCCGGTGGCGGTCTGCAGGTGCAGTTCGCGGGCGCCCTCCTGGCCGAGCAGGCGCTCCAGCGCGGCGGCGGCCTCCGGCGGCGCCAGGTTGCGCATCGTGGCCCGGCCGCCGGCCGCGGTCTCGTGCTGGAACAGGCGTTCGCCGCGGAGCTGCACGGGGCGCAGGCTGGTGCGCCGCACCTGGCCGCCGAAGCGCGCGACCTGCGTCAGGCGCATGAAGCCCGGCTCCTGCAGCACGCGCCGGGCGATCTCGGCGCCCAGCGGTTCCGGCGCCGGTTCTGGCGGAGTCGGGTCGCTCATGACAGCAGCTCGAAAAACGCGTCCTTCGCGGCGCGCCTGTCGAAGGCTTGCACTCTAGCAAGGCAGCGAGGCCGGGGCAAGGCCGCGCCCGGGCTTGACGGCGGGGCGGCGCGGGGGTACACGGGGACGCGGGCGCTGGCAGCAACTACGGCGGCGGACGGGCGGCCGCCGCAGCGGCGATGTACCGTTGCTGCGCGGCGGCGTCCAGGTTGCGCCAGTTGAGCAGGTGGCGGCGCAGCTTGTCGAGGAACGGGCGGTTCACGGCGGCCCAGTTGCTGTCCTGGCCGGCCGTGCGCTCGATCGTCAGGCCGATGCGGCAGAATCCCAGGGACTCGTCCCACGCGCCGCGCAGCGTCAGGCGCTGGTTCACGCCCAGATCGTACGGCGCCAGCGCCATGTCGTAGACGCGCGTGCAGACCGGACGGCCGGCGGCGTCGCCGGCGTCGGACGCGCTCGCGGGCGTGACGACGGCGTCGGCCAGCGCCGCCTCGGCGAAGCGGCCGAAGTAGGCGTCGAGGTAGGCGACCACCCCGGCCAGCGCCTCGGCGCGGTAGATGGCCGGGAAGACGATCTGCATCCGCTGCCCGTCGTGCGGCGGCAGCGACCAGGTGCGCTTGCCGGAGGGCACGGCGGCGCGCGTGGCCACCACGGCCGGATAGATGGTGGAGAGCAGCACGACGGCGACGGTGAAGAGGATCACGTAGACCACGCTGAGCGAGGAGAAGTTCAGGTTCACGCCCGCCACCAGTCCGCCGGCCTTCAGGAGCGCGCCGAGCGTCTGGCCGATGAGGTAGCCGCCGACGGCGCCGAGCACGCTGTAGACGAACGCCTCGGCCAGGAAGAACAGGCCGATGTGGGTGGGATTGAGACCGACGGCGTTGTAGATCGCGATCTCGCGCTTGCGCTCGAAGACCGAGCCGAGCATGGTGTTGAGCACGATCGTGGCGGCGATCAGCAGCGGAATCAGGAGACGTGCCAGGCCGCCGATGGCGGTGCGGTAGCCGGCGCCGATGTAGTAGACGCCGGGCGCGACCGGCCGCGGCTGGCGGCCGGGCGCGGCGGCGGGCGCGTCCGGATCCTCCACGCGGAACGGCTGCCGGCTGCCCACGTAGAAGCGCGCCTGCGAGGCGACCAGCAGTTCCCGCGCGAACGGCCAGACGTTCTCGCCGTCGCGCAGCCGCAGCGACACGCTGTAGGGCCGGCCGCCGAGGCGGCGGCAGGTCTCGACCGGCAGCACGAGCACGGCCGAGGGCTCGAAGCGCGTGACGCCGCTCTCGGTGTCGTCCTCGATCACCAGCGCCTCCGGCCCCTCCTCGGCCGGACGGCGCCGCATGCTCTTGACCGGCAGGATCGAGGCCTGGTCGAGGTCGCGCATGGCCTGCAGGCGCTCGTCGCGGATCACGGCCACGAGCTCGTAGCGCTCGCCGTTGATGTCCAGCCCGGCGCCCCCGAGGCGCTCGGCCTCGAAGCCGAGCGCGGCGGCCAGGCTGGCGGGCAGCACGACCTCGCGGGCGTCGTCGGCGCTGAAGAAGCGGCCGCCGGCCTCGACCGGCACGCGCCCCAGGAAGCCGTCCTCCGCCGCGGGCAGGCCGAGCGCGGCTTCGATGTGCACGGTGGACTCGCCGTCCGAGCGACGCACGCGCAGGGGGATGACGTGCCGCTGCTCGCCGGTGTCGTACGAGGGCGCCAGCAGCCAGCGCCGCACCAGCACGTCGCCCCGGCCGTGGAACAGGTCCTTCATGACCTGGAGCGAGGGCTCGTCCATGGTCTTGCCCGGCCAGTGGAAGAAGAGCCCGGAGTACGGGGCGGAGGCGTTCTTGGAGACCAGCGTCGGCCGCAACCGCTTCGACACGCTCGTGAACGCCAGCATCGTGAAGGTCACGAGCACGATCGTGGCGGTCGTGAGCGTCGTGCGGATGCGGCGGCGGCGCATGTTGTTGACGCCGATCAGCAGCGCCTGCTGGCCGGCCTGCGAGGCGCCGATGGCGGCAGCCGCGCCGCCGCCGTCGAAGGCGCGGAAGAGCAGGCGCATCTCGCCCTCGAACCGGCCGTGCAGCACGCCGATCACGAAGAGGCCGAGCGCGCCCATGACGAAGGCGATGAACATCGCCTCCGGCTCCCGCGCCACCACGAACGCCGGATGGATGCGGCGGAAGAGCAGGTACATGGCCACGAAGAGCGCCAGGAAGATGCCCATCTGCGCCTCGACGCGCTGGGTGCGGAAGAGCAGCCGCTGCAGGAAGAAGCAGAACGGCAGCAGCAGCGCGAGGTAGAGCACGACCGCCTGCAGCATGTCGTTGCGCGTGTCGGCGATCTGGCGGTAGGCCTTGGCCTCGGCGCCGAGCGCCGCGTACAGCGCGCGCAGCCGGCCGAGGTGGTCGGCGGAGGCCCGGCAGGCCTCGGCCTCGGCGAGGCGGCGGCTGCCGTCCTGCAGGAAGCGCGCGGCGAGCTCGTCGGAGACGCCGCGCAGCGCGGCCAGGCGACTGGCATTCAGCGCGGCCATGTCGTCCGCCGAGGCCGCAAAGCAGTCCGCCGGCACGGGCCGACCGGGGCCGAAGCCCGCGCCCTCGGGCCGATCCGCCGTGGCGCCGAGCAGGGGCCGGCGGCCGGGGTCGGTGAGAAGCTTGAAGACGGCGCCGGGCTCGACGCACACCGACACCGGGCCGTTGACCTCCGGCGTCGGCCAGCGTTTGGAGGAGAACGGGCAGACGAAGCCCATCGTGCCGTAGCGGCGCGGCACGTTGTTGGCGCGGCCGTCGAGGACGAGGTACCGCTGGTTGGCGATCGCGCTGGCGCCGAGCAGGGAGCTGTCGACGCGATCCAGCACCGGATACTCGCGGCAGGAGAAGAGCGTCAGGTACAGCTCGCGCGCCGGCCGCAGATCGGTGCTCAGCCGGCTGTGGGTCTCGCCGGAATCGATCATGTCGGTGACGGCGGCGCCGGCCGCGTCGAGGCGGTAGGCCTGCGTGAAGACCGGCTGCCAGGCCGTGTTCTTGTCGAGCCCGACCACGGTCACGGCCGCGCGGCTGTCGGTCATCGCCAGCCACGCGCCGGTCACGTCCTGGCTGAGCTGGAGCGAGCCCCAGTCGTGCAGCGCGATCAGCGTGTCCGGCACCGGGATCGAGGGCAGCACGTCGGCGCTGAACTCGTCGAAGCGCCGCGTGTGCAGGCGCGTCGTCCAGAGGCGCGAGGCCTTGGGCGCCGGCAGGTCGGCGGCGGCCGTCACCGCGCGGTCGTCCAGCAGCGCCGCGAGGCAGTCGCCGGCGAAGCGCGCGGTGCGGGCGACGGCGGCCGGGTCGAGGCGCTCCGGCGTGTCGTCCGGCGAGAACGCCCGGCCGCCGGCCACGAACGGCGTGAGCAGCGCGAAGGCGGGCACGCCGGCGTTGTTGAACACGTTGACGTCGTCGGGGTTGGCGGCGAAGAAGTAGCCCTGCGGCAGACCGCCGACGTTGGTGAGCGCGTCGAAAAACAGGTTGGTGCCGCCGGCGCGCGCCGCCGGCAGCGCGGCGGCGATCCGCGCCGCATGGCGGCCGAACGGCACGGGCCACTGCTGGTCGCCCCAGTAGTTGCCGGAGCCGAAGGCGATCTGCGGCCGTGTCCAGGCGAGGCCGAGGCTGACCGCGAAGACGATGCGGCGACCGGCCGTGACGCGGAAGAGCTCGCGGCAGGTGTCGGACATCTCCAGCTCGCGGCGGTTCAGTTCCTGCAGGCGCCGGTTCTCGGCGGCGATGTCGGCCGCGGTCCGTCCCAGGAGCTCCCATTCCGCCGGCGTCAGCGAGGCCAGCGGCGCGCGCCGGCCGGTTTCGCGGCAGAGCGCCAGCAGATGCTCGGCGGCGGCTTCGCCGCCGGCGGCGCGCTGCGCCTGGCCGGCCAGCACGGCGCGGCGCAGGCGCGCGACCAGCGGGTCGCGCAGCGCCACGGAGCGGCCCAGGGTCGTGTCGGCCGCCGCGAGCAGCCGGTCGAAGGCGGCCTGCGAGGCCGCGGGCCGGGCGGCGTCGAGCGTCAGGCCGTCGTAGGCGCCGGCCAGCGACGCCTGGCGCCGCACGTCGTCCACGACCGGCTGCCGCGCCGCTTCGACCGTCTCGGACGGCACCAGCAGGTTCCAGGCGAGCACGCGTTCGCCGGCGAAACGCTGGCAGTGGGCGTTGACCGCCGCCAGCAGCACGGTGCGCGCCGGCGGCCGCTGCCGGAAGCGCTCCAGCAGCGCGAGCAGCAGGTTCAGGCTGGCCGCCTTCTGGCCGCCCACGGCCAGGTCGGGCACGATGCCGTTGGCGTCCAGCGGCGCGTAGAGCAGCACGATCTCGCGGCCGAGTTCCGGGTCGGATCCCGGCACCAGCACCCACAGGTTGCGCAGCGTACGCGGCTCCCAGCGCGACGGCTGCGCCGCCACGTGCACGGGCAGGCGGCGGCCGGGCACGGCGGCCGCGGCCGCGCGCAGCCGCTCGCCCTCCCCGGCGCCGACGTAAAACCGGGGCACGTTGGCCTCGGTCGTGAAGAACTTCTGGTGCCCTTCGCCGGGCGGGTTGTCGGCCGCGCCGACAAATACGAAGCCCTTCACGCCGAAGCGCAGCAGCCGCTGCCAGTTTCCGCCGCTGGCGAAATCGAGCAGGACGATCGCGCCGTCGAGCGGCACGCCGGCCGCGGCGGCCAGGTCGGCCTCGGTGCCGCGGCCGAGATCGACGACCACGGCGTCGAACGAGGAGGTTGCAAAATTGCCGGGACGCAGCAGCCCGGGGTGCAGCGGGCGGATCCGCACCGGCGGCATGGCGGCCGGCTGCAGCCAGGTTTCGCCGGGCACGAAGGACGGGGCGTCGAACGGCATCTCGCCGTGCTCCAGCCCGGATGCCGCGAAAAGACCGGCCACGCGCTCCTCGGCCGCCAGGTTGGCCCGCGAACCGGCCAGCCGCATGCCGCCGGCGCAGATCTCGCGCACGCCGACGAAGAAGGAGTCGGACGCGTCGGACGCGTACGGCCTGTCGGACGGGTCGGCCGCGGGCGCCGCGGCGGCCAGAAGGCCGGCGGCGGCCAGCGCCGCCAGGCGGGCCGGTCCACGCCGCATGGACGGTCGGATCACGCCCGGCAAGATATACGCATCCTCCCGCCCGTGCAACCGTGCGTTCCATTCCGAAGTGACAGGACACGGGACGCGCGGTACTATTCGCGACGACAGTCAACAGGGGAGTCCGCCATGAAGAGAGTGTCTATTGCCGCCCTCGTTCTCGTCCTGGCCGGCGCGGCGCCGGCGGGCGAGCCGGTCTTCCAGGCCAGCCTGCTCCCGAACTGCGCCATCCACCCGTCGACGGCGACGATCCGCGGCCTGACCCTCAGCCTGTGGGGGCACAACGAGCAGCGCGCGCTGGCGCTCGGCGTGGTCAACGGCACGATCGGCAACAGCAGCGGGCTGAGCCTGGGCGCCCTCAACTACGGCGCGACGTACCGCGGCGCGCAGTGGGGTTTCGTGAACGTGGACTCGACGGAGTTCCGCGGCTGGCAGCTCGGCCTGCTGAACTACTGCGACGGCGGCGTCACCGGCCTGCAGTCCGGCTGGATCAACTACGCGGCCCGCCTCAACGCCGTCCAGGTCGGCCTGCTGAACGTGGCCGACCGCGTCGACTTCGGCGTGCAGGTCGGCCTCGTCAACATCATGATGCAGAACAAGCAGTGGTTCGGCGGCGCGCCGGAATCGCTGGCGCCGGTCATGGTGATCGTCAACTGGCGGCTGTGACGTCCGGCCGGCGGTAGTTCACGCCCATCCGGGCGAGGCGCCGCAGGTGCGCGTCGAGGCGCTGCCGGAAGGCGGCGAAGTCGCGGCCGGCCGCGGGCGACCAGAGCACCTCGGCCAGCGCGCACGCGCGCGGAAACGCCATGTACTCGACGTACGGCCAGTCGGCCATGTACTCGGTCCACAACTGGCCCTGCGCCCCGAGCACGTGCGCCGCCGCCCCGGCGTCCAGCGCCGCCGGAACGGGCTCGTAGCCGTACACCGTCTCCAGCGTGCACAGGCCGCCGATGGCGAGCGGCTCGCGCTCCCGGTCGGCGCTCTGGTAGTAGTCGAAGTAGACCTTCTTGTTCGTGGCCATGACGACGTCGTGCCCGGCGCGCGCCGCGGCGATGCCGCCGTCCTCGCCGCGCCAGGACATCACCACCGCGCCGGGCGCCAGGCCGCCCTCCAGGATCTCGTCCCAGCCGACCAGCCGCCGGCCGCGCGCCTGCAGGAAGGCGTCCATCTGCCGCACGAACCAGCTCTGCAGGCCGTGCTCGTCCCGCAGGCCCTCGGCGCGGATGCGCGCCTGGCACTTCGGGCAGGCCTTCCAGCGCTCCTTCGGGCACTCGTCGCCGCCGATGTGGATGTAGGCCGACGGGAAGATCGCCAGCATCTCCTCCAGCACGTCGCGCTGCAACGCGAGCGCCCCGTCGTTGCCCGCGCAGTAAACCTCCTTGTGCACGCCGAAGGTGCGCGAGACCTCGAACGGGCCGCCCGTGCAGGAAAGCTCGGGGTAGGCGGCCAGCGCGGCCTGGCTGTGGCCCGGCATCTCGATCTCGGGCATCACCGTGATGCCGCGCGCCGCGGCGTGGGCCACGACGGCGCGCAGGTCGTCCTGCGTGTAGAACCCGCCGTGCGGCCGGCCGTCGTACGTTTGCGACTGGCGCGCGTGGCCGGCGATCGTCTCGCGGCGCCACGCGCCAACGCCGGTCAGGCGCGGGTGGGCGCGCACCTCCGCGCGCCAGCCCTGGTCCTCGGTGAGGTGCCAGTGGAAGACGTTGTACTTGTGGAAGGCCATCGCGTCGACCAGGCGCAGGATGTCGGAAACCGGGAAGAAGTGGCGGCCGACATCCAGCATCAGGCCGCGCCAGCCGAAGCGGGGCCAATCCGCGATGCGCACGGCCGGCAGGCTCCAGCCGTCGGCGGCCGGCGGCGATTCCGGCACGAGCTGGCGCAGCGTCTGCACGGCGTTCAGGAAACCGGCCCGTTCCCGCGCCTCGACCCGAACGCCGTCCGGCGCCACGGTCAGCCGGTAGCCCTCGGGCCGGTCGGCGCCGGGAGCGTCCGATGCGGAAACGAAGCGGATCGCCGGCGAACTCCCTCCCGCGGACGGCGCGGCGGCCGACGGCGGGCCGAGCCGCACGCCGGGATCGCGGGCCAGCCATTCGACCAGCCGCGCGGCGGCGAGGCGGCTCGCATCCGAGGCGGAATCGAAACGCACGGGCGTGGCAGCCGACAACGCGAACGCGCCGTCCAGCACGGCCAGCTCGACGGGCTTGGGCACGATCGCGATCATGCTTCCGTCCTTCCGTCCCTATTCGCCGCCGTATCGCTTCAGGAAGGCGTCCAGTTCGGCGCGCGCCGCGCGGTCGTCCCTGCCCAGCCAGGCCGACAGATAGATGCGGCCGACGGGACGCTTCTCGGCGGCGAGCTTGTCGATGACGGCCAGGCTCTCGGACAGCGAGCCGCCCGTGATCTGCAGCCGCTTGCCGCCGTCCAGGATGCGGCGGTAGACGTCCAGCCACTCCATCGGCCCGCCGCGGCCGGCGCCCTGGACCCACTGGATGCCCTTGAGCTCCGGGATGGCCAGGAGCGAGTCAAGATGCGGCAGCTCGCCGACGCCGTCGAGGTGGTAGAACGCGTTGGGAAGCTGCCGGCAGGAGGCGACCAGTTCGGGGCGGACGAAGCGATCGAACATGTCCGGCCCGATCATGTAGCAGAAATCCGACTGCAGCATGTAGTACGGTTCCTCGGAGTAGATCGGCGTCCACGAGGAGTAGCCGGGGTTGCACGGCCGCAGGCGCCGGTCCACCTCGCGCCACAGGTGCCACCAGAAGGCATGCGCCTCCCACATCAGGCGCTCGATCTCCTCCGGCGCGTCATAGAGATCGGTCAGCATCCGCTCGGGCGTGAGGTGCGAGGAGACCACGTCCGATGCGCCGCCAATGTCGGTCATGCCGAGCATGACGTTGCCCCGCCACCGGGCGGACGCGGCCTCGGCCACGTCGCAGAGCTGGCGGAACCACCGGTTGCCGGTCTCGAAGCCCAGGTGCAGGTCGCGGGCCGGCACCTCGCGGCGCGGGAAGAACCAGACGGTGTTATCGTCGTATTGCAGGTGGCAGCCGGTGAAGGCCGCCAGCACGCCGGCACCGTAGTTGAGCCAGATGTAGGGATGGCCGTCGACCAGGTATTCCTGCCCGGCAAGGTGATGGTCCATGGCGTCAACGACATCGGCCGGGTCCACGTCCAGCCCGTGCTGCGGCAGGAAGTGCCGGTGGGTGAGCCGGGCCGCCGGCCGGTCCGGTGCGCGCGGCGCGACGACGTACAGCATCGGCCGGCGCGCTTCTCCGGCCCACCACGCGCGGCTGAAGGTGCGAAGCTTCTCCCAGCGTTCCGGCGTGAAGGCGATCGACATGGCAGGTCCTCCGAGGTGGCCAAACGCCGGTCACAATACACGCGCCGCCCGTCTGGCTGCAACATCGGGCTGGCGGGTGAAGGGACGGGGTGGTATCGTTTTCCGTTCGTGCCCGCCGTGGCGGGAAGCGGGGGAGAGCGAGGCATGCGGACGAGCGACATGCAGCCGTTGCGGTACCTGGACCGGGGCGAGATGGAGCGGATTCACCGCGCCGCCCTGCAGATCCTGGAGAAGACGGGCATGTGGGTGGACCACATGCGCGCGCTGGAGCTGCTCCGCGCGGCCGGGTGCCGCGTGGACATGGACCGCCGGCGCGTGCGGTTCCCGGCCGAGGCGGTCGAAGCGGCCGTGGCGCGCCTGCGACGCCGTTTCGCCAGGCCCGGCAACCGTCCACGCCGCATGTCCGTGCGCTATTCGCAGGTGCGGTTCGACCGCCAGCCCTTCCGCATCCACGGGGATTTCAGCGTCAGCGCCGGCGGTTTCTGCTGCTTCGTGTGGGATCTGGACGGCCAGCGCCGGCCGGCCACGCTGGCGGACGCGCGGCAGGCGCTGCGGCTCGCCGACCGGCTGGACCAGATCGCCTATACCGGCCTGCCGTGCGCGGCGCAGGAGGTGCCCGTGGCCGTCCGGCCCGTGGCCATGGCCGCCGAACTGGCCAAGGCCACGCGTAAGTTCGGCGGCATCGAGACCTTCAAGCCCGCGGACGTGGAGTACGTCTGCCGCATCGGCGAGATCGCAGCCGGCGGCCGCGAGGCCCACCGCCGCGATCCCATCCTGGTCGGCTACGCCGAGGCGCGCACGCCGCTGTGCATCGACGCCGTCATGGCCGACGTCCTGCTCGCGCACCTGGACCGCGGCCTCCCGCAGAGCCTGGACACCATGCCCAACGGCGGCGCCACGGCGCCGGCGACCGCGGCGGGCATCCTGGCCACCGGCCTGGCCGAGTCGCTCGGCGGGCTCGTGCTCGGCTACGCCGCGGCCCCGGAGGCGACGCTGACCCTGGACGTGAACCCCGGCTACTGCGACATGCGCTCCATGCTCTTCGGCTACGCCGGCGCGGAGCGCATCCCGCTGCTGGCCGCGCGCGTGCAGATGATCTCCGAGTTCTACGGCTGCCCCTCCGGCATCCACGGCGGCAAGACCGACTCGTGCGTGCCGGGAACCCAGGCCGGCGTGCAGAAGGCGTCCACCATGCTCGGGGCCGTGCTGGCCGGCGCCATCGGCTTCGGCACCGTCGGCCATCTGGAGAATGCCGTGACCTTCTCGCCGCTGCAGCTCGTGATCGACAACGAGATCGCGCGCTACGTGCGCCGCGCCGTGCGCGGCATCGAGGTCAGCGACGAGACGCTGGCGCTGGACGCGGTGGACGCCGTCGGCCCGGGCGGCACGTTCGTGGCGGCCGATCACACGGCCGCCCACTTCCGCGACGAGCTGCTGCTCTCGCCCTTCTTCGACGCGCTGCCGTGGGGCGTCGGCGACAGCCTGGACCGCGAACGCTTCGAGAAGCGCGCCGCGGCCCGCGCCCGGGAACTGCTCGCCGAAGAACGGCCGCCGGTGCTGACCCCCGACCAGGAGCGCGCCATCAACGAGGTCGTCGCCGAAGCGTCACGGACCCTCTGAAGGGGCCCGCCCTCCGGGCCCGGCTTTTCGGTTGTCGGCAGGGGGGCGGCTTAGGTAGGATAGCGGGGCAAACGGATCGTCTTCTTTGTGGAGCGAGGTGGAGCCTGGCAGCTCGCAGGTCAAAGCTGAAGTATGGGCGCATCCTGCTGAAACTCAGCGGGGAGGTGCTCGGCAACCGCCAGGCCGGGGCGTGCATCGACCCGGGGATCGTGGCGGATGTCGCCCGACGAGTCCAAGACGTCGCGCGCCTGGGTGTGGAGGTGGCCGTCGTGCTGGGCGGCGGCAACATCTTCCGCGGCAGCAGCGGCGAGTCGCGCGGCATCGCCCGCGTTTCCGGCGACTACATGGGCATGCTGGCGACGATCATCAACGGGCTGGCGCTCCAGAACGCCCTGGAGAAGATCGGCCTGCAGACGCGGCTGCAGACGGCGATCGAGATGCCGAAGGTCGCCGAGCCGTTCGTGCAGCGCCGCGCCGTGCGCCACCTGGAGAAGGGGCGCGTGGTGATTTTCGCGGGCGGCACGGGCAACCCCTATTTCACCACCGACACGACGGCCGCGCTGCGCGCCAGCGAGATCGGCGCCGAGGTGCTGGTCAAGGCCACCAAGGTGGACGGCGTCTACTCGGCCGATCCGGAGAAGCATCCCGGCGCGCGGCGCTACGCGGTTCTGGGCTACCAGGAGGCGCTGCGCCGCCGCCTGCGGGTCATGGATTCGGCGGCCTTCGCGCTCTGCATGGACAACCGGATCCCGATCGTGGTGTGCAACTTTTTCGACCGGAACGCGCTGGTGCGGATCGTGCGCGGCGGCCGCGCGGGCACGCTGGTGACCGACCGGCCGGATGCGCCGGACGGCCGGCAGGAGTGAGCGACCATGGACAGCGTGGATGACGTATTGCTGGACGCCGAGGAGAAGATGGACCGCACGCTGCGGGTCCTCAAGGAGCAGTTCGCCGGCCTGCGCACCGGCAAGGCCTCGCCGGCGCTGGTCGAGAACGTGCAGGTGCAGTACTACGGCACGCCGACCCGGCTGCGCGACATCGCCGGCATCTCCACGCCCGAGGCGCGGCTGATCGTGATCAACCCCTACGACCCCAACGCCCACGCCGACATCGAGAAGGCGATCCTGGCGGCCAACCTGGGCGTGACGCCGCTCAACGACGGCCGCGTGATCCGCATCCCGATCCCCGAGCTGAGCGAGGAGCGCCGCAAGGAGATCGTCAAGGTGGCGCGGCGCCAGGCCGAGGAGGCGCGCGTGGCCGTGCGCAACGTGCGGCGCGACGCCAACGAGGGGATCAAGGGGCTGCAGAAAAACAGCAAGGTTTCCGAGGACGAGCGCGACGACGCGCTGTCGACGATCCAGAAGGACACCGACGGCCACATCGCGAAGATCGACGGCGAACTGAAGGCGAAGGAAGCGGAGCTGATGGTCGTGTAGCGGCCCGGTCGCGGGCCGGAGCGGGAGACAAGCCATGGCAGACCAGAACCAGATGCCCCAGAACTCGATTCCCCCCCGGGACGTGCCCCCCGCGCCGGCGAAGCCGGGCGGCGCGACGGCGCCCCTGTCTGACGATCCGGCGGCCGGCACTCCGCGCACGGTCCGGCTCAAGCCCTTCACGCCGCCCGGCACCGTGCCGTCCGTCGTTCCCGGCCTCTCGCCGGCCGACGCGGTCAAGAAGGCCACCTCCCGCATCCCGCTGGCCGGCGTCGGCGCCGCGCCCAGCCAGCCGCCGGGCATGCGCCGCACGGCGCCGATCCAGACGTCCGCCGGCGAGGGCGAGGCCACGGTCAAGCGGACCACCTCCCGCATCCCGATGCCGGGGGCAACGGCGCCCATCCCGGCCGTGTCCGAGGCTCCCAAGACGATCAAGATCCGGCCGCTCTCCGGCACGCAGCCCGTGACCGGCACGCAGCCCGTTCCCTACTCCGCGGACGGCGCGCCGGCCCAGGCCGCCAAGACCAAGACGTCGCGCATCCCGCTCGAAGCCGCCATGGGCATTCCGCAGACGGCCGAGTCGGCCACGCCCAAGACCATCAAGCTGAAGCGGCCGGGCGAGATGTCCACCGTCAAGGTCACGGTTCCCGGAGCGGCCGCCGCCAGCGAGGATGCCGGCAGCGTGACGCAGAAGAAGACGATCCGCGTCAAGCGCCCGACCGTGCCGGCCGCCGCCGGCGCCGTCGCCGCCGAGGGCGCGGCACCCGCCGACGCGGGTCCCGGCGCGCCCACGCTCTTCGCCGCGCCAACCGTTCAAGCGGCTGCCGGGCCGGAGCGCGGCGCCGGGCCGTTCGTGGCCGTGGCCGCGCTCGCCGTCCTGGCGATCATCGCGCTGATCGTGGTGCTGTCGTCGCAGTCCTTCGGGCCCAAGGCCAAGGTCTACCTCAACGGCTCCGACGGCCCGGAGATCACGCTGCCCGGCGCGGTCAACGTTGGCGGGGGCTGAGCCGTCAGCCCTCGCAGAACGGCCGCACGCCGGCGATCGTCTCCGCGCCGGCGAGCAGCATGACCAGCCGGTCCACGCCGAGCGCGATCCCTCCGCAGGGCGGCATCCCCGCCTCCAGCGCGGCCAGAAACGCCTCCGCCGGCGGATAGTCCGGCCGGCCCGCCCGGCGCCGCTGCTCGCGCCACGCCGCAAAACGCCGCTGCTGCTCCGCGGCGTCGGTCAACTCGCCGTAGGCGTTCGCCAGTTCCAACCCGCCGATGTAGAGCTCCCAGCGATCGGCGATCGGATCGCGTTCCGCCCCCTTCCGTTCTTCGGTCTCCCCGTCCGGCTTCAGCCGCGCGAGCGCGGCGGCGGCGGCCGGGTAGCCGGTCAGCACGCAGGGCCGGTCGGCGGGCAGGGACGGCTCGACCTTGTTGACGAGATCGAGATCGAACCGGTCGGCGTCGTACGCCGCCACCGGATCCCAGCCGGCGAAATCGCGAAATGCCTGCCGTACGGCCAGCCGCGGCCAGGGCGCGGAGAGATCGATCGTCCGCCCGTTCCGCGCCAGCGTCCCCCGCCCCGCCTGCCGCACCACGTGCCGCAGCAGCTCCTCGCAGTCGCGCAAAACGGCGTCGGCATCGCCCGGACTGCGGTACCACTCCAGCAGCGTGAACTCTGGATTGTGCCGCCGGCCGCGCTCGCCGGCGCGGAAGCAGGGGCCGATCTGGAAGATGCGGCCGGCGCCGGCGGCCAGCAGGCGCTTCATCTCCAGCTCGGGCGAGGTGCGCAGCCAGGCGTCGCCGGCCGGCAGGGCGTCGATGTGCACTTCCGGCGCCGGCGCCGCCACGCGCACCGGCGTCTCGACCTCGGCGAAGCCCGCGGACCAGAACCATTCGCGGATCGCGCGCAGCGCCCGGCTGCGCAGCGCCAGCATGGCCGGACCGGGTACGCCTGTGGCAGGTGTCGCGGACATGGGGGCCATCATGGCCCGGCGGCGGCGGCGCGGTCAAGCGCGCGGCGGTGCAGCGTGACCACCGGCAGGTGCGCGAGGTCGCCAGCCGACGCCCAGCGGTACGTGCCGACCGGCAACCGGATGCGGCCGCGCGCGGTGCGTCCGTCAAGCCTGCCCGGGCGCCTGCGGCGGAGTCGGCAGACTCGTGGCAGGCGGAAAGCTGGGCGCGGGCGGGCAGGTTGTGGTACCGTGAGGCCGTGCAACGGAGGGGCATGACGGTGAACTGGAGTCTGTTCGGCAGCGTGTTCGCGCTGATCTTCCTGGCGGAACTGGGCGACAAGACGCAGTTGGCGGTGCTGAGCCAGTCGGCCACCAGCACCAGCCGCTGGACGGTCTTCGTGGCCGCGTCGCTGGCGCTGGCGGCCTCGACGGCGATCGGCGTGCTGGCCGGCGGGCTGCTGCGGCGCTGGGTGCCGGACGAGCGCTTCATCAAGTTCGGCGCCGGCGTGCTCTTCCTGCTCTTCGGCGCGCTGCTGCTGCGCGAGGCGCTGGCGCCGCGCAAGGTGGCGGCGGCTCCCGCGCCCGCATCGCTGGGCGCCCTCGGCCGCTTCGTGCTGGCGCGGGCCGCGTCCTTCGAGCAGGCGGCCTTCGAGGACTACCGCGCGCTGGCCGCGCGGGCGACGCAGCCGGCCGTCCGCCACCTGCTCGAGCAGCTCGCCGTCGAGGAGGAGTCGCACTTCCAGACGCTGGCTGGCCTGCAGGAAGCCCACGCGGAGTCCCCCGTGGCCGCCAGCCACCCCGCCCCGCCGGCCGGCGTCGGCCGCCCCGCAACGGGGGACGCGGACCGCGAAGTGCTGGCGCGCGCGCTGGCGCACGAGGAGGCGTCGGCGGCATTCTACGCCGAACTGGCGCACGCCGCCGGCATCCCCGCGCTGCGCCACGCGCTGGCGGCGCTGGCCGCGTCCGAGCAGTCGCACGCGGCGCGCATGCGGGATTTGCTCTCCTAAGAAACGGAAGGACGGAGCGACAGAACGGATGGACGAGTGGGTCGAGATCCGGAAGGACGACGCGCACGCGGCGCGCGAACGCGCCCGGGCGCGCGAACTGCGCCGCACGGCCTGGTGGCGGCAGCAGGTGCAGCGCGGCGTCTGCCACTACTGCGGCAAGCACGTCGGCGCCGCCCGCCTGACCCTCGACCACGTCGTACCCGTGGCCCGCGGCGGCCGCAGCACGAAGGGCAACGCCGTGCCCGCCTGCGCGGCCTGCAACCGCGAAAAGCGCGCCCTCACGCCGGCCGAGCGCATCCTGAACGCGCTCCAGCCGTTTTGAGGGCCGTTTTGGCGCTTGACCCGGGGCGGGTCAATGGGGCAGAGTAGGCACGCTGTTGATTTCCGTACAGGGGCGATTGGGCTCGCACACGGGAAGACGCGCGTATGTGGAACAAGTTCCTGAGTCTGTTCTCCAACGACATCGGCATCGATCTGGGCACGGCCAACACGCTGGTCTACGTCAAGGACCGCGGGATCGTGATCCGCGAGCCGTCGGTGGTGGCGATTCAGGAGGGCACGAAGCGCATCCTGGCCGTGGGCGAGGAGGCCAAGCGCATGCTGGGCCGCACGCCGGGCAACATCGTCGCGGTGCGACCGATGAAATCCGGCGTGATCGCGGACTTCGACATCACCGAGGCGATGATCCGGTACTTCATCCGGAAGGTGCATTCGCACAAGGTGGTCAAGCCGCGCGTGATCATCGCGGTGCCCAGCGACATCACCGAGGTCGAGAAGCGCGCCGTGCAGGAATCTGCGCGGCACGCCGGCGCCCGGGAGGTGTTCCTGATCGAGGAGCCGATGGCCGCCGCCATCGGCGTGGGTCTGCCCGTCTCGGAGCCGGCCGGCAACATGATTGTCGACATCGGCGGCGGAACCTGCGAGGTCGCGGTGATCTCGCTGGCCGGCATCGTGTACTCGCGCAGCGTGCGCGTCGGCGGCGACGCCATGGACGAGTGCGTGCTGCAGTACATGCGGCGGGTGTACAACCTGATGATAGGGGAACGAACCGCGGAAGACATCAAGATCTCGATCGGCTCGGCGCATGCGACGGGAGAGGAGAAGACCATGGAGGTCAAGGGCCGCGATCTCGTGGCCGGCCTGCCCAAGACCATCACCGTCACGTCCGAGGAGATCCGGGAAGCCCTGCAGGAACCGGTGTCCACGATCGTGGACGCCATCCGCATCACGCTGGAGAAGTGCCCGCCGGAGCTGTCGGCCGACCTGGTCGACCGCGGCATGGTGCTCGCCGGGGGCAGCTCGCAACTGCGCGGCATGGACAAGCTGATCGCCGAACAGACGGGATTGCCGGTGCACCTGGCCGACGACCCCATGAGCGCCGTGGCCGAGGGCACGGGCGTGGTGCTGAACGAGCTGAGCTTCCTCTCCCGCGCCGCAAGCCGGCGCTGAACGATCGGAGTCTTACGTCTTTCCCGGTCCGCGCTCCCCGCAGAGCCGGACGCGGCCGTTGGTGGCTGCGTCGGCACGGAGCGTGATCGGCGTTGAAACCGCCGCGTTACTGGTATTGGCTGCTGGCGCTGGGGCTGGTCGTGGCCATGGCGGCGTGGCTGCGCACCGACGGGTTGCGCGGCGCCCGCGAGCTGGTCTATCCCTTCGAGAACGCCGCCACCTGGCTGCGACGGCACGTCGCCGCGCCGGTCGCGGCCGCCTGCCGCCGCGCCGGTCAGACCGGCCGCGTGCGCGAGCTCGAAACCGAGGTCCAGCGGCTGCGGCTGGACGCCGTGCGCCTGGAAGCCGTGGCCGCGGAGAACCGCCAGCTCCGCGCCGCCCTGGGGTTCGCCCCCCCGCCCGGCTGCCGCAGCGTCCCCTGTCCCGTGCTCGCCGGCAGCGGCACCACCGGCTGGGAGCGCATGATCCGCCTCGGCAAGGGCCGCCGCAACGGCCTGCGGCCGGGCGACCCGGTGCTCGTGCCCGACGGCCTCGTGGGCCGCGTCGAGCGCGTGACCGCGGACTCCGCCGACGTGCGGCTGCTCTCGGACGCCAACAGCCGCGTGGCCTGCGAACTCGATCCGCCGCCCGCCGGCCTTTCCGCGGTGCGCGGCGTGCTGTGCGGCGGCGGCGGACGCGCCGCCGGCGGCGGCGACCTCAAGCTGCTCTTCGTGCTGGATCCGCTGCGCCTGCGCTACCTGCAGCGCGACGCCGAACCGGCGCCGCGCACGCGCGTCGTGACCTCCGGGATCGGCGGTGTCTGCCCCCGCGGCATCCCGGTCGGTTACGTGCTCGGCTCCAGCGCCGACCCCTACGGCCTGTACCGCGAGGCGGACATCGCGCCGGCCGCCGATCTGGACGGCCTCGCGCTGGTCTTCGTGCTCGTGCAGATTGCGCCGCCGGCGGCGGCGCCGAGGACGGTGCCGTGAGCCGCGACCTCCTTGCGCTGGCGATCGCACTCGTGCTGGCCGCCGCGGCCCAGGACCTGCTGCCGGGCCTGCCGGGCACACCGCTCAAGCTGCCGTTCCTGACCGGCATCGCGGCCTACTACGCTCTGAACCGCCCCGTGCCGGTGGCCCTGCTGGCCGCGCTGGCGGCCGGGTGCCTCACCGACGGCGCCGGCGGCCTGCCCGGCGGCTGCACCAGCGTCTTCCTGCTGCTGGCCGGCCTGGGACTGCGGCCGCTCAAGCGCTTCCTGCTCGACGGCTCGCCCGCCGGCGTCAGCGTCGCCTGCGCCGGCCTCGCGCTCCTTCAGGCCGTGTGGCAGACCGCCTGGGTGCGGCTGGCACTGCCCGGCGGCGCGTGGCAGGTAGTCGGCGGCTATGCGCTGCTGCTGCCGTCGGGCGCGATCGCGGGGGCGGCGGCGGGATTCGGAGCCGGGCTTCTCGACCGTTGGGCCGGGAATGTGCGGCCGCGGGAGGAGATTCGGGAGAGAGGCTGTTAGGCTGAAGGCTGTTAGGCTGTTAGGCAGAAGAAGACGATGAACACGGAGAACATCGGAATGACGTTGGTCTTGTTGGCATTCGTCATCTGCGCTGTCCTTTCTGGACTGCGTCCGGACGGAATGATCATCTTGGGACAATGACGGCGATGCGCGCTCATACGAAACTGAGAGCCTTTGAATTGGCGGATGAGGTCGCGGTGCTCGTGTACCGGGCGACGCGGAAGTTCCCGAAGGATGAAGTGTACGGTTTGAGCCTGTCGGCCCGCCTTGGCTATCTCGTGGCCGACGCCAAGCCCCTCGCCGCCAAGATCGTCGAAACCGAGAAAGTCCTCGCCGCTCTCATCCGTTCTCTCCGTTCTCCCTAACAGTCTAACCGCCTACAGCCTGACAGCCTTCCCCCTAGCAGCCTCTCTCCATGGAATTCCACGAACCAAAGCCTCTCCCGCGGTGGCGCGTCGCCTTCCTTGGCGTGCTCTTCGCGGCAGGCCTCTCCCTGCTGGGCTGCCGCCTCTACCGCGTGCAGGTCGCGCGGTCGGAGGATTACGCGCAGCGCCAGGTGCGCCAGAGCGTGCGCCGCGTGCTCCTGCCGGCGCCCCGCGGCCGCATCCTCGACCGGCAGGGCCGCGTGCTGGCGGACAACCGGCCCGACTACTGCATCGCGGTCTATGTGGAGGAGCTGCGCCAGCCCGGCCGCTGGAGCAACACGGTCAACGCCGTGGACGCGGAACTGGACCGCCTCGCGGCCGTGCTGCGCCGGCCGCGAACCTGCACGCGCGAGGACATCGCCAACCACGTCTCCCGCAGCCTGCCGCTGCCGCTGGTCGCCTGGGAGCACGCCGACGACGCCACGCTGGCGCGCCTGGCCGAGAGCCGCGAGCCCTTCCCCGGCGTCGACGTCTTCGTGCGGCCGGAGCGCACCTACCCGCAGGGCCGGCTGGCCGCGCACCTGCTCGGCTTCGTGGGCCGCGGCGAACCCGCCGGCGCCGGCGGCGCCGACGACTTCCAGTACCGCCTGCCCGGCATGCGCGGCCGCGGCGGCGTCGAGCGCGAGTACGACGACCTGCTCTGCGGCCTGCCCGGCGGCCGGCTGATCCGCGTGGACGCCGCCGGCTACCGCCACGACGAGTGGGTTGGCCGCCAGCCCGTGCCGGGCCGCGACCTGACGCTCACCCTGGACGCCCGCGTCCAGGCCGAGATGGAGATCGCGCTGGCCGGCGTGCGCGGGGCGGGCGTGGTGCTCGACCCGCGCAACGGCGACGTGCTGGCGCTGGCCAGCCTACCGGCCTTCGACCCCAACGCGCTCTCGCCGGCGCCGGCGCCGGCGGCGTGGCGCGCGCTGCTGGCGGACCCCGCGCGGCCGCTCTTCAACCGCGCGATCGCCGGCGGCTACCCGCCCGGCAGCACGTTCAAGCCGTTCGTGGCGCTCGCCGCCCTGGCGGCCGGCGGCGTTCCTCCCGCGCGCGCCTACGACTGCCGCGGCGCCTATCAGCTCGGCAGCCTGCGCATCCATTGCTCGCACGAGTCCGGCCACGGCGTCTGCGATCTGCGGCGCGGCCTCGAGGTCTCCTGCAACGTCTACTTCTGCTCGCTCGGCCACGACCTCGGCTACGACCCCATCGCCCTCATCGCGCGGCAGGCCGGCTTCGGCCGGCGCACCGGCATCGATCTGCCCGGCGAGGGCGGCGGGCTGCTCCCCTCGCCCGCCTGGAAGCGCAGCCACGGCGGCGAGGGCTGGTCGGCCGGCGACACCTGCAACACGGCCATCGGCCAGGGTTTGCTGCTGGTCTCGCCGCTGCAGATGGCCGTGGCCGGCGCCGCGCTCGCCAACGGCGGCCGCGTGCTGCGGCCGCGCCTCGTGCGCGGCGACCGCGCCGAGGGCGACGTGGTCGGCCGCGCCGAGTGGCCCGCGGACGCGCTGGCCGTCGTGCGCGACGGCATGCTCGATGTGGTCAGCGGCGAGGAGGGCACCGGCAGGCGCGCGCGCGTGGCGGGTGTCGCCGTCGCGGCCAAGACCGGCACGGCCGAGCACGGCCCGGCCGGCCGGCGCCGCAAGTACGGCTGGATGGTGGCCTTCGCGCCCGTGGAGGCGCCGCGCGTGACCGTGGCCATGGTGGTCGAGGACGCCGAAACCGGCGGCGCCACCGTCGGCCCGCGCCTGCAGCGCGTGCTGCTGGCCGTGTTCGCGGACGAGATCGCCGCCGGCCTGAACGCGGGAGGCACCCCGTGACCGCCCTGTTGCCAGAGGGGCCGCGCTGCCTGCGGCGGCTCAACCTCGTGCTGCTGGCGGCCATGCTGGCGCTGATCGCGATCGGCGTGGTCTTCATCAACAGCGCCTGCGCCACGCGCGACGACCCGGCGCTGCGCCGCCTCTACCTGCGGCACGCCGAGTACGCCGCCGCGGGCCTCGCCGCCTACCTGGCGCTGGCGTGGGCCAACTACCGCAGCCTGCTGCGCTGGAGCTGGCTACCGTACCTCGGCGGCCTGGTGCTGCTGGCGGCCGTGCTCGCGGTCGGCAAGAGCTACGGCATGGGCGCGCGGCGCTGGGTGTTCGGCATCCAGCCCTCGGAGGTCGCCAAGCTGGCGACGGTGCTGCTCGTGGCCTGGCTGCTGGGGCGGCGCAACGCCTCGCGCGGGCTCGGCACCTATGCCGCCGTGCTGGGCCTGACGGCCGTGCCCGTGGGGCTGGTGCTGCTGCAGCCCGACCTCGGCACGGCGCTGGTCTTCGTGCCGACGATCGGCGCCATGCTCTTCGCGGCCGACGTGGCGCCGCGCGCCTTCTGGACCACGCTGGCCGCCGGCGCCGTCGCCGCGGCCTGGGTCGTCTCCGCCGTGGCCTTCGCCGAAACGCTGCACCTCGACCGGCAGACACGCGAGCGCCGGTTGCACTGGGCCACCGGCCTGCGGCCGTTCCAGCAGGAGCGGCTGGCGCACTTCCTCTTCCCGGACCGCGACAAGTCCGGCCTGCGCGGCACCTGGAACAAGCGGCAGTCCGAGATCGCCGTCGGTTCCGGCGCCCTGTGGGGCAAGGGCTTCCGCCAGGGCGACCAGAACCTGCTCGGCTACCTGCCGCAGAAGGTGTCGTTCAACGACTTCATCTTCTCCGTGCTCGCCGAGGAGGCGGGCTTCGCCGGCGCCGTGGTCGTGCTGGCGCTCTACGGCGCGGCGATCCTCGCCGCGCTCGTGGTGGCCGGCGGCTGCCCGGACAACGTCGGCAAACTGCTGTGTGTGGGCGTGGCGACGCAGATGTTCTGCCAGGTGTTCGTGAACATCGCCATGACGGTGGGGCTGCTCCCGATCACGGGACTGCCGCTGCCGTTCATCAGCTCGGGCTGCACGTCCCTGTTGACCATGATGGCGGCGCTGGGGTTCGTCCAGAGCGTGGCGATCCACGGCCGCCGGGCCGCGCCGCGCTTCTAGGAAGCGCGGGCGGCCGGAACGACCAGGCGGCGGCAACGCCGCGGAGAGGAGAGGAGCGCATGTTCGGGTGGTTCAAACGCAGGACGCCGAAACGCGAGATCGTCGTCAACGCCGAGAAGCTGCAGACGCGCGTGGCGGTCGTCGAAAACGGGCGGCTCGAGGAGTTCCAGGTGGAGCACCCCACCGAGGAGCGCCTGGTGGGCAGCGTCTTCAAGGGCCGCATCCAGAATCTCGAGCACGACCTGCAGGCCGCGTTCGTCGACATCGGCCTGCGCAAGAACGCCTTCCTGCACTACTGGGACATGCTCCCGGACGACGAGGGCCGCCTGGACGAGGACGACGAGCCGGTGCGCGCCTCGCGCCGCCGGCGCATCTCCAACGACGACATCGCGCGCCGCTTCCCCGCCGGCTCGGAGATCGTCGTGCAGGTCACCAAGGGCCCCATCGGCACCAAGGGTCCGCGCGTCACCGCCAACCTCAGCGTCCCCGGGCGCTACCTGGTGATGATGCCCGGCTGCCGCCTGCGCGGCGTCTCGCGCAAGATCGGCGACGGCAAGGAGCGCGTGCGCCTCAAGAAGATTCTCGACCGCCTGCCGCTGCCCGACGACATGGGCCTGATCGTGCGCACCGTCGGCAGCGGCGCCAGCAAGCGCGCCTTCGTCCGCGACCTGCGCAACCTGCTCGAGATCTGGCAGGCCCTGCAGACCAACATCCGCGAGATGCGCGCGCCGGCCTGCGTCTACCAGGAGCCGGACCTGATCGAGCGCGTCGTGCGCGACTGGCTGACGGAGGAGATCGACCGCGTCGTCATCGACGACCCCGCCTCCTACGAGCGCATCCGCGACGTCGCCGGCCGCATCTCGCGCCGCGCCCGCAAGGCCATCGCGCACTACGACGGCCACCTGCCGATCTTCGACCACCACGGCATCGAGCGCCAGATCGAGGAGGCCTTCCGCCGCAAGGTGATGCTCAAGTCCGGCGGCCACCTGGTGATCGACGAGACCGAGGCGCTGATCGCCATCGACGTCAACACCGGCCGCCACCGCGGCAAGAGCTCGCAGGAGGAGGCCATCCTGGAGGTCAATCTGGAGGCCGTGGAGGAGGTCGCGCGCCAGCTCCGCCTGCGCAACATCGGCGGGCTGGTGGTGCTGGACCTGATCGACATGAAGTCGCGCAAGCACCAGGCCGCCGTCTACAAGTCCATGAAGAGCGTGCTCAAGCGCGACCGCGCCCGCACCAACATCCTCCCGATCTCCGAGCTGGGCCTGCTGGAGATGACGCGCCAGCGCCAGGAGGAAAGCATCCAGTCGCAGATGTTCGTCGACTGCCCCTACTGCCGCGGCCACGGCCTGATCAAGTCCTCGCTGGCGATCAGCGTCGACATCCAGCGCCAGGTCGCGGCGCTGATGCGCAAGTGCCGTCTGGAGGGCCGCGAGTCGGACCTGCAGATCGTCGTCGCCCCGGCGGTGCTCGAGCGCCTGCGCACCGAGGACGAACAGGCGCTCGTGGACCTGCAGAGCCAGTACGCCGGCCGCCTGGCGTTCAAGTCCGACCCGCACCGTCATCCGGAGTCCTTCCTGGTCACCGACGCCGCCGGCAAGGTTTTGTATTCCGTCGGCGAGATCAAAACGCTATAAAGGGCCGCGTGCACGCCGCCGGGCGGCTTCCGGCCGCCGGCGGCCACGGGGGAGACGACGCATGAGCATCCGCCTGTCCGCCTGGCGCCCGGCCGCCGCCGCCGCGCTCTTCGCGCTCGCCTCGCCGTCGCCGGGCCAGTCGAACGCGCCGGCCGCCGGCCCCGACCTCTCGGCCAAGGAGCTGGACCTCGGCGGCGGCACGAACTGGACGCGCCGCGCCAAGGGCGATGTCTGGGTGCGCTACGCCGGCCACGAACTGCACTGCGACGAGGCCGAGCTGAACGACCGCACCGGCGACGTGCGCGCCCGCGGCCACGTCGAACTGCACCGCGCCGGCATGGGCCGCTGGCTCGGCGACGAGATCAACTACAACTACATCACCCGGGCCGGCCTGATCGGCGCCGGCGAAGTGCGCGCCGGCCCGGTCACCATCCGCTCCGGCGAGGGCCACCGCGACCCCGACGGCACGCTCGTGATGACCGGCGCGCGCATGACCACCTGCACGAACGACGAGTCCCGCTGGCACTACTGGGTCTCGGCCAACCGCGTCCGCTACCGCGAGCACGACCGCGTCACCGGGTACGGCGCCACCACCTGGTTCGAGGGTCTGCCGCTCTTCTGGACGCCGTACCTGACCCGCGACGTCAACGACCCCTTCGGCCCCCGCCTCTTCCCCGGCTACCGATCGGGCTGGGGCGCCTTCCTGCTCTCCACCTACACGCACCCGCTCGGGCCGGACGGACTGGACGGCAGCGTGCTGCTCGACTACCGCTCCCGCCGCGGCCTGGGCTACGGCTACGAGCTCGACTGGCGCCACGACGTCCTCGGCAACGGCCGCCTCGGCCTCTACGGCACGGACGACCGCGACGCCAACGACCCGCGCGGCCTGGCCACGAACCGCGTCGAGCGCGAACGCTGGCGCCTCTACCTCGACCACCAGGCCGATCCCACGCCCCGCGACCAGGTGCTCGTGCGCGGCGACATCCTCAGCGACGTGCGCATGAACCACGACTTCTTCCCGGCCGTCTACCGCGACAACAGCCAGCCCGACAACTTCGCGGCCTACACCCACCGCGGCCTCGACTACGCCGCCGGCCTCGGCGCCTCCGGCCCGCTCAACCCGTTCTACGATGGCGTCATCCGCGCGCCCGAGGCCTGGGTCAGCATCCTGCCGCAGGAGCTCCTCGCCGAATCCGGCCTCTACTACGAGAGCGACACGCGCGCCAGCTTCCTGCGCCAGCAGTGGGCCGTCAACGACCACTCCACGAACAGCGTCTACGAGCCCTACGCCTTCCGCCTCGACAGCCGCCACCAGCTCACCTATCCGCTGCAGGCCTTCGACTTCCTGAACGTCGTGCCGCGCGCCGCCTACCGCTACACCTTCTACTCGCACCTCGCCGACGGCCGCACCAACGAGATCCGCCACGCCGTCGAGTTCGGCGTCGAGTCCTCCTTCCGCGCCTGGCGCACCTACGGCGAGTACCGCCACGTCGTCCAACCCTACCTGGACTACGCCGTCGTCGCCGCGCCCAGCGTCCGGCCGTTCGAGAACTACTTCTACGACCGCCGCGACGGCCCGCGCGAATGGCGCGACTACTTCGGCATCGATGGCGACTACCCCGCGCGGCGCTGGCACGGCGTCCGGCCGGGCGTGCGCAACGAGCTGCAGGTGCGCGACGCCGACGGCTCGGTGCGCACCGTCTTCGACTGGGACGCCTTCGTCGCCTGCCGCTTCGGCAGCGCCGAGCCCGGCACGGCCAGCAACGGCGTCGCGCTCTTCGGGAGCTCCCTGATCTTCCGGCCGGTGCGCGGCGTGCGGCTGCAGTCCGGCGTGCTCGTGGACCCCGAGGACGGCCGCATCGACACCGCCGACAGCCGGCTCATGCTCGGCGAGGGCGCGCGCTGGCAGCTCGAGATCGAGCACTACCTCAGCGAGATGTCCGACCCCGCCAGCCTGCACGCCAACACCGATCCGCTGCTGAGCACGCCGGCCATGCTCGCGCGCGCCGAGCTGCTGCGCGCCGCCGTGACGCACCGTCTCACCTCCTCGCTGAGCGGCTGCGTCTTCGTGCGCTACGACCTCGAGGACAGCGAGCTGAACGAGGTCGGCGGCTACGGCCAGTACGACCTCGACTGCCTCTCCTTCCGCCTGGCCACCGGCTACCTGCCGGCCTACACGCGCAGCGACGGCTCGCGCCGCGCCGCCGACTGGCGCATCGGCTTCGAGATGTGGGTCAAGGCCCTCGAACCCGGCAAGCTCGACAAGATGCGCGGATGGTGATCACCAGCCGCTGCCGGACGGCAGCACCAGGCCTTGCGCCACCTGCCGCGCCGCGGCCGCGCCCGCCAGCCGCCGCGCGATGGCCAGCGCGAATTCCATGGTCGTGCCCGGCCCCTGGCTGGTGATGAACGCGCCGTCCTCGACGACCCGGTCGTCGCAAACCACCGGCCGTCCGTCCTTCCGTTCCTCCGTCCCTGCGCACAGATCGCCTCTCACCGCGGGATGAGACGTGACGCGCACCCCTCCGAGAACGCCCGCGGCCTTCAGCACCATCGGCGCCGCGCAGACCGCGGCAACCGTCTTCTGCGCCGCCGCGAACCGCCGCACGAGCTGCAGCACGCCGGCATCCGCCGCCAGCCGCCGGGCGCCGCCTGCGCCACCCGGCAGCACGAGCGCGTCGAAGTCGGCCGGGGACACGTCGGCGAGCAGCGCGTCGGCCAGCAGCCGCACCCCGCGCGAGGCCGTCACCTCGCGCTCCGCGCCGGTCGCCGCGATGGTCACCTCCACGCCGGCGCGCCGCAGCACGTCGGCCGCGATCACAGCCTCCATCTCCTCCGCGCCATCCGCCAGCAGCAACAGGGCCTTGCTCACGTCCGTCCTCCTGATCGCGCCGCGGGGCGGCGCGATTCTCCGCGAACCGTCGCTCCGTTTCCCCGCTTCCGGCCTCACTGGGCCGCCAGCGTCGCCGCCACGGACCGGCGCAGTTCGTCCTGGCGCGCGGCCGTAAGCTTGTCGAACAGCAGCACCGGCGCAGCAGGATCGTCCGCGTACGGGGCGATCGCGCGCCGCACCGCCGGCAGGTTCCAGCCGTCTTCCGCCGCCAGCAAGTTCAGGTACTCGATGTCCTGCTGACTCCGCCGCAGCACCTTCATCCGCAGGCCCGGCAGCGGGCCCGGGTAGTCGCGGCCGCCGCCCGCGTATCCCTTGCCGGTGTAATAGACCGCCAGGTCGTCGGCCTTCCGCCAGTCCCTGCCATGCAGGACGGTCCAGTAAGGCAGCGCCCCCTTCGCGCCCGCGGCCCAGGCCGAAAGCAGCACGGGCAGCATCTGCCCGGACGGAGCCGCGATGGCGGGCCCGCCGCCGTAGTACCAGCTGGACTCGGACGGCAGCCAGCGCCGCCGGACCGCCGCGGTGGTCACGTACCGGTCGCGGATCGAGCCCACGCCGCATATCCACAGGTCGCACACGTTGTCGAAAAGCCCGCGCGTCATCTCCGGTTGCGAAACGTCGACCCGCGTGACGAACCGCACGCCGGGAAAGGCGGCGAATCCGCGCTTCGCGAGCTGCATGAAGAAGCGGTTGGCCGCGTAGTCGTCGTAGTCGATCGACTCGTCCAGCAGCCAGAAACTGCTGCCCGCCTTGCCGCCCGCCTCGCCGAAGAAGGCGGCTTTGTAGTAGTACTTGTTGTTGAGGAAGAACTCGAACACCGTGTTCGTCCACCCCTTGGCCTGGAAATGCTCGGCTATCTGCCGCGCCACGCCCGCGTAGCCTTCCCGGTAGGCCACAGGGAAGGCCTCGTCCAGCAGCCGCGACTTCTTCGCCCACTCGGCGTACTGGAGCCGGTTGCTCACCGCCGCGTAGTCGCCGTACCAGTTGGTCAGCGCCAGCGGCCAGTTCTCGTGCAGCGGCAGGTACAGGTGCGAGATGGGCGTGCCCGCGCCCGGACCCGCATACCCGCGCGCCGGCGTGAAGGCCGAACCGTCCAGCAGCGGACCGAGGCGGGTGTCGAAGGGCGACCAGTCCGCAACGCGCGTCTCCGCGCCGTCGCCCGCCAGCACCGGGCAGCGGCTCGCATCCACGATCCCGCGCTGGCCATACGGCAACGCGTTCAGGTTCAGGCGATGCTGCTTGGCCAGCGCGTAGCAGCGCCACTCGGCCTCGGCCATGCGCGCCGCGTCGCCGGACACGCCGCAGAACGAGGCCAGCCCGCCGTAGCAGTTGAGTTCGACGGGAAACGTCGGCACGTCCGGCAGTTCGAACGGCAGCACGGTGACCTGCAGCGGCAGCGTGATGGCCTGCTCCACGCCTTCCGCCGTGACGACGATCCGGCCGTCGTATGCGCCCGCCGGCGTTCCTTGGGGCACATGCAGATCGAACCAGACCGACTGATTCGACTGATTCGAAATGCCGTTGTCGGCCGTTGGCACGTCGAAGGTTTCTTCGAAGGGCGGCGCCAGCGGCACGCACGCGTCGCCGTACCACGCCGCCGGCATTTCGGCATCGCGAGACTCCACCTTCGCCTTGTCTTTCACATACCAGACGCGAAAGCACCGCACCTGTCCCGCAGGAAGCGTCTTGCCGCCCCGGCCGGTCAAGTCGCCAACGCTCACCTTGACCTTGCGAACCGGTTCGCTGCCGCGCGCAACGATCACCTGCCAGGCCACGACCTCATTGGCGGCCGCGAGGAGGCGCAGCGTGCCGTCGGGTCCGGCGGCATTCACGGCGACCGCATCCGACACGGGCCGGTACGTACCGTCGGCCGCGAGCGCACCGCCCGTCACAGGGTCGATCTTCTCGAGGTCGGATACCGCGTAGACGCTGCGCCTCCAATGGTCGGGAACGCTTACGTACGGCGCTGGCGGCATACACTCCAGATCCCGTTTCGGCGGCGGCGGAAGGTTGACATCGAGGAACCCCGATGCCTGGCGATTGCCGGCACGGTCGATGCCGATGACCAGGAGGCGCCAGGCGCCGGGTGCCAGGGTCCAGACCGGCAGCCGTTGCGTCTGCCCCGGCGCAGCCGGCAGGGGTGTCTCCCAACGGGGCAGCGCCGCACCCGGCGCGGCGCTGCCGGCGGGCACGGCGCTCACTTCATACGCCAGCAGCCGCCCGCCCGCCGCATCCGCCGGCGCGGTGAAGGCGAGCGTCACGGTTCCTTCCGATGCGTTCACGTCGGCGAGTTTCAGGTCGGCGATTGCAGCCGGCGGTGTGGCAGGCGCCGGCTCGCCGACGACTTCGAGCCGGGGCCGCAACTCGGGAACCTGCACCTTGCTGGTGAAAACCCACGGATCCTCGGCGTCGTTATCGCGGTAGGGTGTGCCGGGGCCGACGAGCGCGTAGGATTCGGTCACCTGCCCCTTGTCGTCGGTGACGATCAGTCCGTGCGACGTGCCGGCGCTGAGCGCGGCTACCTGGTCGGGGTCGATCGGAACACGCAGGTGACGAAACGTGCGGGTGCTATCGTTGGTGTCCATGCCGACGGCGACGCGGATCTCGCCTCGTTCGAGCACGCCCGGCCCGGCGTGCGAATAGCGCGCAGCGGGATGGGCCCAGGCGACGCTGTAGAGCCCGCTGCCCGGCCAGGCCCAGTAGTCGCCCGGCTCGGGAAGGGAGGGGTCCCGCGGCGTGCGGGCATATGACCAGCAGGCGGCGCCGGTCTCCTGGAGGAAGTTGAGCGCGGCGCCCGACTGCCACGGCGCAAGAACATCGCACACGCCGACGGCATGGATGTCGCCCCGCGCCACGCAGAGATGGAGCCAGGCCCCGCGGATCCGCCAGCCGCGGATGGCCGCGGTGTCGAACCCGAGCAGGAGCGTCTTGTTCTGGAATCCCGACCAGTTCTGGTCCTGCCGCAACGGCGTCGTGGGTGCACCGCCATTGCTCTGCAGCATGTGCCCGCGCACGGAGCTGATGCCGACGTCCTGCGCGGCCGAGAGCATCACCGTCCGCTCCGCGCCGTTCCCAGCAACCGCCAGCAGACACGTTGCCAGGGCCAATTTCGTCTTCCGCATGATCGACTCCCGCGTCGCGCCGTCCCGGCGCGCGGCGCAAGTGTACCGCGCCGGACCGGCGCGGCGCCAGCAAACCTCGCGCCCAACGTCCGCCGTCATTGACACCCCGACTCGCCCTGCCTGATAATAGAAGGTCTATGCATCGCATCCTGAGCAAGCAGCAGCTATCGGAAGATGTGTTCCGCCTGGACATCGAGGCGCCGCTGATCGCGCGCGAGCGGCGCGCCGGCCAGTTCGTGATCGTGCAGGTGGACGCCGAGTGGGGCGAGCGCATCCCGCTCACGATCGCCGACGCCGACCCGGAACGGGGCACGCTCACGCTCATCTTCCAGACTGTCGGCCGCACCACGCACCTGCTGGCGGCGAAGCCGGTCGGCGACGCCGTTCCCGCCATACTCGGCCCGCTGGGCCAGCCAACGCACATCGATAAGTTCGGTACCGTGGTCTGCGTGGGCGGCGGCATCGGCGTGGCGCCCATGCACCCGATCGCGCAGGCCATGAAGGCCGCCGGCAACCGCGTCGTCATCGTCATCGGAGCGCGCACCCGGGCGCTGCTGGTGATGGAGGCGGAGATGAGGCGCCTGGCCGACGAACTGATCGTCGTCACCGACGACGGCTCCTGCGGCCGCAAGGCGCTCGTGACCGCGCCGCTCAAGGAGATCTGCGAGCGCCACCCGAAGCCCGATTGCGTCGTGGCCATCGGCCCGCCGGTCATGATGAAATTCTGCGCGGCGACGACCCGGCCCTTCGGCGTGCGCACGCTGGTCTCGCTCAACACGATCATGGTGGACGGCACCGGCATGTGCGGCGGGTGCCGCGTCACCGTCGGCGGCCGGACGAAGTTTGTCTGCGTGGACGGTCCGGAGTTCGACGGCCACCTGGTGGATTTCGACAACATGATGCAGCGCCTGCGCGCGTACAAGGGGCGCGAGGAGACCGATCACCACCAGTGCCACCTGGATCTCGAAGCCGCCGGCGTGAAGGAGACGAAGTAGTCTTCCGTATTCAGTGTTCAGTGTTCAGTGTTCAGTATTCAGTGTTCAGAGCGGTCCGAACACCGAACTCCGAACACTGAATACTGAACACTGAACACTGAACACTCATGAGCCACCCCACCCCATCGGATCTTCAGAAGGCCGCCCGCGAGAAGCTGGCGGCGATCGACGCGAGCGGCAAGCCGCTCACGCCCAAGGACCGCATGGCGATCCCGCCGCAGGAGATGCCCAGCCAGGACCCGGTGGCGCGGCGCGCGAACATGAACGAGGTCGCGCTCGGCTACTCCGCCGAACAGGCGCGCGCCGAGGCCCTGCGCTGCTTCCAGTGCCGGAACGCGCCGTGCATCGCGGGCTGCCCGGTGGCGATCGACATCCCGGGCTTCGTGAAGGCCGTGGCCGAAGGCCGCTTCGAGGAGGCCATCGCCATCATCCGCCGCAACAGCCTGTTGCCGGCGGTGTGCGGCCGCGTCTGCCCGCAGGAGACGCAGTGCCAGGAGCCGTGCACGCTGGGCAAGTCGCTCAAGAGCACCGACAAGGCCGTTTCCATCGGCCGGCTCGAGCGCTTCGTCGCTGACCTGGAGCGCGAGAGCGGTCGGATCCGGCCGCCGGACGTCAAGCCGCCGACCGGCCGGAAGGTCGCCGTCATCGGCAGCGGGCCGGCGGGCGTCACCGTGGCGGCGGACGTGCGACGCGAGGGGCACGACGTGACGCTCTTCGAGGCGTTCCACAAGCCGGGCGGCGTGCTGGTCTACGGCATCCCGGAGTTCCGCCTGCCCAAGCGCATCGTGCAGCAGGAGATTGACGCGCTCGTGGCCATGGGCGTGAAGCTCCAGACCAACTTCGTGGTCGGCCGGACGCGCAAGCTGCAGGACCTGTTGGACAAGGACGGCTTTGACGCCGTGTTCATCGGCACGGGCGCGGGGCTGCCCAAGTTCATGGGCATCGAGGGCGAGAACCTGGTGGGCGTCTTCTCGGCCAACGAGTACCTGACGCGCGCCAACCTGATGCGCGCCTACGACGCGGCCAAGTCGCACACCCCGATTTTCCGTTCGCGCAAGGCGGCCGTGCTCGGCGGCGGCAACGTGGCCATGGACGCGGCCCGCATGGCGGTGCGTCTGGGCGCGGCCGAGGTGCACCTGGTCTACCGCCGCACCGAGGTCGAGATGCCCGCGCGCGTGGAGGAAGTCGCCCACGCGAAGGAAGAGGGCGTGATCTTCCACATGCTCCAGAATGCCAAGCGCATCCTGGGCGACGAGCAGGGCTGCGTGAAGGCGATGGAATGCCTGCGTTACGAGCTCGGCGAGCCGGATTCGTCGGGCCGGCGGCGTCCGGTCGAGATCCAGGGCAGCGAGTTCCTGATGGAGGTGGACACGGTGATCGTGGCCATCGGCAACGAGTCCAACCCCTTGATCAAGCAGACGACGCTGGGACTGGACACGGACAAGTGGGGCCACATCCTCGCGGACAAGGAGACCGGCCGGACCTCGCTCGATCGCGTCTATGCCGGCGGCGACATCGTGCTCGGCGCCGCGACCGTGATCCTCGCCATGGGCGAAGGCCGCCGCGCGGCCGCCTCGATCAACGCCCTGCTCGCCGGGCTCGGGCCGAAGTTGTCCTGACCGTCGCGCGCGACCGCGGTGGTGGATTGGCAAACTAACTGCGCCCCCGGCGGAGCCGGGAGGGCGTAGTTAGTCTGCCAATCCACCTGTAACATATGTATGCTCTCTGCGATGTGTATTGACATCATTCCTCCATATGCTAGTCTGACACCATGCGAACCACGGTGGAACTCGATGACGACCTCACCCGTGAACTCAAAGACCGGGCGCACCAGCAGGGCGCCACGCTGCGACAGACGCTGAATCTCGTCCTGCGCCGGGGACTGGGCAAGGCGAAACCGGCCACCCCGGCGACCCGCTACCGGTGCCCGTCCGTGGCCATGGGCCACCCCGTAGCACCCTCCGTAGATCTGGACAAGGCCTTGGCAATAGCCAGCGCGCTGGAAGACGTCGAAACGGCGCGGGAGATGGAATTGCAGAAGTAGGCATGCCATGAAGTTGATCGATCTGAACCTGCTTCTCTACGCCGTAAACAGCGATAGCCCGCACCATGCCAGGGCCAGGAACTGGCTCGAAGCCGTCTTGTCGGCGGACGAGCCGGTTGCGCTGCCGTGGATCGTTTTGCTCGGGTTCCTCCGCATCTCGACCAACCCACGGATTCTGTCGCGCGCGCTGCCACCGGCCCGCGCCATGGAGATCCTTGACGGATGGCTGGCGTTGCCGGTCGTTCTGCCCCTGACGCCACGACGCGATCACTGGCGACTTGTCCGCGAGCTTCTAACCGCGACTGGAACAGCCGGCAACCTCACGACCGACGCGCATCTGGCCGCGCTGGCCATCGAGAACGGGTGCGAACTGTGCTCGACGGACAGCGATTTCCAGCGTTTTCCCCATCTCCGCTGGGTCAACCCGCTGGTCTGACGCGCCCGCATTCAACAGTCAACGGGGACGGGGAGCTTGCGGGCGGTCTCGCCTACCGGCCCACCACTTCGAACGGGATGGCGGGGAGCGTGCCGATGGGGACGCGGCGCGGGGCCGCCGGAGCGGGAGCCTGGGTCCGTTCCGCGGCGTTGGTGGCGGAGACCGCCTTGCCGCCACCGGCAGGCGCCGACGCGAAACGGCGCGGGGCCGCCCCATCGGCTGGCGCGGAAGGGGTCAGGGAGACGTCCACGATCAGGTTGCCCTGCAGGCCGGGTTTGGCGTCGGCCGCCGCCTGGAGTACAAGGTCGGTCTGCCAGCCCCGCTCGACGGCCCTGGCCAGCGACACGCCCGCCGGCGGATCGCTGAGCTCGAGACCGAGGTCGCCCCGGGGCGTCTTCAGCGGCATGCGCAGCGAAACCGTCGCCGTGCCGCCAACCGGAATCCGCACCGGTTTCTCGATCGCGGGCCAGGGGAACGCCCTGCCCCGGCCGGGCATGACGTACGCCGAAAAGCTCTCGGCCGGCACGAGGAACCGCCAGGCAAAGGCCTGCATCATGTCTTCGGCCGGCGCCGCCTCGCGCACGACCCGCCGGCCGGCCACCGTGGCCTCGCCCCGAAACTGCATGGGCACCGGCCCGGTCGCACCATCCGTCGGCGCCGCCAGCGTCATGCGAATCTGATCCACGCCCGGCGGAATCCGGTTGCCGCCGAGCGCGAAGCCGTCGGGAGCGTCCTTCAGCGACACGACGATCTCGCCGTCGAACCCGTCGCGCCGCAGGGCATGGAGCGTGACGGTCTGGGCCGTGCCGCGGCGGAGATTGACGACCGACGGCGAGACGCGCAGCTCGAAATCGGGCCGCGGCTCGCCGAGGCGGAGGCGATACGCATGTGCGTTGCCGGCCTTGCCCTGCGTGTCCGACAGGCAGACGCGGTAGGTGCCGTTCGAGGGCAGCGTGGCCAGCAGAAAGGAGTCCGCCTGATGGGTCACCAGTCCGGCGCCCCGGTCGGTGAAGTCGTCGTTGGAGGCCAGCGTCCTGCCGGCGGCGTCGGTCAGCCGGAGGTGCGAATCGAGCGGACTGCCGAGACGTCGCGCCTGGACTTCCATTGCAATCTTCTCTCCGGCCCGTCCCTCGAAAACGTAAACATCGGCTTCGCCGGGCCGGCCGATACGGCCGTCGATCCAGACGGGCAGCAAGACGCGGCGCCCGCCGCGGGAATCCTCGGGCAGGCTGTTCTCCAGAGCATTCGGCAGCGAATCCGCGGCAAAGCGCAGAGCCGGGGCGCCGAGCCACGGCAGGCCGCAGGCGGCCAGCGGGTGGCATCCCGGCGAGAGCGTCGCCGGCACCGTCACGGCCGCGGCGGGGAGGTTCCAGCCTTGGACGGCAATGGGCGTCGCCGTCCCGGCCCGGCCGCCCAGCGGGAAGATGTCCGTGACAAAGGGCCGTTCGCCCACCGTCAGGCGATAGACGAAATCCTCGCGGCCGCGGAAGAGGCAGTCGGCGATTTCCAGCGTGTACTCCCCATCCTCCGGCACCTCGAAGCACAGCGCGGGATCGGGATGAAAGCGCCAGTGATCGGCGCAGGCGAGTTCGCGGCCGTCGGCATCGGCGATGCGGATGACCGGGTCGCACCAGCCCGGCACGGCGTCGGCCACGTAGGGCAGGAGCTCGCGCGCGACCGCCGCGACCACGATGCGCTGTCCCTTGCGCGCCGAGAAGACAAAGCGGTCCTGTTCGCCCGGGCCGATCTGCCCGTTGACGACGGTCGGCAGCTTCAGGCGGAGCGCCGAATCCGGCCGCGGCGCGAACCGGCGCCACTGGGCGAAGCGCTGCTCACCGACCGTGGCCATCACGTCGCGGGCCTGGAGCGGCGGCTCGGCGATCTCGGGCAGGTCGCCGATCTGGAATACCAGGGGATTGCTCAGTCCCAACGGGCCTTCCAGCCGCAACTCGCGGCGGCCCGGCGCGGCGCTGGCGGCGATGACGACTTCGAGCGTGACCCGCGTGGCCAGCGCGGGCACGTCCCGCGCGCGGGCGAAGGCCGAAACCTTCTCGGCGACCTCCATCAGGCGGTCCTCGTCCTCCTCCGTCCAGGCCGGCTGCGGCTTGCCGTCGGCCGGCCGGGAGCGCAGCCGCATGGCTTCCAGCTTGCGATTCGCCAGCGCACGCAGTTCGTCGCGATCCTTGGAGATCTCGTCGGGGCGGGGCGGCGACGGCGTGCCGACCACTTTCGCGCGCACGCCCGTTCCGGAAAGATGCGCGGCATGGACGCCGAGAAGGCCCTGCCCGCCCACGGTGACCTGGACCGTCGTCCCGCGCCGTCCGCCGGCGGGATAGACGTAGCCGATGCTCATGTTCCGCACCGGGTTCTGGGCGGCGGCGGCGGCGCAGAGCAGCGTCGCGGCGACGGCCGGAAGCGAAGCGTTGGAACTCGCGCGCATCGCGGTCACATGATCTCCGTCAGGCGCCCGCCCGACTTGACGCCCTCGGCGGCATCCGGCGTCACGCGCACGTCGAGGCCCAGCGGATTGGGCATGGGGCCGTCCGGGTCAATCCCGAGCTGCGCGTAGAGGCTGCCGAGCAGGTCGCAGGGGTAGACGGGCCGCTCCCTGACCTCCTCGCCGCGCGCGGTGGAGGCGCCGACCACCCGCCCGCCCTTGAAGCCGCCGCCGGCGAGGACGTGGCAGAAGACGTTGCCGTAGTGATTGCGGCCGCCGTTCCAGGGCGACTCCCACTGGACGCGCGGCGTGCGGCCGAATTCGCCGCCCCACCAGACGATCGTGCTGTCCAGAAGACCGCGCGCCGACAGATCCTCCAGCAGGGCGGAGAAGCCCGCATCCAGTTGCGGCAGCATGCGCCGCATGGCCTGGAAGTGCTGCTTGTGCGTATCCCATCCGGGATAGTTGATGGTTACGTAGGGCACACCCGTCTCCACCAGCCTCCGCGCAACCAGGCAGGACTGCCCGAAGGTGTTCCGGCCGTAGCGTTCGCGCACGCCGTCCTTCTCCCGGGACAGGTCGAAGACCTTGCCGCCCTCGCCGAGGATGATCGCATAGGCCTCGTTCCTGGCCCGCTCCGCCGCGGCCATCTCGGGCGCCGCCGCCGCCGCCGCATGGAAGCTGTCGAGATCCTTCAGCAGGTTGCGGCGGCGCCGCTGGCGTTCGTCGGAAACATCCTTCAGCACGATGCCTTCGACGGCGAACCGGTCGGCCGCCGGGTCGCCGCCCGTGGCGAAAGGTTTGTACGCCAACCCCAGGAATCCGGCCTCGGAGAAGCGGCCCTGGGGCTGCGTCAGCACCACGTACGGCGGAATCGGCCCCCGATAGCCGGCCTCGCGGCCCCGGAACCGGCTGACGACCGCGCCCGCACAGGGAAAGCTCAGCCGTCCGCCCGGCGGACGGCCGGTCTGCGCCATGTAGGCGGCCGTTTCGTGGCCGTTGATGCCGTGCGTCATGCTCCGGATGATGCTGTACTTGTCGGCCTGTTTGGCCAGCAACGGAAGCAGTTCGTTGATGCGGATGCCGGGAACGTTGGCGGAGACGGGCTTGTCGAACGGGCCGGTGTAGTCGCTGCCGGCGTCGGGCTTGGGGTCGAAGGTGTCGAGATGGGCCGGGCCGCCCCACATCCAGATCTGGATGACCGCCCGGGCCTTTGCCGCCGCTTTTCCGGCGCCGGCGGCGAACGCCGGCAGCCCCAGCCGGCCGGCCAGGACGAAGGCCGTGCCGGCCAGCGCTCCCCGGAGGAAGCTCCGCCGGGAAAGAACGCTCGTGGTGAAATCCGTTCTCATGTCTAGTGCCGGTAGAGAAACTCCTCGCCGTTGATCAGCGCCCACGCCAGGTCCACGAGAAGATCCTTGCCCCGGAAGCCGGCGGCTTCCCGGTAGCCGGCGACCGCCGCGAGTTCCTGCGCGGTCGGCCGCCGGGAGAGCAGGGCGAGGTAGACGGAGTCGGCCGCATCCCGCGGCAGCTTCGCCGACGACGCCAGTTTCAGCAGGACCGGACTCCGCGCGATCTTGTCGTGCACGTGGCTGGAATTCAGAAGGTGCCGGCGTTGCTCGGCGTTGTCCTGGTTGTCGCGTTCCGTGGACAGGCCGGTGTCGCGGGCCGGCCGGCCGAACAGCTCCAGAAAGGCGCTGGTGCTGTTGCCGTCGGCGAGGGAGACCGTGCGCATGTCCTCCGGCACGTAGGTGAACGGTTCGGGGACGGGGCTGACGTAGCGCTCGTCAATGCCGGTCACCTGGCACAGCGCGTCGCTCAGCACCTCCGCCTCCAGCCGGCGCAGGGGATAGGCGGCGAAGTGGGCGGCCGCACGGGGATCCCGCGAGCGCGGAAGGGAGGAGAGCTGATAGGTTCTGGATTGCAGGATGAGACGCAAGACGTGCCGCATGTCCCAGCCGGAGGAGGCCAGTTCCTGCTCCAGGTACGCGAGCAGGGCGGGATGGGCGGGCGGGTTGTCCGGCCGGATGTCGTCCGGCTCCTGGACGATCCCCCGCCCGAACAGCTCGCACCAGAGGCGGTTGGCCATGTTGCGGGCGAACCAGGGATTCCGCGCGGACACGAGCCAGGCGACGAATGCGGCGCGCGGATCGCCGTCCGGCGGCAGCGCCACGTCCGTCCCGTCCGGCAGCCGCGCCCGTGCCGGCGCGGGCTGGAGCGGATCGAGATAGACGATCTCCTCCTTCCATTCCGAGGTGCCCTTGAAGCTGACGCGCGCGAAGAACGCGGCTAGGTCCGCCAGCCGGTCGGCGGGCCAGCGGTCGGTCCGGACGCCCATGAACGTCAGCGCGACGCTCCGGGCGATGTTGGTCGCGTCGCGCTGCTGCATCGCGCGGTAGAAGTTCGCCTCCGGAACATAGAAGCCGCTGCCGCTCGACAGGAGCAGTTCGCGGGCCATGCGGTCGTAGGGCCGGTTCTCGGCGAGGCAGGTTCCGATCCAGCGGTGATAGGCCTGCGCGCTCTTGGGCCAGAGGCGGATGGGGAACTCCGCCTTCAGCCGGAGCCGGTCCGCCCACTTCATCGCCCAGTAATCCGCGAACTCGTCGCGCGCCAGCAGCGTCTCGATCAGACGGGTCCGCTTGTCGGAGCGCCCGTCATCGAGGAATCCCCGGGCTTCCTCGACGGTCGGCAGGATCCCGATGACGTCCAGAAAGGCGCGGCGGAGGAAGACCTCGTCCGAGCAGGGGTGGGCCGGCTCGATGCCCAGTTCGCGGAGGCGGCCGAACACCAGTTCGTCAACCCGGCTGGCCGGCCCGCCCCAATGGGCCGTCTCATACGGAGCGACCGGCCCGCTCGCCGCCGGGGCGGCTGTCGCGGCCGCGCCCGCCAGGAGGCACACGCACAGCGACTGTCGAACGGCGGTGTTCATGGCGGGCGGATCGCGGTGCATTCGATCTCGAAATGCAGGTTGTCGCGGCAGATGTCGGCGATCGCCAGGACGTGCGGGAGCCGGAGGCTTTCCGCCCGCCGCCGGAAGAGCCGCTCGACCTGCGGCGTGCGGCAGTAGACGACGGCCTCCACGACGTCGTCCATCCCGCAGCCGGCCTCGCGCAGCGCGGCTTCCACGGCCTGCAGCGTGTCCTCGATCTGCCCGGCCGGATCGTCCGCGTGCGTGGTCTGGCCGGCGGCGTCAATGGCCGCCGTGCCGGAGACGTAGACCTTGCGCCCGAACGGCGAATCCACGACGGCGGCGCGGCTGAAAGCGGAACCGTAGCAGCTGGCCGCGCCCTGACGGCCGGCGCGCAGCAGGAACCGCGGACGGGCGGCGCCGATCCCGGCGACCAGGTCCATGGCGCAGAAGCCGCCGCCTTCCGGCCCGATCCCGATTCCCGTGCTGGCCGGCAGAACGCCGTCCCCGTCCGCCTCCAGCAGGCCGCGCTCCCGGAACAGCCCGCTGCGGACGCGGTTGAACTCCCCGTACCAGGAGAGGATGTCGCCCAGCCACATCCATGTGCGCACCACGTCGCGCAGTCCGCCGCCAGCCCCCGTCAGGAGCGCCTCGGCCCGAAGCAACATCGCGCGCGCCTGCGCCGGCGCATCGGCCCCCGCCGCCCGCAAGCCGCTGACGGTGACCAGGCTGGACGACCCGACCTGTAGGCGGCGGCCGGCGGGGCACCCGCCCGCCGGCAGCACATCCGGCCGGCCGCAGCCCGCCACCGCGTGAACGGTCACCCCCGAGATCTCGCCGCACCCGTTGGCCGGCGTCCGGAGCCAGGCCGGCTCGACGCCGTCGTCGAACGGCGCCAGGTGTCGGCAACGCGCCTGCCGCACGGCCTCGATCCCGGCGTTCGACGCAAAGACGCGTTCCTGCAGGATCGCCGCTCCATGCTCGGCCAGGATGCCGGCCACCGCGGCCATCGCCGCCTCGGCCTGCCGCTCCGCGGCCGCAGGGGCCAGCGGACGCACGCAGACGTGCAACTCGGCGGCCTTTCCCGCGCGCCGCGTCCGCGTCTCCACCCGAACGCCGGATCCTGTTGCCGTTTCGCGCCGCATTTGTTCCAGATAACGTCGGCCGGCACGAAAGTATTGCGCGCGGGGCGCAAGAAAGGCAGCGCGCCGGTCAACTGCGCGGCAGCGGGCGTCGCGGCGTCGCGGCCGCGCGCAAATCATAGCCGTGTCCGCCGGTCAGGCGGATGGGAAGGAAGTCCCCGGGCTTGGCGCCGGGCGGGACACCTGCCACGCGCGTGAGGCCGTCCACATCCGGCGCCTGCCGCGGGAGGCGGGCGAGCCAGAGGGGACGGGGTCCGGGGTCCGGGGTCCGGACGCCGGACGCCGGCCCCAGCAGCAGGGCCGTGTCTTCGCGGCCGCGCAGTTCGCGGCGCCTGGCGGCGACGATGCCGCGCTGCAGGGCGAGCAGCCGGTCGCGGCGTTCGGCGGCGACCTCGGGCGGCGGCGCCGGCCGTCCGAAGGCGGCGGTTCCCTCCTCCGGCGAGTAGGCGAAGACGCCGAGGTGGTCGAAGCGGGTCGCGGCGGCGTACTCGAGCAGGTGCCGGAAGTGCGCCTCGGTTTCACCGGGGAAGCCGACGAGGCAGGTGGTGCGCAGCACGAGGCCGGGCACGGCGCGGCGCCAGCGCGCGGGCCCCTCGATCACGGCGCGGCGCGTTTCGGCGCGCTGCATGGCGCGCAGGACGTCGGGATGGCTGTGCTGCACGGGCACGTCGAGGTAGGGAAGCGCGTGCCGGCTGCCGGCCAGCGCGGCGAGCAGTTCGTCGGTCACGCGGGAGGGATAGCCGTAGAGCAGCCGGATCCAGAAGTCGCCCTCCAGGGCATCGAGGCGCCGCAGCAGGCCGGGCAGGCAGGCGCCGTCGCGGCGGTCGTCGCCGTAGGCGGTGGTGTCCTGCGCGATCAAGTCCAGCTCGCGGCAGCCGGTGTCGAGCAGGCGGCGCGCCTCGGCGACGAGTTCGCCCGTCCCGCGCGAACGGAACCGGCCGCGGATGCCGGGGATGGCGCAGAAGGCGCAGGCGTGGTTGCAGCCCTCGGCGATCTTCAGGTATGCGAACGGGCCGCCGCTGAAGCGCAGCGCCGGCAGCCGCGGCCGGAACAGCCGGCGCGGCGGCCCGGCGGGCACGTGCACGAGGCCGCGCTGCCCGGCCAGGACCTGCCGCGCGACGGCGGCGATGCGTTCGAGGCCGTCCACGCCGACAAAGGCATCGACGTCCGGGAACTCGGCGGCCAGGCGTTCGCGGCCGCGCTGCGGCAGGCAGCCGCTGACGATCACGGCGCGGCAGCCGCCGGCGGCCTTGTGGCGGCACGCGCGGCGGATGGCTTCGGCCGCCTCCGCGCGGGCGGCGGCGATGAAGGCGCAGGTGTTGACGACGACGACATCCGCCTCTTCCGGCGACGGCGCCAGGCGCAGGCCTTCGGCGAGCAGCACGCCGGCCATGACCTGTGCGTCCACGAGGTTCTTGGCGCAGCCGAGCGTGACGAAGCCGACGGTTGGTTGCATTCAGTCGAAATACGGCTCGGGCGGCGGGAGGGCGTGGTCCACGATCGGCGCCGGCGGCCGGTGCGTCTGCGGGGCCGTGGCGTGCCGCAGCCAGCGGACGGCAACGACGGCCAGGACGATCGCGAGCAGCGCGATGCCGGCCACGACGGCGATGCGCGCGGGCAGCCAGCCTTCGGGCAGCCAGCCGCGCAGTTCGCCGCGCACCTGCCGCCAGCGACCGCGGAGCGCGCCGGACGCGCGCGGCCGCACGGGCGCGACGCGCAGGCCGGAGGGCTCGGCCGGCGGCGCTTCCTCGCGGGCGGCGGCCGGCCGCACGCGCGGCGGCGTGTCGTCGCCGGGCCGGACCGGCTCGGCGACCGAGCGCACGGCGTCGGAGCGGCCGGCGGCGACGGTGAAGAGATCGGGCTCGGAGGAGACCGGTGCGGGGCCGGAAGCCGAAGCGGGCTCGGCCCGATCGGCCCGATCGGTCGGATTGGCCCGATCGGTCGGATCGGTCGGATCGGTCGGATCGGTCGGATCGGACGGATCGGACGGAACCGGCGCCCCGGCTTCCTCTTCCGCCGCCACCGGCCGGCGGGCGACCTGGGGCGGGCGCGAGCCGGTGTAGATCTCCATGAACTCGCGGATCAGCGGCTCGGCGTCGAGGCCGAGGTGCTCGGCGCAGAGCTTGATGAAGCCGCGGCCGTAGATCGGCGCGGCGATGCGGCGGAAATCCTCGCGTTCGAGATCCTCGACGACCTGCACCATCATGCGCGTGGCGTCGGCCACCTGCGAGGCGGTGAGCCCCTTCGCCTCGCGCGCCTGCCGCAGGGTCTGTCCGAGTGACATGATCGTTTCCGTGCTCTTGTTCTTCGTTCTTCGTTCCTGGTTGCCACCGCCCAACAAAGAACCAAGAACGAAGAACCAAGAACGGAATGCTACTTCTCGTCTTCCGCGCCGTCCGCGGCCGCCGGCGTTTGGTCCGATGCGCCAGTATCCGGCATCCCGGCATCCAGATCAATCAGGATCTCGCGCGGGTCGGCGCCGCGCGGCGGGCCGACGATGCCGCGCTCCTCGAGGATGTCCATGATGCGCGCGGCGCGCGTATAGCCGATGCGCAGGCGCCGCTGGAGAGACGAGGTGGAGGCGCGGCGGGTGTCGCGGATGACCTGGATGCACTTCTGGATCAGATCCTCGTCGGCGTCGTCGCCGTCGTCGGCGGCGGCGCCGCCGGCCGCGGCCTCGTCGTCCTCCTCGTCGGCGGCCGGCCCCTCGGGCAGCTTGTCCAGGCGTGTGGCGAGCGTCTGGTCGAAGTCCGGGCCGACCTGTCCCTTGACGAATTCCACGAGGCGGCCGATCTCGGCGTCGTTGACCAGCGCGCCCTGGGCGCGGATCAGCCGGCCGTTCTTGGGGTTGAGGAAGAGCATGTCGCCGCGGCCGATGAGGCTCTCCGCGCCCTGCTGGTCGAGGATCGTGCGGCTGTCGGTCTTCTGCGCGACCTGGAAGGCGATGCGCGCGGGGAAGTTGGCCTTGATGGTGCCGGTGATGACGTTGACCGAGGGCCGCTGCGTGGCGAGCACCATGTGGATGCCGACGGCGCGCGAGAGCTGCGCGAGGCGGGTGATGCTCATCTCGATGTCCGGGCCGACGGTGAGCATGAGGTCGGCGACCTCGTCGATCACGATGACGATGTACGGCATCCGGGCGGGCAGCCCCGCCTCGCCGCCCTCGCCGCCGAGGCCCTCGAGCGCGAGTTCGCCCTGCCGGGCCTGCTCGCGGCTGTTGTAGGCCACGATGTTGCGGACGCGCGCGGTCTGCAAGAGCTTGTAGCGGCGCTCCATCTCGGCGATCACCCAGCGCAGGGCGAAGGAGACCTTGCGCGGGTCGGTGACCACCGGCACGAGCAGGTGCGGCAGGTTGTTGTAGGGAGGAAACTCGACGCGCTTGGGGTCGATCAGCAGCAGCTTGACCTCGTCCGGCCGGCGCGAGAGCAGCAGGCCGGCGAGAATGGCGTTGAGGCAGACGCTCTTGCCGGAACCGGTGGCGCCGGCCACGAGCAGGTGCGGCGCGGCGGTGAGGTCGAAGACGATGTCGCTGCCGCCGACGTCCTTGCCCAGCGCCAGCGGGATCTCCATCTTCTGCGTGGCCCACGCGCCGCCCTGAAGGATCTCGCGCAGCGTGACCTTGCGCGCGACGGGGTTGGGCACCTCGACGCCGACGACGTTCTTGCCCGGCACGGGCGCCTGGATGCGCAGGCTCGTGGCCTTGAGCACCATCTGCAGCGTATGGGCGAGCTGGGCGATGCGTTCGACGCGGATGCCGGCCGCGGGCAGCAGCTCGTAGCGCGTGACCACCGGCCCGCGTTCGACGTGCTCGACGGTGACGCTGAGGCTGAACTGCGCGAGGGTGTCGACCAGCAGTTGCGCCATCTGGGCGGTGTCGCCGTGGACGGCCTCGCCCTCGGGCAGCGGGTCGAGGATCTCGATGCCCGGCAGCCGGTAATCCGCGAGGCCGGGCGGCGCGACGGCCGCGGCCGCGGAAGACGCCGCCGGCGCGGCGGAACGCGCCGTGCGGAGTGCGGAAGGCGGGGATGCGGCGGCGTCCTTCCGCCCTTCCGCCGCCTCGTCGCGCGCGGCGGCCGCCGCGGCCTTCGGGTCCGCTTCCCCCGCGTCCTCCTTCGTCGCATCGCGCTCCGCACTCCGCACTCCGCGCTCCGCACCCGCCGTTCCGCGCTCCGCACTCCGCGCGCCGCGTTCCGCACTCCGGACCCGGCCGCCACTGAACCCGCGTTCGGCGGCCTTGCGCTCCTCCCGCTCGGCCTCGATCTGCTCGGCCTCCAGCCGCGCCGCCTCGGCGCGCGCCCGGCGTTCGGCCCGCTGCTGGCGCCAGGCGCGCCAGCCGGCCGCCGCGCCGCGCGCCACGGCCGAGAGCCGCGCCGGTCCGACGGTCATCACGCCGGCAAAGATCAGCACCGCCACGGCGAGGATGCCGCCGCCGACCGGGCTGAGCCACCGCTGGAGCGCGCAGGTCATGAGCCAGTAGCCGATCGCGCCGCCGGCGTCGGGGTCCATGTTCAGATCGTCGAGCGTGCCGACCAGGATCGCGTCGCCAAGCTGCAGCAGGCCGCACAGCGCCAGCAGGAACAGCGACGCCCAGGCGGTGCGCACGCCGACCTCGCGGCCGCGGCCGGTCAGGAGCATCACGGCCGCCGCGCCGATCCAGACCGGCACCAGCCACAGCCCCAGCCCGAACAGATGGTAGCCGAAGAAGGTGCTCCAGGCGCCGAACAGACCGATCAGGTTGGCCGGCGGCCGGTTCGGCGGCGACTGCAGCCAGCCGATGTCGCGCCAGTCGTAGGTCAGCAGCCCGAGCAGCGCAAAGAGGAACACGGGCAGCAGCGCCAGGCCCAGCCACCGGCGTGTGCCGCCATCCGCATCCCGCGTGGTCGTCTCCGCCATGACTTGCCTACTCCTCGCCGCGCGAAACCAGCACCGCCGACGGTTCGGCGGCCACCGCATCCAGCGCCACCTCCGGCGGCAGGTGAATCCGCACCGGCAGCAGCGCCACCTCGCCGGGACCCAGCTTGCGCGCGTCCACGAAGACCGTCGCCGCGTCGGCGTCCACGGCCTGCACGACCTCCGCGCGCCCCGTCAGCCGCACGAGCACGGCCGCGGGCGCCACCTGCCACACGACGCGGCGTCCGGCCGGCGCCACCGCCAGCACGGGCAGGTCGCGCAACTCGCGCGTGCTCTGCTCGGTGACGATGTTGACCTTGACCGTCGCCTGCGGCGGCGCGAGGTCGGCCTGCCACACGCCGGCCGGCGGCACGAGCCGGACGGTCTTGGTGAAGCTCTGCACGCGGCCGTCCACATCCACCGGCTCGGTCTGGACCCGGTAGCCCTGCTCCTTCATCGCCTCGAGCTGCCGCTGCGCGCCGTTGACGGTGACGGTGCGCGGGGCGTAGTCCAGCTCCACCCGGCCGCGCAGCGGCTTGCCCTCCACGACCGGCTCGGCCAGCGGCAGCACCACCTGCCCCTGCCGGTCAAAGGTCAGCAGCACCGTCGAGGGCTGGATGTCCGTCACGCGGGCTCCCGGCGGACGATCGCGGATGTCGCCGGACCGCACGCGCACGCGTTCCGACCCGCCCGACGCGCCGGCGTGCGGCTTGAGCCGCACGCGCATCTCGCGGTTGTTCAGCGCCTGCACGTCGGCAAAGGCGCCGCGAAACGTCACCCGCACGGAGAACGGCTCGGCCGACAGCACGGCCAGACCGGGTTCCCGCTCGACCTCCACCGGGACGGTCACCGTGCTGGTGTAGCTGATGCGGCTGCGCACGGCGTAGAACACCAGCGTGGCCGCGACCAGCGCCGCGAGCTTCCAGCGGCCGTCGGCCAGCAGGCGGCGCCGCCACGTGCCGTGTTCAGGCGCCATGACGGTCCTCCCTGCCGTTGGACGACGGCACGCGGTGCTCGCCGAAGACGAAATCCTCCAGCGTGCGGCGCCAGGCGATGTCGCGCACGCGCCGCTCGGGCAGCAGCGCCTCGAGGTAGCGGCGCAGGCGCTCGACCGTCAGGTCGCGGAAGATCCTCCCGCCGTGCGCCACGCCGACGGCGCCGGTTTCCTCCGAGACCACGACGACGACGGCGTCGGTCTCCTCGCTCAGGCCCAGGGCCGCGCGGTGGCGCGTGCCCAGCTCGCCGTCCAGGTCGATGCGCTGCGTGAGCGGGAAGAGGCAGCGCGCGGCCAGCACGCGGTCGCCGCGCAGCACGACGCCGCCGTCGTGCAGCGGCGTGCGCGGATGGAAGATCGTCAGCAGCAGTTCGGGCACGAAGGGCGCGTCCAGCGGCACGCCCGACTCAAGAAACCCCTTGAGGGCGATGTCGCGCTCGATCGCGATCAGTGCGCCGTGCCGCAGAGCGGACAGCCGGCCGACGGACTCGGCCAGCCGTTCGGCCACCGGCGCGGGCCGCGGCCCGCCGCCCAGCAGCGAGCCGCCGCCGAGCATGGAGAGCGCGCGCCGGATTTCCGGCTGGAAGATCACCACGAGGCACACCGCCACGTAGACCGACAGCGTCCCCAGCAGCCAGGCCAGCACCTCGAGGTTGAAGACGATCGTCAGGCCGATCAGCGTGAGGATCACGATCGACAGCCCCAGCAGCATCTGCGCCCCGCGCGTCCCGCGCAACAGGCGCGAGGCATAGTAGAGCAGCACCGCCAGAATCACGATCTGCAGCGCGTCGCCCCAGTCCAGTTGGAGGAAGGTCCACATGCCGTCGTCACGCGTTGGCCCGGTTCCGGCCCTCAATCCCTGAACCCTGAACCCTGAACCCTGGCTCCTGACCTGCCAGGGCGGCGGCCATGTCCAGTGCCGCGCGCGTAGCCGCCACGTCGTGCACGCGCAGCACGGCCGCGTGCCGCGCCACGCACCACAGCGCCACGGTCAGGCTGCCGGCCAGCCGCCGGTCCACCGGCTGGCCGGTCACCTCGCCGATGAAACGCTTGCGCGATGCGCCCACCACCACCGGCGCCAGCTCGGCCAGGCGCGCCAGGGCATCCAGCAGCGCCAGGTTGTGCGCCGTGGTCTTGCCGAAGCCCAGGCCCGGGTCAACCGCGATCTGCGGCCGGCCGATGCCCGCCGCCAGCGCCGCCTCGATCCGCTGCGCCAGGTACGCGCGCACCTCGGCGGCGACGTCCCCGTAGCGCGGATCTTGCTGCATGTCCGCCGGCGTGCCGCGCATATGCATCAGCACCAGGCCCGCACCCGCCTCGCGCACGGCCGCCGCCATGGCGGGGTCGCCGAGCGCGGAGACGTCGTTGACGATCGCCGCGCCGGCGGCCAGCGCCGCTCGCGCCACGGCGGCGTGGCGGGTGTCGACCGAGATCGCCACCTGCACCTGCCGCGACAGTTCCGCGATCACCGGCACCACCCGCCGCAACTCCTCGTCCGGCGGCACCTCGGCCGCGCCCGGCCGCGTGGACTCGCCGCCCACGTCCAGAATGTCCGCGCCCTCGGCGGCCAGTTCCACGCCGCGCCGCACCGCCGCCTCCGGCGTCGGCCACCGGCCGCCGTCGAAGAACGAGTCGGGCGTGACGTTAAGAATACCCATGATGCGCGGCCGGTCCAGCGCAATCCGCCGTCCCGCGCACATCCAGACTGACCTCTCCGTGGCGTCCGCCATGCCGCGCACCATGCGTGCGGGGGATCATAGCACGGCCGGGCGGCAGACGAACCGGGAAAGTGCGAGCGGCGAGGCGGGGCTTGACGGCTTGACGGCTGCGGCTCCCGACCGGCTTTCCGCGCCCGGGACGGCCGCGGTCTTCAGGCCGGCGCCGGCGGCGGCAGCCCGGCGCCCGGCACGTCGATCCGCGTGCCCGCCGCGCCGGCCGGCGCCTGGCCGTTGGCGCCTGCCGTCTTCTCCTGCTCCTCGCGCGCCTTGCGCTCCTCCTCGGTGAGGAGCCGGCCGAATTCGACGATCTCCTCCACGTCGCGCCCGTCGAGCGTCTCGACCTCGATCAGGCGCTGGACCACCATCTCGAGCCGGTCGCGGCGGGCGGCGAGCGCCTCCTCGGCGCGGCGGTAGGCCTCCTGCAGCAGGCCGCTCACCTCGGCGTCGATGCGCCGCGCCGTCTCCTCGCTGTAGTTCTGCGTGCGCGAAATCTCGCGGCCCAGGAACATCAGCTCCTGGTTCTCGCCGAAGCTCTGCGACCCGAGTTCCGCGCTCATGCCGTATTCGCACACCATGCGGCGCGCCATGTGGCTGGCCATGCGCAGGTCCATGCGCGCGCCGGTGGAGATGTCGCCGGTGTGCAGCTTCTCCGCGATCCGGCCGCCCATCATCACGGCCAGCTCGTCGCCGAGCTGGCGGCGCGTCTTGTTGAGCACGTCCTTCTCGGGCAGCGACATCGTGGCGCCCAGGGCCATGCCGCGCGGGATGATCGTCACCTTGTGCAGCGGCTCGGTGTGCTCCAGCGAAGCCTGCACCACGGCGTGCCCGGCCTCGTGCCAGGCGGTGATGCGGCGCTCGCGGTCGTCCATCGCCCGGCTGCGGCGCTCGCGGCCCCACAGCACCTTGTCGCGTGCCTCCTCGAGGTCGGCCATCTCGACCGCCTGCTTGTCCTGGCGCGCGGCCAGCAGCGCGGCCTCGTTCAGCAGGTTGGCGAGGTCGGCGCCGGAGAAGCCCGGCGTGCCGCGCGCGATGCGGCGCAGGTCCACCGCCGCCGCCAGCGTCAGCTTCTGCGCGTGCATGCGCAGGATCTCCTCGCGGCCGTCAAGCGTCGGCAGATCGATCACGATCGTGCGGTCGAAGCGGCCGGGGCGCAGCAGGGCCGGGTCGAGCACGTCCGGCCGGTTGGTGGCGGCGATGATGATCACGCCGTCGGCCGTGTCGAAGCCGTCCATCTCGACCAGCAGCGCGTTGAGCGTCTGCTCGCGCTCGTCGTGGCCGCCGCCGATGCCGGTAAAGCGGCTGCGGCCGACGGCGTCGATCTCGTCGATGAAGATGATGCACGGCGCGTGCTTCTTGCCCTGCTCGAACATGTCGCGCACGCGCGAGGCGCCGACGCCCACGAACATCTCCACGAAGTCCGAGCCGCTGATGCTGAAGAACGGCACGCCGGCCTCGCCGGCGATGGCCTTGGCCAGCAGCGTCTTGCCCGTGCCGGGCGGCCCCATCAGCAGCACGCCCTTGGGAATGCGGCCCCCGAGCTTCTGGAACTTCTGCGGCGCCTTGAGGAAGGCGATGATCTCCTCGACCTCCTCCTTGGCCTCCTTGATGCCGGCCACGTTGGCGAACGTGACCTTCTGCTTGTCCTGGCTCAGCATCTTGGCGCGGCTCTTGCCGAAGTTCATCGCGCCCATGCCGGCGGCGCGCACCTGCCGCATGAAGATGAAGGAGAGCACGCCGAGCACCACCAGGATCAGCACCACCTGCCCCGCCATGTCGGTCCAGAACGTGCTCTGATAGCTGACCTTGGGGTAGATGCTGTGCTCGTTGAGCCACTTCTCCAAGGTGTCGGAGTAGAGGACGTTGACGCGGAAGCGCTGGTCCTTGCCGTCCTTCTTGAGCGTGCCGCGGATGTAGGTCGCGCCGGTTGTCTCGTGGACGATCTCCGGCTTCGTCACCTGGTTCTTCTCGACCGCCGCGCGGAAGTCGGCGAGGTCAATCTCGGCCGCGCCGCGCTGGCTGGCGCTGCTGTTGAGCATGAACAGCATGGCGCCGATCAGCGCCAGCACCACCAGCCAGGCGAAAAGGATGTTGCGCGGCGGGGACGGGGAGGCGTCGTCCTCGCCCGGCGGCCCGCGGCGCGGCGGCCGCGGCGGGGCGGGCGGCGGGCGTCCGCCGGACTGGGGGTGGCGTGTCATGTGAAAGGCGGATGATACCCGCTGCCCGAGGGAGGGTCAATCTCGGCCGCCTGACGGGCGCCGTGCCGCGGCTGGTCTGGCGCCGGACACCGGCCGGCAACCCGCCCCCGCCCAGCGCAAGCCCACGCAAGCCCCGTCTCCCGCTTGACACCGGCTGCGGCACGGTCGAGACTGGCTGCGTGAAAGGGACTCGGCTGCCGGTCGTGGAACTCTTCCACTCGCTCCAGGGCGAAGGGATTCTGGCAGGCGTGCCGTCGGTCTTCGTGCGCCTCGCCGGGTGCAACCTGCGCTGCGTCTGGTGCGATACGCCTTTGGCGCGCGATCCGGCGGCGGGACGGCCGGCGGGAGTTGCCGCGCTCGTGCGGCAGGTGTGTGCCCGGCCGACGCGTTTTGCCGTCCTGACCGGCGGCGAGCCGATGACCGTGTCCGGCGTGCGCGAACTGGCGGCGGCGCTGCGCCGGGCCGGACGCCACGTCACCATCGAGACCAACGGCACGATCGCGCCGGACGGCATCGCCTGCGACCTGGCCTCGCTCAGCCCCAAGCTCGCCAACGCGGCCGGGAGAGGCGGCAACGGCGCCGTCTGCCCCGCCGTGCTGGCCGCGTGGGTGAAGAACTACGACTGCCAGTTCAAGTTCGTCGTCGCGGCGCCGGCGGACGTGGCAGAAGTCCGCCGCGTGCTGGCGGCGATCGGCCGCCGCGTGCCGCCCGAGCGTGTGCTGCTGATGCCGGAGGGCCGCACGCGCCGCGCCCTGCACCGGCACGACGCCTGGATCGTGGATGCCTGCCGGCGCGCCGGCTTCCGCTACGGGCCGCGCCTGCACGTGGAACTGTTCGGAAGCCGCCGGGGAGTCTGACCATGCCGTACCGCATCTGCAAGGTGTTCGAGATCGAGAGCGGGCACCAGCTCTCCAAGCACCCGGAGCACTGCCGCTTTCCGCACGGGCATTCGCGGCGGGTGGAGGTGGTGCTGGAGGCGGAGCGCCTCGACGGCCGCGACATGGTCTGCGACTTCGCCGTGGTCAAGCGCGCGGCGCGGCAGGCGGTGGAGGCATTCGACCACGCGCTGTGCGTCAACGCCGCCGACCCGATGTACCGCACGCTGCGCAAGGCGTACGGCGAACGCGTGCTCGGCTTCCGGGGCCGCGATCCGACCACCGAGGTGATCGCCGAGACGCTCTTCGCGCGCATCGCCGCCCGGCTGGCCGCGCAGGGACGCCGGCGCGGGAAGACGCGCTACCCGCTCGGCGCCGGCGTGCGCCTCGTGCGCGTGCGCGTCTGGGAGACGCCGCACGGTTGGGCGGAATTCGAGGGCTCACCGTGACGGCGACGACGCCGTCACGGTGAGCGCAATGCCGCCGCGGCTGGTGAAGCGGCCGGTGACCGTGGCGCGGCGCGGCCGGCAGCAGGCGACGAGGTCGTCGAGGATCCGGTTCACGATCCCCTCGGCGAAGCCGCCCTGGTGGCGGAACGCGCCCAGGTAGAGCTTGAGCGACTTGCTCTCCACGCACAGCCGGCGCGGCCGGTACTCGATCGCGATGTGCGCGAAGTCGGGCTGCCCGGTGACGGGGCAGAGCGAGGTGAACTCCGGGCAGTCGAACGCGACCGCGTAGTCGCGCCGCGGACAGGGGTTCGGAAAGGCCTCCAGGCGCGCGGCGTCGGGCGAGGCCGGCAGCGGCACCGTGCCGGCGCCGAGAAGCGTCAGGCGGCGGGCTTTCACGCGAGGACCGCGGCGGGGCAAGGACGTTGCCTTCATGCCGCGAGCTTGGCAGACCGACGCCCGCGCCGTCAAGCGCCACCCGCCCGTACTTTGTCTTCGTGCTTGCCACCTCCACTCCGGTTTTGCTACCTCTTTCTCCGTGAAAGCGCCCCTTCCGACCGGTCTCGGCGGGCAAGTGCCCGTGCCGCCCGCAAAGCGATTTCTTGTCAGTTAATAAATATTGGCAATGCATATTGTTAATATTCTGTTCAGCCGCGGTGGTGGTGGCATTGAACAAGCGTTTGTAGACTACTGCGAAGGGCTCCAGCATAGGGGAACCCGCGTTACTGCGATTGTTTTCCCAGGTTCCATTGTAGGAGCACGCCTCAAGGCATTGGACATTCCGATTGTAGCCATGCGGAACCTTGGCGAGTGGGATCCGATTGCCAGCTACCGGCTACGCAAACACTTGCAGGCCTTGAAACCAGACATTGTTATCGCGCATGCAAACCGTGCGTATGGTATCGGCGAACGCGCTGCAAGAGGCATACTGCCCGTGGTCGCGGTTGCACAGAATTATCACACACGACGTTTCACTCATGCAGACGCGGTGTTTGCCACTACGCACGATCTGATCGCTCACCTTGTCACACAGGGCGTTCCTGAGAACCGCGTATATCATGTTCCGAACATGGTGACCTGCCGTGCCTTGCCACAGCGCGGCGAACGCCACGATCCTCCCATCATAGGCGCCATGGGCCGTTTTGTAGCTAAGAAAGGTTTCGCGGTCTTTATCGACGCCCTGAGTATTCTTAAAGCGCGCAACTACGCATTCAAAGCCATCCTTGGTGGCAAGGGAGAAGAAGGCGATAAGCTGAAACACAAATCGCATCACTTGGGCTTGGACGGCATCCTGTCTTTCCCCGGCTGGATTGAGAACAAGAGCGACTTTTATACACACATTGATATTTTCTGCCTGCCTTCCCTGCACGAGCCGTTCGGCATCGTACTGTTGGAAGCGTTTGCCTATGGAGCACCGGTGGTAGCAACCGACTCGGAAGGCCCATGCGATATCACTACTCCCCATTACGATGCGCTCATTGTTAAGATGGGCAGTGCCTCAGAAATGGCGGACGCTATCGGAACACTGCTCGATAATCCCCACCTGGCTTCCGAGCTTGCTGCCAACGCTTTTGCGAAGACCAAAATGCGCTATTCGCCGGAAGTGGTGTGCGAAAAGATTGAGCAGTCGTGCAAGGAAATCATCGGGCACTGGAAGCCGTGACCCCTTCTACCTTGGGGGATTAGAGATAGCTTGCGCGGCCAGTCTTGGATCCGGCGTGTCGGTGATCGGCCTTCCCACCACCATGCCGTTTTCAAGAGCAGGCATCGGGCGGGCAGGCCATCACGGGGTGGATCGGAATCAGCTGCCGGCGGATTGTTGGTGTTGCGGCGGCACTCTGTTGCGCTTTGCTGCTGCGCGGATTTCACCTGTGCGCCGAAACATCAACATCGTGGCTGTGGCGCCGGCCCGAGTTGCCCGCCTTGTCTTTCGTGGAAAGTGTTCCCTTGGGTTCCATCGTGTTCCGCGTCCAGGCTCTTCGAGGGCGGCGCGCTCCCCGCCGCGGGCTGCGGTCCGCGGTCCGCGGTTTGACATCCCCCGGCGCTTGTACGAAGATGCTCTCATTCCGCGCCCGGGTCGCGGCTGCCGCCGGAGCGGATTGGAGCGCCATGAACGATTTCTCGGTCCTTTCAATGCTGAAGCAGGGCTGGCCCGTGCTCAGCGTCCTGCTGCTGATGTCCATCTTCTCGATGGCCACGTTCATTGACCGCTGGCGCGCGCTGCGGCGCACGCGCTGCGACGCCGTCGCCTTCGTGCGCTACGTGATCCGCGTGATTGAGGAGCGCGGCCTCGACGCCGCGCTGGCCTACTGCGACAAGCACCGCCAGCCGGTTTCGGCCGCGGCGCTGGCGGTGCTCGCGTCGCGCGGCGACCGCGCCGCGCGCGAGGCGGCCCTGGAGCACGCCGTCGAGGTCGAGGTCCACGGTTTGGAGGGGGGCGTCACCGCGCTGGGCACCATTGCCAGCCTGGCGCCGTTCGTCGGCCTGTTCGGCACGGTCATCGGCATCATCAAGGCGTTCGGGAGCATGGCGATCAACGCCGGCGGCGGCGCCGAGGTGGTCTCCGCCGGCATCGCCGAGGCGCTGGTGACGACCGCCTGCGGCCTGCTGGTCGCGATCCCCTCGGTGGCGGCCTACAACTACTGCGTCCACAAGATCAAGAGCCTGGCGCGCGAGACGGACCTCGCGGTCTACGAACTCGTGGCCTGGCTCGCCGAGCGGCCGGCGGCGCCGGCCGCGCCCCCGCCCCCCGCGTGGGACGCCTCCCGCCGCGGACCGGCGCGGCCCGAGGCGCGCGCGTGAAGACGTTTTCCAGCGGCGAGAAGTACCAGCTCGTGGCGGAGATCAACATGATCCCGTTCATCGACATCGCGCTGGTGCTGCTGATCATCTTCATGGTGATGACGCCGTTCCTCGTCAAGAACCAGATCAAGATCAACCCGCCGAAGGTCAAGGGCGCCCATTCCGCCATCGAGGGCCGCAAGCGGGTGCAGATCGACGTCGCGCGCGACGGCGCGATCCGGGTCGACGGCGTCACGGTCGGCAGCGACACGATCGAAAACGCGCTGCGCCGCCGGCTGACCGACCCCGAGAACCAGTCCGTGATCATCGCCGCCGACCGCGATGTCGTCTTCCAGAAGGTCGTGACCGTGATGGATGCCGCCACGCGCTGCGGCGTCAAGCATCTCGGCGTCAACGTCAAGCAGGAGCGCGCCGGCGACGATGCCGCGTCCGGCGGCGCGCCCCGCCCGCGGCCGCGGGGCCGGTAGGCGGCGCCAAGCCGCGCGCCGCAGCCACAGGCACACCCGTGAATCGGCGGTTGGCGCAGCTGTAGATTGGGGGCGGCGGGCCGGGCTTGTCCCGGTGCGCAGCCGGCGCTACACTGCGGCTGTCCATGCAGAACGGCGTACCCGAACAACTGCTGCTCGTCGCCGGACACGGGTCCTACCCCGAACGGCTGCTCGCCGGCGCCCGCCGGGCCGGCGTGCGGCGCATCGCGCTCGCCGCCGTCCGCGGCATGTGCAGCCGCCGGCTGGCCGCGCAGGCCGACGAGAGCGCGTGGTTCGGCGTCGGCGAGATCGGCCGCTTTCTCGACTGGTGCGCCGCGCACGCCGGCTGCCGCTACGCCGTGCTGGTCGGCCAGATCACGCCCGCCGCGCTTTTCCGCACGAAGTTCGACGCCGCCGCGCGCGAGATCCTGCGCGGTCAGCGGGTCAAGAACGCGCACACGCTCTTCGGCCGCGTCGCCGCGCTGCTGGGCGAGCGCGGCCTGCAGGCGATCCCCGCGTCGTGCTTCATGGACGACCACCTGCCGCCGCCGGGCACGCTCACGCGCCGGGCGCCGGACGCCCGCGAAGCCGCGGACATCGCGCTCGGCCACCGCGTCGGCATGGCCGCCTGCGGGCTGGACATCGGGCAGACCGTGGTGGTGCGGGACGGCATGATCCTGGCCGTCGAGGCGTTCGAGGGCACCAACCGCGCCATCCTGCGCGGCGGCCGGCTCGGCGGCCGCGGCGGCGTCGTGGTCAAGGTGGCCAAGGACGGCCACGACATGCGCTTCGACATCCCCGTGATCGGCGCGCAGACCGTTCCGGTGCTGCGCAAGGCGCGCGTCTCGGCCCTCGCCTTCCAGGCGCGGCGCACGGTGCTGCTGGAGCGCGAGGAGGTGCTGGCCGCCGCCGACCGCCTCGGCATCGCCATCGTGGCCCTCGATTCCGGGCTGCCGCCCGCGCCGACGCGAGTGCCGGAAGGCGGTCCGTAATGACTGCTTCCCCGCCACTCCGCACTCCGCAGTCCGCACTCCGCATTCTCGTCGTGGCCGGCGAGGTCTCGGGCGACATGCATGCCGCGGCGCTGCTGCGGGCGCTGCAGGCGCGGCACGCGGGTCCGATCGAGTTCCGGGGCGTGGGCGGCGACGCCATGCGCGCCGAGGGCGCGACGCTTCTCTTCCACACGGACCAGACGGCGGTGGTCGGGCTATTCGACGTGCTGCGCCACATCGGCTTCTTCCGCCGCATGATGAACGCGATGGTCGCCGAACTCGCGTCCTGGCAGCCCGACCTCGTGCTCACCGTGGACTACCCCGGCTTCAACCTGCGCTTCGCCCGGCGCGCCCACGACCGCGGCTTCCCGACCGTCCACTACATCTGCCCCAAGGTCTGGGCCTGGAACCCGGGCCGCATCCCGAAGATGGCGCGCGACCTCGACCGCCTGATTGCGATCTTCCCGTTCGAGCCCGCGCTGTTCGCGGGCACGGGCCTGCGCGTCACCTTCGCCGGCCACCCGCTGGTGGATTCCGCCGCCGTCACGCGCGCCGCGCCGGAGGCGCCGCTGCCGTGGGGTTCTGGCCGCCGCGTCGCGCTGCTGCCGGGCAGCCGCGCCGGCGAGATCACGCACCTGCTGCCGGACATGCTCGCGGCCGCCGCGCGCCTGGAGCGCGAGGCCGGCCCGTGCTCGTTCCTGATTCCGACTCCGACCGCCGCCATGCGCCGCCTCGGCGAGGAGACGGCCGGCCGCTGCGCGCACCGGCCATCGTCGTTCGCCTTCCTGGACGGCCAGGCGCAGGAGGCGCTGCGCCAGGCGCACGCCGCGGCCGTGGCCTCCGGCACGGCCACGCTCGAAGCCAGCCTGCTGCGCTGCCCGACGGTGCTGGTCTACCGCGTGCCGCTGATCTCCGCGGGGCTGCTGCGCTGGATCACGCGGCGCGCGGGCCACCTGGGGCTGGTCAACATCATCGCCGGCCGCACGGTGATGCCCGAGCTGCTCCAGCAGGAACTCACGCCGCCGCGGCTGGCCGCGGAATTGCGGCGCCTGCTGGACGATCCCGCGGCGCGGCGGGCGATGATCGAGGCGATGGACGCGGTCAACCTCCGCCTCGGCGCCGGCGGCGCCGCCGACCGCGCCGCGCAGGCCGTGCTGGAGGCTGCCGCGACCCGACCGTGATCCCGCGCCGTCATCCGCGCGTGCGGCGCGGCTTGCCCGCCCAAACCAGCGCTCCGCTTGCGTTCCGGACCGCCGGCCCGTACACTTCCGGCTTGATCGAAAGGAGACAGATTCCCATGGCGCAGTTCGGAAAGCCGGCGGACATCAGAGTCGGATGCATCGGGTATGGCGGCGCGTTCAACATGGGCAAGGCCCACCTGGCCGAGATGGTCCGGGCGGGCATGACGCCGACCGCGGTGGCGGAGGTAGACTCGTCGCGGCTGGCGGTCGCGGCGAAGGAGTTCCCGGGCATCGAGACCTACGGCAGCGTGGCGGCCATGCTGCGCCGGTCGAAGGTCAACCTGCTGGCGATCATCACGCCGCACAACACCCACGCGCGGCTGGCCCTGCAGTGCCTGCGCGCCGGGCGCCACGTCGTGTGCGAGAAGCCGCTGGCCATCCGCACGGAGGAGTGCGACGCCATGATCCGCGAGGCGCGGCGGCGGCGCCTGGTGATCTCCACCTACCACAACCGCCACTGGGACGGCCACATCCTGGAGGCCGTGCGGCGCATCCGCGGCGGCGCGCTGGGCGAACTCGTGCGCGTCGAGTGCCGCATGGGCGGCTACGGCAAGCCGGGCGACTGGTGGCGTTCGAGCCGGAGCATCTCGGGCGGCATTCTGTACGACTGGGGCGTGCACCTGCTGGAATACGCCCTGCAGGTCATCGGCGGCGAGATGACGGAAGTCAGCGGCTACAGCCACACCGGCTTCTGGGCGAAGCAGACGAAGTGGCGCCGGGACGGCAACGAGGACGAGGGCACGGCGGTCGTGCGCTTCCGCTCCGGCTGCCTGCTGCACCTGCGCATCTCCAACATCGACTCCAACCCCAAGCCGGGCATTGTCGAGTTCGTCGGCACGAAGGGCTCGTACGTGATGGACTTCGCCGGCTTCGACCTGTACACGCACCCGGTGGAGGGCGAGACGCAGGCGGTCAAGGGACGCAACCCCCCGGGCGAGGGATGGCGTTTCTACCAGAACATCGCCGACCACCTCACGAATGGCAAGCCGCTGGTCATCACCGGCGAATGGGCCCGGCGGCCGATCCACATCCTGGACCTGGCCAGCCGCAGCGCCCGCCTGGGCCGCGCCCTGCCCGCGCGATACGGCTGACGCGGCCGGAGGAGCGAAGCATGAAGCCCAGGACGTTTGCGATCGGGGTGGATTACGGCACGAACAGTTGCCGCGCGCTGCTGGTGGACGCGGCCGACGGCGCGGAACTCGCCACGCATGTCTTCCCCTACCCGACCGGCACCGACGGCATTCTCCTCGACCGGCGCGACCCGAATCTCGCGCGCCAGAACCCCGCCGACTACCTCGAAGCGTTCGCCGCCTGCGTGTCGTCCGTCGTGCGCCAGGCGCGCAGGGTGCGCGGGTTCCGGCCCGACCTGGTGGCCGGCATCGGCGTGGACACGACCGGTTCGACGCCGCTGCCCGTGGACGCGCAGGGCCGGCCGCTGGCCATGACCCGGCGCTTCGCGAACCACCCGGCCGCGCAGGCGTGGCTCTGGAAGGACCACACCGGCCACGCCGAAGCCGCGGCGATCACCGAGCACGCGCGCCGCCAGGGCGCGCCGTACCTGGCCAAGTGCGGCGGCACCTACTCGAGCGAGTGGTTCTGGTCCAAGATCTGGCACTGCCTGAACACGGCGCCCGAGGTGTTCCACGCCGCGCACTCGTGGGTCGAGGCGTGCGACTTCGTCCCCGCCTGGATCACCGGCAACTCCGACCCCGCCAAATTGCCGCGCAGCGTCTGCGCCGCGGGCCACAAGGCGATGTACGCGGCGCAGTGGGGCGGCCTGCCGTCGGCCGAGTTTCTCGCCGGCCTTGCGCCGGAACTCGCCGCGCTCCGCGGCCGCCTGTACAGCGAGGCCGTGCCCTCCGACCGCGTCGCCGGCCGGCTCACCGCGGAGGTCGCGCGGCAGGTGGGCCTGCCGCCCGGCGTGCCCGTGGCCGTCGGCGGATTCGACGCCCACCACGGCGCCGTCGGCGCCGGCATCCGCCCGGGCACGCTGGTCAAGATCCTGGGCACCTCGTCGTGCGACATGCTGGTGGCGCCGGCCGCCGCGCGCGTCAAGGACATCCCCGGCGTCTGCGGCATCGTGCCCGGCTCGATCGTGCCCGGCATGACCGGCCTCGAGGCCGGCCAGTCCGCCGTGGGCGACATCTTCCTCTGGTTCGCCAATTCCCTGCGGCCCGCCGGCCGCACGGGCGGCGCGGCCATCGCCGAACTCGGGCGCGAGGCGGCCCGCCTCGCGCCCGGCGCCTCCGGCCTGGTCGCGCTCGACTGGAACAACGGCAACCGCACGATCCTGGTCGACCCGCTGCTCGGCGGCCTGCTGGCGGGCCAGACGCTCCACACCACCGCCGCCGAGATCTTCCGCGCGCTGGTCGAGGCCACGGCCTTCGGCGCGCGCACGATCATCCAGCGCTTCGAGGAGTACGGCGTGCCGGTCCGGGACGTCGTGAACTGCGGCGGCATCGCCGAAAAGAGCCCGTTCCTGATGCAGATCTACGCCGACATCTGCAACCGCCCCATGCGGCTGAGCCGCTCGGCCCAGACCTGCGCGCTCGGCGCCGCGATCTTCGGCGCGGTGGCCGGAGGCGTCCACCGCGACACGCCGGCCGCCCAGCGCGCCATGACCGGCGTGAAGCCGGCGGTCTACCGGCCGGTGCGCCGCCACGCCCGCGTCTACGACGAGCTCTACGTCCTGTACCGCGGCCTGCATGACGCCTTCGGCAAGACCGGACGGCACCCGCCGCTGGACGACGTCATGAAA
>Ga0233425_10000715_pt1 | contig 82366 bp, 121 predicted proteins | sample Watercolumn_Towu_2_FD_181712 | JGI IMG/M metagenome (GOLD analysis project Ga0233425, IMG submission 181712) | Freshwater microbial communities from Lake Towuti, South Sulawesi, Indonesia - Watercolumn_Towuti2014_140_MG | ecosystem: Environmental > Aquatic > Freshwater > Lake | place...
ACCCATACGCGCCGTTCCGCCTGTGGAAATCCGGGTCTGGTGGAACGCAGGATTTTACGCTGGATTTCGGCTCCGGACAACAAGTGAATTCCCTCCACGCGATACCAGCCATCTTCTTGGACAATCTGAACGTGTCGAGCCTGCTCATCCAAGGGAACACCGCGACGGGATCGTGGGGTGCGCCGGCATGGGAAGTCGCGCGCGGAATCGAGACAGAACTCTACACGGGGCGCAAAAGGATCGCCGTTAAGTTTTCGGACCTCGCGCCAAACAGCGCGATAGCGTTCCGATACCTGAATTTCCGGATCAATTCGCAAGCCCCGTCGAGCGGATCTGCATATCAGATTGGCACAATCCTTGTGGGGACAGCCCCTGATCTTGTAGCGGACCCGCTCTATGCCGTTGAACGGCAGCGCATTGATCCCGTGTCTGTTATTGAGTATCCCGACGGAGGGCGGGAGGTGCTGTCTACCGGTAACGCCCGGACGCGGTTGACCTTTCCGACGGAGGCGGTCGGCTCTTCTGAATTGACTGGATTGCTGGGCGTCGACCGGTTTGGCATGGCGCAGCCGTTCGTGCTGTGGGATGCGACCACCAGCGGCACCGCCGATGCATGGTTGGTGCGGCGCGTGGAACACCGTACGTGGACTGAGCGATTCTTGGCGCAATACGAGGGTTCGTGGGTGCTGGAGGAGGTTAGCTGATGCAGATATTGGAGAATAAGATCCTATGACATACGTCGCAGATCGGGTCAAGGAAACATCGACCACGACCGGCACCGGAACGATCAATCTGGATGGAGCCGCCTCGAAGTTTGTTGGCTTTGTAGCAGGAATCGGGTCCGGCAACGTCTGCTATTACTCGATTGTCCACCAATCGGCCGCAGAGTGGGAAGTCGGCATTGGGACCGTGACCGATGCGACACCAGACACCCTCTCCCGCACGACGGTCCTCGCCAGCTCAAATGCCGGATCGCTCGTCAACTTCTCCGCCGGAACGAAGGACGTCTTTGTCACGATTCCGGCGCAGGCGATTGCCGGCAAGCAGAATCTGTGGGTTGGTGCCGGAGAAATGCTCCCCCGGATCACCAATGGTCCGTCGCGGGGCGACACGGAAATGACCACCAACAAGAACAACATTGAGACGCTCGATTTCGACCAGACAACCCAGGAATTCGCGCAATTCACGCGGAGAATGTCGAAGTCCTGGAATCGGGGGACCATAACATTCTTTCCGTACTGGACGGCGGCGTCTGGTTCCGGTGGAGTTGTCTGGGCACTTCAGGCGATCTCTACTGGCAATGACGATGCGATGGATGTTGCGTTTGGGACAGAGCAGACCTCGACCGACACATTTATCGTGGCGAATGACTGGCATGAGGGGCCGGAGTCGGCAGCGATCACGGTTGGAGGAACTCCGGCTTCTGCTGACGGAGTGATGTTCCAGATCAAGCGGAACCCGTCAGATGGTTCAGACACCCTAAATGCCGATGCGAAACTGATCGGGATTATCGTGGTCTGGACAGCCGAGAAAGGTAGCGACGACTGATGTTGCTCACGTTACCTAGAACAGGCCGACTCTCTTACGGTCACACCGAACTAATCCACACCATCCGGCGGTGCGGGTTGACGAGCGGATTAAAACTCTGCCTCGATGCGGGAGATGCGAACAGTTACAGCGGGTCCGGCCAGTCATGGTTGGATACGAGCGGAAACGGCTACGACTTCTTCCGAGGGGCGACGAGCGCATCTGCGGCGGACGATCCGACGTTCAACGGCACCGCAGGGCGGCGGAGCAGCGGCGAGTACTGGTCGTTCGATGGCGGGGACTTTTTCCGGTACGACTCCGCCAACGAGACGTGGATGAACAATTTGCACAAGGACAACGCAATCTTCTCGGCGGCAGCGTGGGTGTATGTGGTGAATGTAGCAGCCGGGAATGATGGGTCCGTCTTCGGGACGTGCGATCATGCTGTAACAAATGGGGTGAAGTTTATACTGGACGAGAACGAGCTGCCGTACATCGCCGTCTGGTCAACCACTGGAAGCGTGTTGATCAGTGGCACTGGCACATCCTTGGGTCTCAATGCGTGGCATTTTATGTCTGTGTCGCTGGATGAAGCGGTAGGAGCGAACGGCGGGCGTTTTGTCATCGATGGGACGACGACCACATTCACCAGCACCTATACAAGTCCCGGAACAGGGGCAGCGGGCTATACAATGGAGATCGGCGCGGGCGGTAATGCCGCAGCAGCGGGAATGATGCCGTCAGGGACTCGGATGGGGATGCTGGCGATATGGGAAGGGGCAGTACTCACGCAAACACAACTGCTCGCCCTCTATCAGGCGACGCGAGGGAGGTTTGGGGTCTAATGTATGCGATACTCAATCCAGACGGATCATTCGCCGAATTGCGCGAGGGCGAGATCGGCCCTGGCGAGAACACGCAGAATCGGACGAAGCGGTATGCGGTGCCATATTCTCAGACAAAGCCGACGCTGCAGGCGGGTGAGGAGCATGTCTTGAGTCAGCGTCAAGTGACTGCGGATTCAGTGACGGATGTGTTTTTGGTACAAGCCATTGCTTCGCTTCCGAAGAGCGACGCCGAAGTGTTGATCGCAACTTTGATCCGCAAAAGGGTTGTAACGCGAGCAGAAGTTGACGCGGAGAGGCTTCGCTAAATGCTCGGTCATCATTCCATCAGTGAGGCTCCGCTCTCGACTGAGAGTGATACAGGCCCCGCTAGTGTCAGCGCGACTGATCTGGAAGCGATCCTGTTTGTCGATAGAGTTGTCGCCGCCATTCCCTTTTCATATCGAATCCAAAACGACCCGATATTATTGAGAGACACCATTTTGTCTCTGGTGTATATTCCTCCGAAAACAGTTTTAGAATCACCTGCGCTTACAGATATTATTGTCCGCAATCTCATTGCCAGACGATTGGCAGCAGACAGCCCAGAGATTGTAGATATCATTCGTGCGGCGATTCTCCGAGCGCGCGGCATCGTGGACAACACGGGACCGTTTCGCGATACATGGTCCACGGGGCTGTCCCTTCAGCCAACCACTATTGCCAACAAATCCAGACCGCTTGCGGCCCCACGGTGGTTATTGGCGTTGGATGGGCAACGCTACAGCTCTGAAGATCTGGAATCCAATGTCTGATAAGGAAGGACGGCGATAGATGAGTTTTTACGGACGCCGTATTCTCAACGCAGAGGACATCGAGGTCCGCCATGCGCTGTCCGATCCGTTGGGCGGCATCGTCACGCCCGAGGACGTGGTAATAAAGCTGTCGAACACTGACGGCTATTTCAACGCCACGGATCTGCGCGGACAGGCGATAGACCTGACGCGGTTTGATCGCACGGACAGCGAATCGGCGCTGGAGTTGTCTGGGATCATCGCGGAACAGTCCATCTCGGATGAGCAGGCCATGATCCGGGTTGTGAGCCAAGACCAAGACGTCCTTCAAACGCTTATCCCCCGACGGACGGTCACGGCATCCTTGTTCTCGTTGGCGCATGCAGACCAGGGATTGGGGCGGACAGTCCCTGTTCTTTTTGGGAGGGTCGCCAGCCCGTACCCGCTCCCGTATGTCACGGACAATACCACCTCCAACGCTTATGACTACTTGATCGGCGAAGGGGCCAGCTACACCAATGTCTCGCTGTATCGGGACACCATCGGGGATATCCTGTCGCTGGTCTCCTCCACGGAATACACGCTGAATTCTTCGGCCTATTCCGGGTTCCTGGTCGCGCGGTTCCCGTTGCGACAAGCAAAGTTCGGGGGAGGCCTGCATGCGCTATACGCCACGGCCACCGGACTCACAACGGAGCAGAACTTCGCGCAGGCGATCCGCACAACGCTCGTCAACTCAGCCTGGGGGCTGCGCCAGGCAGTGGACGAGCCAAGCTTCTCGAATGTGTCATCTGTATTGGTGACTGTCGGATCTCTTTCCTGCGACGGCGCTCTGATAGAACCCCGTCCTGCGATTGATGTGCTGAATCAACTGCTCTCCGTGCGCGGGATGTCCCTGAGCAAAACCACGAGCAGCAACTGGACACTGAAAATCGATCAAGGGTCCGCGCAGCCAGTCTACGTCGCGAATTTCGGCCATGGGCCGGGACAGCACTGGAACAACGTGAGCCAGTTCGACGGGATCCAGCGCACCCCGATCCGGGAAACCGTCTCCCACTTGTCACTGGATTACGCAAAGGATTATCGGGCCAGGATCTATCGGTCGACTGTGACGCGATCCGGGTTGAGCCTCGGGCGGGAGCGGCGAATCCAGAACGACTTCATCCAGACCGGCGTCACCGCAGACAAGACGGTGGATTACCTTGCCAAGCGTCTTATCCAGAGCGACCAATCTATTTCGTTCGTGGCGGGGCAGGAGGCTCGTGATGTGCAAGTCGGGGATCTCATCCTCTATACCGCACCACGATTGGGCATCACGCAGCAGGTGTTCAGGGTCACGGAACTGACGAGGCGATTAGACGGCACCCGCGTGAGGGGCGAGGGATGGGCCAGCTCGATTTACAGCTACACGATCACCGGATCGATCCCTCCTGATGTCACGGTACCAGTTGAGAGCCTTTGGTCTGTCACGACGCCATCCGCCGTCACCAGCCTGTCGATTGTGGGCTCAGGTGTCCTTGCGGATGGGCAGGGCGGGTTTTCCGCATTCCAGACGCTCCAGTATAATGTCGCCAGCGAAAGCTACGCGCAGACGATAGTCCGGTACAGCACCACAGGGAATTCCCGCTGGATGACGGTGGCGGTCGATCAGGGGATGGGAAGCAATCTATCGACCCGCATCGACGGATTGATCACCGGACAGGCCTATGACTATCGCGTGAGCAGAATCAACCTGCTGAATCCAATGCTATTTCAGAATGTCGATCTCACGAACCGCACGGCTCCTGCGGATGCGTCGGGTCCGGCAGCGCCGACGGCTTTGGCAATTACGGATCAGCACCTCAAATCCATTTCATTCGAGTGGACCGCTCCGGCGGATAAGGATGTGGCGTATTATCAGTGGGAAATTCGCACTGCAGCCAGCGGAGGAGGCTCGCTGGTCGATAGCGGAAACACGGAAGGTCCAGGAACGAAAGTCAGCCTCACACTCAACCAGATTGCCTACTCAACCACGCGCTATCTTCGGGTGAGAGCCGTCGATTGGTCCGGAAATACGGGAAGCTATTCATCCAGCCTGTCGTTCAGCTTCAGCAAAGTCGTCACGGGCGATGTGGGCAGCGGGCAGATCACGGGGACCGAGATCAGCACAGGTGGAGTGCAAACTGGGAATGTCGCCGGGAATGCCGTGACGACGGCGAAACGACAACTCGTGAATTCGCAATCTTCGACACTTTCATGCACGACGGGTGCGCTCACCACGTTTACATTCACTGTGGGTACTGGCGCAGTCAATATGGTGACGGCGTTTGCACAGGTCTCATCCGTCTATGCCAACATCTCGGTTTATATCTATGATAATGTTGAATCTCAAATTCAAGTTCGCGTGTTTAACAATTCTGGAACAACTACCAATGTACAAGTGGACATTTTTTACTGGTAAAGGAGTGGTGTCATGCGTTGCGGAGTGCTGTGCGATAAAGACGGGAATATCAAGCGGCGATGGTCGCTTGTGAACGACAGTATGCAGATTGCACTAGAAGCGGATGGGGATGAGACGATTGAATGGATTATCGACCACGGACAGCCTGAAGACACGGATAGTGTGCGCAGCGAAAAGATCGCGGCGGCTGTAAGCGCGCAGCGGCGTATTTCGACGTTGCAAAACAAGCAGGATACAATTGCTCTACGGAACGAGACAGAGCAAAAGGACCGCGCGTGACTGCCGCACGGACACTTATGTCGATCTCAGTGGTGCGTTGGTTGATTCTTATGATTGTGTGGGGTCTGGTTGGGGCATCTCCTGCCTGGAGCACGACGGGTGAGGTGTTGCCGAGGCTTGCGGTCGTCGGACGGGGAGAATTAAATCCAATTGAGCAGGCCGTGCTGCAGGGGCTTCTTGTTCGTGTGCCGCGTCGCCTCTACGCGAATCTGCGGGAGATTCATCTTGACGGCGCGGGGTTCGATCCGCAGGCGATGGATATGATCAACTGCGTCTCGGGGCGGAACTTGCATGGGGTCTGCGCCCATGAACTCGGCCATCAGATCGACGTGGCTGCGCCGACATGGATACACGCCTGGGCGACAGAATTGATCGCCGAAGCCGGATGCGAACCGTCGGCCTATGTGCGGTCGATGCTCCCGCGCTGCTATTTTCAAACATTTCCGCAGGAATTTATCGCGTCCATGGTCGGGGAGTGGCTGACCGACTCTCGGGCGATGATGGAACGGGCACTGGCGCAGCACCGTCTCGGCAATCATTCGCCGTTGAATCAGCTTATCCTTGTCATGGCCCTATTCGGACAGGATGGGTTTGTCCTTGCTTATGCTCCAGGTCAGTATGGCTCGCTCGTCTCACCGTGGCATGTCTGGCCGTGGCAGTGCGAGGGGTCGCACTGGATCATCTCAGCGAGTGAAACATGGCAAATAGAGTTGAATGCGGCATGTCGAGTACAGTAATGCCGATCAGTTGGGGCGATGCGCTTGGCCGTTCCTACCCGTGCGATGTGAAGGCCTGCCCTTTCATGCGAGCGTCCACGATGACGCCATTACCATGTGAGACATGCATCGGTCTGTGTACCGAAGAAGGGATTCTGCGTGGTGAATCATGATGATGAAAACTCAGTAGATGTAGAACGACGCATTGCGTTGGGCGAGCGGCTGGCTCGCATTGAAACTCGCTTGGGCGCAATTGAAGATCATCTCCTATCGTTCGCTCGTTGTCCGCATCAGCGCAAGGATGGATCGTGTGAATTGGGAGAGAAAGTGTATGAACTGAAAGAATGGGCATGGCAGGCCAAGGGCGTGATGATCGCCGTTGGATTCCTGAGTACACTCTTTGGCGGTGCGATTGCCGCAATGATTGTGAAACTGTGGAGTGACAAATGACGAGATTATGCTGGTTGGTGCTGATCCTGCTTTTTACTGGATGTGCGCCCTTGAGTATTGTAGATACTGCGAAAGGCTTTTGGTGTATCGTGACCGAATGCGACGAGACAGACACCACTCACGATTCGGATGGGACACGCAAATGAGGAAGCGTGCACGACTCTCACTATCCATGCTCCTGATCGTAGCGACAGGTTGCGCCTCGCTTCCACCGTCTCGCCCATCTCCCCTGCCGGAACCGCTGGATGCCTACGCCATGAATATCACGGCGCTCGACTTGACTGATCCGATTACAGCGGCATGTCGGTTGAATGTGTATCTGACGGAGATCGAACAGGCCGGTCACCAGAAGCACATCCGTATCGTCTACCCGCCAGATTGGGGGCCATACATCTTGCAACACTGGTTCCCCGTCATCCGTAGTCACGGGTTTCGGGTGACGATCATTCTGGCACAAGAGCGAACGCCAGTTACCAATGTTGCAGCGTGGCTGACGGTGGGGATTCCGCCGATCAGAGACTTGATTGATGGCGCAGAATTGATGAACGAGCCGAGCAGTACCTCGCAGATGGGGCCACATGAGTATGCCTTGTGGCACCGAGCATTACTGCCATTGGTTCGTCAAGCGCTTCCGGGCGTCCCAGTGCTCAGTCCGACTATTAACTTCGGAAAAGGATGGGAGACATGGCTCAGGCGTACCGGCTTGACCGTCGCGGCTGGCGACTATGACATCATGTCCATTCATCCGCAAGGCGGATCGCAAGCCGAGATGAGACAGATCACGCAGATGGTCGGATCGCATCGCGTGTGGGCCACAGAGTCATTTTGGACGGAACCGTCGAAACTGAGAGCGCTTGGCGTGAACGTCGAGCGAACCTACGTCTACACCTGGAACCCGGACCCACAGCATCCTGAACAAGTCTGGCGGCCGGGAGGAATGACGCCGCCATGTTAGCGGAATGGTTGGCCCATAGCGGAACGCAGGGCTCGGTGGCAGTGGTCCGGTGGATTGTGCTGACGGTGCTCGCGATCAGCATTGGGTATGGGCTGGCCGCTCTCGTTGTCTGGTGGCAGAGGTGAGCGATGACATGGCGTGAGATCGTGACAGAGCAGTTGAGTCGGCACGAAGGGGTACGTCCAAGGCCATATCTCGATACCGAAGGCAAGACGACCATCGGCATCGGGCGGAACCTGACCGACAAGCCGCTGAGATTGGATGAGATCGACTACCTCTTCCGGCACGATTTGGCCGACGCGGAAGAGGACGCCCGGACGGCAATAGGCGATGCAGTGTTTGAGGCGCTGTCGGATGCACGGAAAGCGGTATTGGTCAACATGGCGTTCAACCTCGGCCTGACGCGCCTGCGGAAGTTTAAGGACATGATTGCGTCGGTGAAGGCCGGTCAGTGGCAAGAAGCGAAGGCAGCTATGCTCGATAGCCGATGGGCGCAACAAGTCGGGACGCGGGCGACGGAGTTGGCTGATTTAATGGTACGAGGATCGTGATAAGGGGGGGGAGTATCAATGAGACGGTGGCTACTTGTTTTTACAGTGTGCGTGGCATTGAGTATGACTAGTTGTGCGGCAGCTAAGGGGCTGTGGGATTGGATTTCAGATCCGCATTGTTGCGGAGAGTAGAAAGGAGGCATATGCGCAATGGCTGATGAGCAGGCTGGTACACCGATCGTGGTAAGTGAAGATGAGGAGAATCCTCGGTCAGACAGTAAGTTGGTGATAGTCGTTCGTGCGTTGGTCAGGCCATACGTTACGGTGCTGTTCGGGACGGCGATGACGGTGGGGTGGCTGATGGGGAGAGTGTCCGGAGATGCCTTTTTGGGCACTGCCGGCATGGTCATCGGCTTTTGGTTCAGATCACGACAGGAGGCTAGTAAATGAATCGTAGAGCGCAAGTTTTTGTTGGGTTGTTGCTGCTCGTAGCACTCGCGGCGTGCGCCACGACGCCGATCGGAAAGGCCGTACAATCAGCGCATGTCCAGAAGCAAATCGTAGAAGCCTCGGCGGTGGAGTTTGCCAAGCTCCACTTCCAGGGCAAAATTCCGGCTGACAAGTACGCGAAGGGACGAGACGCCTATGAGAAGTGGGCGGCTGGTGAAGTGGCGCTGGCGAAGTCTCTCGCCGATTGGAAACGGATCGGCGACACGGAAAGCAGCCAGCGCTTGAGCAAAGCCCTACAGCTATCCGGGGAGTTATTCAGATTGTGGTCGGAGGCGGTAGGTGGATTTGTTGATTTGGTTAAGATGAAATCACAGATTGAAGGAGGTAAATAATGGACCCAGTAACAATTCTTACTATCGGCATCAAGGTCGCAACGACCGCGTGGAATATGGCAAAGAGCGCTGGTCTGGTCGGCAGTCCTGAATGGGTCGCCTATGCGAATACCGGCCTGTCCGTCGTCAAGAAGGCGCAAGACATTGTCGCCGAGATCAAGGCTGGCAGCACGAAGTATGATGACCTGACGCCGGAGGAGATTGAAACGCTGCTTAGACCCATGAGTTGGGAGGAGATCGAAGCCAAAGCGAAGGGATAGCATAAAGACTCATAGTTATGCCTCCGTAATCAGGCCGCGCCTGAGCAGGCCGTCAATCTCATCCTCGCCTATCGTCCATCCCTCGATCATGTGTTTGGCCTGATCGTGGGTTACCAGCAGCATCCCTGGCGCCCTGTCGGGGTGTTCTTTATCTACGGTTGTGACCATGACCAGCTGCCCAGTATATCGCGCCTCCATCAGCAGGCGTGCGCCACAATACATGCCCTCCCGGTAGTCCGATGTCGAGCAGAGACAGAGCATCTGCTTCTGATCGTACAGTTTCCCGTTAATGACCTGCCGCATTGGTATCCTCCCTCCGCTGCTCGATCTGCGTGGTAAGCACCTGAGCCTGCGCCTTCCCGATCTTGACCGGCGGATGGTGATGCTGCCAACTATGTTCGGCCACGGCCTGCCATTCCGCGACATTCGCGGAGAGCACTTCCAGGCGGACGCCTAACCAGACGAAGCACGTCGCAAACCCCACCATCGCCGCAATCATTCCGACTGATACCATCTGCCACCTGCGCCGACGCTGGTGATCCTGCACGATCGCTGGCAACAGGTGACGGATGGGGTGTGAGGCGAGGCCGAAGCGAGAGAGTTCTTGAGTGAGACGGTCAGTGAGGGTCATGACGTCTTCCTAATATCTGGCGCCATTTCCCGCCACAACTGTTCGGCGTTATCTATGTGTTCACGTGCCTCTTGAATGCAGGATAAGAAATCACCACCAAGGTTCTTAGGAGCATTCTCAAGACAGACGCGGGCCTTAAAACAGTTCATTTTGCGCCTCCTTGAAAAGATACTTGTTGAGCCCTTCTTGTCGAATAGCTTGCATGGCATCGGTCGTAATCATGTGCTATCTCCTTTCGTTGACGGCTGGTGGTGCAGATATTTACCAATCGCGTTGACCTTCTCATATTCCATTTTCAATATCTTGGCCCAACTAATATCACTCGCATTTGCGAGCATACCCATGGCGACTCTAATGTCTGCTAGTTCTCTTTCCAAGGCCTCCCGGTTTGTTGGACCATGTTTCAGAAGTGGATTTGTCCTGTAACCATGACGCAATATCTTTCCAACCGCATGGATAGCTTCGCCAAGTTCCTCGACTAACAACGCGAGTCGCTCGGTTTCTGCTGGCGTCAGTCCATTAAATGACATCATTTATTCTTCCTTCCCTCGTTGCTCGATCTGCGTGGTAAGCACCTGAGCCGCTGCAAGCGCCCGCTTATTATCCATCCGTTTACCACAGCAACCATACAATAGGCTAGCATTTACGCGCGTGGGTTTATTAAGCATCCAGAATAGACGAACAAATCTGATGGTCTCAGCGAGCTTCTGTGCGCAAGCAATACACATAGACGGTTCACCTTCTATCGCCACCGCGAGAGCTTTCTTACTCTGCATCATCTCTTAGTCTTACTCCTTTTGTTGAGTGATTTGCCACCAGTGACACGCTCAGCCTGCCCGGTGGCCCGCAGGGAATTTGGAGAGGCCCATCGATCTGAACCCAGCCCGTTCAGGCTGCCCGCCGACCGATGGATCGCAGTCGTGCCATGCTGCGAGGACAACTAGGCGGGGTCATTTTCTCCTATGGGCACGCGACGATCTCAATTGTCGCCGGCTGTCCATTCACCCACGCTCTCCACGGACCGGCCAGCGTCCAGTGATCACCGTGGACAATGGTCACAGAAAGAGTGTGATAGTCGCCTCCTGGCAGTTCTCCTGTGCCCGTCAACGCTGCCCGCACAAACTCTCCGCTTTCAGCAGAGACCGCCGCACCAGCGAGGACTACGGCATGACCGCCATACCATTGACCGGATGTGGTAACTTGTGCCAATGATGGTGTGATTGGCGTCAGGTAACCCTTGAGCGAGAGAACGATTTCTGTCCCAATAGGCCGCAGTACCACACAGGCCGAATCAGGGACTGTGGCATGTCCTACGGTGGCGAAAGTGAACAACCCTGCGATCATTCCTACTGCGAGCATCCGCTTCATGATTCTTCTCCTTTCAATGAGTAAGTGTGTTATGCTCTATTTGTGCCGCGGGGACTGGACGACGTTGAGAATGACCTTTCGTGGTTTCATGGCTTCCTCCTTTTCAGTAATGTATGATCTGATCCATCCGTTGCAACGCGCTCTACCGCTTCCGATGCCCGCTTCAAGCACTCAGCGAGACCGTCTTCACGCCGATGCTCGAATTGGACAATAGGATCGAGGTTGATCCTGACTTCGTACTGATGGATACCGGTACGTGATGGATTCTTGCTGATGTTGACGATGGCGATCATGCTACCACTCCGTATAGACGTCAACGTGCAAAAACCCACGCTTTTTAAGTTCGCGCTTGATGAAAGCCTGAAGTCGGAAACATTCTGGGGCTGCATTATTAATCCACACTTCATGCCGAGCAACCCCGGCATCATCTATCACATATTCAGCACTGAAACATGACAGCTTGGCGAATTTGATTGGCTCTCCTCGAAAAACTTCCATATCTGATCCCACTGCTCGTGCTGCCGCCAACAGACACGCATCGGTCGCCGCTTGTCTGAGTTCTTTAAGGTCATACATGCTCATAGCAACATCTCCCCCCGCTCCGGTCGCCACCACCGGCTCAGTCCTGGTTCGTGCTCTGCCAGTTGTTGAGCCGCCATCTTACTGCCGGCCAGGGCCAGCCCCATGAGTTGTTTCCGCCGACGTAGATGCGCCTTGCGGTCCTCAGCCAATATGACGAAGGGAGAGCAGCGCTCTGTCTCACCTAACCTTTTTGCCGGTGCGTTCAAGAGCAATCTCCGTCCATTGGCAAGAAATCTCGCCGCGAACTGCTCCGCCTCAGTGGGGTCGATCCTATATTGCCTAGCTGCTCCTGACCGCCCCTCACCACGAAGCGTTACAGTAGCGTTCAGCATACCACTGCGAATTGCCTTTTGCACAGTATTTCTACTTATGCCAAGGCGAATCGCAAGTTCTTTTGGTGTAATCATCGGATCCATCATGCTATGATAACTAAAACAACACTCACAATTAAGTAGCCAATAGCTATTTTGTCAGCCTCTTTAGGATCTTGTGAGGTCATTTGTCGCCTCCTCGTTGACGTGTCGACCAGCATCCCTGCATGTTCGGCATACGCCGCGCGCGTCTATTTCAGCTTGATAGACGCCGGGGTGAATGGTTTTACATACGCGGCATCTTGCATGCTCGTTGGTTCTAACACGGTTCCATCTTGTCGAAGCCTTTATCATACTTTCATCCCCTTCGCCTCAAGCCATGCAATCGGGTCATCCTCGCTAGTCTCTTCATCAAACCATGAGATCCACCCAGGCGTTCCCTTGCCGTCACTGTCGCTGTCAAACTGATCCAAACCGCCGGCATTGCTGAAATCTGGTTTGATGTTGTGTTCGAGTTGAAACAGGTCGTAGTCTGCTAAAATGATTAGCAGTTTCGCGCCCTCTTCTACAGTTGCAACGTCAACTGTGAAGGGTGTCGCCATTGGGATTTGCGGAATCCACCATATCCGCAAATCTCCCGGCTTGTGCTGCTCAACACGATACGTCGGAGTTTCAGTCATCGCTCACACCTCCCTGTGCTTGTAATATGCGAAGCAACAACAGTGCCACATCCAACTTAAATTCGGCCCGCGCCATGGCCATTACCAGCGGGTATTCGGCCCACGATGCGGTTATCCATCGCTTGCGGTATTCAGCTACAGCCGAATCCCTCGCTCTCTCGAATTCGGCCAGCGCTGGACCGAGCAACAACTGGTAAGCGGCCCACTCCACGTCAAGATGCAACTCTGCCGCTCTGGTTGCCGCCGCCTCCGTCAATGGAATGCCGTTAGGCCACTCTGACCGAACAATCTCAGCCTGACGGGGGCACACGCTCTCTAACAGCTTGTTTAAGTCAATGATTGATTCAGTCATGACTGTTCAGTCCTGTGCGGGCGTAGAAGTGCATAAGTAGTGCCTGAAACATCCTCCATCCGCGTTGCAGTTGCTTTTCCTCTGCCCACCGGATTTCGACGGTAGGCTCCTCATCATGTGTGGTCACGAAAACAATGCCGCACCTAGCTTTAGGCATCTGCAATCCCTCCCGATGGGCGGCGAGTTGCTTATAATGGTCGTCATACAGACTGAATTTGTCAGATGTTTCCTTTGTCTTGATGTCGAGAATTATACCGTCATCGATGCAACCTATCGCATTGACGAAACCGCGTCGGTGCAAATCCACCTTGCCGCCGTATCTGGCTGTCGGATGGGCGAAGACATGTTCGACGCGCCATGGTCCGACCATCCCAATGTTGAGCATTTCCATGTGTACAGCGGTGTAATATATTCTGGCTTCATTGTTGGGTAACAATTTGCCCTCAAATCCCTGTTGTATCCATGTATGAATCAGCGTTCCACGTTCGGCAGCTTGTGCGGCGTGCTCTCTTGAGTCGGCTAGAATACGCTCAACGTAGTCCTGCTCAGACTCACCCTCGACGCGAGGAGTAGTCAACGCAGCCAATAAGACCTGTTGAGCTTTCCAGTGTTCTAGGTTCGGCTTCGCCGCCTGACGGCTAATCATGGAGACGCTAGGGTAAAGTCCGAAACTCTTTGTGTCCCGTAGCGTCGTGCTGCGGGGCTGGCCGTTCCTGCCAATGATCTCGTAGGCAGGGCGACCATCGGGCCAATACCAATGCTCGGGCTCGCTCGGGCGAGCAGGGAGAATGACGGCAGCCTTATCCATGTTCATCCCTATGTTCCTCTACATATCCGCCAGTTTCTTCTTTGGCCATCGATCCATGCGATCTGCATGATTACGAGCGATTTGACTCATCGCCGGATCGCCGCCAGCCTGCTCATGGAGTAAGGCCCATGCCCGCACGGCATCTCCGCCAACAAAGTCTTGACCACGAATCAAAAAAACCGGCTCGTCCGCGGGAATCTTGGCATTCAGATCTGTGGTATTGTAATCCTCTCTGGCATGAAGCATCACATTACCTCCCTTCCAGGTTCACGCTCGCTATTATGGCCGCGCTCAATGGCATCGCGCTCCCAGTCTGGTCTCCGGCTACGCTCCTCCTCTGGTAAGTCCTCCTCTCCCCTGCGACTCTTCACTTCTTCAAGCACTTCCTCTTCCGTGAGCAACCGCATTCCTCCTTCAATGGCGGCGCGTCGGATCGCCAGGAGCCGCCGCCCGAGTGGGGTTCGAGGTGGCTCATCGGTCTCCGGCACCTCTACGCTCGCCAACCATTGTTGCGCTGGCGTCGGGCAAGTAACGATAGCGAGGGCGGCATCAAAAGCGTCTAAGCTAGTCATGTGTTTTGTCCTTGCCCTCGCCTCGACTATTCAATATTCCACACAGCCATTCCGCGTCGGCTTTATCGGAACTGCGGAATGCTCTTCTTTCATCTGTAACTGTCCACACCTCCATGAAGTATTCATCGTCAGGTCCGGTGTCGCTATAGTATTCAACTTTCCAGGTGGTCTTAGTCGCTCCTGTAATTAGGTCTGCCATATCATCCCTCCCTCGTTTCAGCCAATAACTTCTCGATCTGTTCATCATAATACCGCTCCGCCTTCTCTCGCTGCCACCCATGATCCACGATTAGGTGATACAAGGGTGGGCCGCCGTAGTAGTCCCGGCCGCACTCAGGGCAGATCATGTCATCATACCCATTCGATCATGGACAAGTATCGCGTGTTGAAACGGGCGATCTCTGTCCCGTTCTCGTATTGGATCACCCAATTTTCCTGGTGATCGCCGCAGAAGAAGGACAAGTGGAGAAGTGTGGTCTGGTCATGCGCTGATATGATTTCACCCCCATCAGGCATCGAACGATGAATTCGTCTGACTTGTTTGTTATGCATCCAAGCACGTTCAGCGCGTTCAATTTCTTCGGTATTCATGTCTCACCTTCTCTGAATTTAGCTTCCCGAGTACCGCCATGTATAACGCTACTCGGGAAGCACTCCTCATTATATTATACGTTGGGGACTCCTGTTTTCAGTTTGAAAAGCACCACAGAGCCTCCTGCCACGCCTTCTGCTTCAAAACAGCCCCATCACCGAACCACGCCGAATTCAACCGGGTATCGGCTACCCGACCTTTCGCATGGTCCACATATTGCGTTGCCGCATTGACCAGCCCCCAAGCGGTTCCTCTCGCGCTCTCCAGGTCGCTCCCCATACCGCCTTGGTACAAATTGAAGACTCTCTTGAGCACCCTGGGATTCGGCTGCTCCTCCACCGCCTTCTCGGGATTCCCGAACACCCGGATGAGCCAGTCCATCGCCTCCATGTCTGTGACGGTCCGCTCCGACAGCATCTTCACCTCATCGGCATAGTGCAGCCAAGAGGCATGGGCAAGTCCAAGCTGCGCCTTGACGACATCTGGCTGGAATTGAGTGTGGTGGGAGATCCGGAGGTAGCGTTTTGCCTTACCGGTTTCCCCTTCGAGGACAGCGAACGTGAGAGTGTTATTGCACACCACACGGATGCTCGTGAACATTGCAGTAGTGGACATCGACCCGTCGCAGGAAGTAGCCAGCATCAGGTAGCCGTCAACCCTGTCCCCTCCGACCAGCGTGATCGACTCCCCGATGGAGGCTAGCGTCCAGAACTTGCGTCCTTGTCGCAGGCATCCCGCCGTGTTCAGCGACAGCCCACCGGTCCCGACCAGGTCCCGGAAAAACTCCAAGATCTCGATGGGCTGGACGATCTTGTAGTCGTCCGAGACGATGCTGAGCGGAAACCGGGTGTCCGACCGGAACAGCAGCTTGCGTCCCGGAAAGGTCTCGATCTCTCCGCCGGTATTCAGGACGTTCCCGACCGAATCGAGATCCCGGAACAGCACCGGAGACACCTTGATTCTCCAATCCATTCCTGCCTCTTTGGCCCAGACCTCGATGGGCTGACCTTCTGTCAGCTCCTGGCCGAGGCCATGCCAAGGGACCTGTCCGACAAATGCGATGCTGCTCCGTCCGTTGCTTTGATCGATCTCGTGCGCCATAGTAGTCTCCTCCATTTCGTGAGTGTATTAGTTAGTCTGCGATCACCGCCAGCCGTGCCAGCGCCTCGATGCGCTGAGTACTTTTACGCCGAGTAACTTACGTACCTTTGCTCGCGCGTCGGAAAGCGTGTGATGCGCCGAATGGTGTCTCGCGTCGTAAGGCGATCCCTCGCCGTCTGGGTCATATTCATCTACATAGTACATTTTCTCTCCTCCCTCCTGGCGTGTGTGCGCCGGTTAATGGTTGCTCCCAAATTTTAATTATCGGGATCATCGGAGGCAATGCCTGGGTATGGTTCGGTGTGTTCGTTTTCATCTCTCGGCCATGCGATCAGCTCCTCATCTTTGGTTAACCATCGCTCACATGATAGGCACCAGATGTCATGCAATCCGTTGCTTCTCTCTCCGGCTTACTTTGCTGCCATTACAGCTAAAGCCAATCCGCATGCTTTTCTATGATTCCCAGCACCTCTTCCTCTGTGATGTCCTCCCATTCTGGGCGAGGCTCAAACTCAGAAGTTGAGTCGTATCGTACAAAGATCCGCCCGCTATCGTTAGCAAGGTCGATGATTTCGTGGTAGTTTCCGCTATTATTATGGCGGATCATCGACCCGCAATCACAGGGTTCTGTGATGCGGAACTGTCCATCGTGGCGGAAGTCCTCTACGGCCTCGTTTATTCGTTTGTTTCTTTCGCCCGGCAATAATCTCATGTTCGTGATCCTTTCTGCGCTCCGCTCAGGCTGTAACTCGCTCAACCTGACCGGTCACCTTTTTCTCTCTATCTCAAGGGCCAGTGCAAGTACGAGGTCATCAACGCGCTTGGTTTCCGCTCGGTCAGCCGCTTCGTCCCGGTAGTTGTTGGCCACGATCTCGCATAGCCGCTTGCTGTGCCGGATGCGGCGTCCCGTGGGAGTGCGGGGTTCCGTTCGCCGATCATAGTCACCGGACCGGAAATCCCGGATGTGCCCCATCTCATGCAGGGCGACCCGGAAGAAAGATCGCGCTGCCTCGATTTCTTGTCCACGGCTCCATCGGCCTAAAGTTATTTTGACGAAGCCGATGGGGCAGGATTTCAGCAGTCCGGCGTTCGGCCACTGTGCTGACCGTGTTCCTCGCAGATAATTGATGTAGGGGAATGATTTGTATGCGATCCCGCTGGATCGGTATCCGCTGTTCACGACCACAGCGACATTGCCCTCCACGCGGACTAATTTGGCCGCATACGCTAGCAGGTCCTCGATTGGCCTGTCCTCGTATCGTGTGCGGTTATACAGCTTGATCATTGCCCGGTTCCTTTGCCTCCCCTCCGTTGTTGGTTGATATCCGCTCCGCTTCCTACCTTTTTTTCTTATCCTCTCCTTTCCCTGCGTGTTTTGGTGTGATGGCAAGTTCGACAACAGTCTCAGCCCGTTGGTAATAAGTGTTCTTCCATCCGAAGTTTTTGAGATAGGCTTTGGGAACATATTCCCCGGTTGACCACTTGCGGTAGCCGTAGTCCATATGGCTGATTACTCTGTCATGTTGTCCAAATCTGATTTCCGTCGCCATGCCGTAGCCAGCGGCCCGTGCGACCTGATTCGCCTGTCGCTGGTACTTGATGGCGAGACTAGGGTCCATTGTGCGAATTTCCGGCGCAAGATATATCATCGTCCTTTCCTCCTGACGCAATGAGCCGATTAGCTTGTTATGTAGTGGAGTGTCCGCCCAGGGGTCTTGTGTGCCGCCCGTTGCTCTGCCGAGCAAGCCTCTTCATGGTTGGATGCTCGGTCTTTATGGGATCCCTCGCCAGTCCCCGATCCCGCGGTGGTTTGGCTATCAGCGATGAATCGCTGGGCGGTACTTGTGTCGCTGTAGCCTTCCCGCTTTTCGCTACTCCCATCCGTCGCCGGGTGTCGCCTCGGCTTTTCCCAACCCTTTCGGTTCTGTGCCTCCACTGTCTCGCCCTCAAAGAACCATACCCATGTCGCGGTTATCGTGGCCGGGATCAGACCGGCTGATTGGTGGTTGCTTACCACGCTCCATACGCTGTGTATGGCGGTTGCCCCTTGCTCATTATCTGCCCCGACTTTTTCCTAGCGAGCTGATACGCTTCCGCATCCGGTAGTGCGGCCAACTTGTGGTGACAGTCTGCGCACAAGCACAAGGCGATGTCGTCCCAGCTATTTCCGGCGCTGTCGACCCTATCCGTGCGTCTATCGGAAAAGTAGTCGACTCCTGCGCTCTTGCCGCACAGATAGCAGGGGTTGACTTTAGTGTACTTACCCCGATCTCGGAAGTCCTGCCGTTTAACTTGAGCCGCTGTTCTTTTCATCCTGCCTCTCCTCGTTGTTGATTGACTGTTCCGCTCCACTTCCTACCTTACACTAATAATATAATACCTAAGGAACAAAAAGTCAAGCAAAAAACATAAAACCAGCCATAAATTATTTTTATGGGAAAGCGGCATCCCATAGACTTCTGCTGCGGGTCACAGAATCCCCTTGATCTCCTCGAACGCCTTTCGAATCCGCGCCTCTGTCCATCCATGCTCCCGCAATGCCCGCTTGAGCCCCTGCCGCATCCGCATGGGGGTTTCCTTCTTTCCCATCGACAGCACCTCAGCTGGTATGTGGCACAGCAGATCGAGCACGGCAGCGGCTTCCGAGGACAGGGACTCTAGCATCAACTTGAGTTCCGTTCCTGCCTGTTGAGGCTCCTGTATCTGAAACGCCACGGCTTTTCCGCTTCCACTCCCCCGACGCCATTTGCGGATCGCTTCACGCAGCTGATTTGAAATGATCCGATGCGCAAATGTGGACGCTGCGCCTCTCTCTGGATCATATCGCGGTGCAATCTCCAACAAAGCGAGCCGCGCTTCGGACAGCAGATCCTCGAACGGTTGTCCCGAAGTCCGGGCAAACGACCATGCCAACGATTTTGCTAAATTGTCCATCTGCTCAATCAACACCATGTTGTCCTCCTCCATTCGCGCCGTGGAATCCGATGCTCTGCGGTGATTGATAGTCTTGCCCTGCAGCAGCGCACCCAAACAGCAGCCAACCGATCAATGCGAGCGCGGCGATAAAGGCCAGGAGTGCCTTTGCCACGCCATCCACGATACGGATTGCCTGTCTTTCTTTCATTGCATTTCTTCCAGCAGGGATTCGAACACGCCTTCTGCGCCTTCTCCCGTTTTGCCGTCCAGCACGCGGTTCAGCACTTTCCGCTTGCTGTCCAGCAGTCTGCAGATCCGCTCCTCGATGGTGTCCTGCGCGATCAGGTACCAGACCGTCACGCTGTCCTTCTGGCCGATGCGGTGGGCCCGGTCCTCGGCCTGGTCGTGGAGCCCAGGCGACCACCCCAGCTCCAGGAAGGCCACGTTGGACGCCGCCGTCAGCGTCAATCCGACGCCCGCCGCCTGGATGTTGCCGACAAACAGCCGGATCGAGTCGTCGGCCTGGAACCGGTCCACCGCCGCCTGCCGGTCCTCCGCGCTGACGGAGCCGTCCACCTTGACGGCCTTGTCGCCGAACTTGTCCATTATGGCGTCGATGGTTTTCCGGTGCGTGGCGAACAGGATTAGCTTCTCCCCGGCCTCCAGGAAATCTTCCACCCATTCCAAGACTGGGTCCATCTTGCCGTCGATGGTGAGCTGCTTGAGCCCTTCGATGGACGCCAAGGCCTCTGCCCGCGCGGCGGCTTCGGCTTTCACCCGACCTCCCTTCTCCCGCAGCCAGCCGATGAAATCGCTCTCCGCGCGCTGGTAGTCCTTGCGGTTGACAATCTCCATCGGGACAATGGCTCGGCGCTTGTCCGGCAGATCCTGAAGCACATCCGCTTTGAGGCGGCGGATCATGATGGGCTGAAGCTTTGCGTGGAGCTTATCCAAATTCGTTGCGCCAGAGAAGTCCCATCCCCATCGCGACTGAAACGCTCCGCAGAACTCCTTTCCGTAGGAGAAGAAGCTTGGGAAATGCGCCGGGGCCAGAACGTTCAGCATATTGAAGGCCTCCGCCGGCCGGTTGACGATCGGCGTGCCGGTCAGCATCAGGACATGCGGGACTCCTTTGCACAGCTCCTTCACGGCCTTCGTCCGCTGCGCCGTCCGATTTTTTATGGCGTGCGCCTCGTCGCAGATGATGACCTGTGGGCTGGCTTTCGTCAGCTCCGGCAGCCATCCGGCAAGGATGTCGTAATTGATGATGTAGATGTCCGCATCGGGCAAGGACTTCCCGTTTTTGCCGTAGAGGATGCCGATGCGCGGCTGGCCGCTCATCCAGAGCCCGATTTCGCGCTTCCAGTTCAGCTTCAAACTCGCGGGGCAGACGATCACAGCGGGACGGCGCTCCGGGTGGAGTTGCAGCCAGGAGAGTGCCTGCGCCGTCTTGCCGAGGCCCATCTGGTCCCCGATCAGGGCGCGGCCGCGGCGCTGCTCGATGAATTCGATCCCCTTGCGCTGGAACGGCATCAGTCGTTCGGACAGCTGAGAGAAATCGATCTCATGCGTTGTCGCTGGAGTGGCCTGCGCCTTCAGCCAAGCCGTTATCTCCGGCGAGAAGGTAAACCTCCACGCCGCCAATTTCTGGAGCGTGTCGGGATCCATCGGGCTGGTCCATTCCTTCCGGTCCGGATTCCACCGGCGGCTCGGCAGGGATTTGACTTGAGCCACCACAGCAGGATCGTAGGGGAACCTGATGTGGAGCGTGTCGCCGATCAGATTCACGGTTTTTTGCGTGCTCATCGTTGCGCCTTCCTTTCTTTCCGTTTGGTCCTTCGTTCCGCCATCATCCGCTGCGCCTCCGCCTCGGCGGCCAAGTAGTAGACCGTCGAGAGCGGCAGCGTGTACTCTTTCCTCCGGCCCTTGTCTCGGAGTCCTATCACTCCACCGGGGTACAGCGTAACGATGACCTGCAACGTGCTGGCCTTCCCGCCTCTCGGTTCGATGCGGCACTCCCGCGCAATGGGTTTTGTGAGTGTCGTCATGATGCCTCCTTTTCATTCCCCGAGAACAACTTAGCGTGTTGCTTGCAGTAGAGTTCATCCGGTCCGTATCCAGGCTTTCTGTAACACTGGTGAAACAAGACCGACCGACCTCCATCCGGGACTTCTTCGGCGCATTGGGTCGGATTGTAACGATCCCCACCAGGATTTCCGGCCCAATTCCGATATCGACATTTTGCAGCCTCTTCTTTTGTTGTGGGTCTTTGTGTCATGTTCCTTCCTCACTCCCAATAGGTTCCGCCCAGGCTCCCTCGGACCTTGACCAGCCCGAGGCTCCGCATGACCGCCTCCCGTTCCCGGCGCTGCCGGCTTCGGACGCCTTTCATCTTGGCCTTGGGCTCGTTGAGGTCGCAGCGCGAGCACTGGTTGTCCCCGTCCTTGGTAGAGATCTCGATCCCGCACACCTCACAGACTTTCATTGCCCTCTCCTCCTAAGTTTTTTGGTTGTGATGGCCGGGTTCGGACCGGCCAATAGTGGCTACTGTTCGTGGCGCAAAGTGATCCCACGCTCCTCAAGGAATTTGCGCAGGATCGCTTCCATCTGCGCGACTGTCAGGTTTGTCACGTCTATCGTTTTGTCGTGTTGTTCGTGGATCTCCTGATTCTGCATGGTCTTCCTCCTGCTCTGGTCGGCGTGATTGCCGACAACAATGATAATATAATACATGAGGAATAAAAAGTAAAGGAAAAAACATAAAACCAGCCATAAATTATTTCTATGGATGAAAACAAGAGTCACAACAATAATTTATAAACCAAAACACCATCGATCCCGCTATAATTACAATAATATGGACCTCATCGAGCTGCTGCGGCACCATGACATCCCCCACACGACGGAGCACCATCACGCAACGCGGGGCAGCGTGCAGGTGCATTGCCCGTTCTGCGGGGACGCCGGCTTCCACCTCGGCATCCGGCTGGACGGCAAAGTGGCCCATTGCTGGCGGTGCGGCGGGCACAACGGGGCCGCGGTTCTGGCGGCGCTGCTCAGGCGCCCGTACCGGGAAATCGAGCAGCTGCTCTCCGGAATTCCGGCAACGAAGATCCCCAAGCGCAAGACATCGGCGGAAGGGGATGGGGAGATTCTGCCGGTTTCGCTTCCTATCGGAACAGGCCCTATGCAAGATCGCCATAAGCAGTATCTCCGCCGGCGGGGATTCGACCCCGATGCGTTGGAATCCGAATACGGGCTGCAGGGCACGGGGCCGCTTGGGTCCTGCAAGCACCGCATCGTGATCCCCATCGTCCGGCAGGGCACGACGATCAGCTACACCGCGAGGGATATCACCGGCAAGGCGGCGGCGCGGTACAAGACCTGCCCCGGAGACATCGAAACCCATCCGGCGAAACAATGGCTGTATCATCTGGACAGGCGGATCGGCGCGGACCGCATTCTGGTCGTTGAGGGGCCGACGGATGTCTGGCGCATGGGCCCCGGGACCGTGGCGACGATGGGGATTTCCTGGACCTGGGCGCAGGCTGAGCTGCTCTCCAAATTCGCCCGCGTGTTCGTTTTGTTCGATCCGGAAGAACGCGCGCAACGGCAGGCGCAGAGCTTGGTGGACGCCTTGCGGTTTCTCTCTGTCGAGGCGGAGATTGCGGATCCTGTTGGCGGCGCGGAAGATCCGGGCAGCATGACGGAAGGGCAAGTGAAAAGTTTGAGAAAATGGCTGGGGCTATAAGGATTTTTGTTTGATTTCCCTGTTGAATCCCATATAATAATTCGAAGGAACCCCTGCCGTAAAAGGGATCCCCCTTTCGGGTTCCTCCAACCGATAGAGTCCCGGCCAGTCCTGCCCCCTCCGGCAGGCTGGCCGCTATCGGTGCTTTCGTAGGAGCGTTCCAAAAGAAAATCTCCACAATGCCTTTTTCGGGTCGGGGCGGTGTGTTTTGGGGACAGAACCAAAGCAGCCATTGGTCGAAAGCGACTTTGCTCTGTGGATGGCGTACGTCCGCTCGCTAGACGTTCCTGTCCCGGCGCCGCCGCTTTATTCATCCCATTACATCCCGCTGACGGCGCATCGGCTCTCCGCGCAACCGTCCCTCTCCGCCATCGACCCCCAGGCACAGGCCCAAGAGCTGCGTCGGCGCCGATATGCACAACGGGCCTCGCAATTCAAGCAGGGCGCCATCACAAAGGCGGAGAACATCCGTCGCAATCAATTCCTGTCCGAGCAAAAGCGGCGCCGCCGGCTGGCCCGCGCCGCAGCTCAATCAAAAGACAGGCGGTGAAGATCCATGCAGACGCGCCTTCATAGCGCCATAGAAGCCGTCATCAACGTCTTGGTCGGCTACGGTCTGGCCATCGCTACCCAAGCCGTCGTGTTCCCGCTCTACGGCCTCAAAACGAGCATGGCAGAAAGCCTGAGCATCGGCGTGATTTTCACCGGCGTCTCGCTGGTGAGATCCTATGCGCTGCGGCGCATGTTCAATCGTTGGCATCTCAGAAAACCGTCGTGAAAAAGGAGGGTCTTATGGACGAACCTGAAGAAGAGTCCAGAGAAAGCGGAGGCACCACACTCCAAAACAAAGGACGGGACGCCGGATGGTATTTGTCCAGCAATGCGTTGACAGACAAATGGGCAAGGATCATCGGACCTCAAGCATTCCTGATCTACCACACATTCAAATCCTTGTGCAGGGGACAGGAGGAACGTCCGTTCCCGAGAGTGCGGCAAGTGGACTGGGCGGAATACATGGGGATGGGGCTACAGGTCTATCAGCGCAGCCTCAAAATCCTGACGGGAGTGGGCCTTCTCAGCGTTATTCAGCCGACCGGAGAGGATCGGCTCCAACATAAGCCGTCCAAGATCATTCTCAATGACCTGGAAGCTGTCTCGATTACTCCCGAATTGCTGACGACAATGAAGGTGAAGCGGTTCAGCGATTCTTGCCGGTTCAATGATCCCTTGTTTGATTCGCCTGTATGGCAGGCGTCAATGTTCCGCAAGGAAACAACGATGCGGAGGACAATCCCACCACCGAAGTCGACTGGTTGCGGAGATATTAAGAATAATATGTCCGGAGGGATCGAAGGCAATGGCTCCAATATAAAAGGACAGAATATAAAAGAACAATATCATACTTCGTATGATATTAAGAGTTCTGGCGAACCCTGCATCCCTGAAGAACCCTCCACTCCTTCACAAAAAACAACAAGCCCGATGCAAGACAGAATCGCTCAGAAGATCCGGAGCCGATCTCCTCAGAAAACCAAGCAAGAAGAACCGCTTCCACCAATTGACCAGATGCCAGCACCGCTTCAGGCTTGGTATCAATTGCCTTTGGTGCGCCATCACAAGGCCAAAGCCTACCATCAATGCGTCAGGCTGATCGATCGATTGAAGCAGGGCCAATTCCCCACCAAGATTTCGTCTCTGAAAAAAGAATGGGCCGATAAGTATAATATATCGTCCGCTTCATTAGTCCATCGATGGACGGATCAAAAACTTGTACAGGTGATACAGCGGTTTCGGCTGATGCTTGAAGATGCCGCTTACTGGCCGCAGGACAAACACAAGGTGTTCAAGGGCTACTCGTTCATTGATTTCGTGTGGAGGCGATACAGCGGGATTAGTTGGTTGCTGGCGTTGAAAGATCAGGAACCTGGGAAACTTACAGCAGGATGGACTGGTGCTCGGAGCAAAGGACGGAGGGAGATACTAGGGTTTCAACGACAGGTTGAATCCCCGTTTGAATCGTTTGACTATTCGACCTGCGTGTGAAAGGGGAAGGCGAGATGGAGATCGGGTTGCTAGGGATGCCTATTGAGGATGCAGCCAAGGAGGATTGGCAAGACAAAGCATCGTGGTATTTGCGCCACATCGGGGTTCCTCGAATCTTTTGCAACCAGCAATGGGAGGATTTCCGCAAGAGCAAAGGGAAAGCGCGTGCGTTGGAGGCAGCTCAAGCCTGGTGCAGACGGCGATCCTCCCAGAGGGGCGGGCTGATTGTGCATGGGCCAGTCGGGACGGGCAAAAGCCTCCTGGCGGCCTTATGCGTTAGGGATGTGCTGATAAACGGGACATTGCTCGATGAGCGACGTTGGCGTCCACGGTATTGGGAGATTCTCAGGGATGGGTATGAGGAGACTTGGGATCCAGGCATTCTGTGGACAACGATGAGCGATTTGCTGCGGCGGGTGCGATATCAGTGTTTCGATACTGAGGAATCCAGCGAAGACGTTGAGGTTGAGCGGCTGCGCAACATTCCTCTGCTGGTATTGGATGACATTGGCGTCCGGGCGTTGACCGAATGGGGGCATGATTTTCTGCTGTCGGTTGTGGACGCCCGATGGGCGGCAGGCCGCCCGATATTGGCGACATCGAACCTTGATCCGGCCGGGCTGTCCTCGGTGCTGGAGGAACGGATCTGCTCTCGGTTGAGGGGCAGCTGCGAGTTAGTGTCGGTCGGAGGCCAGGACATGCGCACGGTTCATGGAGGAAGATCCGATGGCTGACGGCGTCATAAAGCTGAAGGCAAGTGTGGCTTTTCGCAGATCTTATTCTGTCTCTCATTGGTGGGATTCAACCCGCAAGGAGAAGCGGAAAAAACGCAAGTATAACAAGAATACCTGGTACGGTCTTATCCTGCAAAGATTGAAACAGTCCGGAGCGGAGATCATTTCTGTTCGTGTGAATGAAACCAAGAACACCCTCATCATCAAGTACAACGGAAATTCAACGTGAGTTCGTCCCATGAAGAGCAGTTGATTATGTTGGGCGGAATTGTCAGCGATCCATTTCTCCGGCATCTGGTGTCGCTGGATCCGCTTCCGTTGGTTGACAACAAGCTACTCAAGGCGGTTCTGAGTTTGTGTTGCGCATATTTTGCGCAGCATCAGGCTGCTCCCGGCCAGCATATCCGTGATCTGTGGATCATCCAGCGGCGGGATTCTGATGAGGACGAGTCGAAGCTGGAGTTGATAGACTGCGCGATTGAGCAGGTATTGGAGAAGTACGAGGCCGGACAGATCCAGTTCAATCTGGATTACATGCTGTCGCTGGCGGAGCAGTATTTGAAGCTGAAGAGGCTCAAGCAAGTGGCCGACAGCATCCGGGCCGCGGTCAGCATGAAGGACCCAGATGCGGCGGACGATGCCATTGTGAAATATGCTCCGGTGCAGCTGGATGGCGGCGGAGGGAGCGTCCCGATCGAGCGGGGTTTTTTCCAGGAGCTGTTTGAGGCCGAGGAAGAGCCGTTGTTCCAATTTCCGGGGCCGTTTGGCCAGCTCATCAATCGGCAGCTGTTCCGGACGAGGTTTATTTCATTCATCGGCCCTGCTAAGGTCGGGAAGTCCTGGACTCTGATGGAGATGGCGTTGAAGGCGTGGTGGCAGCGGTGCAACGTGGCGTATTTTGTGGTCGGTGACATGTCGCTGCGGGATGTGAAGGAGCGGATCGCCAGCCATATGACGCAGCTCCAATGCCGGAAATATGCGAGAGACACTGTATCAGTGCCCAGGGTTTCGCAGGACGGAAATTCGGATATCGTTGCAGAGAAGCGGCCCATCGAGTCCTATACGCTGGCAGACATCCATGCTGCGGAGAGGTTTTGGCAGCGGCGGACGAAAGGGAAATCGCTGCGGGTGGACTGCTATCCGGGGAAGAGCAAGTCGATCCGGGATCTGGACGCGGTGCTTGACCGGTGGGAGCATTTCCACAGATTCCTGGCGGATGTGGTGGTGATCGATTATGCGGATGTTCTGGCCTCTTGCGGCAAGCGGGAGAATACGAGGGACGAGATCAACGAGACCTGGATCTATATGCGGGCGTTGGCCCAAAAACGAAATTGCCTGCTCATCACGGCAACGCAGGGAGACGCGCAGAGCTACAACAAGAAGTATCTTGACATGGGGAATTTCAGCGATGATCGACGGAAAAATGATCATGCTACGGCTTCATATGGATTGACTCAGACAAAGGAGGATAAACAGAACGATTGCGTAGGGGTGAATGAAATCTATGTGCGGCATGGGACATCGGTAGGCGGAAGTGTGTTGGTCTATCGGTGTTTGCCCATTGGGAAATTTCACGCGGCGAGCGCGTGGGGGAGGGAAATGGAAAAAAGCTGATGGCGGGCCAATGAAAACTGAAGCATGGATTGTATAATAATATAGTACATCAAATCGATACGCGTTTGTCCAACAATGAAAACAGGAGATGCATATGAAACGGGACCAGATCGTCAAAGCCGCCAAAGAATTGAATGATGTATTGGGGTTGGATCCGGCCATCGATGTTTCGTTGCCGGAAAGTGCATTGCGGCTGCTGGTGCTTGAGGCCGGGAAGTTGCTTGAAGAAGGGGATGTAGTTTCTTCCGATGTTCGGCAGGTGCTGGATGGGTTTGAAGCCGATGAGAATGTTGTCGGCAGCGAAGAAAGGGGTGTGGAAGAAATGAAACCGGAAAAGAAAGGCGATTCTGTTGCCGCGCGCAAGAAAAAGAACGAGCCGGCCAGCAAGACAAGAGGCACGGGAAAGATGCAGCTGCTCAAGGAACTGGTTGCGACCGGAAGCATGACGCAGAAGGAGATCGTGGAGAAGGTCATGTTGGCGTTTCCTGGTTCGTCGAAGCAGGGAACCGTTTCCGCCCTTAGCCATGGGAAAGGCAAGCATGGAAAGAGCCCTTTCGGGAAGGTCATACATGTTTCGGCGGAAGGCCGCCTTCATTTCGGGCATGTCTAATATGCACAGGTTCCCTTACAGGTGGACTCTGGCCGGAGGATTCCCGGCGCTTGGCGTTGAATTCCATGGGCGGAAAGTGCTGTCCTGCTTCAGCGGCGGCGGCGGCTCGTCGATGGGATACAAGCTGGCCGGGTATGATGTGGTCGGCGGCGTGGAGATCGATGCGGGCATGGCGGACTGCTATGAGAGGAACCTGAAGCCCAAGTTCCTGCACAGAGGGGACATCAGGGAATTGGCGGCGATGAAGGACTTTCCGGCGGAGCTGCAATGCCTCGACGTGCTTGACGGGTCTCCGCCGTGCTCCACCTTTTCCATGGTCGGGAATCGGGAGCGGGATTGGGGCGTCGAGAAGAAGTTCCGCGAAGGGCAGAAGAAGCAGGTGCTGGACACGTTGTTTTTCGACTTCATTGCATTGGCGGACAGGCTGCGGCCGAAGATGGTCATCGGGGAGAATGTGATGGGTATGCTGCTCGGTCGCGCGCAAGGGTATGTGGCAAGGATATTGGAAAGCTTTCGGCGCATCGGGTACAATGCTCATTGGAGGGTGCTGCGGTCCGAGTCCATGGGCGTTCCGCAAGCGAGGCACCGCGTGTTCTTTTTTGCTGTGCGTGATGATTTGTGTAATAAGCTGCCGATGTCGCATGGCTTGGTGCACAGGCACCCGTCGCTTGCTCTTGCGTTCGACGAGCCTGTGGTGCCATTCCGGGAGATTGAGTCGGATTCAGGGGAATTTCCCGCCAGCGGAAAGCTTATTCCGAGTTTGTTGCCATATATCGATTATGTCAAGGAGGGTCATAGTTTTGCATCGGTCCATGAGAAAAAATCGTTTTTCAATTACAGAAGAGTCTCTTTCCGGCTGCCGCTGCCGACCATTGACGGACATTCCGGCAGGAGTTTGTTGCATCCTAATGAAAACAGATATTTGACTAAGATGGAGCTGCTGCTGGGGTCGAGCTGGCCGCTGGACTACGATTTCGGCTTAGGCGTCGTATCGGCGACTTGCATAGGATATGTCTGCGGGATGTCCGTTCCCCCTGTGATGATGGCGCAGGTCGCGTCTCAAGTGAAGGAGCAGTGGCTGGACAGGATCGATGGCTGACAGGATTGATGCGCAGACGAGAAGCCGGATCATGTCCCGGATACGCGGCAGGGATACCGGGATCGAGATGCGGCTGAAGGGCGCCTTGCGGCGCATTGGGCTGAAAGGCTACAGGCTGCAGTACGGCAGGCACAGGATAGACATTGCGTTTGTCGGCCGAAAGGTTGCGGTGTTCGCTGACGGGTGTTTCTGGCATGGATGCCCGGCGCATTCAGCCATGCCGAGGACCAATGTCGGGTATTGGTCCGCGAAGCTGGTCCGGAATGTGGAACGCGACAGGAGGACGGATATGGCTTTGGTGGAATCCGGTTGGACGGTGCTCAGGTTCTGGGAGCATGATATTGTTGGGGCCGCTGATCTAGCGGCGGAAATAGTGAGGGGGCGATTTTTGGATTTTGTCGGAGGGTCTAAGGCTAAAAGGGAGAAAGAACAGAATGGGAATCAGTCGGCAGGCGTTGGTTGATGCTTTGGCGGCGGTGCGGCCCGGTCTGGCGAACAAGGAAATCGTTGAGCAGTCCTGTAGTTTCGTGTTCGATGGGGATTTGGTGTGTACCTACAACGACGAGATTGCGGTGAGCCATCCGGTTCCTCCCGGGATCGCTGGCGCGGTGAGGGCGGAGGAATTGTATTCACTGCTGACGAAGTTGCCGGATGAGGAGATCCAGGTACAGGTCACTGAGACCGAATTGCTGATCGAAGGGAAAAGGCGGAAAACGGGCCTGGCCCTGCAATCGAAAATCCTGGTCCCGATGGGGGTGTTGAAATCGGAAAAGCAGTGGAAGCCTCTTCCAAAGGGATTTGATGATGCGTTGGAATTCTGCCGGATGAGTGTCGGCGCGGACATGACCAAACCGTTGTTGACATGCCTGCATGTCAAAGATGATGTGATGGAGAGCTGCGATAATTTTCGTCTGGGCCGGTGGACGCTCGGAGAACCGATGCGGGATGAGCTGCTGTTGCCTGGAATTGCGGCGGAGAAGCTCCGCTCCTACAATGTGACGGAATATGCGGCGACCAAGGAATGGGCACATTTTCGCAATGACAAGCAAGCGGTGTTCAGTGTTCGCTTGTTTGATGGCCAATATCCGGATTTGACGAAGCTGTTGGCTAAAGAGGGGTTCCCGTTGAAATTGCCTTCTGATCTCCCTGGGATTTTGGGGCGGGCTGAAGTGATGATGGAGAAGATCGATGGGACGGCGGAGGTTATGCTGGAGAAAGGGCTTATTCATGTCAAGACTAGAAGCGCGGTTGGTTGGTTTGAGGAGAGCGCGCGGATCCAGTATGACGGGGGATCTGTGTCATTTCGGATTTTCCCCAAGTTTTTGCGGGAGATCAGCGGCAAACTATTGCAGGTCGAGGTATGTCCTGGTCTCCTCAAGTTCGAGGGAGGGAATTTCGTTCATGCTTGTTCGACTATGACCGGGACCTAATCAGATGTTTTTCGGCAAAGAAGAAATACGAGGACGTCGTAGCGGACAATCTAAATGCTTTCCGTGCGAACTCTCTCAGGTCTGTAAAACACCGGAGATGCCGCCGTCCGGCAAGGGGGAGAAGGGTATTCTGGTGATCGCGGAAGCTCCTGGGGCAACCGAAGACGAGCGAGGGACGCAGCTTATCGGCCAAGCGGGGCAGCGATTGCGGAGCATTTTGCTCAATTATGGGATCGATCTGGATCGGGACTGCCGCAAAACCAATGCAGTAAATTGCCGACCCCCGGACAATCGCGTACCAACGTCCAAGGAAATTGATCTTTGCCGTCTGCGCGTGTGGGAAGAGATTGCGACATTCAAGCCGAAGCTGATTTTGCTGCTAGGCAATGCGGCTATAGAGAGTTTTCTGGGGCATCGGTGGAAGAAGGAGCTTGGCGGTGTCACGAAATGGAGAGGTTTTGTTATTCCGGATTCTGATGCCGGATGCTGGGCGATGGCGACTTATCATCCGAGTTACTTGCTGCGGTCTCAGGGCCAGCCGGTGGTGGAAACTGTGTTTAGGCAGGATATTCAATTGGCGTTGCAGCATTTGGAGGCAGGTAAGAATTCTCTTGCTCAATCAACAGAACCGAGGCAAGTTTCAGCGATCTCGCCGGAACAGGTAGGTGGGCCTAGGGGAGGGCAGAATTCTATCAAATTGCTGCGGTCTGGGGCGGAGGCAGTACAAGAGCTTCGGAATCTGTATCGGGATCTGTCGGAGTCTGGCGGGCTGATGGCTTTCGACTATGAGACGACCGGATTGAAGCCGTATGATCCCGGCCATGAAATTGTGTGTTGCGGCGTGGCGACAGAGAATCGGGCCTTTGCTTTTGAGATGACGCCTGATCGGGAGTTGCGGCGGTGGTGGAGGCGATTGTTGACAGCCGAATCCATCTTGAAGACGGCGCACAACATGCGGTTTGAGGACACCTGGACTAATGTGATCTTGGGATATCCTGTGGTCGGGTGGCGATGGTGTTCAATGTTGGCGTCGCATGTGCTGGATAATCGACCGGGCATCACAGGACTGAAGTTTCAGGCATATGTCAATTTCGGGATCGTGGATTATGCATCAAAGATCGAACCGTATTTGACAACGACAGATGGCCGGGGATTCAACCGGGCGAAAGAGGCTCCGCTGAAGGATTTGATGCGTTACTGCGGGATGGATGCATGGCTGCAATATCGGTTGGCGAAGAAGCAGATAAGGGAGGTGTTGTATGGAGAATGATGTTGTAGATTGGGAAATAAAAATGGCGGGAATAAAAGCCAGTAAGTCGCGGATGATAGAAGCAATGGAGTTTGTGGCTGAGCAATATCCGGTATATGCGAAGTAGTATCGTATATATTTTGAGGCGCTAGTAGCTGCTGGGTTTTCCGAGACCCATGCGGTGGAGATTGTGAAGGTCCATGGCTGGATCCCTCGTTAAACGGGATTTATGGGGCATGATGTGGCAGACAGCGCGTCATGATGGCGATTGTTTGATCTATATCGATTGTCTTCCGAAGTTGTTTCGAACACGGCAAGAAGCGAGGCAGTATATCGCAAAACATTATGGATACATTGCGCGTCGGAAGGATCTTCGGGCTGCGCCGCATCATTGGCGAATGCCGATTGCGGTGCGGATTTGGGTTGGGACATGGAATGATTTCAATAAAACCTGACACGAAGGCTGCCTATCAATTATTGCATGACGGGGCCTTGGCATTGGCCGAGATCGAACGGACGGGGATCCGCATTGACCGGAAATACTGTGAATCTCAGCAGGAGATGTTGGACCGTCGCATTTCCAGATTGTCTACTCGGTTGATGGAGGATCCCGATGTGGTGGAATGGCGGCGGATAGAGGGGCAGAAATTCAATCTGGATTCTCCTGTGCAGCTGAGCCGATACTTGTTTCAGCACAAAGGACTGGCTTCAGTGAAAGACACCGCAACCGGCAAAGCATCCGTGGATGATGAAGCACTAGTTGCTTTAGATGTGCCATTTGTTAAATCCCTCTTGGCGATCCGGAAATTGAAGAAGGCCCGTGGGACGTATCTGAAAGGCATTGTATCGGAGGTCGGCGAGGACGGGCTGCTGCATCCGTTTTTCAATCTGCACACGGTATCTACGTTTCGATCTTGTGTTGCGAAGGGTTCTTTGGTGCTGGCTGTTCGGGATTTTTCTGGAAAGGGCGTCCCGATAGAGGAGATCCGAAAGGGCGATTTTGTTTATTGTTTTGACGATAAATGTGCTCCAAGTGTCCGTCAGGTGTTATGGGTAGGAAAAACAGGCCGGCGAAAGGTGATCCGTCTACATTGGAAAGGGGCAAAAGGCAATCGGGGATATTTGGATCTGACCCCTGAGCATTTGGTTCGGCATGTTACTGGAGAGTATATCGCAGCCAGTGAATTGAAAGGGGATTTGCGGCCGAAAGGAGCAAGTCCACATACTGCGAAAGTTCGTGTGTTGTCTGCTAATCGTGCTGGGGATCGATTGTCTTTTACTGGATATGCCGATGTTTTGGAGCATCGGTTTCTTTATTCTCATTTTATCGAACCATTAATCGACAAGGATGTTATTCATCATAAAGATGGGAATCATTTGAACCATTCTTTGAGCAATCTGGAAAAAATGGATTTGAGTAAGCATGCCACTATTCACGTTAAAGATACTTTGTTGTCAGAAAAATCTCGTAACAATAACACAAAAGTTATACAGCGTGGGTGGAAAGAGGGTCGGTATACTGTTCGACGAGGAAAAGAAAGCTTTAATTATTTAGGGTTGACCAAAAGGCAATGTCTTCGATTTTTGTCAAAAGCCGGAGGTTGTTTGACAAAGGTAAATATAGATTTTGAATCTTTCAAGAAATATCTCTGTGAATATAGGATTGATATTGAGTTGGTTAAATTGCGTTATGATAAAAATGGCGGCTATATTTCTAAAGGCCGATTATTTCAGTTGGCGGCAGCATATGGTCGCTCAAAAGTGCAGAAAATCTTAGGACACAATCATTATAAGTTGCTGCGTTTATATGCTTTGTATGGTGTCGACTCTAGAAGGTTGTGGGGGAATCAGTTTGGGTCATTTACAATCGGAAATCATCAAATTACAAGGATAGAGTGGCTGGATGAAGAAGTGGATGTTTATGATATTGAAGTTCAGGATTATCATAATTTTATTGCCAACGAACTTTGTGTCCATAATTCATCCTCCCAGCCGAATTTCCAGAATATTCCCGTCCGCGATCCTGATATCGCAAAGCTAATTCGTCGGGCATTTATTCCACGCCCTGGACATCGGTTCGGCGGGGTCGATTATGCGGCAATCGAAGTCAAAATCGGGGCGTGTCTACATTTAGACTCAGTGATGCTGGAGTACATCAATGACCCGAGCAAGGACATGCATCGGGATATGGCGATGGAGTGTTATGTCCTTCGACAAGATCAGGTGACGAAGCAGAGCCGGTATGCCGCCAAGAACAAATTCGTGTTCCCTCAGTTCTATGGGGATTGGTACAAGTCCTGTGCCAAAGCGTTGTGGGAAGCGATAGATTCGTTATCGCTGCAAACTGTGGACGGACAGCCGCTTCGAGATCATTTGAAAGAGCAAGGGATACAGAGCTATCAAGGATTTGAGAAGCATATCCAGAAGGTAGAGGATCGGTTTTGGAATGAGCGGTTTCGGGTCTATGCCAAGTGGAAAGAGGGGTGGGTAAAACAGTACGAGAAGACCGGGAAGGTTTATTTGCCGACCGGATTCACGTGTTGCGGTGTGATGGAGAGAAATCAGGTCATCAATTTCCCTGTGCAAGGCGCTGCGTTTCATTGTTTGCTCTGGTCGCTGAGTCGGCTGCATCGGTGGATGAAGGAACACAACTGCCGGAGCAAGATCGTGGGACAGATCCATGATGAAATCACGATGGACAATCATCCGGAGGAGATGGGGATGGTTCTGCGTCAGGCGAAGCAGATCATGTGCGAGGATATTCGGAAGGCATGGCCGTGGATTGTGACGCCGTTGGAGATCGAAGCGGAATTCGCTCCGGTGGACCGCAGCTGGTACGAGAAGGAGTCGGCGGCTATTGAGTGATGGCATCGGGGTTTTGTTGATGTGTCGGGATTGCGGACATATTCAGTCATCGGAAGCGGATATTAAGGGCTTGAGATGTCCTCGCTGCTGCGCAGAAATGGAGGAAAAGACCAATGTCTCTGTACACTAAATACCGCCCAAGCGGTTTGTCGGGATTTGTTGGAAATGGGTTAGTGGTGGAGTCGTTCGAGGCGTTGTTCAGCAAGCCCCGTCAGGACATTCCGCATGCGCTGCTGTTCACCGGACCGAGTGGCTGTTTACATGGCGATACGAAAATATATGATCCTATTGACAGTACGAATTTAACGGTTCGGGAGCGACATAAAAAACGTAAGCCATTTCATGTTATCTCTTTTTTCGACGGTAGGTTGGTAATTGCGGAAGCAATGCCTCCGGTCCAGTATTCTGAAGCTCGGATGTTTCGAGTCGATACTCCTGAATCAGTTTTTTACGTGACAGGTGAACACCGGTTCCTTTTGTACACTGGCGAGTACCTTTCATTGATGGAATTGATCGAGCATGGATACGACGAAGTCCGTCTTCGGTCCACTTCGGACACTTTCCGGAAAGCTCAACACCAAGATGCTCGCCATTATTGCGAAACAACAGTAAATTCTCAGGTCGATTGTCGGTTCCGTCTCCATTCTTGTGGTGAACGACCTCTTTTTTCTCAAGAGGCCTGCCTAGCGCCTGTTCCATCACATACCGGTGCTCAGGTACATATTTCCCAGATAATCGAAGATAAACATACCCATCGCGAAAAATTCGGCCCCCTTTCCAAGATGGATTTTTTGGACCAAACAAGCTTTTTTTCCCGGCAGTCGAAGTTTTCGTCCTATCAAGAGATTTGCGGATTTGAGAATGACCAACTTTGTACTTCTGTTTTAATTGAAGCTGAGTCAGGCCTTTCTTGTATAACTCGGCAATGTCCGCATCGTCTTTCATCGTTAAGCTACGAGGACCGTATGGATACCTATTCGGATCGCGGTAATAAATTCCTTTCGGCATGTGACCCTCCTATTGTTGAAGAGACTGCAACCGGATGGACCATTATAAACAAAATAGAGGAGGTTGGTAAACAGAAATATTATGATTTTCATGTTCCTATTTATAACAATTATTGGTCTGGCGGGATATTTCATCATAACTGTGGCAAGACCACCCTTGCTCGCATCGCGGCAGCGCAATTGGGCTGCTCGGACATGGATCTGGTGGAGGTCGATTCGGCGGATTTCCGTGGGATTGATACAGTGCGGGATATTCGCAGGCAGATGGGATTGTCCCCGTTGGCAGGCTCCTGTCGGGTATGGATCCTCGATGAAATCCATCGGGCTACTGTAGATGCTATGTCTGCTTTGCTCAAAGCGCTGGAAGACACCCCGCCTCACGTGTATTTCATGCTGGCCACCACCGATCCGCAGAAATTGCTGCCGACGATTCTGAGCCGGTGCACGGAATTGAAGGTCGCCCCGCTGGAGGAGGAGCAGATCGTTCGATTGTTGCACCGCGTGACGAAGCAGGAAGGGAAATCGGTGCCAATGCCTGTCCTGAAGCAGATCGCCATGAACAGTCTGGGGCATCCGAGGGCCGCGTTGGTGATGCTGGACAAAATCATCGACCTGCCGGAAGCGAGCATGAATCGGGCGGTCGAGAAGGCGGCGGTGGAGCAGAGTCAGATCATCGATTTGTGCCGGATGCTGATGAAGAAGGCGAACTGGAAGCAGGTCTCCGGCGTATTGAAGGGATTGAAGGATCAGGCACCGGAAGATGTGCGTCGGGCGGTCCTGGGGTATTGTTCTGCGGTGCTGTTGAGTGGAGATGAACCGAAAGCGTTTGTGGTGATGGATGCGTTCCGGGCTCCGACTTATGATCTTGGGTGGCCGGGAATTGTCATGGCCTGCTATGAGATCGTGGGAGAGGAAGTATGAAAACCGATACGTCTGAACGATGCAAAAGTATATCTAAGACACGTCTGCAGGAGGAATATTATGGAAGTCGATCAATCATTTCTTACGGCACTAACCACAATCAAACAACGCCGGGAAAATACGCTCACCTTGGTACGGTCATTGATCCAGGAGGGGAAGATTGAGGAGGCGATGGGCGAAGTGCGGCAGTTGAGAGGCACAGACCTATGGAAGCAAGCCTGCGAATTTTTCCGTCCGTCGCGTGATCCGCTGTGTACGCAGGGTCACACTGGGACATGGGAACAAATCGATCTCCTTTGGGTTGTTGACTGTAGGCGCTGTGAAGAGGAGCAAGAGGCGCAACGCCAAGCCAAGCAGGCCGCCTATGACGAAGAGCGCCGACAGCAACGCGAAGAAGAGAGAGCGGATCGGCGGAATAAATTGGAGTTTGAAGCCACAAAAAACAGAGTGTCACAAAGTATAATATAGTGAAAGATAAATTTTTTAAAGGAGGAGTTTATGGCTGAGACAGAACTGGATTATGATGTGGACATTGAAATTGATAAATATCAATTGGATGCGGAATGGGTCCTGCAGCCGCAGTTGTTCCTGAAATACATGCACGCGGCTAGTGATGCCCGGATGCAGATGGATCGCGCGAAGGAAAGTGTAGATCTGGTCCGAGCAAAGATGGACAAACAAATCCGGCGTGAGCATGGGGAGAAGAAGCCGACTGAAAGTGCCATAGTGTCGCTGATTTTGGAGAGTAGGGAGTATCAAGGTGCGATGGAGGAGTATCTGGAGGCGAAGAATCGCTGGGAGGTGATGAAGGCCGCGGCGGATGCGTTCGATCAGCGTCGGGCGGCTTTGGAGAATCTGGTGAAGCTGTACGGGATGGGATACTTTTCCGCACCGAGAGAGAATGGGGATAGTCAGGATGGATTGAGGCAGATGACTCGGGAGGCTATACGGGAGAGGATGGCGAGAGATCGATGAAACCGAGGAAGCTGGGCATTTTCATTGAGACGACATCAGATCAATCCTTAGCATATTTCCGTCGATTGCGCGGTCGAACTCTCTGCGCGAATTCGCCGTTGTTTTTCCTCAGTTTTGAGGTTGAGCAGATTCAGGTGAATGTGATTCAGAAGGCAGAGAAGAGCAAGTCGAAGAAGTGAGCATCTCATGGAGATAGTGTATTTTGGGCTGTTCGCTGTTGGGTTTCCGGGATGGATGTATGTGGTGATGCGGTGTGCCGGTCTCGGGTGGTATCGGTCGAAGGCTGAGGCCTGGTTGATGTTTTGTCAATTTGATGAAAAGGAGAATAGAGGAAATGGAGCGATCAACACGAAGGGATGAGCGGGATCAACGCAGGGCGCGGCGGGATGCGAGGCGCGATCGGATCAGAAAACGCGCTGAGGGACGTGAGAGGCAAGGCGGCGGCGGCACCAAGTATGCGCTTTCGAGCGATATCTCCTTTTTCACGATGAAGAAGAAGATGTCGTTGGATATTATCCCGTATGTGGTCAGCATCGAGAATCATCCGGAAGGGCTGTCCAAAGGAGATCTGTGGTATCAGCGGACCGTCTGGGTTCATTATGCGGTCGGGGCCGAGGAAAAGAGCTACCTCTGCCCGCTCAAGACCGTAAAGAAGCGGTGCCCAATTTGCGAACATCGCGCTGAGGCGATGAAGCAGGACAAGCCTGATGAGGAGTTGCTCAAAGCGTTGAAACCGCGTGAGCGGGAGTTGTTCAATGTGTTCGATCAGGATGAGCCGGACAAAGGCGTCCAGCTGTGGGATGTCAGCTATCACCTATTCGGGAAGCATCTGGAGGAGGAGATTCGGGAAGGGAAACCGGAGTATGCCGGATTCTCCGAACCGGAAGATGGATTTACGCTGAAGATCCGGGCAACGGAAGAGGTCATGGGCGGAAATAAATTCATGGAGGCAACCCGCATTGATTTCGAGGAGCGGGCTTCCATTGAGCCGGAGTTGTTGGCGAAGGCGTTGGATCTGGACGCCATATTGAAGATTCTACCGTATGAGGAATTGGAGCGGATCTTTTTGGAACTGGAGTCGTCCGAATCAGCTCAGGATAAAGGGACAGAGGATCGAGAAGCAGATTTGGCGGATCGGCCACGGGAGCAGCGTTCTTCCTCTCGCAAAGAGGAACCGGCTAAATCTTCGTTGCCGTCCGAGTCGATGAAGACAGAACCATCCAAGCGGACGCCAACTAAAGCACCAACGAATGGTTTGGAATGCCCGGCGGGTGGGACTTTCGGAAAGGACTGTGATGAACTGGACGCATGTAGAACGTGTGAGATTTGGGAGCCATGCGCCGATGCGCAAGAAAAACAGAATGCAAAATAAAATACACAAGGAGATTAGTGAAGCAGTGGGCACTGAAGTGGTCTATCTTACTACGACAGAGGCCCTTCAATTTGCTGAGCGTGTTAACATCTCCGTGACGTTGCCGACAATCATTTCCTGGTGCCGGAAATTTCGCATCGGGCATCAGCTTGGTGGTCTCCATGGTCACTGGGTCGTAGATCAGAAGAAATTAGAGGAATTTCTAGCTGGGGATCTCCCGAAATCCGAGTGAACTGCGGTGGATTTGCAGAAAGCGGTGGATATGATTATGCGACGGACCACGGAGCCTGGATCTGAACAGATGAAGCAAGGGCAGGACAATAAATTGATCCCTAGCGGATCTGTGATGCTGAATTTGGCCTGCTCTGATTCCTGGAAGGGAGGATATGGTTCCGGGAAGATCGTGAACTTGATCGGGGACAGCAGCAGCGGAAAAACCCTGTTGGCGTTTTCCATGTTTGCGGAGATGTGCCGGGATCAGAAGTGGGATGGGTATGATCTGATTTACGATGACGTGGAGCAGGCGTGCGAATTTCCCGTTGAGGAATTGTTCGGGAAGAAAACCGCGGAACGGGTGATTGCTCCGTATTATATCCAGGGCTTGCCTCAATTCAGTGGAACCATTCAGGAGTGGCAAGCCAACGTCATGGATGCGATTGGGCGCGGAGGGCCGTTTGTCTATGTGCTGGACAGCTTTGACGCCTTATCCAGTGCGGAGGAACAAGCGCGCGCGGAGAAGAGCGTCGAAGCTGCGCGGTCCGGAAAAGAGGCGGGCGGTTCGTATCGCATGGAGAAGGCCAAGCTGTCCGGTGAGATCCTGCGGACGATCCTATCCGCATTGAGATCCACCGGCTCATTGGTGGTGGTGATTTCGCAGACGCGGGACAACATCGATCCGATGTCTTTCACCAAGAAGACGCGCAGCGGCGGGAATGCGCTCCGGTTCTATTCTTCGCATGAGATTTGGCTCGCGGTTAAGGGCAAGCTGAAAGCCAAGGACCGCGTGATCGGGTCGCAGATACGGGCGAGGGTGGCGAAGAACAAGCTGACCGGCAAGCTGCGGGAGGTGGAGTTCCCGATCTATTATTCCTATGGGACGGACGATCTTGGGGCCTGCGTGGATTTCATGCTGGAGGAAGGCCGGTGGCAGAAGAAAGGCCATACGATCATTGCGGGAGGGATCGGGCTGGAGGGGACCAGACAAAAATTGATACAGGAGATCGAGGAGAAACAGTTGGCGTCGGAGTTGTTTGGCTTGGTCGCGCACACATGGCGGGACATTGAAGAGGCGATCAAACTGGACCGAAGGAAGAAGTTTGAATAAGTGCTTCAAAATGGAGGATGAGGCATGAAATCGCTGTTCGTCGATTATGCGGTGACCTGGCAGTTCACGAACTTGCTTTGCGGGAGCGTTCCGCAAAATCCTGACTTGATAAAACCGTGGTTAGAAACTCGTGCGCCGGATGTTAAGCCACCGGAGGCGCGGGACTTGACAGAGATCCAGGAAGAGGTCTTTGAAACATTGTCCGCCCCTACTGAGGAGCGAAAAGTATCTGTATTGGGATTTCAACATGTAGACTCTTTCGGTTTAGTGGTGCGCGGAGCCACTATTCGGGCTCATTTGAAAGATTGCGCCAGACAGCTGTCGCGGTATGTGGTGGGGAAGGTCAAGGGAGAAGCGAGTTTTGCGGTGCGCGTAGTGAACACTGTCTATGTTGTGGATGAGTGGGTGTCGGTCTTGAAAGAAGGGCAGATGATTCGCGAATCGGAAGGCTGGATCGAGAAACCGTTCTCCGCGATGACACCACGCGGGCCGATTTCCGCGTTTAAGCGGTTCGCGTATGTGGATCAGCCGACGCTTGTGTTCACGCTGCGCATATTAGGCGGTGCGGTCGGCAAAAAGGACTTGGAGTCCCTGATGCAGTACGGAGGGCTGCACGGATATGCCGGAGAGCGTGGGATGGGCTATGGGCGGTATTTGATTGAGCGGCTGGAGGAAAAGTAGTATTGACGTTGAGAAGTGAGATGAGGTGGAGTGGTGTGAGTTGACGCCGAGAGATGAAGTGGTATGGGATGAGCTGTTGTGAAGTGATTTGACGCCGAGAAATGGGGTGGAATGAGGTGTAATGGAATGGTATGGCTTGACGCCGAGAGGTGACGTGGCGGGCGGTGAGGTGCCGTGGGATGTTGTGGGGTGAATTGACGCCGAGGAGTGATGGGGTATGGTTTGCGATGATCTGACGTCGAGAGGTGGCGTGTCGCGAGGTGCTGTGGGTTGCTGTGTATTGATCTGACGCCGAGAAATGGCATGACTTGGGGTGGAATGAGCTGAGTTGACGCCGAGAGATGTAGTGGCTTGGGATGAGGTGGAGTGGCTTGAATTGGCGCCGAGAAGTGAGATGAGTTGCGATGGGATGGAGTGGGGTGAATTGGCGCCGAGCAGTGAACTGAGTTGTCGTGATATGGGGTGACTTGACGCCGAGGTGTGGTTTGGCTTGGAATGTTGTGGCTTGAGTTGACGTCGAGACGTGATGTGACGTGGTGTGCCCCGAATTGACGCCGAGAAATGACATAAGGAGGAGAATGAAATGGCAAATGAAATCAAGCTTCGAACGGTGGATGATTTGACCAATGCCTTGGAATGGCTGTATCAGGAGCAGAAAGAGGGCCGGATAGATGCGAAGACTGCGGATGCGTTAAATACCACGATCAAGCAGGCGACGTATCTGAACGGGAAGCTCAAATTGGATTATTTGAAGCTGATGTTGACGGCGAAGATCAAGAAGATTGATTTGCCGGCGCTGCCGATTTTGGAATAAGGGTCACATGAGCGGCAAGGGTCAGGGTTTCGAGCGCCAAATATGTCGCGCATTGTCTTTGTGGTGGACGTATGGCAAGGATGCGGATGTGTTTTGGCGGAACAGAACTCGGTCGACAAAAGCAAGTCCCGATGCGAAGCATCAGTGTGGGGATATTGTCGCGTTGAAGGCTATTGGTGCACCGTTGGTGGAGCGGTTTAACATCGAAGTCAAGACAGGGTATTCCAAGACCAAAAATGGGAAACGGACGAAGAATATTCCGTGGGACTTGCTGGATGTGCTCGATGGGAAAAAGGACGGGCGGAAGACGCTGCTAGAGTTTTGGTCGCAGTGCGTTGAGGATGCCGTATTGAGCAAGCGGCATCCGATGCTGATTTTCAAGCGGGATTATCATGGTCCAGTGGTATGCCTAGATTCGTATGTTGTTTCCCAATTTGAAGAGTGTGCCGGGCGAATGGGAACAGAGGATCTTCGATATAGACAGATGAATGGGGTTTGCTCGGTTGTTTTGATTTTTTTTCGGTTAGATGATTTTCTGAAGTGGATTGATCCGAAGACCATATTCATTCTCCGGGTAAAATAAATATGCTCCAGTCACTCGCCTTAACCGATTTTCAATCGCACAAGGAGACCAGGCTGGTCCTGTCTCCCGGCATCAATGTGGTGGTCGGGGAAAGCGATTCCGGGAAGACGGCGATCCTTCGGGCGTTGAATTGGGCCATTCAGAACCGGCCTTCCGGCACAGCGTTTCAGCGGCATGGTACCAAATCCACCGAGGTGCGGATCGAGACGGATCAGGGGGAGTTGGTCCGATACAGAGGCAAGGGGAATGGGTATCGGATCAATGGGGTGGAGTTATCAGCGATCCGCACTGAGGTTCCGAATGAAGTCACGCAATTTCTTCAGATCGATTCGATTCTGAATGTACAAGGGCAACTCGATGCGCCGTTTTTGCTGTCCATGTCGCCGGGAGAGGTTGCACAAACACTGAATCGGATCGCACATCTGGATGAAATTGATGTGGCACTGTTTAATGTGGCGAAGCACCTCCGTGATAAAGGAGCGGAATTGAAATCCGCGCAAACCCAGCAATCGGATTTAGAAGTCCAGTATCGGCAGTTCGAGTATCTCGATCAGATGGAGATTGATGTCGCAGAACTGGAACGGATTCAGCAGGTGACTTCTGAGGTTGGTGAGCGTTTTGCCGGCCTACGGACTCTAGCGCAGGATCTGGGGCAGGTTGTATCGGATCTGTCCATGTTACCGAATGTTGATATCATGGAGATGTGGTATCAAGAAGTTAGTGATGCGCAAGCAGAGCTATGCACTCTATCGGCGAACCAGTGGGCTTTGCAAGATTTGATTGATGAGGAACAGCGGATTCATGTGATGCTATTGGATTTGCCGGCACTGGATGGATGGGAGAAGCAGCATCAGTTTTGTACCAAAACCAATGAGGGACTAGTGTCGCAGAAACGGCAATTGGATACCTTGTCTGAATTGTTAAGAGTTTATGGGTTGGAGCGGGCGCGATTGGTTGCATTGTCTGAAGAATTGGATAGGCAGGTAAAATTCTATGATCAGCAGATGCCGGATGTTTGCCCATTGTGCGGACAGAAGATGAAATAATCGAAGGGGGCTGTAAAATGGAGATTAGAATGTATCAAGGGACGCGAGTTCGGGGGGTTGGTGAGAAATGTTCTTATGCGATGGTTACTAGAAGTGGGATATTATTGGACATAGAGCCCTCTTTACAGTTGCGGGAGCATAGCCCCACAGGATTTGAGTGGGGTTATCCAGGATCAGGTCCGGCGCAACTTGCCCTAGCAATTCTTTTTGATGTGACGAAAGATGCCTCAACGGCCTTGCGGCATTATCAAATGTTCAAGCAGGAATTTGTGGCGAATTGGCCACATGAAAGTTGGTGTATAACTTCGGAGGAAGTGTTGGAGTGGCTGTGTCGGCAACAACGGGAGTCGGTAGTTGCGGGAATATAAATGCAAAGGAAACCCACGGCAATTTTAACTTCAGATATTCATTTGCGAGAAGATACGCCCATTTGTCGCACGGATGATGCTCTGAAGACATTGCAGCGGAAACTGGAGTGGTTGCGGGAGCTACAGCATAAATGTGGGGATGTCCCGATTTTGGATGCCGGGGATGTGTTCCACCAGTGGAAGCCGTCGCCCGCGTTGCTGACATTTGCTATTCGGCATTTGCCTAAGCCGTTTTACACGGTTCCTGGGAACCACGATATTCCTCAGCATAGTATGGCGTTGTTGGAGAAGTCCGGACTGAATACTTTGCGGACAGGAAACCATGTAGGTGTTCTTGGGTCGATTCCGCTTGAGCAGTATTCGGACTTTGTTGCATGGGGCGCCCCGTGGGGCGGCTTGGAATCGTCAAGACACCGACGATTCGATGGGGTGTGGAAGAAAAGAGAAGTGTTGTTGTATCACGGTCTTGTGTACGACGACGTCCCGCCGTGGCCTGGGGCAGAGAAAGAGGGCAGTTCCGGTGATGCGTTTTTGAAAAAGGTCTCCGGGCTCGATCTGATCGTGTCCGGGCATTATCATCGGAGCTTTGTCGCTCAGCGAGAAGGCAGGCTGCTGGTGAATCCCGGTGGGATCATGCGGATGACGGCGGACGAAGCAGACCGCCAGCCGCAGGTGTATGTTTGGTATGCGGAGGACAACAGCGTTGAGGCAGTGCCGGTGCCGATAGAGAAAGGCGTGGTGGTGGCGGACCATCTGGTTCAGCAAAAGGAAAAGGATCAGCGGATGGAAGCATTTCTGTCTCGGCTTGGCGATGGGAGCATTGAGCTGGGCCTGTCGTTCCGGGAGAATCTGTCCCGATACATGACGCAGAATCAGGTGCGACAGGGCGTGCAGGATGTGGTGTGGGGAAGTTTGGAGAGGAGAGGGTGAGATGGCGGACGTTGCGGCAGAATTACTGCGGATGAAGAAGCAGATCGAAGAGACGAAAGACAAGAAATCCCGATTGGAGGGAAAGCTGTCTTCCCTGATGGACCGGCTGCAGAAGGAGTTCGGCTGCGAGACGGTGGAAGCAGCGGGGATGCTGCAGGAGAAACTGTCGAAGGAAGTGGCGGAAAAAGAATCGCAGCTGAATGCGAAAATTGCCGAGATGCGGGAGCAATATGGGATTTGATATAGGACCAGACAAGGTAAAAACATTGCAGCGACAGATTCAGAAATTGGATTTGGAAGTTAAACAGATTCAGCAGGAGTGTTCTCATCCAATAAAAAGAATTCGAGAGTTTCCTGATTCCTATGCCGGGTGGGGGAGTTCTACAGATTGTGAAATGTGTTTTAAGAATCTCAATCGCGCAACAAGGAGGAGATTTGAAACGGACGTAGAGAAGAATTATGTAGTAGAATGCGCGACGGAAGAAGTTGTTGAAGGAAGGGGCTGAGACATGGGATCTGATGTCATCCGGGATTTCCGCTCGAAACTAGATCGGGAGAAGGGGCGACGAGATCAGGTCAAAGGGCAGCTTGACATGGTCTCTAAGCGCGTTCGCATTCTCCGTAGGGAGATCGACTATACGGAGCAGGCGCAGGTCATTATTCAGCAAGTTGCGCAGCAGACGCAGCAGGAATTGGAATATCATATCGGTGAGTTGGTGACGTTAGCCTTGGCGAGCGTGTTTCCCGATCCATACGAGTTGAAGGTGCATTTCGTGGTTCGCCGCGGGAAAACTGAGGCGGATATTATGTTGTGTCGGAATGGGGAGGAAGTCGATCCGCTGACAGCCTCCGGTGGCGGCGTGGTAGATATCGTGTCGTTTGCTTTGCGCGTGGCGTTGTGGCGGTTGTCTCCGAAGCGGTCCCAGGCAATCTTCGTGCTGGATGAGCCGTTTCGGTATCTGAGCGAGGGGTTGATCCGTTTGGCTGGCCAGATGCTTCAGGAGCTGTCGTCGCGGTTCGGGTTGCAGATCATTATGGTCACGCATTCTCGGGAACTGATGGAGTGCGCGGACCGTGTGTTCGAGGTGAAGCAGCGGAAAGGGGTCAGTCAGGTGTCGGTGGTATGAAGCAGCCCAAGAAATCGAATCTTCCAACCCGTGGCATCAAAGCCAAAGCCTCAAAAACCCGTAAGTTGTCGATGGCGGAGATGAATTGGGTGATGGATGCACTGGCGACGGGACTTAGTCCTCGTGAGGTTCGGGAACGGTTGTGGAAAGAGACGGGGACGGATGTGACGCGCAATGCCATTGCGGCGTATCTAAAGACCCATGCGCATGAGATTGCGCTCCGCCGCAAGGCGTGGAACGAGAATGTGCTGGACAAGGTGCAGCTTCGGTTTTCCGGTGCCCGTGTCCTGGAATTGGCGAATGCGTACCGGCTGTTGTACCGTCAGTTCTTCCGCGAGGTGTGCAAGGAATGTATTGGGGAGGGGAAGACGCTGAAGCCAGGTTCTGTCACAACTCCGTTTCAGATGCTGACCATTGCGGATTATCAACGATGTGAAATCTGTCGCGGGCGCAGGTGGATCATTCCGAAGCGGTTGGAAATATACAGTCTCGGGGATGATGTGTTGATGGGTGCTGTCCGCATTGCTGCGCTATCGCAACCGCCGGGATTCGATCCGGTGATTTGGGACAAGATGGCGGCGATCTTGCGACAGATTCGCGAGGAGGTCGGAGACGCGAAGCCAGAGAAATCGAGCAGTAGCGAGGAACTGGAGGCCATTGCGCGGGCAGCGGCGTACCAATCGTTCAAGGAGCGCGTGGACAACATGACGACGGAGGAATTCATCGCGGCGATGCAGGCCAGGGGACAACGGACATTAGTCAATGAAAAGAGACAAAATGATCTGTCATGAGTGTGGTCTGGATCGCCGACGCATTTTATCACCATTACACTTAATGGAGCATGGATGGACTAGAGAGGACGCGGAGGAGTATTACGATAGGAAGATTGATAAACTCTTCTTTTTTAGAACAAAGAAACAATTGAAAGACGCAAGAAACCTAATAGAGAATTACGGGAAATGAACGTCGATTCCATAATTGAGCTAGAAGCTCTGGCTGCTAGAGCGCCGAAGACGAAAGAGGAGCTGTGGCATTATTGCAAACATGTCATGAAGCTGAGGTGTGAACGGTGCGGTGGATCTGGGCTGCATACGGATGCATTAGGCACCCATACTTGTCTCTGGTGTGAAGGTGAAGGGAAACAGGGGCTGCATTTCAGTTGCAAAGCAATTTGTGCTGGGCATGTTTCCCCGATGTCGATCTTCTGGGAATTGTGGTCGGGTGAACTGAAGGATGGGTTGATCATTGGGAATCGCGGCGGCGGGAAAACGATGATGTTGGCGCTTCTGGAATACTTGAAGATGCGGCACCATCGGTACACCATTGCTCATATGGGGGCGGTAGAGAATCAGGCGAACCGCGCACGGGATCATTTCCATCGTTTCCTGTCTGAGCCGCCGTGGTCTGATCCTCTGCGCGGGGAGGACCCTGGGATGGAGAAGGTGAAATTCGATAATGGTGCGAAGATTGAATGGCTGGCCGGGTCCATAAAACAGGCATCAGGCCCCCATCCAGAGATGTCTGTGCTGGATGAGGTGGACGAGGTGGACATGGCTGTTCGCCAGCGGTTCCTCAAGACGCCGTTCGGTCCGCGTGCGCAGTTCATCGAGGCTTCGACGCACTATATGCAGCTTGGGACGATCAGCCAGATCCTGAAGGAGTTTCCGTATTTGCCGGTACGTCGGTTTTGCATCTGGGAGACATTGAGATCGTGCACTTACGACTGCGATCGGATGCCGCTCCCGGATGGCGGCATTGGTCGTTGTCCATTGTATGAGAGTGAAGAGGTTCAAATGGACGGGACCGTTCGAACGGTCCCGCTGTGCGGAGGGAGGATTGCAAGGGAGTGTGACGGACATATCCCGGTCCCGTCGTTTGCGTCTTTGTGGCTGAAATCGGATCCCTATACGCGGCGGGTGGAATTCCTCTGCCAGAAGCCAGATATGCCGATCGGTGGTCGCGCCTATTGGGCATATTCTGACGAGGTGGGAACCGGAAATGTGCTGCCGTTCATTCCGGAAGTCCGACCGGACATCCCGCTGGAGTGGACGATGGATTTCAATCCGGGGATTGGGATGAAGATGTGCAGCATGATCCTTCAGCAGGCGCCACCGGAATTCGGGCCAGAGTGTTGGATTATCGATGCCATTGTGCTGGGGACGTCTGCGACAGAGGAAACGGTGAGGGAATTTTTGCGGCGGTACGGAGTCGGTGGTTCTCGATTGACGGAGTCTGCGCGGGGCAAAGGACATATGGGCGGGCTGTGGATTTTCGGCGATGCGTCTGGGGATTCCCGCACCTCGATTACCGGGGAAACGAACTATCAATGCATCCGGCGGATGCTAGGCAACACTCCAGGGTTCCGCATGATGGTGCCGAATGTGAACCCTCCGCTGGTGGATCGGTTGAACACGACGAACCGGATGCTGCATGATTTACAGGGAGGGAGTGGCAGGCGGTGGATCAAGGTGTCGCCGAGGGTGGCTGAGGTGCGACGCGAATTGGACATCATGCCGTTGGGTGCAGATCGGAAGAAGGATAAATCGGACCGGATTCAGAAACAGCTTGGGCTATCCCATCTTGGGGATGCCTTGGAGTATTGGGTGTCAGCACGGTTTCCTAATGGTCCGCAGATTGGGGGCCAGTCATTGGGGGTGGCCGTCGGGCAGCGCCGCGAATCCGGATCTGAGGTTGTCATTGGCGGCCGCCGCCGCAGCGCAGACAATCCGTGGAGCTAGGCGTGAGGAGGACATCATGAAGTCACGGAAAATCGCTATAATGATTGAGGCTGAGTCTGAAAATTCACTAAATGATCTGCGCAAAGTAGGCTATGTCATATTTTGCCATCCAAGCGGACAATCCGAGAAGAGCAAGTCGAGGCGCGAATGGAAATGAAGCGCGCGCTGATCACAGGCATCACAGGGCAGGACGGGAGCTACCTCGCCCAATTGCTGATGGAGAAAGGATATGTGGTCCACGGAATGGTCCGGCAGGCAGCCACAATCGGGTATCCAAGACATCTGATGTGGCGTCTGCGACCTGTTCTGGATCAAATTCAGTTTCATTCGGGATCGCTGGAAAGTTTGTCCAGCATGGAGCGTATTGTGCGGCAGGTTCGTCCCGATGAATGCTATCATTTGGCCGCGCAAAGTTTTGTAGGGCCGTGGATTGAGGATGAGTATTCCATCATGTCGGTTAATACCAAAGGCACTCATCATGTATTATCTGCGATCCGGGAATGGGCACCTGCCTGCAGAGTGTATTTTGCGGCATCGAGCGAGATGTTCGGCAACGGACGTGAATTGCGCCAGAATGAAGAGTCACCGATGAATCCTATATCGGTGTATGGGATTTCGAAGTTCGCAGGGTTCCGTTTGGCGCGATATTATCGGGATATCCATGGGATCTACGTTTCGTCCGGCATTTTGTTCAATCACGAAAGCCCTCGCCGCGGAGCGGCGTTCGTGACGCGCAAGATTACCGACGGGGTCGCGGGGATCAAGGCCGGGATGCGGCGGGATTTGGCGCTGGGGAATCTGGACGTCTGGCGGGATTGGGGCTATGCTGGCGATTACGTCGAAGCGATGTGGAGGATGCTGCAGCAGGACGTGCCGGACGATTATGTCATCGCCACGGGGATTGCGCATTCCGTGTGGGAATTCGCCAAAGCGGCGTTCGCGCGGATCGGGCTGGACTGGAAGCAACATGTTCGGCAAGATTCTGCGCTGCTGCGACCATCGGACGTTCGTTGTTCGCGGGGGGATTTTAGCAAAGCGCGGAAGAGATTAGGATGGACGCCGACGATATCGTTCGAGGAATTGGTAGGGATGATGGTGGATGCGGATTGCGTTCGGTACGGAGTAAAGATGTAATGTTGGACAAGCGGAACAGGCGTGGCCAAAGGAGAGACGGGATGACAGCGTTAGAACAGTTGGAGAAATGGGTAGCAGGTGAGAACGTACACGACAAGGAGCGCGACGAATGTTGCCCGGATTTCGCTTGCTGTCAGCCGAATAACCACTTCTCTTAGGAACTGCGGGTGAAGTTTTTGGAAACATATCGGACTGGCGGTGCGGACGCATGTTTGCCGATGTTGATGATGGGGCTGAGTGGAGCGCTTGCAGGATACAATGTGAAGGTATATGTGGCCAGGATGCATCATGAGCCATAACATCGCATTGGGCAGTGACGATCCACGAGTAGCCTTCCTGCGCGAAGGGACGACCGACGTACTGATCGCTATGCTGTCTGAGATTATAACGCCAGCCTCGCTTGGATGCAGTCGGAACTTTTTCATGCTCGCAATGGACAAGCGCTTCCGCACGACTCAGCCGGTGGAACTGTATGACCTAATCACCGCTGTGCTCAGAGAGCGAGTGCCCAAACAATAGCTATTACCAAAAACTATGATGGTGAATGGCGAACAAGTGAAGGCCGCAGTCATGGCGACAAGGATAACCTGCATCCCACACCACGAATGCGGAATCTGCGGCTGTTGGGTTGTCTACAGGGTGCGTGACGGCGATCTCTACTTCGATCCAGCGTGCGGGTGTTCGTGGAGTCCCGCAGAACCGAGAACATGGGATAGTGTAGCGGTCTGGATCAATATGCAAACCGACGAGCAGGCGTGAGCTTCTATCATGGCGGAATTTGGGATGACGCCGATTCCGCCAGTTATGGAGTGCAGGTCTGATGTTGGATAATCTGATTGGTGGGTATTTGCTGGAAGGGTATTCAGGGGGTCATATAGACATTTCATATGATCCAGAATACTGTTGTTTGTGCGTTACTTTGCGGCGTGGTGATAGGCCAGAGAAATGTTGTCTTGTTTCTCTCGAATTATTGATGCGTACACGATATCCAAAGGTGATTTTAGAAGAGATTATTAGAGAAGAATTATTGGCGGATTGTAGTGGTTCTACTTTTGGTCTTACGTGTACCTTTGATCCTTCTATTGGGTTTGTGGTATGCGACGGGTGCGGGAATCACGTGCATGCAGTGATTGAGGATAGAGTGCAGGTCTATCCGGTGTATACCAGTAAGAAGCGACCAGAGTATCAACTGTGCCAGTCGTGTTATGAACGGGCGGAGCAAGCGGGTCGTGCGAGGCTGGAAAAGGAGGAGTGAGCTACAAATATGACATCACAAAAAGACACCGATGTTGGGGGAGGGGGGAGAGTTGGTGGCGCTTGATCTGTGGGTCATCACGCATCTCCAGGAATGGCTGAGCTCCGCCCGGCACGGCGAGGTGACGCTGAAGTTCGGCGCCAACGGCGTGGAGTATCTCCGCGAGAAGCGGCAGACGCTGGTCAGTTCCTGCGGGACAGGGCCTGCGGGACTGCGCGGGGGCATCGAGTACGGAAGAGTCACGACGCTGATCCGGAACGGTGTGCAGTACATGGTCGAGGAAGAGCGGACGATTAAGCGGCCGGGGCCTCGGGGGAAAAAGTGAAAATAATCCGCGGAGGCGCCGTTTTTCGCTTTACTTTTCGCGCCGGCCCGTGTAGAATGCAGAAATAGGCCCAAAGTACAGGGACATCGGAAGCACCGAGCCCAGCTGCATCGGAAGAGATGTGCGGTTGGGCTTTCGTATATCTGCTCGACTGGAGGGGTCATGCGCACGGCCTTTGTTGCGTCGCTCTGGGGTTGGGGGGGATACGGTGGATATCAATAAAGTCCCGATGATGTTTCGATGGCTCCGCGCATTCGGATCAAAGACGGTATCTGTCAATCTTGCTTCTTCTGCTTCTCTTACCACGAAAGACCTCCTCAATGAAGTCAGCGCCAACCGGCGTCCATTGTTCCAGCGCATGCCTGCTCCCCAGGCGAATCCGGATGACCTCGTCGGGAAGAAGGGGCTGCGGATCTATGGAGAAATGCGCCGGGATGATGCGGTGAAGGCTGCGCTCTCGCTGAAGTGGCACGCTGTGCTGTCGACCGGATGGGACGTGGAGCCGGCGTCGACGAGTCCTCAGGATGTGCAGATAGCGGACTTCGTGAAGGCAAATTTTGAATTGATGAAGGGCACCTTGGACGAGAACCTGTTCCAGATCATGAGCGCGATGGTGTGGGGCTATTCCGTGTCGGAGCTGGTGCTCCAGAAATTGGACAAGGGCGATTTCGCAGGGAAGATCGGGCTGAAGGCCATCAAGACCAGGCTCCCGCACGATTTCCGGTTTGTGGTGGATGCGCACGACAATTTGGTGGAGGACGGGATCGAGCAGTTCGGGAAGCGGCTGCCTGCCTACAAGTTCGTGGTGTACAGCTTCAACGGCGACGGCGGGAACCTATACGGCACGTCGGACCTGCGGGCGTGCTATGAGCCGTGGTGGATCAAGTCGAACACCCGCAAGTGGTGGGCGCTGTTTCTGGACCGGTACAGCGTCCCGTTGGCGGAAGGCACGTATCCGAGGAACGGCGGGATACCGGATTCTGCGATCGGGGATCTCCGGACTATTCTGGACCGGTTGCAGGCCGCTACATCCATTGTGCACCCGGACGACATCATGCTGAAGTTCCCGACGACGGGGATCAGCGCGCAAGGGGCATCTATTTTCGAGCGTGCGATCCAGAATGCGGACATGGCGATTGCGCGAGCGCTGCTGGTGCCGAGCCTGCTGGGGGTCAGTGCGCAGGGCGATACCGGGAGCTTCGGCCAGGCGAAGAAGCATTTCGATGTGTTCATCCTGATCATCGAGAAGCTGCAGCGGGAGCTGTCCGAGGCCGTGATGGGGGAGCAGATCATCCGGCGCATTGTCGACCTGAATTACACGGTGGAAGAATATCCCAAGTTTGTCTTCCTGCCGTTCACCGAATCGGACAAGTCGGCGCTGCTGCCGCTGTGGTATGAAGCCGTGTCGAGCGGATCGGTGAAATCCCGTCCGGAGGATGAGCTGCATATTCGACAGATAACGGAGTTCCCGGAAATCGATCTGGAAGATATTCAAGCTGAGTCGCCGTCGTTTGGACCGGAGGCCAATGAGCCGGGGACGGCGGAGGCGAAGAAGCCGGGAATGACGGATGCGGATTTGGTGGCTTTGATCGAGCAGACGATGGCAGAAGGAGTTTCTGCAAATGCTTGAGATGGAATGGGTAGTGTGCAAAACTCCATCGGGCGATGCAGTGTTATGTTTGAAACAAGGGGAGAAACTGCGCATCTATGGTGGATTCGATCCAAACCAGCCACGGAATGAAGTTGGAGAATGGTCTGGTGAAGGTGGGGCTGGTCCGGCGACTGGCGGGGCTGGTGGTGGTTCAGATCGTGAAATTGCAAGAACTAGGATGATGCACAAGAGCAGTGAGATTTATAATCACATGTTCGTTAAGCAGGCATCTGTAATCAAGTCAGTGGAAGAAGCGATAGTAACATACACTTCCGGCGCTTCAAATAAAGCAGTGAGTTATAAGACTATAAATGCCCATCTGCGGAATGGGGGCTCATTTGACGATATGTTTCCATCATTGCCATCTGTCGGCAGGCAGATGAAGGCGCTGCAGGAAGCCACAAAGCAAGCCATCCATCCTCCGGTGATTGTGTATCGCGCAGTCGACGCGAAGATTGCGCAGAAGTTTGGAGTGGACAAGGACATTGTCATGAAGGGGTTTGTGTCGACATCGATGTCTCCTGAGATCGCGTCGCATTTTACCGAAATGAAGGGCCGAACATTGCTGGAGATCAAAGCCAAATCCGGTCTAGCGGTGTCAAAATTGAAGGAAACGGATTGGTTTGGTGAGCTCGAGGTGCTCCAGGCGCACGGGACGAAGTACCGATATGTGGGGAAAAAGAAGGCGAAGATTGGCGAAAGAGGAGATCAATCTTTGCCTGTCATTATGCTGGAGGAGGTATAGTATGGCGGAGAAGATTGAGGGAAAGCCACGCCCCAAGAAATCGGATGTTCGGCCCGAGCGGTTCTACGAGGACGATCCGAAGGCGTTCGAGTTTGTGCCTCGTAAGGGTGCGGAGAAGAAAGACAAGAAATGACGCCCCATTCGTATTGGATCGTGGGCCGGTCGCTGCGGCAGGCGGATGACCTGGTGATGTGGCAGAAGATCGGGACCTTTCTGTCCCATGAGGACGCCGTGGCGTTCGGCAAATACGAGAAGGCGGATATCCTGCTGGAGGTTCCTATAGGTCAGTATGTGGCGGCTGTTGGGGACATCTGCGTGTCGGATCGAAATGTATGGTCCTCTCGGCTGAAGGAAAGGCCATGCCGTTAGCGACGAATCAGATGTGGCTGAAGACCTACGGGCGACTTCCGTGGTGGCGGGAGCCGGCTCCATCTTCATTGGTGAAGGTCTATTTCGACCCGAATCAACCAAGGGATGAGATAGGACAATGGATCGATACCGGTGGCGGCGGTTCAAAATCATTGCCGGGTGTTGAATCGAAGGGATCTCCTGATAAGAGCGCAATCAGAAGTTGGCAGATGCGGGGGAATCCTAAAAACATAGATGGGTATTATGTCGGGGGTTTAGGGAATTTGCTTGGATTGAAAGGGAAGTCTGCGAACGAGTTTGATAATAAGGTCGCCGACCTTTGGGCAAAACACGATGTGGCGAAGGATACGGCGGATATGGATGCCCGTCGAACTCTGACTAAGGAATTGGCCGATTCCCTGGCCACTTTCGAATCGAAATATGCTGCGACGCTGTCTGGAATTCGAGGAATTCGACTTGAGATGGACGAATTTCATCGTTTAAATGCTGATACGCATAGAGGCCGAGAGCCGCTTCTTGTGTCTAGTCATTGGGTTTTGAAGGCGTTGAGCGGAGGCGATCTCAGCCGAGCGAGGGAGCGGTATTCCTCGCATGATGAGGCTCATTTCTATCAATCCGGATTGTCTCGCCAGCCGACCCAGTATGAGCGCAAGGTGAATTTCGTCGCTATCGGGTCGGAACTGGACAATCTGGAGGCGCAGGGTCGGGAACGGGTCCGCGCACTATTGACTGGAGCGAAGGACAAGCTGCTGTCCCTCGTGTCCCGAAAGCTGGCGGACAATTCATTGACGACGAGGTTTGTGAATGACCTGGAGCTGCGTGGGCTAGGGCAATTGATTCCTACATTGAGAGAGATTTTGCGGAGCGGATTCCAGCAGGGACAGCAGAGCGCCAAAGCCGAGGTGAAGTCTGCTTGGACTATCGAGAAGCGGATGTCGCAAGAGAACGGGAATACGACAATCAAGGATGCGATTCGCACATTGGTAGCGAAGCATCCTGAATTGACGAAAGACCAGATCCTGGGCGCGCTCAAAAAGCTCCGAGATAAGAAGCCGGAATTGTTTACTGCCAGAAAGTCCGATGTCCATGACTACCAGGTCCGCCACGTCTTGACAGGATTGCCGCCGGAGAAAGCGCTGGAGTTCTTTGAGTCCAAGGCGACATTATGGGGCGCGGAACTGCGCGATCCGATCCTTCGAGACGCGAAGAGCGTGCTGTACAATGTGATCAAGACTGGTCAGTCGCTGCGCGAGGCGCAGGCGGAACTGGAGCGGGTGTTTCTGCCGTATCTGGGCGACCCGGACCAGATGGTCGACGAGGAGATGCTGACGCCGTACCGCCTGGAGACGACGATCCGCACCAATGTCATCGAGGCGTTGAACGAGGGGCGCAAGGCGATGTTCCAGCCTGAGGTGGACAGCGGATTCATCATCGCCTACCAGTACAGCGCGATCATGGACGCCAGGACCACGCGGGTGTGCCGCTATCTTGACAGGAAAATCCTCAGGCCGAACAGCCCTGAGTTGGACAGCTTGAGTCCGCCGAATCATTATAATTGCTTTGTTGATGGGCAAACGCGTATCTATACGGTACATGGATGGAAGCCGATACGGGCGCTGGAAGTTGGGGATTTGGTGCTGACGCATGCCGGAAGGTTTCAGCCTGTGACATGTGTACATCACAAGCAGCAGCCTCAGCAATATGCTGGTGATGTTATTAAGTTGCATGTGTCCCGTCCAAACGCTTCGGGAAAAGGCAAGCCTCCTCTTATTCATACGATGACGGTGACCCCAGATCATCCTGTTGCGGTTGATGCAGGCTGGGTTCCTGCGGCACAGGTCAAAGAAGGGGACCGTGTTCGTTGTTTGGGATCGGCATGTCTTCGATGCGGAACAATAACTCCTTGGTTGACGGCGCAGCAGCCGAAGTATTGCAGTCGAAACTGCCATATACAAGTCGTGTCACGAAAGGGTTGGCTGGTGCCTGGACGCCGGGAATACATGTCCAAGATCATTTCAGCTCAAATGCATCGTGAATATGCAAATGGGACTCGCGGCAGGAAAAAGATCACTGAAAAGGCGAATGCAGCAACTCGTGCCTTATATGCAAATGGAAAGGGAAAGGGAATGTTTCAGCGTCCTGAAGTGCAGGAAAAGATGAAAGACGCTAAACAAAAGAGTGCGAAATGGCGGCATGCGATCACTGAGGGGCGGCGGGGTGACAAGAATCCTTTGAGTAAATATCCGTTGTTTGCGCAACAAATAGGAAAACGATTACAAGCCTTTGTGGCGGCGCATCCTGAAAGGCATGGAAATCGGGTGATGGGCCGTGCGGTGATGGCTGGACATGAAGGCTACCTATCAAAAGGACAGCGCAAGCTCTATGCTCTTGCACAATCTCTTTCTTATGGAGTGGTGGAACTGGAATATCCTATCAAAACCGAGCAGGGGTTGTTCTTTGTGGATGTGGCATTGCCGAGCCTTCAACTGGGACTCGAATTCGATGGGTCTTATTGGCATCAGGATGTTGAGAAAGATCTGCGTCGGGATGCTTTGCTGGCACAGGAAGGTTGGAAGGTCATTCGGTATCGAGATGCTGTCCCATCGTTGTCTGCGCTTCGGGAGGATGTTGCGCGACTTGCAGCGAATCATGCCCAGCAATATGTGTGGGCAACAACGACAGTAGAAAAGGTTGAGCGATGGGCATTGCGGAAGCCTCGGCAACTCTATAATATCTCTGTGTTGGAGGACGAGAGTTATGTTGCAAAAGGATTTGTTGTCCATAACTGTCGCAGCATCCTGACTCCCATCTTTCGCACTGAAGGGCCGGTGATGTTCGCTTCTGCGGAGGAGATCGCCCAAGGAATCAATCTGAAAGGCAAAGGATTCTGTGATGAGCAAATTCGCCATGACTACTTCGACCCGAACCAGCCACGAGATAAGATTGGACGATGGTCCGGTGAAGGAGGCGCGCTAACATCCGGCGGGACAGGAAAGGATCGGGAGTTCCGGGATGCCAATGGTAATCTGGTGACGGATCAGGCAACGCTGAGTCGGATTGCCGGACTGCGAATCCCGCCGATGTGGACCGATGTGGAGGTCAGCGCAAATCCCAAATCCGAGTTGCAGGCGGTCGGGAAGGACGCGAAAGGCCGGACTCAGTATTTGTACAGCGCGGAAGCGACAGGCAGGAATGCCGCAGCCAAATTCGAGCGTGTCGCGAAGTTGGCGAAAGTGTATCCGAAACTGGTGGCCGGTGTGGGAAAGGACATCGCCAGGGGAAAAGAGGAAGCGATCGTGGTGGGCTTGATGCTGGGCTCCGCGATGCGCGTTGGTTCGGCTGGGGAAACGCTGGCGAATGTGAAAGCCTTCGGCGCATCGACATTGGAGGCCCGTCATCTTTCGGTGTCCGGGAACGTGGTGCATTACGATTTCATCGGCAAGAAGGGAGTGGCGTGGAAAGGACAGATCGATGATCCCCAATTGGCTGGTGTCATTAAGCCGTTGCTGAAGGGCAAATCCGGGTCTGACCGGGTATTCTCGACATCGGCGGAGAATGTGAACGGCTATCTTAAAACGTATGGGCAATTTTCTGCGAAGGATCTGCGCACGTTGATCGGCACGTCTCTGGCGCAGCGCGAATTGAAGAAGTCGGCGATGCCAACCACCAAGACCGACGCGAAGAAACTGGTGGCGTCGGTGGCGAAAACTGTGTCTGGGTTTCTCAGGAACACCGCAGCGGTGGCGAAGAGTGCCTATATCAATCCCATCGTGTGGGCTCCGATGGAAGCGCGATTTGGATTTGCGGTATTGAAGACAGGATAGCGCAATGCAATTGCTGATATCGATCGATGAGATGGAAATGCTGCAGGAGATGCTGTCCGCTCAGCATTGGACGGACGTGGTCCCGCCGACTGAGGGGTTGGATGATCCGGACGACGATGAGGAAGGCTCCGTGCGCTTGGCGTTGGATGAGCAGGAAGAGGACTAGATGTCGAATCTCGTAGACATCGGCATCAGCGTGCGGGAGTCGGAGAATAACCCGTGGCTGGACCGGCTGATGAAGTCCCTGGAGGCCAGGTCCGCCGGGATGGAGGCCGACGTCTACATTGAGAAGGGCAAGGAGCTGACCAAGGTTGAGAAGCGCATCCGGCTCTTTCGGCGCTCGCAGGCGCGGTATCTGGTGCTCATGGAGGACGATACGCAGGTGCTGCATGACGGATGGCTGGTCAATCTGGTGTGCCGCATGTCGGCATTTCCGAGCATCGCGGTGATGAATCCGGCGGAGACCCGGCATCCTGCGGAGGATGTGCCGGAGAGCGCTCTTACGGATTTGACTCAGGAGGTCGCGTATTGCTGCGGGTTCTGCATGGTGGTGGACCGTGAGAGCGGCGTCGAGCCGGATGTCCGGGCGCAGACCCTTGAGGACCTGTGGCTGAGCCTGACGGCGCGGGCGAAGGGTTGGCGCTGCGCCAGGACGGAGGCGGCGATCGTCCGGCACACGAAGACGCCGTGGGGCAGCGATGACCTCAAGCCCGACGAGCAGTCCGACCGGAGTCGGTGGGGGGAGGGGTCTGATTATTACAATACGCTCAAGCATGAGCGCAAGCGGAAGCACGAGGCGAAACTGATGATCGAGGTGTTTGGGGATTTGGCCCGGATGACGTTGCCGAAGGAATTGATACAGGATCAGCGGATTGATCCCTTGTACGCAGGACCAGAGCTTGATGTGGTGGAGAAGACAGTCGTTGGAGATGCACAGTTGGCGTTGAGCGGAATGGGAGGATAGTCTGATGTCGGTGAGTCCGGGAACGGTTCATCAAAAATGCGGCGGTCGATTTTATCGAACCATGATTAACGGGAACCCTGCTGTCCGCTGTGGGGGCTGCGGGTTCACGAAATATGCGGGTACCAGCGTGGATCGAGGAGTGCGTGTGCATAATCCATGGGAACAGACCGAGAAAGAGGCGCAGCGCGGATGATGTCGGCGACACGAGCGGGTCAGAGTTCTCTTCTTCTCTGCCTCCAGCCCTACGTGCCTGTCGGACAAGGCCACGGGTCCTGGTCGTGTGTCCGCGCCGACATGATGAATAGTAAAATGCTGGTGTCCTATGTGGCAAGGTGGAGGGGTGGTTTGTATGAGTGAGACGTTCGTGTTGAACGGCGTTCCGATCTTTTCGACAGGGCGGTGGAATAATGACGAGTATACCGAGGCGGACCTGGACCATATGATTGCGGCATATAACCAGGTCGGGTTCAAGCCGCCGATCAAACTGGGGCATGATCCGAGTCAGCCGCTGGCGAAGAGCGATGGGATGCCGGCTATCGGATGGGTGACGAACCTCCGGCGCGTTGGGAAGCAGCTCTACGCCGATTTGCAGAATCTGCCGAAGAAAGTCTACGAGGCTATTAAGCGGAAAAACTACGATCGTGTGTCCGCCGAGGTCTATTGGGACTATAATGAGGGCTCAGGTAAGGTGTATCCTCGCGTGCTCAAGGCCCTGTCGCTGCTTGGAGCGGAGATCCCGGCGGTGACGAGTCTTGCGGCGTTGGAGGGGTTGTATGATGCGTCTGGGCATGCATTCAAGCGATATGATTTGTTTTTTCCATCTGAACAAGTGCCTATATCACCCATGATGCAAGGGGAGGAGAAGAAGAAGGACCGCTCGTTGGTGGATTACCGACGAGGCGGTGAGGATCTGCATAGGGAGAAGCGGGAGAGTTATTGCGGGAGTTGCAAATTCTTCTGCGGGATGTTTGATCCAGATGGTAAGCAAATTTCGATATCTTGTTGCGCATTGGTGTTGGGCGATGTCGCGTCTAATATGTTATGCGATCTGCATGAGTATGCCGAGCCGTTTGCCGTAGCGAATATGTCTATGGATCAAAAGGTCTACATGATCGAAAAGCGAGGCAAGAAATGGGTGCTGGTCTCGAAGACCACGGGCGAGGTGCTTGGCGAACATGAGACCGAAGGGGACGCAATGGCGCAGGAGCGCGCCATCCAGGCGGGTAAATCCAAGAAGAAGGAGTCCATGATGATGGCGGAACAACAATCGGTAGAAGAAACCGATCCTGGCGAAGCTGCCGGTGGGAGCGAGGAAGATACAATGAGTGTGGAACAGGATGCGAAGATTGCGGAATTGACGGCGAAACTGTCCGCACAGGAAGCGCAGAATGCGACATTACAAGGGCAGATAATGGAACTCTCTGACAAAGTGGCCGAGTTCAGCGCGAAGTTGCCGGCAGCGGAGGCCAGGGCGGCTGAGCTGGAGGCGGAGAAAGCAGAACTCGCTGAACAGAAGCGGAAGGCCGACAAGGAAGCCTGGTTGTCTGCGCAGACCACGGAGGGCAATTTGAAGATCCTGCCAGTGGAGTTGCCAATCGTGGAGCATGTGTACGATCAATTGGAATCTGGCGGGTTGAAGGTGTATACGACTGCCGATGGCACAGAGATTGACACGTTATCGGCGTTTAAATCTCTATTCGAGTCACGTAAGCCTGGTACCATGCTGTTCACGGAGCTTTCTCAGGGGCGCGGGACGGAGACGGCTGGTGAGCCTGACGCTGGGAAGACGGGGATAATGAGTATTAGCGATGCTCGATTGGAGGCCACCAGGCGGGCCAAGGAATACATTGCGCAGAAGCCTGGGGCAACATTCAAAGAGGCCCTGTCTCATGTGTACAGCGCCGATCCTGATTTGAAGTCCAAGGCCGCTGGGGTAACTCCGCAGGGAGAAGCGAAAGCGGAAGCTGGTCAAGATCGGATGGTATCCCTGTTCAGGAAATAGAAAATAGATGTGGCATGAAGGGTCTGCGCATCGCAGATCGAGCGCGTGGAAGATCGGCATCCGAATCGGGTGATTAGAAGGGATAAGAGTAAACGTGGCGAGATCAAAAAAACACGTATGGCTGTGATGCCTAGATTAGGGGACGTATGGCGGAATCCATAGCAGCGACAGGCGGTGCAATTGAGTTCACTGCCGTCAGTGAATGGGATGCCTCCGGCGCTCAATATCGGGGTGTTCGGTTCAGCACGACAGTAGACAACAACGTGCGGGTGGCTTCTGTTACTGGGGTGGCGATTGTCGGGGTCCTGCAGAACAAGCCCACTTCCGGTCGAGCGGCCCGTGTTAGAACGCATGGGGTGACGAAGGCTGTAGCAGGAGCGGCGATTACCCGTGGAGATCGCGTGGATTGCGATGCTCAGGGGTATTTCCGCACAGCGGTCGGGAGCAACTATGCAGGATATGCAAGAGAGACCGTGGTCGCATCGGGGACGTTCACGATGCTGTTGAATCCGCAGTATGCTGGTGCCGCCTAATAGCGGCAGAGAGGAGTAGCCACATCATGGGTGATCCACGAATGGCCGCTATCTCCGCCGAGCGGCATTATGCAGCGGCGGACACTGATTGGCATATCGATGCCGCTTTGTCTGAGATGTCGATTCAGTTCAACATGGATCCCGGCATGTATATCGGGCCGAGCATTCTGCCTGTCGTCAACGTGGACAAGCAGAGTGACCGGTATCTGATCTGGGACAAGGATTACTGGTTCCGGATTCCCCAGACCCGCCGTGCTCCGGCGACCAGGGCAAATCGGGTAGAGACCTCCGTGAGTAGTGCGGCTTATTATGCGCATAACTATTCGCTGGAGGAGCCGATCCCGTTTGAGGATTTGACGAATGCGGATGCGGCGCTGGCGATTGAGGAAGGGACTGCGCGTCATGTGATGCAGTTGCTCATGTTGGATCAGGAGAATCGGATTGCGACGCTGTTGACCACGGCGGCCAACGTCGGTTCTGGGAATGCACTGACTGGCACGGCGCAGTGGTCTGATCGTGCGAACAGCGATCCTGTATCGGATGTTACAACGGGTCGCCTTTGGATTCTGAAAGAGACTGGTCAGAAGCCGAATACGTTGGTCAATGGGCAAGAAGTCCACGACGCGCTTCTGCTCCATCCGGATGTCATTGATCGGGTGAAGTATACGCAGCGCGCGACCAATGCGACGCTTGAGGCCGCGCTGTCTGATATCTTCGGGGTGGCGCGGTATCTGGTGGGCAGTGCGCCCAAGCAGAATGCAGCAGAAGGGTTGCCGACATCGGCGTCCTCGATGACCTTTATCTGGGGCAAGAACTGCTCTTTGTTCTATGCCGCGACGGCTCCTGGCCGGAACATCCCGAGCGGGGTGTATGCCTTCCGATGGCGACCGGCTGGGTTTACGGATTTCATCGTCGAGACCAAGGATGACGATGACATCAAGGCTCGGGTGAAGCGTGTGAATTATTTCCAGGATGAGCGGATCACTGCGCAGCAGCTGACGTATTTGTTGTCCACAGTGGTTGCGTAGGTTCGATTGTCCACTTGAGAAATAGATCAGTGGGAAATGGCGATGAATAGGCGAGGCCGAGGCGATTATGATGGCTGGGTTTCGGCCTCGCCAAACGCCAAGAGAGGATAATATATGGGTTCTGGGTGGGGGCACGAGGATGCGGTCGGCGATTGGTACGCCACGCGAGATTTTAATCTGAAGACTCTGACAGTGCGTGCGGGAGGCAAATTGCCAGAAGGATGGCAGATAATCCAGAACATCAAGTACCTGCAGAATTTGTTTGGGAAAGACTGCGTAGTGCGGAAATCGAGCCGAGAATTGCTGGCGGAAATGGGAGCGTCCGGCGGCGAAATGAAACGGAGTCCGGGAAGGCCACGAAGAGATGTATGATAGGGCGTCCCACGGAGCCCTTCATGCAAAAAATCAATGTCCGTCGTGACATGCTAGAGGTGCAAGAAGGTGGGAATCTATAAAGTACGGACAAAAGCACAGTTCAAGGATGGGGCGACATTTGCAGGGTCGGCGGGATTTGACGGTGCAATTCAGGTGAACTCTGCGATGCGGGTTGTTGGACCGATCTCTGCCCCAACCGGATCATCGAATGCCCAGAAGTTTGGATTCCTCAGAATCAATTCTGGGGCCACGACGGCAACGCACAGTACCACGGCATTGAGTTCTGGTGCTTTGTTGATTGTCGGTGCAGGCGTGTTGGTGGGGGCTCAAGTGGCGTCGTACAATCTGGTTGGCGAGTTGGTGGTGAACACAATTGCGCAGCAGGCATCGGGCGGGTATTTCACGGTGGGATTCGCTGGGGTCAATGCCTATGCGGCTCCCCTTGATGTACCATGGTTCATCATTAATCCGGCATAGCGGGATAGCATATGGCTGAAATTTATGTGACAGTGGCGAGTGGGCAAACAGTGAGCGGCGCGTTTGCGCTTGAGCATCCCTATCGACCATTGGTGATATTGGTGCCGAGCTTGGCTGCTGCGGCGGAAGTGAGACCACAGTTCAGCGCAACCTCTGGATCGGGTTTTATGTCGATGATGCGGCCAGATGGTTCGGCAAATCTGTTTGTCGTATGCAGCGGGGCGGGTCCTGGCATCGGGATCATCGAGCATGTCCCTAGTCAATGGGGCCGGTTTTCCTTAACAGGCGTTCAAACCGATGTGCGGACGCTGACATTGTTTCCGGGAGCTTCGCGTTAGGATGGTGAGAATCATTGCGCATAGGGGATTCTGGTGGCCGGACATCGATCACCAGAACCGCCCATGGGCATTGCAGGCGGCGATTGATCGCGGATGGGATGTTGAAGTTGACGTGTGGGGCGTGCGAGAAGATCAGTTGCAGGTGGGGCATGATAAGGTGGAAGCGAGATGGACATTGCCCTCGATAGCTGAAAGCCATGTGTTTGTTCATATGAAAGCTCCGACCCAGGCTCTGCGAATTTCGGCGGTATTGGAGCGGACAGGGTATCAGGGGAAGAGTAGCGTGTTTGTGAGTCCGATGGGCAAGAATAACGAGCTGGTCCTCAGCGAGGCCGTAGTTCAGCTTCTGGTCGTGAGTTCTCACAACGATCTGTTCGACAAGATGGATGTGCTGCAGTCTGCGAAGCGGCGCGGATGGGAGCAGACCATTCGCGGGGTCTGGCTTGAGCAGCCGGACACCGATTGGGTGACGGATGGCGTGATTCATGAATTGCATGCCTATGGAATGCGGGCTTATGTAGTATCGCCTGAGCTGCATCGACGGCAGCTGCGATTGGATATGCTGTCGGAATGGGCCGATGCCGATGGGGTTTGTACGGACTATCCGCATCTGCTGTCGCAGATATTGAATCCCAAAGATGTGATCGTGCATCCTGTGGGGGCATGGTGGTAGAGTACGGCCTCGATGAATTTATGAGGGAATTGGATTTGGCGGTCGGGGATTTCTTTGAGCCTCGGGATGTCAATGGGCACAAGGACTTGCCGGGATATGATCCGCGGATGGGGCCGCGTTATGGAATCCCTGGGCATGATGTTCCGCTCTCGGTGTTCCGGGGCGAAGGCATGGCGCTGTTTCTGGTCGCGCGGGCGATAAAGCCTGAAGTCATTATGGAGTGTTATACCGGCACAGGATATGCGGCGTGCTGCCTGGCGGCAGGGTGGTGGCCGGAAGCCCAAGTCATCAGCACCGACAACTATACCGAGGGAGGTCTCGGTGAAGCAGGATGGGCACGGGCGCAAGGGCTCAGGGACAAGCTGGGACTTGACAACCTGGCCCTCCACTATGGAACAATCGAGTCCTTGCGCCAGGCAAATCTTCTGGCGGATCTCTATTTCTCCGATGGGCCGTATGACGACGGCGCGTCGTTGCTGGCAGAGGGTGCGATTCGCATCCGCCATGATGATGGTGTAGGGCAAGTCGATGGGCGCCGATTTGTCGTCCCTGGCGGATCCAATTTGAGCGTGACATGCCCGACGATTGAGATGCGGGATTGGCTGATGGCAGAAATTGGCAAGACTATTCCGGTGAATGCGGCATGAGAGCGATTGCAGGATATGTGGCCTTCGATCTGGATGGATGCCTGTGGGATTCCGATCGACTCCATTTCGACGCGGTGAACATGGCGCTGTCCCCATATCAGCAACGGATCACTGAAGAGGAGCATCGAACGATCTTCAAAGGGCTTCCAACGAAGCGCAAGCTGGCGATGCTGACTGAGATGGGCCGGTTACCGCAGTGGGCCCATGCCGATGTGGAGCGGTTTAAGCGGGAAGCCACGCTGATCGCCATTGAAAATACGCAGCCTCGGTCGGAAGTGTCCGCGCTTTTGATAGCGCTCTGCCAGGTGAATTGGCGGGTGTGCTGCTGCTCGAATTCTATTCTGGACACCGTGCAGATGGTGCTATTGAAGATGGGGATCCTCAAGTACATGGACTTTGTCCTCAGCAATGAGGATGTCGCGCGAGCCAAGCCCTCTCCGGAAATCTATCAGAAGGCTGCGCGGATCTGGGGCATCCAGCCACAAGAGATAGTGGTCGTTGAGGATGGTGAGGCCGGGAAGCGGTCGGCGCTGGATGCGGGATGCACTTTGATTGAGGTGTCTGGTCCTCATGACGTTGAGCCGTGGCTGATCCACAAGATACTGGCTGTTGGACGATGGGACATTCGCAGTCAAGACAAAAAAGCCAGAGAATCTACAGTTGGGAGCGCGATAACTGTATGACCAATGAGAAGGAGGTGCCCGTAGTGGACGCGATGCCGCATATCATCATTCCGATGGCGGGGGAAGGCAAGCGGTTCAAAGAAGCCGGATACCAGGGACCAAAACCGTTGATTCAGGTCGGCGGGCGGCGTCTGTTGGAATGGGCGTTAGATGCGATTCCGAAACCTTGGCGACGCGCAGTCATTCCGGTCATCCATACCGGACAAGCTGAGTTGTGTGATGTGTTTGTGGATATTGAGCCTTATTTCAATCGAATGTTTGGAACAGGAAAGCCCTGTCTACTGACAGGCCCGACGTCCGGTGCTGCGTGCTCGGTTTTGGCTGCGGCAGTTGGATTACCTTCCGATGCCCCTGTGATTGTGATGAATGCAGACCAATGGATCGACATTGACCTGGAAGCGGTCCACAAAACGGCAATAGCGGAGCAATGGGACGGGTTCGTTCTGACGTTCGAGGGGTCTGGCCCTCAATGGAGCTATGCAATCACTGACGGCACCGATTTTGTGGTGCAGATAGTCGAGAAAAAGGAGGTGAGTCCATATCCGACCTGCGGGTTGTACTGGTTCCGGCGCGCAGGGGATTTGGTGAAGGCGATCTGCTCAATGGTGTACAAAGAGGATCGAACGAATGGGGAATTTTATCTGGCTCCGAGCATGAATCACCTGGAGCGTCATCGTCGCAATGTGCGGATTGTCCCTGTGAAGGAATTCCATGGGTTGGGGACGCCGGAGCAGGTGAGGGAATTCGAGGCACTGCTGAATGCCGGATGGAAGCCGAAACATGATTGATGTGATCATTCCCACACGCAATGCGCCGTCGGTGCTATCAATGATGCTGGCGCATTATTGGGCGAACGCGCACGACGATCGGCTCGTGTCCTCTGTCACGCTGCTGGATAACTGCTCGGCTGCGGAAGGCATGGAGGATGTTTTCGCGGATGCGCTCAGACGAGGGGCCAAAGTCATTCGGCACGAGCGAAACATCGGGGTCTGGGCATCCGTCAATCGAGGGGTGGTCCTCAGTCGCGCGGACAAGATGCTGGTGTTGACCTCCGATATTTTGTTGGCTCCTGATGCGCTATCGTGGTTGGATGCCGTACAGGACGATTCAGGATGCGCATTCCTTGGGCCGGTCGTTGTGAGCGATCAGATCGAATATGCATGGAAGCTCTATGAACATCCCTTGCCCGCTGAGCGAGTGAATACCGCCCATTACAATGGCGCATGTTGGCTGATGACGCGGCAATGCATCGATAAGGTAGGGTATTTTGATCCTCGATTTTACATATGCTTCGGGGACGTGGACTATACCCAGCGGGTGGTAGATGCGGGATTGGCCTACGGGGTGACGGACGCGGTGCGGTGTTTGCATTTGGACAAGTGCTCTCGCAGGGCAGACCATACTGCGAGCCAAGACACGGAGGTTGAGATTCGGGATTGGAGCTGCTTCGCCGAAAAGTGGCAAGCCCGATCAGATGTGATGGAGAAGCATCCGTGCCCCAACAGGATCGTGTATAACATGTTGAAAGAGCGATATTGGAATAACAGTATTCAAGAAACCATGGAGGTGTCCGCGTGACCGAGAAATCATCGACCGACCCGATGGAGCTGCTGAAAAATGACAAGGCACTCGAAGCCAAGCTGAAGGTGTCAAGACTCCCGTGGGACGATCCTACCCGGCAGCGAGTGGAGGAACTGACTGCGCATACGAATTCATCGGAAGCCTATCAGGAATACTATCGGACTATGCGGGGCGGGATTTGCCCAGAGGATCAAGTGTTCCGTCGCCATGAGCAGGTCAAGCGGTTTGCGAGAATTCGGGAATTGATCCTGGAGCGGAAGCACAAGACGGTGCTGGACTTGGGGTGTCTGGACGGGTGGCAACTGCTGAATCTTGCAGCGTCGGGGATCGTTGGGGTCGGTATAGACCTGAGCCCTCAGGCATTGGCTGTAGCGGTTGAGCGTTCTGCAAAATGGGGATTCGGGCTGCGGTTCATTGAATCTTCTATCGAGGATGCGGAAGTCACAGAAAACGATCTGGACGGTTCTGGAATTCCTCTCGGAACGAAGCACCTCCGACTGTTCGATGCGGTGATCCTGTCTGAGGTATTGGAGCATGTCCTTGATCCGGTTGCGTGCATGAAGACCGCCGCAAGGCATCTCGCTCCTGGCGGAATTGTGTACGTCAGTGTTCCGGCCACTCCGATTCCTCACCATGGGAAATTGGAAGATGCGCGGGAGCATCTCCGAGTCTACAGTGAACAGGACCTGATTGATCTCGCAACAAAAGCCGGTCTCCACGTGGTGGTCGATCAGGATATGACAGAAGAGCAGGACCAAGGGCAGTCATTCTCAAATCGGATGATGAGCTTTCGTCGGGCGACAATTACCATTTATACCGGCCATGTGACTGGTGGCTGGAATCCGCCGATTCCTGAGAGTCTTGGCGGATCGGAGGAATTGGTGGTTAAGGTGGCTGAGGCATGGGCGCGGCGGGGGCACCAGGTGGCGGTTTATGCAGATGTCCTGTCAGGAACTGTGAATGGCGTTCAATACCACAGCCGGTCACGAATTCCTGATCCCAATCCCGATGTCCTGGTGTGCTTCAAGACCCTGGAGTATATCGACTATCCAGCGGGTCGAACCGTATTTTGGACGACGGACCTTCCGGCTCCGGGGCAGTCTGCGACATTTCTACCGCCGAAGCTGATGGATGATATCGACGCGGTGATCTGCATCAGCGAATATCATCGGCAGGAACTGTTGAAAGCTGTCCCGTGGCTGAGTCCGGCGAAAATCCATCAACATTGGCTTGGCGTCAATCATGCGGAGATCGAGCAGGCGTGTCAGACGCACCAGAAGGCTCCTCATCGGGTGTTGTATGCGTCTTCCTATGACCGTGGGTTGCGCCAGTTGCTTGAAGTGTGGCCGACCGTCCGCGCTGCTGTCCCTGATGCGGAGTTGCATGTGACCTACGGTTGGGATTTCTGGATCAAGTCGGAGGCCGTGGTCGCGAAGCCTGTCGCGGACAGCATGAGGCAGGAACGCAAGGAGCTGGAGAAACTGCTGGCGCAGTCTGGAGTAGTGCATTGCGGACGCCTGCCGCGCCAGGATGTGCTGCAGGAATTTGCGGAAGCGGAGATATGGGCGTATCCGTGCACTGGCGGCGAGCTGTGTTGCAAGACGGCGTTGGAGGTGCAAGTTGCAGGATGCGAGCCTGTCGTGGTTCCGGTGATGGCCCTGGCTGAGACGGTGCAGATCGGGACAAAGACAACCCATGCGCAATTTGCGGACGCACTGATCCTTGCTTTGCTAGAGAAGTCGAAGGTGGGTGGGCCGTTCACTGCGCCTTCTTGGGATGAGTTGTCACAATGGGCATGGGAGCTTGCGAAACCAAAACAGACGGCAAGTGTCCAAATGGAATCCCATCCAGAGGTCGAGCCGACGGTGATCCCGGAACGCTTTTCGATTCCGTCTTGCGCCACGGTTCCTCCGGTGAGGGAGCTGTCCATTCTGATGGCGGTATCCGGTATGCCGTTCGACGGGACCACCGACCGGACAAAGGACCTCGGAGGGTCTGAAACCTGCGCGGCGCAGTTGTCACGCGCATTGGTAAAGCGCGGGCACAGCGTGACGGTGTTCTCGAATCTGCCGGATAAGCCAGGCAAGTTCGATGGCGTGACCTATCTGCCTATCGCCGAATACGCACGGTATGCGGTCTCCACTCCGCACGACATCAGCATCATCCAGCGCGATCCGACAGGATTCAATCTCGGGCTGCAGAGCAAGATGAATATCCTGTGGTGCCATGATCTTGGGCTGAAGCGGTACCACACGATGTTCCGGTCCAGCATGTGGAATGTGGACTACGTGGTTCCGGTGTCCCACTGGCACGGCAGGCAGCTGTGCGAAATCTACGACTTGCCGCCCGACGTGGTTGTGCCGATGAACAACGGCATTGACCTTGAGATGATCCACAAGTTCATTGATCGATCCAATGAGCGCGATCCGAATGCGGTGGTGTTCGCCTCCCGACCTGAGCGTGGGCTGGATGTGCTGCTGCAATCCATCTTCCCCAGGCTGCTGGAGCGCAATCCGAAATTGACGCTGTATGTGGCGGAGTATGCGAATACCATTGAGAGCATGGTGCCATTCTACCAGCACTGTCAACAGCTGATGCAGAACCTCGGCGCCCGCGCGAAGTGGATGGGAGCGCTGAAGAAGCCTGAGTTATACGCTCTCTATTCGATATCGTCGGCGTATCTCTATCCGCAGCGCAGTTTCAAAGAGGTGAGCTGTCTGAGTCTGCTGGAAGCGGCGGCATGCGGATTGCCGTTCGTCGGGACGAACCTCGGGGCGCTGCCGGAGACGTCCCAGCGGGTAGAAGGGGCGACCCGTTTGGTGGATCATCCTGGACATGAGGCCACAGCGGAGTTCATCGACCGGTATGTGGACGCAGCCTGGGAGGTATTGAGCAATCCGGAGCTCAATTTTCAGATGTCGGTGGCTGGGCGAATCGGAGCGATGCATTGTTCTTGGGACGCCATCGCGGAAGAATGGGAGAATTTCCTGCTCGGGGGAATAGAGCTTCGCAGTCGGGACAAGTTGCGGTTGGCTCGGCATTGGTGGCGGCTAGGGGATGTGAATGGGGTTGAGTATTTGCTTGATGAGTTGACGCCTGAGGAGAGGCAGACGTTTCGGCCCATTGGAGACATAAAAGTAGCTCGACAAACCGATGCGCCAATAAGACCCGCGTCCCACATCATCAATGCGATTTGTAACGTAGCCGCGCAATACCGGCCGAAAACCATACGGGGACTCGGGTTGGACGGGGTCTGGCTCGCAGATCAAGTTGCCGGCGTGATTGGGGCGGAGGTGGTCAATGATGCTATGGTTGATTTCGTGGTGGGATTCGAGACACTAGAGCGAGCGAAGAATCCCGTGGAGTACATCGCCTCCGTAGAGCGCTCCGTGAATCCTGGCGGGTACATTTGTTTCATCTCTGCGATCTCTGGAGTGCAGCAGGATCGGATCCACCAGGGACTGCCGCGCGATATACGGTGGGTCTTTGACAATCACGACCTGAAAGAATTGCTTGGCAACAAGCCGGATCTGCTCGCTATGATTGTTGAGGGTGGGGCGTTGTCGAAATACGACGGTAGGCCCCTTGCTTGGCAGTTGAATTGCTATCAGAACAAAAAGGAGGTGCCGCAGAGCACATTCAACCTTGAGCGGCGTTCATGGCTGCAGTCTCCGCAACTGAGTTTGACCGGCGCAATGATTGTGAAGAATGGCGAATCGTTGCTGACGCGGTGCCTGAAGTCCATCGTTCCGTACTGCGATGAAGTCATTGTGGATGATACCGGTTCAACCGACACGACCCCGGATATCCTCCGGCGATTCGGCATTGAGCCTGGTCAGGGATTGAATCCGATAGATGTGGGATTTGATGCGGCGCGGAACAGGGGCTTGAAGCGCGCAACCGGAGATATTGTGCTCTGGATCGATGCGGATGAAGAACTGTTGGATGCGCACAATCTGCCGAAATATCTGCGCTGGTCGATGTACAACGGCGTGGCTATCCAGCAGCATCATTTCAGCGCTGTTCCGATGAATGCCTTCAAACCGGATTTGCCGGTCCGGATATTCCGACGAATCTGGCTGAATGGCAAGCCGACGGGGATACGGTGGTATGGATTCGTGCACGAGCATCCGGAATTGGCGATCAACCATTCCGTCGGCCAGAGCATTGTCCTGTCGGATGTGCATATCGCCCATGACGGATACCTCACGGAGACGGGACGCCGTGGCCGATTCGACCGCAACATCGCATTGATGTTCAGGGACCGGGCAGCGTATCCGGATCGCGTCCTCGGGAAGTTTCTGATGATTCGGGATTGGATTCACTTGGCGCGATATGAGGCCGAGCAGAATCGAGGGATGCTGACGCCGTCGGGCGTTCAATACCTGGAGGCGGCGCTGGAGAGCTATCGCAAGAACTTCCTGGGAGCCACGCATCAGATGGCGGTGGATGGCTTGCCGTATTACAATGAGGCTCTTCAGCTGCTTCGGCGAGGATTTGAGGTCCAGGTGGTTCTGAAGGTTGGTGGGATCGACGGTCAGCCGAGAGAAGTCACGTATAGCGGGCGGGTCACCGATAAAAAGGATTTGGAGACATTGGTGACGAGCGGCATCCATGATTTGACGTCGGTGTGGGACGGGGAGTATTTGTGATGATCCCAGCCACTGTTGCGATTCAAGATTATTTTGGTGCGGTGACGCTTGGAATTGCGCAGGCCCGATTTTCAGAACAAATCACTTTCACTCGATATTTCATTGCGGTTTTGAAAATCAGACATTGGGATGCTATTTATGGTGATTAGTTTTGCGTGCCTTTCATGGCGGTGTGAAGAGTCAATGTAATGTCCAATAAAAAAGAAACATATACAGCGGTGACCCCCACACCAATCTATGGGTTTCCTATGAAGGGCACGTATCTCATCAGTGTGGAGCGGCGGACGCCTGGATTCTCGAACTTTGGGACAACGGAACATTATCGCGCTGACAATGCGGTGGTGTTGAACGGGTTGACAATGTTGGCGCGATGGATTTCCTCCTATGCTGTGGGAGTGAATTCACAGATGGCTTATATCGCAGTCGGAACAGCGACAACCGCCGCGTCTGTCAATCAAACGAATCTTGCGGGAGAAGTCAAACGTCTTCCGTTCTCAGCAGTGTCTGTTACCGCAAACAACTCTTGGTCCGCTGTTTCAACATTTGGTGGTGGAACAGATAGCATTGTGGGCGTAGTAATCGGCGAGGCCGGGGTATGGAATGCAGCGGGATCGGGTGCGGGGGTGATGTTCAACCGAGCCCCGTTGTCCGCAACATTCACGTTGCAGAGCAGTGATGTGGCAGCAGTGCAGGTAATCGTGAGCGTGGGTAGCCTGTAGGAGCTTAAATGGCATATCCGTTCCGACAGGTGGAGGTAGGTGGTACCTATCAATTCACATGGACAGCATCCACCAATCCATCTTCATTATCTATGGTGATCAAGACGGCTTCGGACACTATCGTGGCCAGTGTGGCGGCAATATCATCGGGTACTGGAGCTTGGTATGCATTCGCCACGATTCCCGATTCCTTTGGAAAGTACCCGAGCTATTTGTTGCAGCAATGGACGGCCACCGCCTCGACGCCGGCGGGATCTGCCTCGCCATTCATCACGAAGCAGGTGTTTGAGGTGATAAAAACGCAAGCCTTCGTCCAGGGGAGGTTGCAGTAATGGGCCGCTATGTTGAAGCGGGACAGATCATGGAGATTTTGCCCGTCTTCATTTCGACAGCGGGTATGACGCCTGGTCAAGTCGAGTTTTTCATCGAGGGGCGCGAGGATGAGATCGATGCTCGGCTTGGTCGGTTTTGGAACACAACAGTCTTTTCCGGCAACGCGCCTCCGATGGTGAAGACGCTTGCCAAACTCGGCGCAACAGTAGACATCCGCAAGTCGAAGATCAGCATGGAAGATCCGAGCATTAGTCAGTGGATTGTAGAGGACGAGAAGAAATTTGAGGCGTTGATCACCAGCCTGGTCTCCGGGACAGCGGATCTGGTTACTGGATCAGGGACGGTGCTCGCTAGAACTGGTCGGATGCAAGACCAGATCTGGTCCTCAACAAAAGACTATGCGCCTACAATGACGATCTTGGATGCGACAGATCAGAATATGTCACGACAGCGGGAACTTGACGAGGCAGATCGGCAATCGGCGGATGCTGGATAATGGCGAAGATTGACTATACAGGCATCATGAAAGCAACACGGGACACCATCGCCAATGATGCGAATGTGCGGGCGTTGCGGACGACCGTGGAAATCGCTCGGGCCGTACTGACGATGAACGCGACTCCCCATGTCAATATCTTTGAGGGGCGTCGAGTCAATGCGACACAGGTGATCTCCGCTGGGAAGCGACATCGATATACGCTGCATTGGCAGGTGGTGGTAAGTGCGTTTTCTGCTGCGGGATTCGAGGATGCGATGTCCCAGCGAGATGAATTGCTGGGTTACGTTGAACTAGCGCTGATGAGTAACCGATCATTAGGCGGAATTCTCACACATCAGCAGTTGCAGCTCGCTGGCGGGGAGCTGAGGAGCAATCCAGGGGACAACGGGTTCTGGAGCCAAGGGGCGATTGATCTTACAGCGGATGTGGATGCGACGCTATGAATGGGATGGATGTATTCACTGAAGCCCTACGGTTGAAGACGCCGGATGAAAGCTATCGCATCCGCTGTCCGGAGTGCGAAGCGGTGCTCGCGGAGTATCTATCCGGAGTCAACGTGTTTCGGTGCCGCGCATGCAAATGGCATGGGGTGGTGTCTCGGATGTCCGCGTCATTGGTCGCGAGCATGACGACATTGAAGCCAGGGCTGACGGAGCGGATATTGCGCCGCAAGGAGTGTCCGTAATGGCTGGGATACAGGTGAAGGGGTTGGATGCCGTGACCCGACAAATACGGCACGCGATAAATGGAGTGAAGAAAAGAGTCACTCTCTATCGCAGGATCGGCACCGCATTGGTCGCGTGGATCGACAGGAATTTCATGGATGAAGGGACAGAACAGCGGTGGGAGCCGTTGGCTGCAGGGACGCTGTTTGCTCGAAGAAAAGGAGGAGTAGGCGCCAAGATTTTGCAGAATAACGGGTTGCTACGGGCGTCTCATACCTACGAAGCGTCAGCGGGTAAAGTAGTTGTCGGATTCCCGAATAACCGTATTGCGGAATATCATCATTGGGGCACGCCAGGGCCATATGAGATCAGGCCTCGAAATGCAAAAGCCCTGATGTTCTTCGCTCCGCCTGGAACAGGCGGGGCAGGCCGCACCACTATCATCAAACGGAAGAAAGGTGCGCCAAAAGTGGGACTCGCCAACAAAAGCGGCAGCAAGCAGTCCGTGATTTTTGCTACACACGTCATGCATCCTGGATTGAAGGCGCGGCCATTGCTTCCATCAGTGCCATTGGCGGAAACATTGGTGGCGGAAGTCATCAACGAATATGTCGAAGAGCTATTGAAACCCAAAGACGCATCATTGAAACCCGAAGGCGCATCATAGCAGAAAAGGGGTATTCATGCGGTTGGAATGGACCGATAGAGAGGTGGTGTTTATCGCGGATGTTGGGACAGTGGGGCCTGGTACGGAATTCGAGATCGAGGATTCTCGTGGACAAGATCTGCTGAATCGTGGGTGCGCAAAACTTGTAGAGAAACCTCTTGTTCAGAACAACGAAGCAGAAGAGATGGACGACAAACGAGACATCCATGTCGTTGTTACGGACGGATTTGGAGCAGGAGATTACTAATGGCGCTGGTCGTCAAGGGATAAAGGTACATGGCTGAAGGAGTATTGGGATTTTTGGGGATTTCGCGGCAGCAGAGCTTTGGGACAGCAACCTCCTCCTGGAATTTCATCCCATTCACATCGGAGGGAATCGCCACGACCATCGATCAGATCCGTCGGGGAAGCATCGTTGGGCGCACGGCGGAAGGGATTGCGCAGGCCGGTATCGAAAAGGGTGGAGGTGATGTTACAATGGAGCCTCATCCGATCCTGATCGGCCACATCCTCCGTGGAGTGTGCGGGCAATCCAGCGTTAGCGCAACGGCGACGACGTCAGTGGCGGGGTTTCAGGATTACACACATGAGTTTATCCCCCGCAACGCAAAGTTTGATACAAAATGCATGCTCCCTCCTTACACACTGCAAGTCCATCGAGATGTCACCTCGGCATTCCAATATGGGGATTCGATCTTCACGAACGTGGAATTGAACATAAAAGGCAATGCTTTGGTGGAAGCCAAGGCAACAGTGATGACTCGCGTAACGTCTATCATGGCAGCTTCCACGGCAACATTCACGGAACCGGCCGAGTGGGCGTGGAACGTGGCGTCGGTCAGTATCGCGGGCACTGCGATCGATTTCATCGAGAGCCTGACGGTGTCGATTGATCAGCCCACCGATGGAGTGATCATGTTGGACGGGACGCGGATGGTGAACCGTTTTGTGCGGAACGGACCGACAGCCATCCGAGTCAGCGGGACGTTGGACTTCCAGGATTTGACGGAGTTCAACGCATTCAAAACCCAGACGCAGCGACGTCTATTGGTCAATCTCGCCCCAGCGGTAGCGTCCGGACCGTATATGCTGATTGATATACCGAAGATGCTTTACACGACGTTCCCGGCGAACATCGGCGGCCCGAATCGGATCTCGGTGGGATTCCAGGGCACTGGGGAATTCGACACCACAAGCAGTTATGCAATCAGGATCACGTTGACGAACACGCAGGCGACCGGATACAGCGTCATCTAACCAATGTTCATGCGGAACTGCTCGCAGTAGCGCGAGGGGATAACGCAGAAGGAGATGTCCCGATGGGATTGATTACCTTGGTGCAGCCCGATGAGAGGTTTTGGCTCCATGTCACGGTGGACGACACTGATCCTACTGAGATCAAGCACAAATTGACCAACGACGAACCTGATGAGCAAGACCTGAATTCGAGCGGATGGTCCGCTATTGAGTGTCGTCGAATGCCTGCTGACTGGTTTGAGGACGCGAAGACGCGGTACACGAAATGGGTGAATGATCGGACGGGACGATACGAGCAGACCAATTGGCAGGGATACCGGAAGGAGATTGTCAAACACATTGTGATCTCCTGGAAAGGGATGAGCGGGAATCCGCCGTGCACCGAGGAGAATAAGCTGAAACTCCCGCAGGCTGTGCAGTTGTTGGTAATCAGTCAATCCTCCGGGTTGGTGTCGGCCCCAGATAAGGGGGAATTGCAAAAAAACTCCTGATGGCCGTTTCCGGTGCAACACGACCGGACGGCCAGGATCCTAGGGACGATCCGCTGATCGTGGAGACCTTGCGGTTGTGGTCTTATTTGGGACGGCCCATGGTGAAGGATTTCGGGTTGGGGCTGGTGGCGCTCGAATTGGCGGGCGGGTTGCGAGGGACGAAGAGTGATATCCTTACGATGTGGGACTTGTTGTGCTTTTACTATGAGCATTTGCTCCAGGAAGCGGAGCGGAATCCGAAGCGTTCATCGTGAGTCCATTGAAACAGCCATCGCCCATTGTGGTGCCGACATGAAAACGTGCCACAAGTCACACTGACCATCACCGCAGAAGATCAGGCTTCGGGTCCTTTGTCGAAAATTGGCGAAGGGCTGGATGCGCTCGGGAAAAAATCCACCGAAGCTAGTGGGGCGACAGACAAGCTGAAAGACTCCACCGAGAAACTTGGCACGACAGTGACTCAGACCACAGGTTCGATGGAGAATCTGCAGCGTGTTACTGGCGCAATTGCGGCGGGTTTTGCGAGCGCAAAACTTACCCACTTTCTCCGTGATATTGCGGAGACCCGCGCCAGGACGGAGCAGCTTGGCATCGTCATGAATGTCATAGCGAAACAGGCTGGAATTATGCCGGGTCTCGCAGATGATTTATCCAAGGCGATGCAGAAGCAGGGCATCACTGCGCAAGAGGCCAATTCCGCTGTCACGAAATTCATCCAATCGAATCTGGAGCTGGCGAAAGCATTAAAGCTGGCGCGCGGGGCGCAGGACGCCGCCACGATCAGTGGCGAGAATTCGTCACAATCGCTGCAAGGCTTGGTCCATGGCATCGTGACGTTGCAGCCAGAAGTCCTGCGTACGCGGGGTGTGATAGTCACATTGGAGCAAGAGCTGCGCAAGGCGGCGCAAACAACCGGCCGGACGGCGCAAAGTTTCAGTGGCACAGAAAAACAAGCCCTTGTTTTTGCTGCCGTCTTGCGCGAATTGGAAAAACTCACCGGCGCGTATGAAGCCTCCATGACCAATGCCTCGAAACAATTGAAGTCCATGGAGCGGTATATTGAAGAGGCGAAGGAAGCGCTCGGCGAAAGTTTGCAGCCGGCATATCTTGCGATCATCCTGACCATCAATGATTTTCTGAAAGCCGTTGCGAATGCGGATCCGGTCGTTCTGAAATTCGCCGTATCTATAGGTATTCTGACAACCGCTATTGTATCGATGGCCGCAGCGATCGCTGGATTTCAGATATTGGGACTCAAAACCGCATTCGCCGCGCTATTTACTGGCCCAGGATTGGCGGTGGTGGCCATCGCCGCGCTGGTGTCCATTGTAGTGGTCTTCTGGGAGGATCTTGGTAAATTATACTCCCGAATGACAGAGTCTGCGCCGTGGAAAGCGTTTAGTGGATTTTTAAGCGACGCGTCCGTTACATTAAAGACTTTCCTTCGAAACATCGGACTTTTGAATGCGGAAATGGACAAGTTGGATGCAGGGAAATTCGAGAAAAGGCGGAAAGAGATCGCACATGATGCCCTCATGAATATGTTGGCGCAAGACACCATAAGGAAGGCCACGAAAGACGCAGCGGATGCGAAAGCCGCGGCAGAGGCTCTTGAAGCGGAAAAAGTCAAAAAAGCAAACAAAGCACTTGAATCTATGATCGAATCCCTGACTATCGAGATGGTCAAGCTCAGAGAAGGGGAGCATGCAGCCCTTCGGTACAAGCTCAGCCATGGGGAACTCGCCAAAGGCAGCGAAGCAAGCAAGAAAAAAATCTTGGATTTGACCGTTGCCCTAGAAGTTCAGAAGCATGTCTTGGAGGAGGCGAAGAAGGAGCTTGAGGAATTAGCAAAGGCGACTTTCGTCTTGTCCGCCGGATTGCTGCCGAAACTCACAGAGCAGATTGTCGCTCATACATCAGCGGAAGATCTGCTGGCAGAACGAGTGAAAAAGGCGATAAAGGGGATGTCGGATGAAGTGGATAAGGCAATTCCACCACTAGGAAGCCTCTCCAACGCCTTCGGTCGTGTTAATAAAGCTACCATGATATTGAGTGAGGATATGGAGAGGCTGGACAAACAGTATGGAACCAACAATATCAATGTCAGAGACGCGATTGCGCTCATTGATAGAATGGTGAAGTCCGAGATGGACTACATCGATGCCCTCGAAGCGCTGAAGAAACTGACGCCATTGGAAGCCGATAGAGCCAGGGTGGATCTGCTTACTAAGCAACGCAATCTGTTGGAAGGTGTCCGAGCTGCCGTCAAAGACCTGAATGATCCGCAGGCATTGGTTGAATTCGATACCATGCTGCTTCAGATCAGTGGGACGATAAAGAACCTCAAGGACGAAACGGTTCTATGGAAGCAGGCATTTGATGGCTTCTTCGACATACTCTCCTTGTTCGGCGTGAAGATCGGGAAGCTCATTATCATGTTGCAGGCCATCCCGCGTGCATTGGGTGGGCTGGAGAAGATTGCCGGAGCTATCGGCGGGATAATTCAACTGTCGGCTCCGGCTGCGGCTGGCGCAGCGGAACTGCTTCCTGGCCTCTCACAGGCGGAATCAGAGATCGCCTCACTAGGCCAGTCTGCGGCGGTGGCCAGCGGTGATCTCGGTATTTTCGGGTCATTATTGGGATGGGCATCGAGGCTGCTCTCGATTTTCGGCGGAGGATTGGGAACGTTCGGGAGCAAGATCGGAGACCTCCTGATTAAAATGGGCGTCCCTGCTGGAGCGGCTGGGGCCATCGGACGGGGAGCCGCAGGGGGGATGCTCGGGTTTGGTGTAGGGTCGTTTCTTGGTGGGCCTGGGGCGAAATACACTGGGATGCTTGGCGGCGCGGTGGGTTCGCTGGCGTTTGGCCCGGTTGGCGGCGTTATCGCTGCCATCGTAAGCTCGCTTGCCGGGAAGCTGTCCGATATTGTGACCAAATCGCTGTGGAGCGGGAACAAGGGCGCGCAAATCGGGGGGATGATTGGCACGATAGTATTCCCAGTCATTGGCACGCTGCTCGGCGGGTTCCTTGGTTCGCTATTCGGCAAAACGCCAAAAGCCACACTAGCTGCCTCGGTCCTGCCGTTCAATCGCTCCAACATCGGGCGGGAGTTTGCTGACGAAGGCGTGCGCGGGACGCAGATCGGGCCGATCATGGTTGACGTCGGCGGCAATATCATGAAGAATTCGAAAGAGCACGAACTACAGAAACAGTTGGCCGAGGCATTGAACAAGCTTTTTAAGGGCATTGTCGATTCAACGGTGAAACTTATCGCGGTGTTGCCTGAACGATTGGCGGCTGAGCTGGATGTCTCGCTGTCCGCATTGGAAGCCTCTGGCCTGGAGATTGTAGACAAAACGTGGGCGGGCGGGAAGGCGGGCAAAAAGCTGAAGAAACGGGTCAAGGGGCTTGCTGATGAGGCCATCCGGGATATCGTGGACGCGCTTGGTTTTGGGGACGTTGACCTGAAGGCGCTCGGCGGCGGCAAGCGAGGCGATGCGGCGAAGGGATTTGACGCGATGATGTCGGCTCTCGGGACCGTTTCGGCAGTCATCAAGGAGACCAATGCCGATCTGGACAACTATACCGGATCACTCGCCGACTTCACCAAAGCCACAATAGACTGGTTCAAGCAGTTCCAGCAAGAGGGCGAGTCGTTCGTCGACACGGTCAAGCGCGTGGGAGAGTCGGTCGGCAACATTGTCTCCCTCATGCGCCAGCTCGATCAGATGACCGATACATCACGCACGCTGCGGAATGCCATCGACGATCTCAATCGATCCGCAGAATCGATGATTGATGCCCTGACGGTGGCCGTGGAGAGCGAAAGCGGGCCGGATGAAGTGCTGAAAGCCGCGCAAGCAGCTGTCGAAGCCGTCACAGTCGCACGGGATGCGGAGATTGATGCGATTACACAACTCCGTGACGCTGTGCAAGCGTTGAATACCGCACTGAACGACGGGCTTGATGCGTTTGTCGAACTTGAACAGCAGATTGCGGCACTCGGCGGCACCACGATGGCCACCGGAACCACGATCCCGCATATCGTGGAAGCGTTCAACGCAGCCATGGACGTGTCGCAACAGATTGCGCTCTGGTCTGCCGGGATGCGATTGGTTGTTGCGGAAGGCGGGAATCTGATCGAGCAGATGCCGCTCATTGCTGCTGGATTCAACGAGATCATGTCCGGCATCCGGCAGATGACGAACGCGCAACAAGCCGTGGCAAATCTCAATGCTACGGCAGCAGGCATCAACGCTGCGCTGAGTGCCGGAGTGGCTGCTATTCAGGCGCGGTATGCCTCGCTCCGGGAATCGGTACAGGGGCAAATTGACGTCCTCAAGTCCCAGCGGGACGCAATCGATGCCAGCTATGACGCGCAGCTCGACGGGTTGAAGGCCCAGCGGGACGCTGCTAGGGACCTTCATCGGGCTGAGCTGGATGCTCTCCGCGAGCAGATGGATCTCGCGCGGGAATGGCAGGTAATCGGGAGGAGTGCCAGGGATCAGCTTGTGGCGCTGTTCAATCTGCTAGCCCCAACACACCCGTTGACCAGCCTGAATGAAATACGGGCGCAATTCGATGCAGCGCGAGCAGCGTTCGCGGCAAGTCCAACGACGGGCAACGCGGCAAAAGTCCAAGACCTTGCACAGCAATTGCTTCAACTGGCCCAGCAAACGCCTGGATTTGAATTACCGTCTAGCACATTTCAGAGCCTTGCTGCGGAGATTCAATCCACATTGGACGCGATTGCTACATTTGCGGAGGGCCAATTATCTGTCGAGGACATTCAAGCCAAGATCGCTGATCTGGAATCGCAACAGGCCGCCAGTTTGGCCAGCATCGACGCGAAGATCGCCGAGGTCGAAGCTGCGCGGGATGCTGCGTTGGCAAAGATCGACCAACGCATTGCTGATGCTAATGCTGCATTGCAAGGCACGCTGTCCGGCCTGTCCGCCCAGGAACAAGCCGAGATCAGGGCACTGCAGCAGGCAGCAGCCTCCGGACTGCAGCAGGTCCGCGATGAGCTAGGGCGTCGGTTGCTGGAACTGCAGGCGCAGCAGCAAGTCGCCCAGGATGCGCTTCAGGCTGTGCTTGGGGACAAGAGCTTCGAGCAGTACATCGCCGAGAAACAAGCGGAAGCCGCTGTCCTGCTCCGTGGAATCGACACGACCTTGAAGCAATATCTCGGGGCGATCCTCACAGCAATCGCGCCTAGGGCAACGGTTCTGGCAATGGCCGCTGGCGGGATTGTGACGCGGCCAACCAGAGCCTTGATAGGAGAGAATGGCCCCGAAGCGGTGGTTCCGCTCTCTCAATTCATGAATCGGGAGTCCCGCATTGTGTTCGCGCCCAACATCGTCGTCAACGGACAGACGAACGCGCGGAAACTCGCGGACGAAATCGAGGATGCCCTGGTGGAGAAGATGCAGACCGGAAGCCGATTGCGCAACGCAACGCAAGCCCTGATAGAAAGGCGGAGATAATCTATGCCGTTCCGGACAGTGGGGTCGTTTTCGATGTTTACGGCATCGGCGACTTCCCAAGACGGGAGCTTTCCGGCCACATTCATCAATTCTTACCCATACGCGCCGTTCCGCCTGTGGAAATCCGGGTCTGGTGGAACGCAGGATTTTACGCTGGATTTCGGCTCCGGACAACAAGTGAATTCCCTCCACGCGATACCAGCCATCTTCTTGGACAATCA
>Ga0233425_10000716_pt1 | contig 82285 bp, 73 predicted proteins | sample Watercolumn_Towu_2_FD_181712 | JGI IMG/M metagenome (GOLD analysis project Ga0233425, IMG submission 181712) | Freshwater microbial communities from Lake Towuti, South Sulawesi, Indonesia - Watercolumn_Towuti2014_140_MG | ecosystem: Environmental > Aquatic > Freshwater > Lake | place...
GGGGGTGACGTCGGCGACGTCGATGCCGCGGGCCGCGACGTCGGTGGCGACGAGGACGTCGACCTTGCCGTTGCGGAACGCGCGCAGCGCCTGCTCGCGGGCGCCCTGGCCGAGGTCGCCATGCACGGCCGCGGCCGCGAAGCCGCGCTCGACGAGCTCGTCGGCCACGCGCTGCGCGTTGCGCTTGGTGCGGCAGAAGATCATCGTCAGGCCGCGGCCCTTGGCCTGCAGCACCCGGGCCAGCAGCTCGGGCTTGTCGAGGTTGTGGGCTCGCCACACGTGCTGCTCGATCGCGTCGACGGTGGCGCTGTCGTCGTCGGGGTTGGTCGCGCGGATGTGCGTGGGCTGGCTCATGTAGCGGCGGGCCAGCGCGACGATCGAGCCCGGCATCGTGGCCGAGAACAGCATCGTCTGGCGCACCGGCGACACCTTGGCGACGAGCCGCTCGACGTCGGGCAGGAAGCCCATGTCGAGCATCTCGTCGGCCTCGTCGAGCACGAGCGCCTTCACCTGCGAGAGGTCGAGGTGGCCCTGCTTCATGAGGTCGATCAGGCGGCCGGGGGTGCCGACGACGACCTCGACGCCCTTCTGCAGCGCCTCGACCTGCGGCTCGTAGGAGCGGCCGCCGTAGACGCACAGGACGCGGACGCCGCGCAGACGGCCGGCCTTCTGCAGGTCGTTGGCGACCTGGATGCCGAGCTCGCGGGTCGGGACGATGACGAGCGCCTGCGGCTTGCCGGCGGTCTTGAGCTCGGCCCAGGCGTCGTCCTGCGGCGCGGTGAGGCGCTGCAGCAGCGGGATGCCGAAGCCGAGGGTCTTGCCGGTGCCGGTCTTGGCCTGGCCGATGAGGTCGGTGCCCTGCAGGGCCAGGGGCAGCGTGAGCTCCTGGATCGGGAAGGCGGTGACGATGCCGTCGGCGGCCAGCGCCTCGACGGTGGCGGGCAGGACGCCGAGCTCGGCGAAGGTCTTGGGCTCGGCGGGAGCCGTGGCCTCGACGTCCGGGGTGGCGTCGGGCTCGGGAGCGGTCGTGGTGATGGCGTTCTCCGTGGTCAGGGCCGCGGCGGGACGCCGTCGCAGGAGGCGACGAGTCCGGCGAGCGCATGGTCGCGCGGGGTCGCAGCGTCACCGTGCCGGTGCGGGGCACCGGGTGTCGCGACTGCCTCGCGAGACCCTGCCGCACGCTCCTCGGCGAGGAGGCCGTCGGCGGGGCGGCCACGGATGAAGGCGATGACAACGACCGTGACCAGAGGTACGACGCCCATCCTACCGGCGCAGCCGTGCCGGGCCGACCAGCAGCGCCCTGGGACGCGTGGCGCGGATGCACCGCTATCGCGCGACCGGGCGCGGTCGCGCGCGTACGCTCCGGCCGTGGACGACGAGACGCTGCACGCGGTGCCCGACCCCGGCGACGACGAGGGGGCTGCGCCGGCTGCCGACGCCCCGTCCGTGCCGGCCTCCGCGCTCGACACCGACCCTGTCTACCGCAGCGGCGTCATCGACCTCCTCGGCGTCCTCGCCTACTCGGAGCTCGTGGCCTTCGAGCGCCTCGCCGTCGACGCCGCGCTCGCCCCCTCGATCTCCGACGAGGCCGCGCTCGCCCTCATGGCCACGGCCGAGGTCCGCCACTTCACCCGCCTCGCCGAGCGCATCGCCGAGCTCGGCGTCGACCCCTCCGACGCCATGGCGCCGTTCCGCCCGCCGCTGCTGGCCTTCCACGAGCAGACCCGGCCCAGTGACTGGCTCGAGGGCCTGGTCAAGGCCTACGTCGGCGACGGCATCGCCACGGACTTCTACCGCGAGGTCGCCGAGCTGCTCGACCCCGGCACCCGCGACCTCGTCCTCGAGGTGTGCTCCGACTCCGGCCACGCCAACTTCGCCGTCGCCACCGTCCGGGCCGCGATCACCGAGGACCCGCGCGTGGCCGGCCGGCTCGCCCTGTGGGGCCGCCGCCTCGTCGGCGAGGCGCTGCAGCAGGCGCAGCAGGTCGTGGCCGAGCGCGACGGGCTCACCGCCCTGCTCGTCGGTGACGTCGACCGGCCCGGTCTCGGCCTCGAGGGCCTCGGCCAGCTGCTCAACCGCCTCACCGACGCCCACACCCAGCGCATGGCGACGTTGGGGCTCCAGGCGTAGGCCCTCGTCAGTAGGGGAGTCGACGTTGGGGCTGAAGGCCTCGTCCGGGTTCGCCCTCGGCGTAGGACGGGGCTCCGGGGAAGCCACCGCGTACCCGCCCGGTTAGGGTCGGGGAGAGCCGGTGCCGCGACAGGCGCCGCCACAAGCAGACGACGCCCGCAGGAGGGTCCCCGTGGAGGTCAAGATCGGCGTGCAGCAGGGCCCGCGCGAGGTCGTGCTGGAGAGCGAGCAGACCCAGGAGGAGGTCGTCGCCCTCGCCTCGGCCGCCGTCGAGAAGGGCACGCCCCTCGTGCTCGCCGACGAGAAGGGCCGCACCGTGGTCGTCCCCGGCGACAAGATCGCCTACGTCGAGGTCGGCTCGCCCGAGCGCGGCCGTATCGGCTTCCAGGCCTGAGCCGCCGCCCCCGAACAGGACGAGGGCCCCGCACGCAGCAGCGTGCGGGGCCCTCGTCGTGGTCAGGCGTCGTTCTCGACCGCGGTGCGCTCAGGCGTCAGCCGGCGGGTGGGAGAGCGGGAAGGTCGAGATGCCCCGCCAGCCCAGGCTCGAGACCAGGCGGGCGGCCTCCGAGCGCGGGATGCGGCCCTGGTCGCGCAGCCAGTGGCTGGCCGCGGTCTGCGACATCCCGAGCAGGCCGGCGGCCAGCAGGGTGGCCTCGCCCTCGGTGAGGCCGGTGTCCTCGGTGATGATGCGGGCCATCGAGGTGGCGCAGGCGTCGTTGAACCGGTCGACCCGGGCGCGGACGGCCGCCTCGTTGGTGAGGTCGGACTCGAAGATCAGCCGGAACGCGCCGCCCGGGTCCTCGACGAACTCGAAGTAGACGGCGACGGCCGCGGTGACGCGCTGCTTGTTGTCGGTCGTCGACTCGAGCGCGGCGTTGAGGCCGGCCAGCATCGCCTCGCCCGACTGGTCGAGCAGGGCCAGGTAGAGGTCGAGCTTGCCGGGGAAGTGCTGGTAGAGCACCGGCTTGCTGACCCCGGCGGCCTCCGCGATGTCGTCCATGGCGGCCGCGTGGTAGCCCTGCTTGACGAAGACCTCGCGGGCCGCGTCGAGCAGCTGGGCGCGCCGCTCGCGGCGGGGCAGGCGCTGGCCGCGCGGGGAAGCCCCGGGGGCGCGGCCGTCGGACACCACAGACATGGCGGGGATCCTACCGACCGGTAGGGCCCGCGCGGTCATGTCCGGCGAGCCGGGGACGCCGAGCGCCTAACGGTCGTAGTCGTCGTCGACCGGCACCTCGCGCAGCTGGTCGAGGCGGTCGGCCGGATCGGCCTCGAGCAGGTCGGAGGGATCGAGCCCCTCGGCCGCGTCGGTGCCGGCCGGCTCCTCCTCGACCAGCGGGCGCTGCTGCTCGACGACGTCCGCGGGGTCGGCCGCGAGGGCCGGTCCGCCCTGTGCAGGGTCCTGCGTGCCGGGTGCGTTCATGGCCGCCTCCTCCTCGCCAGGCCCCCTCGACCCACCGTACGCGCGGTGACCGGCGTACGCCCGGGGCGCCGGAGGCCCGGTCCCCGCCCCGGTATCCGGACCCTCCGTCATGGCGCCGCGACGCAGCGTCAGGATGAGCCAACCGTGCGCATGTCGGCGCGCAACCGTGCCGGTGACTCCCTAGCGTGGACGCGTGCACGTCGAGCGCTCGGAGTCCGCAGCCCGCGCGGTCGAGCGCGCCCTGAGCGTGGTCCCGGGCGTGGTCGAGGCATCCGTGCGCGTCGGCGAGACCCCCGGCAGCGGTACCGAGGTGCACGTGGTCCTCGACGACTCCACCGACCAGGCCGCGGTGGCCCGGGCCGTCCACTCGATGCTGCGGCTGCAGTTCGGCGTGGGCCTCGACCACGACGAGGTCGACCTCGTCATGGACATCACCGACGCCGCCCGCGGCGTCACCCCGCTGCCGCGACGGGCGCCTGCCGAGCAGCCGGCCGAGGGCCCGGGCGACGACGACAGCCTCGCCGACGTCGTGGATCTCGGCATCGAGATCGACGGACTCATCGCCGAGCTCGACCGCCGCAGCGGCCGCGACTTCGACGTCGAGGTGCTGGCGGCGGCCGCGCGCCACCCCAGCGGCTCGTCGACCATCCCGGAGCAGCATCTGCCGCAGGTCGAGATCGACCTCACCGACGAGGTGCGCCTGTCGATCGCCCGGCTCGCGGTCATCGCCGACCACACCCGCGCGCAGGCCACTGTCACCCTGCTCGGCCCGCGGGGCGAGGTGCGTGGCAGCGCCGACGGCGCCGCCAGCGACGTGTCCGTCCTCGAGACCATCGCGCTCGCCACGCTGCGGGCGGTCGCCGCCCTCGTCGAGTGCGACGACGGCTTCTCCGTCAGTGCCGTGTCGACGCCGCTCGTCGGCGACCACGAGGTGGCCGTCGTGCAGGTCGAGTGCTGCATGCACGGCGACGTCGAGCGGCTCACCGGCGCGTCGGAGGTCCGCGACGACGTCCACCAGGCCGTCATCCGTGCGACGCTCGACGCTGTGAACCGCAGGCTCCCCCTCCTCACCCCGGCTCCATGACCTCGACGTCCCAGCCGAAGCTCCCCCGCACGACCGCCGACCTGCTCGCCGACCTCCCGGCTCCGTGGCCGCGGCGCGACGTCGTGCTCGCCAACGGCACGTTCTCGCTGCGCGAGGCGCCGCCCGCCTCGCCCGATACCGAGCCGGCGCTGTTCGTGCACGGGCTCGGCGGTGCGGCCACCAACTGGACCGACCTCATGGCGCTGCTGCGCGACCGCCTCGAGGGCGTCGCGCCCGACCTGCCCGGCTTCGGCTGGTCGCCGCCGCCGCGCGACGGCGACTACACGCCGCGGCGCAACGCCGACTCGATGGCCGAGCTGATCGAGACGCGCTTCGACGGCCGGCCCGTGCACCTGTTCGGCAACTCGATGGGCGGCTCGATCGCGGTGCAGCTGGCCGCGCGGCGCCCGGAGCTGGTCCGCACCCTCACCCTCGTCAGCCCGGCGCTGCCCAAGGTCGGCGTCCGGCGCACGAACGTGCACCTGCCGGTGGTCTCGATCCCCGGCGTCGGCCAGCGGCTGGTCAAGCGCTACCTCGAGGTCGACGCCCACCACCGGGTCAAGGCCAGCGTCGACATCAACTTCGCCGACCCCTCCACCGTGCCCGAGCAGCGCATGCAGGAGGCGGTCGAGGAGATCCGCCGCCGCGACGCCCTGCCCTACGTCGGCGACGCGTTCGTGCAGTCGCTGCGCGGCCTCATGGCCACCTACCTCGACCGCACGCCTGAGCGGCCGTGGAAGCTCGCCGAGCGGATCACCGTCCCGACCCTGCTCGTGTACGGGCGGCGCGACAAGCTCGTCGACCCGATCCACGCGCACACCAAGGCGTTCCCGGACGTGCGGGTGCTGGTGATCCCGCATGCCGGGCACGTCGCGCAGATCGAGCAGCCGGTGCTCGTCGCCGACGCCTGGCGGTCGCTGCTCCCGGCCTGACGCCGTCCCGCCCATCGGGGTTTTCGGTCTAGACCATTACTCCCCGGCGGAGCCCCGTCGTCGGTACCCTCGGCCCGTGACCGAGCCGGCCTCCCGCGCCCTGCCGTCCCGTGCCCGCGTCGTCGTCATCGGGGGAGGGGTCGGCGGCTGCTCGGTCGCCTACCACCTCGCCAAGGCGGGCGAGCGCGATGTCGTCCTCGTCGACCGCGCCGAGCTGACGAGCGGCTCGACCTTCCACTCCGCCGGCCTCGTCGGGCAGCTGCGCGCCGACCCGACGCTCACCGCGATGAACCGCTACTCCGTCGAGCTCTACCGCGAGCTGCAGGCGGGGGACACCCCGCCCGGCTGGGTGGAGTGCGGCTCGATCCGGCTGGCGTCCACCCAGGAGCGGTGGCAGGAGATCTCGCGCCAGTCCGGCTGGGCGGCGTCGAGCGGCCTGGAGCTGCACACGATCTCCGCGCAGGAGGCGCAGGACCTCTTCCCGCTCATGTCGACCGACGGCGTCGTGGGCGCGGCGTACCTCCCGACCGACGGCCAGGTCGACCCGTCGGGCCTCGCGTACTCGCTGGCGGCCGGCGCGCGCGCGATGGGTGTCGCGATCCATACCCGCACCCGGGTGCTGGGCATCGACACCGAGGGCGAGGGCCTGCGCCGCCGGGTCACGCGGGTGCGGACCGACCAGGGCGACATCGAGTGCGAGCTCGTCGTCGACTGCGGCGGAATGTTCGCCGCCGAGATCGCGCGGATGGTCGGCGTCCGCGTGCCGATCGTGCCGATGTCGCACCAGTACGTCGTCACCGAGCCGATGTTCGAGCACCGCGAGACCCCGCTGCCGTCCCTGCGCGACCCGGACCTGCTCGTGTACTACCGCCAGGAGGTCGACGGCCTCGTGATGGGCGGCTACGAGCGGCAGTCGGAGCCGTGGACGGCCTCGGCGTCGTCGTACGACTCGGTGCCTGCCGACTTCAACGGCAAGCTGCTGACGCCGGTCGACGAGCGGTTCGAGGAGATCGCCGAGAACGCGGCCATCCGCGTGCCGTCGATCGCCGAGGCGGGCATCCGCACGTTCATCAACGGCCCCGAGGCCTTCACGCCCGACAACGAGTTCTGCCTCGGCCCCACCGAGGTGGGCGGGTTCTTCGTGGCCGCGGGCTTCTGCGCCCACGGCATCGCGGGCGCCGGCGGCATCGGCAAGGTGATGGCCGAGTGGGTGCTCGACGGCGCGCCGCCGATGGACCTGTGGCACATGGACGTACGGCGGTTCGGGCAGTCGTACCGCTCGCCGTCGTACACGCTCAAGCGCACGGTCGAGAACTACGAGTCGTACTACGACATCCGCTACCCCGCGCACGAGCGGTCGGCGGGCCGCCCGCTGCGGACGTCGCCGGCGTACCCGTGGCACGTCGAGCACGGTGCCTCCTTCGGCGAGAAGTCCGGCTGGGAACGGGTCAACCACTACGACTCCAACTCCCATGCCGACGACGAAGCCTGGCGCCCCGACGGCTGGGCCGGCCGGCACTGGGACCCGTCCGTCGTCGCTGAGCACAAGGCCACGCGCGAGCACGTTGCCGTCTTCGACGAGTCGTCGTTCGCGAAGCTCGAGGTCTCGGGGCCCGACGCCACGCGCCTCATGCAGTGGGTGTGCGACAACGACGTCGCCCGCGGCGCCGGCACCGTGACCTACACGCAGGCGCTCAACGCCAGCGGCGGCATCGAGTGCGACTTCACCGTCACGCACCTCGACCGCGACCTGTTCCTCGTCGTCACGGGCACCGCGTTCGGCACGCACGACGCCGCCTGGCTGCGCACGCAGGCCCGCGCGATCGACGCCGACGTCCGCATCGCCGACGTCACCGGCGCCTGGGCCTGCTTCGGCATCTGGGGCCCGCGCGCCCGCGACGTCGTCGCGCCGCTGACCCCGCAGGACCTCTCGAACGAGGCGTTCCCGTTCCTCGCGATGCGCGAGACCACCGTGGGCGACGTGCCCGTGCGGATGGTCCGGGTGACCTACGTCGGCGAGCTCGGCTGGGAGCTCTACTGCTCGTCGGAGTACGGGCTCAACCTTTGGCGCACGCTGTGGGAGGCGGGCCGCGAGCACGGCATCGTGGCCGGCGGCTACCGCGCCATCGAGTCGCTGCGGCTGGAGAAGGGCTACCGCGCGTGGGGCTCGGACATCGGGCCCGCGCACACGCCGTACGAGGCGGGGCTCGGCTTCTGCGTGCGGCTGGGCAAGGAGGGCGGCTTCCTCGGCCGCGATGCGCTGGTCGCGCAGAAGGAGGCCGGCATCCCGCGCCGGCTGACCTGCCTCGTGCTCGACGGCACCAAGGCCGTGGCGCTGGGCAACGAGCCGGTCCGGCTGCCCGGCGGCGACGTCGTCGGACGCGTCACGAGCGGCGGCCTCGGCTACCACCTCGGTGTCTCGATCGCCTTCGTCTACCTGCCGCTCGACGGCTCGCTGCCGCTGGCCGAGGGCGGCGGGTCCGTGGCCGACGGCACGCGCCTCGAGGTCGGCGTCTTCGGCGACTGGATCGGCGCCACCGTCCGCCCCGACCCCCTCTACGACCCCAAATCCACCCGGGTCCGCGCCTGACCCCCGAAGGTCCGCGAGTAACAGTGTGAATGTTCGGTTTGAGGGCACCGAAACCGAACATTCACACTGTTACTCGAGCAACGGCCGGGGTCAGGTGAGGGCGCGGAGCGTGGTGGGGTCGTCGGGGGTGCGGCGGACGAGGAAGCGGACGCGGTCCGGGCGGAACAGGTCGCGGGCGTGCTCGACCGGCGTGCCGCCGGCGTCGTAGGCCGTGCGCTCGACCAGCATCGCCGGGCTGCCGTCGGGCAGGCCGAGGTGCGCGGCGACGTCGCCGTCGGCCAGCACGGGCGAGAGGTGCTCCTCGGCGGTGACGGGGGGCCGGCCGTAGCGGGAGCCCAGGACGCCGTACACCGAGCCCGACAGCGGGTGGTCGGTCAGCCCGGGGTAGAGGCGCGCCGGGAACCAGGAGCGCTCGAGGGCGATGGGGACGCCGTTGGCCGAGCGCACGCGCACGACCTCGTAGGCCTGGGCGCGACCGGTCAGCCCGAGCGCCCGGGCGACGTCGGCGTCGGGCACGAGGCGCCGCGCGGACAGCACCCGGGCGCCCGCGCGGCGGCCGGCGCGACGGAGCTGGTCGGTAAGGCCGGAGAGGTGGGTCAGGTCGACCTCGACCTGCGGCTCGGCGACGAACGCGCCCCCGGCCCGGCCGGGCACGCGGACGAGCGTGCCCTGCGCCTCGAGCTCGGCGAGGGCCTGGCGCAGTGTCATGCGGCTGACGCCGATGCGGTCGGCGAGCTCGCGCTCGCCGGGGAGCCGCTGGCCGGGCGTCAGCTCGCCGCGGGCGACGGCGCCCGACAGCCACGCGGCGATCTGCACGTGGACGGGGTCGGACGCCGCCCTGTCGACGACGAGAGGGGAGGTCGGCAGCCCAGCGTCCATGGCTGCCGACCTCCCCTCGTCGTCAGTGCGTGCAGGTAGTGCAGTCGTGCGGTTGCCTTCAGAGGGCCAGGGCCGTCAGGCCTTGTCCTCGGGGTGGTGCTGCTGGTGCTCGCCGGTCAGGTAGCCGTCGTGGTGGTGCTCCAGCGCGATCTCCTCGGCCGAGGAGACGCCCTCGGGCAGGTCGATCGTCATCTTCGGGCCGGTGAACCACTTCTTGGCCGACACGTGCCAGCCGATCCACAGCGCGAGCAGCGAGCCGAACAGCAGGATCGGCGCGTAGTTGACGAACTTCCACTCGAACGCCTCGTTGCCCGGCATACCGCCCGGGTTCGTCGGCAGCACGAACAGGATCGAGACCACGATGATCTCGATGATCGCCAGCGGGGCCATCCACTTCCACTTCGTGCCGAGGTTCCACGACCCCTGCTTGAAGCTGTCGCCCATGCGCCAGCGCAGCCAGATCGGGATCGCGAAGGCGACGTAGAGGCCGATGACGGCGACGGAGACGACCGCGTAGAACGCGACCGGCACCGGCGCGCCGTTGATGTCGACCTCGACCAGCGCGGGCAGCGTGATGACGATCGCGACGAGCGCGATGGCCATGACTGCGTTGCGCGGCACCTGGTTGCTGGCCAGCGTGGCCCAGCGGGAGGCCCCGGGCACCGCACCGTCACGCGAGAACGCGAACAGCATGCGCGACGCCGACGTCATGCACGCCATCGAGCAGAAGAACTGGCCGATGGTGCTGATGAGCAGCACGGTCCCCGCCGCGGACGGAGAGAGCGCCTGTCCGAACAGCGCGATCGAGCTGCCTCCCGCGGCTGTCAGCGCGTCGACGTCCTGGACGGCGAACACGAAGGACATGAGCAGGATGTAGCCGCCGACGGCGGAGTAGAAGATCGAGCGCCAGATGCCCTTGGCTGCGGCGTCTGCCGCGCCCGACGTCTCCTCGGAGAGGTGCGCCGAGGCGTCGAAGCCGGTGATCGTGTACTGCGTGAGCAGGAAGCCCAGCGGCAGGATGTAGATCCAGAACAGCAGGCCGCTGGTGTCGCCTTCGAACCAGCCGGAGTTGTTGATGCGGCCGGTGAACGCCGTGCTGACGTCGAGGTGCTGGGCCGGCAGCACGATCAGCATGACCACGACGACGGCTGCGCCGACGACGTGCCACCAGACCGACACGTTGTTCAGGATCGCCATCAGCTGGCTGCTGAAGATGTTGATGATGCTGACGGCCAGCAGGATCACCAGGAACAGCACGAAGACGCGGGTGAGGTTGTACCCCTCCGCCCACTGCTCCGAGAAGACGCCGAGCGTGGCGTCGAGGAACGTGGCGCAGCCGTAGGCCACGGACGCGATGACCGCGATGAGGCCGATGAGGTTGAGCCAGCCGGTGTAGTAGCCGTGCTTCGGCGAACCGAGCTTCGCCGCCCACCAGTAGATGCCGCCCGACGTCGGGTACGCCGACACCAGCTCGGACATGCAGAAGCCGATGATGAGGATGAAGATCGAGATGATCGGCCAGCCCCACGAGATCGCGATGGGGCCGCCGTTGTTCCAGGCGACGCCGAACGTCGTGAAGCAGCCGGCCAGGATCGAGATGATCGAGAACGAGATAGCGAAGTTGCTGAAGCCGGACCAGCCACGGTGCAGCTCCTGCTTGTAGCCCAGCTCGGCGAGAAGCTTCTCGTCGTCATTGAGCTTCGAGAGATCAGCCACGCGTCCCCTCCTTCGGGAACCCCTGTTGTCAGCCGACGGCTGGCGCCGTCTTCTGTGCACTCAAGGCGCAGTGTGATGGTGGTGGATTGCAGCCGTGTTGCGACACGCGCAACGTCGCGGCAGGCGGTGGGGCCGTGCCGCACGGCGGGATGGTCAGTAGGGGCTACGCACCTCCTCCAACCGCCGCCCGAAGTCCGGTCCGTCGAACTCGGCGACCGCGCGGTGGTACTTCTCCATCCCCCAGTCCCAGAAATCGAAGTCCAGCTCGCTGGCGCCGTCCTGGATGGCGGCCCACAGCGTCCACCCGTACTTGCTCATGAGGCCCCACAGCCACGCGCGGGCCACGAGCGCCGGCGCGGGCTCCCCGACATACGCCGTCACGAGCCGCTCGAGCTGGTCGACGTCGCCCGACGCCTCGCTCCAGAGGTTGCCCACCTCGAAGAACGGGTCGTTGTTGCCCGAGTACTCGTAGTCGATGAGCCACACGCGGTCGCCGGTGTCGATGACGTTCGCGGCCAGGAGGTCGTTGTTGCACGGCACGCTGGCCACCGGCCGGGCCGCCAGCGCCTCGCGGATCGCCTCGACGTGCGGCGCGAAGTCGAGGTAGCGCTCGGGGAGGCGGAACCCGCGCTCCTGGCACAGCGCCAGGTACTGCGGCTGGATCGCGAGCATGTCGAAGTCGTTCACGAACCTCGGGCCGGCGTGCAGCATGCGCATCGCGGCGGCGATCCGGTCGGCGTTCTGCTCGGCGAGGACGTCCTCGGAGGTCCAGGTGGAGCCGTCGACGAAGTCGACGACGAGCACGCTGACCTCGGGGTGGAACGCGATGACGCGTGGGGCGGCGCCTGACTCCGCGGCGGCCCGGCTGTTGGCGTGCTCGTTGTCGCGGTCGATCGCAAGCAGTGCGCTCTCCGGCGACGACAGGCGTGCGACGTAGACGCCGTCGGGAGTCGTCACCTTGACGTTGCGGTTCGTGAGGCCGCCGGAGAGGTCCGAGACGGCGGTGCGGCCGGCGAGGGCGGGCACAGCGTCGAGGCGCGCCAGCAGCGCATCCTCGACCGTCCCGGTCGCGGCGTCCTGCACGTGCCCTCCAGACGTCGCGGCCGCCCGTCCGGGCAGCCCTGCGCAGCCCTGGCGGGTGCCAGGGCCGAGCCGGATGCGCCGGAGACTAGACCTCTCGGCTGCCGCCGGGAAGGGTTTCCAGCGGTTTACGGTCTAGACCGATCGAACCGGCGTTTCGCCCTACCCGGGAGGGCCGCGACGCGGCAAGGTTGCGACTGCCGCCCCTGCCGGGCGCCCCCGCACGACGTCGACCTGCGCGTCGACCCGACCGACGAGAAGGACCACGGATGAGCCACGGAACCTCCGACGCAGGCGCGCCCCTCTCGGTGGAGCAGCTCAAGGCCGAGGTAGCGGACGGCCGCATCGACACCGTCATCGTCGGTATCACGGATATGCAGGGCCGTCTGCAGGGCAAGCGCGTGCACGCTCCGTACTTCGTCGAGCACGTCCTTCCCCACGGCACCGAGGGCTGCAACTACCTGCTCGCGGTCGACGTCGACATGAACACCGTCGAGGGCTACCGGATGTCGAGCTGGTCGAGCGGCTACGGCGACTTCGTGATGGCCCACGACCTCGGCACCCTGCGGCGCGTCCCGTGGCACCCGGCCACGGCGATGGTGCAGGCCGACGTCGTGTGGCTCGACGGCACCGACGTCACGGCGTCGCCCCGCCAGGTGCTCAAGCGCCAGCTCTCCCGTCTCGCCGACGCCGGCATGGCGGCCTTCGTCGGGACCGAGCTCGAGTTCATCGTCTTCAACGACACCTACGAGGAGGCATGGGCGAAGGGCTACCGCGAGCTCACGCCCGCCAACCAGTACAACGTCGACTACTCCATCATCGGCACCTCGCGCATCGAGCCGCTGCTGCGCAAGATCCGCCTCGACATGGCCGGGGCCGGCCTGCAGGTGGAGTCGGCCAAGGGCGAGTGCAACTTCGGCCAGCACGAGATCGCGTTCCTCTACGAGGACGCGCTGAAGACGTGCGACAACCACGTGGTCTACAAGACGGGCGCCAAGGAGATCGCGGCGCAGATGGGCTACGCGCTCACGTTCATGGCGAAGTACAACGAGCGCGAGGGCAACTCCTGCCACATCCACCTGTCGTTCCGCGGCACCGACGGCTCGCTGGTGATGTCCGACGAGTCCGACGCCGAGAACGGGCTGTCCGACGTCGGCCGCTCGTTCATCGCCGGCCAGCTCGCCCACCTCCGCGAGCTGTCGCTGATGTTCGCCCCCAACATCAACAGCTACAAGCGCTTCGCGCCCGGCTCGTTCGCGCCGACGTCGATCGAGTGGGGGCGCGACAACCGCACCTGCGCGCTGCGCCTCGTGGGCCGCAAGGCCGGCCTTCGCCTCGAGAACCGGATCCCCGGCGGCGACGTGAACCCCTACCTCGCCGTCGCCGCGATGGTGGCGGCCGGCCTCGACGGGATCGAGAAGGGCCTCGAGCTGCGGCCGGCGTTCGAGGGCAACGCCTACGCCTCCGACGGCGAGAAGACGCCGTGGCGACTGGCCGACGCCGTCGACCTGTGGGAGGGCTCGCAGTGGGTCGCCGAGACCTTCGGCGAGGACGTGCAGGAGCACTACGGGAACATGGGCCGCATCGAGATCGAGGCGTTCGGCCAGACCGTGACCGACTGGGAGCGGTACCGGGGCTTCGAGCGCCTCTGACCGCCCGCCGCCCACCCCTGCGCGCATCGCGCGGGGGAGGGGCGGATGATTCGACCCGCACCACACACTCCATCCGAGGGAAGGCTCCGCGTGACCGCCCTGCACGACGTCATCAGCCCTGTCACCGAGGAGGTCGTCGCCTCGGTCCCGTCGCTGTCGCTGGAGGAGACCGACGCCGCCATCGCGCGGTCGAAGCAGGCCTTCCAGACGTGGCGGCACGTCTCGCCCGGCGACCGCGCCCGCCTGCTGCGCCGGTTCTCTGCCGTCGTCGACGACCACATCGAGGAGCTCGCGCAGCTCGAGGTGCGCAACGCTGGCCACACCATCGGCAACGCGCGCTGGGAGGCGGGCAACGTCCGCGACGTCCTGGCCTACTACTCGGGCGCGCCGGAGCGGCTGCTCGGCCACCAGATCCCCGTGGCCGGCGGCGTCGACATGACCTTCCACGAGCCGCTCGGCGTCGTCGGCGTCATCGTGCCGTGGAACTTCCCGATGCCGATCGCGGGCTGGGGCTTCGCGCCGGCGCTCGCGGCCGGCAACACGGTCGTCCTCAAGCCCGCCGAGCTCACGCCGCTGACGGCGATGCGCCTCGGCGAGCTCGCTCTCGAGGCCGGCCTGCCCGAGGGCGTCTTCCAGGTGCTCACCGGCAAGGGCTCGGTGGTGGGCGAGCGGTTCGTCACCAGCCCCGACGTCGCCAAGGTGGTCTTCACCGGGTCGACCGAGGTGGGCATCCGGGTCGCCGAGGGCTGCGCGCGCCAGGTCAAGCCTGTGACCCTCGAGCTCGGCGGCAAGAGCGCCAACGTCATCTTCGACGACGCCGACCTCGCGAAGGCCGCGGCCACCGCGCCCTACGGCGTCTTCGACAACGCCGGCCAGGACTGCTGCGCCCGCTCGCGCATCCTCGTGCAGCGCTCGGTGCTCGACGAGTTCCTCGCGCTGCTCGAGCCCGCCGTGCTCGGCGTCCGCGTGGAGGACCCGTCGCTGGACACCTCCGAGATGGGCCCGCTCATCAGCGCGGGCCACCGCGAGACGGTCGCGTCGTTCCTCGACGAGTCGACCAACGTGGTGATCCGCGGCGAGGTGCCGTCCGGCCCGGGCTACTGGTACCCCGCGACCGTCGTCATGCCGTCGTCCGAGGACGACCGGCTCATGCGCGACGAGGTCTTCGGTCCCGTCGTCGCCGTCCTGCCCTTCGACGACGAGGCCGACGCCATCCGCCTCACCAACGCCACCGACTACGGCCTGTCGGGCTCCATCTGGACCCGCGACGTCGGCCGTGCGTTCCGGGTGGCCCGCGCCACCGAGAGCGGCAACCTCTCGGTCAACTCGCACTCCTCGGTGCGCTACTGGACGCCGTTCGGCGGCTTCAAGAAGTCCGGCCTCGGCCGGGAGCTCGGACCGGACGCGCTGCACGCGTTCACCGAGGTCAAGAACGTGTTCATCGCGACGGAAGGCTGATCAGACGTGGACAGGTACACCGGCCGCACGGTCGTCATCACCGGCGGCGGCAGCGGCATCGGCAAGGCGACAGCCGAGCGCGTCGCGTCCGAGGGCGCGAACGTCGTCATCGTCGACATGAACCTCGAGGCGGCCACCGCCGTCGCCGAGGCGCTCGGCGGCACGGCCGTCCAGGCCGACGTGACCGACGCCGACGACGTCGCGCGCATGTTCAAGACCGCGTTCGACACGTACGGCTCGATCGACGTGTCGTTCCACAACGCCGGCATCAGCCCGCCCGACGACGACTCGATCCTCACCACCGGCATCGAGGCCTGGGACCGCGTCCAGAAGGTCAACCTGACGTCGGTGTACCTCTGCTGCAAGGAGGTCATCCCCTACATGCAGCGGCAGGGCAAGGGCTCGATCATCAACACGGCGTCGTTCGTCGCGACGATGGGCGCGGCGACGTCGCAGATCTCCTACACGGCGTCCAAGGGCGGCGTGCTGGCGATGAGCCGCGAGCTCGGCGTGCAGTTCGCTCGCGAGGGCATCCGCGTCAACGCGCTGAGCCCGGGGCCGGTCAACACCCCGCTGCTCATCGAGCTGTTCGCCAAGGACCCCGAGCGCGCGGCCCGCCGCCTCGTGCACATCCCGTTCGGCCGGTTCGCCGAGGCCAGCGAGATCGCGGCCGCCGTGGCCTTCCTCGGCTCCGACGACGCCTCCTTCATCACCGCCAGCAACTTCCTCGTCGACGGCGGCATCTCCGGCGCCTACGTCACCCCCCTGTAGGCGAGCACGAACGTTCGGGCCGAGGCCCCCTGCGGCGAGCCGCAGGGGGCCTCGGCGTGTCTGCGCGGGGTCGGCGGGGCTTAGGGTTCCGGGGTGACGTCGATCGAGCTGGACGGGCGCTGGCACATCACGGGGCACCTCAACGGCGGGTACCTCGCCGCGGTGTGCGGGCAGGCGGCCTCCGACGTGCTCGGGGGCGCCACGCCGCTCACGATCAGCACCCACTACCTCGCACCGGTGCGGGGCGGCGGCCCGGCCGACGTCGAGGTCGAGGTGCTCCGCGAGGGGCGCCTCTCGACCGCGCGCGTGCGGCTGCTGCGCGAGGGGCGCCTGCTCCTCGAGTCGATGGTGACCACGGGCTCGCCCGCAGGGGAGGGCCACCTCGACGACGCCGGGGTGCCCGACTTCCCGTCGTGGGACGAGTGCCTCGACACCGGCGCGCACGAGGCGTCGGACGCCCCTGGCATGGAGGTGCTCAAGCACGTCGAGCTGCGGCTGCACCCGCAGCACGGCCAGGCGATCGCGGGCGGACCGGCGCTGGAGAAGGCGGTCGTGCGCGGCCGCCTGGCCTACCGCGACGGCAGCCCGGCCGACGTCTTCCTCGTCAGCGCGGCCTGGGACCTGCTGCCCCCGACGCCGTGGTTCGCCCACGTGTGGGGCCAGCTCCCGACCGTCGCCGCGCAGGTGGTGCTCTACCCCGGCGAGCTGGTCGGCCCGCTCGTGCTCGAGGCCCGCTGCGACACCCTGGCCGACGGCATCGCCGACGAGACGTCGCGCGTGTGGGACTCCACCGGCCGCCTGGTCGCGAGCGCCCGCCAGACCGCCGTCCTCATCCCCAGCTAGCGCCGGCGGGCTGCGGCGACGAGGGCCTCGAACAGGCGGGGGTCGTCGGCCATCTCGGGGTGCCACTGCACGCCGACGACGAACGGCGCCGACGGGTCCTCGACCACCTCGATGGTGCCGTCCTCGGCGTGGCCGGTCACGGTCAGCGTGCCGGCGTCGGCCACCGCCTGGTGGTGGCTGGAGTTGACCACGGCCTCGGTGCCGCCGAGCACGGAGGCGACGAGCGAGCCCTCGGCGAACGACGCCTTGTGCTCGGTGAACGTGCCCGGCGCCTCGCGGTGGAGCAGGCCGTAGCCGGCCGATGGCAGGTCCTGGATGAGCGAGCCGCCGCTGACGACGGCCATCATCTGCATCCCGCGGCAGATCCCGAGGACCGGCAGGCCGTGCTCGCGCGCGCTCGCGTAGATGCGGCGCTCGGTGGAGTCGCGGTCGGTGCGCGGCCGGTCGGTGGTCTCGTGCGGCTCGGCGCCGTAGTACGCCGGATCGATGTCGGCGCCGCCCGCGATGACGACGCCGTCGAGCCGCGACACTGCGGCGTCGACCGACTCCGCGTCGGCGACGGGCGGCAGCACCACCACCGACGCGCCTGCGGACTCCAGGGCCCGCACGTACGCGCGGTGGAGCACGATCGCGTCGACGTCCCACGCGCCCCAGCGCGCCTGCTCGCCGTAGCAGCTGATCCCGATCACCGGTCGCATGGGCACAGATGATCCCCGATACCGCCCGCGACTGCGAGCGTCAGGGCGCGGCGACGAGCCGGCCGTCGTGCAGCGCCACCTCGCGGTCGCACGCGGCGACGACGTCGGGGTCGTGCGTCGCGACGAGGACGACGGCGCCGCGCTCGGCGCACCCGCGCAGCAGCTCCAGCAGCCGGGCCTTCGTGGCGCCGTCCTGCTGCGCGGTGGGCTCGTCGGCGAGGACGACGTCGGGCCGCATCGCCATGGCCCGAGCGAAAGCGACGCGCTGGCGCTGGCCGCCAGACAGGTCCTCGACGGGGCGGTCGGCGAGCTCGGCCAGCCCGACGTCGGCGAGCGACGCCGCGGCCCGGGCGAGCACCTCGTCGCGCGGCACGCCCGCCGCCTGCAACGGGATCTCGACGTTCTCGGCCGCGGTGAGCACCGCGACGAGGCCGTAGCCCTGCAGCACGAGGCCGAGCGTGACGTCGATGCCGTCGAGGACCGGCCGGCCGTCGATGCTGGCCGAGCCGTCGGACGGCCGCGCGAGACCGGCCACGATCGACAGCAGGCTCGACTTGCCGCTGCCGCTCGGGCCCGTGACGGCGACGACCTCGCCGGGCGAAGCGTCGAGGCTGACGTCGTCGAGCACCACCCTGCCCGCCGGCTCGTAGCGGATCCCGCGCACCTGCACCCGGGCCGTCACGGCTGCTCCGCCGCGTCGTCGCGCACGAGCTCCACGCCGGCAGGGCGACGCACCACGCGGGCGCGCGTCCCCGGCGGCAGCTGGCGCAGGACGTCGTCGGGCAGCCGCACGGTGCCGTCCTCGCCCACGTCGACGTGCTGCTGCCAGTGCTGCTGGCCGTCGTCGGCGCGGCCCTCGGTGATGACGATGGTGCGGCCGAGCTGCTCGGCCACCTCGGGGTCGTGCGTCACGACGACGACGGTGGTGCCGAACTGCCGCCCCACCTCGCCGATGAGGTCGACGACCGCGTCGCGGTTGGCCTTGTCGAGCTGCGACGTCGGCTCGTCGACGAGCAGCAGGCCGGGAGAGGTGGCCATGCCCATGGCGACGGCGATGCGCTGCTGCTCGCCGCCGGAGAAGCCGCCCACAGGCCGGCCCGCGAGGTGCGTGAGCCCGAGCGCGTCGAGAAGCGTCCACGGGCCGGGCAGCGAGGCGCGGCGGAAGCCCTTCACGCCGCGCTGCGCGAACCGCACGTTGTCCTCGGCGGTGCCGTAGGGCAGGAGATTGCGCGCGGGGTCCTGCACGACGACGCCGAGCCGCGACGACCGCAGCGTGAGCAGCTCGCGCTCGCTCATCGCGGTCATGTCGTCGCCGCCGACGTAGACCTGGCCGGACGTCGGGCGCAGGAGGCCTGCCACGACCGAGAGCAGCGTCGACTTCCCGGAGCCCGACGGGCCGAGCACGGCCATCGTCTCGCCGGGGCGGACCGTGAGAGTGACGTCCTGCAGCGCGACGGTCTCGCCCGTGGGCGAGGAGTAGACGTGGCCGAGGCGCTCGCAGTGCAGCGAGAGCCCGGTCTCGAGCGGGGTCGTCGTCACCGTCATGTCGCCGCCTCCCGCAGCCGGTCGGGCACGGCCTGGCGCAGCAGCGCTGCACCGGCGATGACGGCGGTGCCGAGCAGCAGCAGCGCGGCCAGCACGGTGAAGGCGAGCACCGCCGCGCCCTGGATGTCGAGGCTGATCGGCACGGTCGTCGCCGTGGAGCTCTGGGGGAGCAGCGGCAGCGCGAGCCTCGCCACGACGAGCCCGACCGGGACGCCGATGACGAGGCCGGTGCCGAGCAGGAGCGCCTGCTCGAGGACGCAGGCCCGCAGCAGCGAGCGCCGCGAGACGCCCACGGCGCCCAGGGCTGCGAGCTCGTAGGAGCGGCGGCGCCCGGTCACCGCGACCGAGATCGCGAGCGCACCGGCGGCGAGCAGCGCGCCGATCACCGCGCAGACGAGCAGCAGTTTGAGCGCGAGCGCGGGGCCCTCGCGCGAGAGCTGGTCGGATCGGGCCTCGAGGGTGGTCACGCGGTCGACCGTGAGGCCCGCAGCCTCGAGCCGCTGCACCGCGTCGTCCGGTGCGTCGGGGCCGAGCCACACCATCCAGTCGGACTGGTCGTCGAGCTCGGCGGCCACGCGGCGCAGCGACGTGAGGTCGGTGAGCGACCCCAGCGATCCCACGAACGGCAGCACGTTCGAGCTGCCGACGGCCTCGGCCTGGATCTCCCGGGCGTTGATGTCCTTGAACGCCAGCTGCGCACCGGTCTGGGCGACGGCGGTGGCGGTGACCATCGGCAGCGGGGATGCGACGTCGGCGTACTGGATCCAGGGCGACGTGAACGGCGGGATGCTCCCCGAGAGCCGCAGCGCGTCGCCGTCGACCGCCAGGGTGCCGGCGGGGCGCCCGGTGTACGCGCCGAGCCGGTAGTCGCCGGCGGTGGTGAATCCGACCTCGATCGGGGTCCAGGCACCGCCGGAGCGCTGCTCGGCCGAGGAGATGGCGAGATCGAGGTCGTCGGCCTGCGACGCCTGCGGCCGCTTGAGGACGATGCCGTTGAACAGGCAGCTCTGCTTCGTGCAGGGCACCTCGGCGACGTACTCCTGCGAGCCGGCGCGCAGCGGGCCGGCCAGCGCGAACGTCGGGACGTCGCCCGCGTTGCGGTAGGCGATGACGACCTCGGGCGCGTCGGCGGGCACCGGGCCGGACTCGATCCGCAGCCTGACGGCGTCGGTCGTCAGGGCGATCGGCTGCGGCAGCTCCGGCGACAGCATGCGGACGACATCCTCGGCCGACAGCGAGCCGTACTGCGAGGCCCAGGCAGCGACCTGCTCGAAGCGGTCGGGCTCGACGCCGAGGATGCGCCCGCCGATGCCGCCGGAGGGGATCCAGCTCGCGGCCGCCATCGCCCACTGCCTGTCCGGGTCGACCTCGTCGAGGATCGACGGGATGTCGCGGCCCGGGTCGCGCTGCACGGCCAGCGACACCGTGGCGCCGACGTCGGCTCCGGCGCGGACGTCGCGGCTCGCCGTGGCCGCGGCCTGCGCGTCGACGGCGAACGTCGCGAGCCCGAGCGTGACGGCGAGCAGGCCCGCGAGGCGGAGACCGGCCGGACGGCGCACAGCCTGGCGCGAGCCCAGGAACAGGCCGATCCGCGACGTGCCGCGGGTGCTGCGCACGAGCACCGTGAGCACCGGCCGCGCGAGCCGCACGAGCAGCAGACCGGCAGCCAGCACGAGCAGGCCGGGCGCCAGCCACGCGAGCGCGGAGCCTGCCGTGCCGAGGTCGTCCTCCGACCCGCGGCTGAGCAGCACGAAGCCGCCGACCGAGACGACGGCGAGCGCGACGTCGATGACGAGGCCGCCGCGCCCGGAGCGCTCCGGCACCGACGCCGTCGACCACTGCTCGAGCACGGGACGGGTGAACATCCGGCGCGACGCGAGCCCGGCCGCTACGAGGCCGCCGAGGAAGGCGAGCCCGACCGCGAGCCACACGCCCGGGGTGAGCGCCACCTCCGAGCCGGGCGCGAGCAGCAGGCGCGCCAGTGCCTGGGTCAGCAGCCAGGAGAGCACCAGGCCCACCGGCACGGCGACGAGGAGCAGCACGACGGGCTCGCGCAGCGCCACCGCCGCGACCGCCCGCGGCGGCAGGCCGCGGAGCTTCGCGAGCGCGACCTCGCTGCCGCGCGCCTCGCTGGTGTCGGTGACGACGAGGTAGAGCAGCAACCATGCGAGCAGTGCGAGCTGGGCGCTGACGACGCCGGCCGCGAGCGCGAGCTCGGTGCGCTCCTTCTCGAACCGGTCGAGCAGCTCCAGCATCCCCGTGGTGGGGGCGGGCCCGCGGACCTCCGGGCCGAGGTAGCGCTCGACGTCGGCGCGCACCTTCGGCACGTCGGCCACGCGCAGGTCCTGCGGCCTGGTGAGCACCAGGTCGGCGCCGATGGTGCCCTGGGTCGGGTGCTTGAGCAGCGGGAAGACGGACTCGTCGACGAAGACGCTGTCGACGGTCGGCGGGCCCTCGGGGTCGGCGTTGGGGTGGAACGGGAAGTAGATGCGGCCGGCCCAGTAGGAGTCGAGCTGGGAGAACGGCCGGTAGATGCCGGCGATCGTCAGCTCGGTCGGCTTCGTGGCGATCTCGTTGCCGGCGACGCTCGTGTCGTACTGCTGCAGGCCGTCGAGGATCAGGGTGTCGCCGACCTCCCAGCCCATCACCTGGGCCGAGCGCTGCGAGACCAGCACGCCCTGGGACGTGTCGCACGCGCCGTCGACGATCTCGATGTGGTCGCACACGCCGTCGCGCCACACGGCCTGCGTCTTGGAGGGGAGGCCGTCGGTGGCCTGCGCGCCCGAGAGGACGACGGTCTCGTTGACCTGCGGGCCGTAGCCGGGGATGGTGCCGCGGACCGCCTGCTCGTCGCTGATGGTGGTGACGGAGCCGGGGTAGCTGACGTCGGCCTCGACCCGGAAGGCGATCGTGGTCTGGTCGGTGTCGGCCTGGGTGAGCCGGTCCTGCAGCACCGACTCCGCGGCCGCGGACGCGAACAGCGGGCCCAGCGCGGCAGCGGCGACGGTCAGGGCGCCGGCGAGCAGGACCACGAGGGATCCCCCGCGGCGCCACCGGAACGCGCGCAGCGCCAGGCGCAGGTCGTCCACGCTCTCCCTCTCCTCGGCCCCCCAGCCCCGGAGACCCTAACCCGGCATTCCGGGCATCCGACCGCGCCGGGCGCGCCCGTCATCCCATCGTTAGGCAGACGCCCGTGGGGCAGGATCGGTTGCATGGCCGATCTGCAGCGTCTCGTCGAGGTGGTCCCCGGGGTCTGGGTCGCGCACTCGCGGCGGTACCTCACGACGTCGACCGTGCTGCTCGACGGCCGCGGCGGCGCCCTCGTGATCGACCCCGCCTGGGACGCCGACGAGCTCGCTGCGATCCCCGCCGACCTCTCGGCGCTCGGAGTCCGCTGCGTTGCGGGCCTGTCGACGCACGTCCACTACGACCACGTGATGTGGCATCCCGACCTCGGCGAGGTGCCGCGCTGGGCGACCCGGGGCACCGTCGAGATGGTGGAGGCCGACCGGGAGTCGGTGGTGGCGCCGCTGCACCGCGACCTGCCCGACGAGCTCGTCGACGTCGCGGCGCGCGACCTGCGGCCCATCGACGGCGAGGTGCTCGAGTGGACAGGCCCGACCGCGGTCGTGCACGTGCACCACGCGCACGCGCCGCACCACCTCGCGCTCGAGCTGCCCGACCTCGGCGTCGTCGTGTCCGGCGACATGCTCAGCGACGTCGAGCTGCCGATGCCCGACGGCGGCGACACCGACCTCGTCACCTACCGCACCGGACTCGAGTCGCTGCACGACGTCGTGCGCCGGTCGCGCGTCCTCGTGCCGGGCCACGGCCATGTCAGCGAGCGCCCGGTCGAGCGCTACGACGCCGACGCGCGCTACCTCGACGACGTCGTCCGCACCGGTCGTAGCGACGACGCGCGCATACCCCTCGACGGGATGCCGGAGCTGCATGCCGCCAACCTCGAGCGCGCCCGCGCCACGAGCCCCTGAGGCTGCGAAAGGGCCGACCCCCGAGTCGTCCGACGGCATAGTGGGCGCCGTGACGGAGCAGGTGGGGACGAAGTCCGAGGCAGTAGGCGAGCGCCGGTGGCCGATGGTGCTCGCGGTGCTGGTCGCCGTGGTCATGCACCAGCTGCTGCCCGACGACTTCAAGCTCCAGCCGCTGTGGGTCTACCCCGTGGTCATGGCGGCGTTCCTGGTGCTGCTCATCGCCGGCGACCCCGGCCTGATCGACCAGGAGAAGACCTGGATGCGGGTCGTCACCGGCCTGCTCATCGCGCTCATGGCGTTCACCAACCTGGTCTCGGCCGTCCGTCTGGTGCAGGGCATCTTCGACGGCGCGGCGTTCGCAACCGACGCCTACCAGCTGCTCGGCCTCGGCACAGCGATCTGGGCGACGAACGTGATCGCGTTCGGCCTCTGGTACTGGGACGTCGACGGCGGCGGCGCGGCGCACCGGGCCAAGAAGGGCGCCTGGGCCGACCCCGCGTTCGTCTTCCCCGAGATGCACCTGCCCGAGATCAAGCCCGGCTGGTTCCCGCAGTTCGCGGACTACCTCGCGCTGTCGTTCAACACCGCGACGGCGTTCAGCCCCACGGACGTCTCGGCCATCAAGCCGTGGGCGAAGATGATCCTGGTGCTGGAGTCGGCGTCGTCGCTCGTGCTGGCCACTCTCGTGATCGCCAGCGCGATCAACAACCTCGGCAGCAGCTGACCGTCAGCCGCTCGGCGACTGGCACGTCGTGCCGTTGGCCGGGCACACCACGGTGTCGCCGTCGACCAGACGCACCACGAGGTCGTTGATCGACAGCCCTGCGGCGTTCAGCGAGGCTCGCAGGCCGTCGGCCCGGATGACGGGCGCCGGCCCGATCGCGGTGACGACGATCTCCCGGTTGAGGACCTGGACTCCGGCCGCCTCCCAGCCGGCCTCGGCAGCCCACTGAGTGGCGATCGGCTCCGCTGTGCGCTGCACGTACTGGTCGTACGCGACGTTGATGGTGCCGATCGCGAGCGGGATCATCACGACCACGAGCATGCCGGCGATGATGGCGATGGTCCCCTTGCCGATGCCCTCCGCCACGTGCCCGGACTCGACGGCGATCATGCGCACCCGGTACAGCGCCAGCACCACGGTGCCCGTGACGATGATGGCCGCGACGTTGGTGCCGAACAGCAGCAGCGCCTGCATGGCGTCCTGGTAGCGGCCGACCTGCAGCAGCACGCCGACGACAGCCAGGGGCGGCACCAGCGAGATCGCGATGGCGACGCCCGGAAGGGTGTCGCTGATGTCCCGGCGCACCAGCGCGAACGCGCCGACAGTCCCCGTCGCCAGAGCGGCCAGCAGATCGATGAGGCGCGGGCTGATGCGCGCCGCCACCTGGGTGTTGGACGCGTAGTCGTCCGGGTGGAAGTTGAACCGGCTGATCAGGAAGGCCAGCAGGATCACCAGCGCGGCGCCTCCCACGACGAAGACGATGCTGCGCAGCAGACCGGCCCGGTGGCCGAGGACCACGGCGAGCGCGATGCCCAGGATGGGTGTCATCAGCGGCGCGACGATCATCGCCCCGATCACCGTCGCCGTGCTGTCGGCGATGAGGCCCGACGTCGCGATCACCGTTGCGAGCCCCAGCAGCACCCAGAACCGGCTCGCAGACGTGGTCCGCACCCACGGCTCGATGAACAGGGCGTCCTTCATCCGCTGGACGTCGTCGGCCTTCACCGGAGTCGGCATGGTCCCCACCTCTCGCTCCTGCACATCGTCGCGGGGGAGACCGCTGCAGCCCTGCACGCAACGCCGTCGGAGTTCCGGCGACATGCGTGTCAACCGGATGCGCCTCCGGACGTCCTATCTGCGAGAGTCCGACCGAGGGGGACGTATGGGCACCGAGGACCGCCCGCCGGAAGCAGCGCTCCCGGCCGACCGCCGCGCTGCGGTGACGTCGCTGTTCCACGCGCACCACCGCCGGCTCGTGGGTCTCGCCGGGCTGCTCGTCGACGACAGGGGCAGCGCCGAGGAGGTGGTCCAGGACGCTTTCGAGCAGCTGTTCCGGCGGTGGGGGAGCCTGCGCGACCCGCAGGCAGCCGTCGCCTACCTCGACCGGGCCGTGGTCAACGGCTCGCGCTCATGGGTACGACGACGGGTCACTGCCCGCGGCTACGCGCCGCCCGAGGCGGGGACGGCGTCGAGCGCCGAGGCTGACGCGATCGCCCGCGAGCGCGGATCGGCCGTCGTCGACGCCGTTCGGGCGCTGCCGCGCCGTCAGCGCGAGGTCGTGGTGCTCCGCTACTTCCTCGACCTCTCCGAGGCGCAGATCGCCGACTGGCTCGGCATCAGCGCCGGCTCGGTCAAGAAGCACCAGTCCCGGGCCACCGAGGCCCTGCAGCAGCGGATGGAGGCGTGGGCATGAGCGCCTTCGAGCAGACCCTCGTCGCGGAGCTCCGCACCGAGGCCGACCGGATCTCCGCGGGCACCGACACGGCGGCCATGCGCCAGGAGCTCGACCGCCGGCTCGACGCTGCCGGCTCCGCGCGCTCGCGGCGCCGCTGGATCTCTGTCATCGCCGTCGTCGCGGCCACAGCGGTGGTCGTCGGCATCGCCGCCGTCGCCGTCCGCCGCGACAGCGCCGAGGTCCCGCCCGCACAGGGGACGGGCTGGACCGGTCGTGACCTGCTGGCACGGCCGCAGCTCCAGCTGCCGGAGTGGGCGGCGGGCATCGACCCGGTGGTCGCGCCCCCGAGGCTCGCTCGTTGGGCGCAGGACGACTGCGGGCAGAACCCGTGCGAGGCCGGCAAGGACCGGGTGCTCGGCGTCTTCGTCCCGCTCACCGGCTGGGACGCCGCGTCGGGCCGGCCGACCGACGTCCTCACCTGGGTCGGGGCGGCCGAGTACTTCAGCGAGCTGACCCAGAGCCCGGGCGTCGTACCGGTCGAGGGCCAGCCGTTCACGCAGCAGCCGACCGCCGGAGCGGGCGTCGCCAACGTCGCCGTGATCGCGACCACGCAGGACATACCTGGCGCTCTGGGCTGCCCCCAGCTGGATTCGAGTGCGGCCGACTGCCAGAGCCTGGTGCGCGGCACTCGCACCGTCATCGCCATCGTCGACGCCGGCAATGCCCCGCTCGTGGTCTGGTCGTCCGCCCTGTCGTCGACGGATGCCGCGGCGCAGGACGCCGAGATGACCCAGGTGCTGGCCTCGCTGCGGCTCACCGGGCTCCCGGTGTCGTGCACGGACACGGTCGCGCAGTCCGTGGCCCAGGAGCATTGCGCCGTCGATCTCTGGGCGCGGGTCCAGCGCGACGCGACGAACCTGGCCGGCGGCGGCGAGGCGAACCAGTCGCACTTCGACGAGGCGCTGGCGCCCTACCTCGACCAGCTGGGCCAGAAGCTGCCCTCGGGCTGGGGCTACGAGCGTGGGCCCGGCGACGGCGACAACGCGACGTCGACCAAGCCGACGACCGCCTCGCTCACCGTGGCCGGAACGACCTCGAAGGTGGACGTCTGCTTCGCCGGTCCGCAGGTGATCATCGGCTCTGGCCCGTGCCCGGGCGAGAGCGGCTGATCAGGCCTCGAGGGCGGTGACTGGGGAGCAAGCCCTGTGATTCCTCGAAGATCGGTGTCAACCTCGACGCGCGTGGCGCGACTACGCCCCTGACACCGAGTCGGAAGGGGGCTGCGATGGACCGCGACGACGCAGCCGTGGGCGGCGACGGCTTCCCCACGACCGCGCGCGGCGCTGTCGCAGCCCTCTTCCACGTCCACCACCGGCGCCTCGTCGGCCTCGCCTCGCTCCTGGTCGACGACCGTGGTGCGGCGGAGGAGGTTGTGCAGGACGCCTTCGAGTCGCTGTACCGGCACTGGGGAGGCCTGCGCAGCCCCGATGCCGCGGTGGCCTACCTTGATCGCGCGGTGGTGTACCGGTCGAGGTCGTGGGTCAGGCGTCGGATCACGGCACGCGGCTATGCGTGGCCGGAGGCCGCGGCTGAGCCATCGGCCGAGTCCATCGGTGTCGACAACAGCACACGGGCCGAGCTCATGGCCGCTGTGCGCGCGCTGCCACGGCGGCAGCGCGAGGTGATCGTGCTGCGGTTCTTCCTGGATCTGTCCGAGCAGGAGATCGCCGCATGCCTCGGTGTCAGTCCAGGGTCCGTGAAGCGCCATGCCTTCCGGGCCAACGAGAATCTGCAGCGCCGGTTGGAGGCCTGGGCATGAACCCGATCCAGGCGCAGCTCCGCGACGTGCTGCGGGCCGAGGCCCGGGAGGCCGCGATGAGCACGCAGACCCAGCACGAGTTCGAGGTCCTGACATCGAGGCTGGAAGCCCTCGACCGACGCAGCCGTACGCAGCGGATCATCCTGGCCGCTGTCGCCGCGGTCGCGGCGCTGCTGGCCGGGGCGGCGCTCGTCTCGTTCCTCCGCGCGCCGCAGGTCGCGCCGGTGGTGCCGCCGGAGCCCGACTTCACCTCCACGAGCTTCGGTGTCCCCTTCAGCGTCGACCTGCCTGCGTGGACCGACCAGCTCAGCAGCACCACGTCCCCCACGTCGGAGGCGCCCGGCTGGGTGACCTGGAACCGGTGCCCGGATCCCGAGACCGAGTGCATCGGGCTGTCGTTCAACCGCTACTCGACGGTCAACCGCGACGGCGTCCGTACGCCCGTGACCGTGTCCTCGTACTACGACTACCTGAAGTCGCTCGCCGCCGACGACCAGATCGACATCACCGGCGAGCAGCCTGCGACCGTGGACGGCCGCCCGGCCATCGTGCTGACCATCACCGGCAAGGAGGACCTGCCCAACGGGCTGGGCTGCCACCGCGACGGCTCCTGCGACCAGTTCTTCCCGGGTGTGCCTGGGCGGTACGCGATCGTCGACACCCAGGGGCTCGACCCCCAGGGCGCGGTCCTGGTCCTCTGGACGCGGTCGGGTGCTGTGGCCGCGGCCGAGTCGACGTGGCTCGACGACTTCGACAAGACCCTGGCGAGCTTCAGGTTCGTCACTGAGTCGCCATCTCCCTCGGCGTGACGTCGTCGGCCCCCCGGGGGATCAGGCCTCGACGGCGGTGACGGCGGCGGCCACGACCGCGGCGATGCGGAGCACCTCGTGCACCTGCTCGCGGTCGAGGCCGGCGTCGCGCGCGGCGGCCTCGTGCTCCTCGAGGCAGGCCTGGCACCCCAGCACCGCGGCGGCCGCCACGCACCACGCCTCGACGTCGGCCCGCGGCCACGTGGGGGCCACGGTGGCCGACGAGCGCAGTCCGGCGCGGACGTCGTCGTAGGCGCCGTGGAGGAAGTGCCGGGCCCGGAACAGCACGGCGTGCCCGGCCATCACCGAGGCCACCGCGCGGGCGGTGTCGGCGGCTGAGGGCTCGAGCCGCACGGCGGCCGTCTCTGCCAGCAGGGGGCCGGTGCGCTGGCGCAGGACCGTCGCGGCCACCAGCACGGTGCCCCAGTGCTGGTCGGCGGTCAGCAAGCGCGGCTCGTCGAGCACCGCCTCCACGTTGCGCGCGGTGTCGCGCGCCCAGGAGGGCAGCGCGGCCCGCAGCGCCTCGGTGGCCCCGCCGCTGGTCGATCCGCCTGCCGGCACGCCACTTCCCATGGGCACATCGTCGTCGCAGACGGCGGGATCCGCGACGAATCGCCGGACCCTTGCAGGAGGCGTCTCGGCTGGCGGACCCGCGTCCCGGGAACAGACCGGCGCGTGGCACCGTTGACCCGCGCAGACGCCGGGCCCGACGGGCCGCGGCCTGCCCGTCCGAAGGAGAGACCGTGTCCCTGCCGCCGCTCGTGGAGCCGGCCGCCGAGCTGACCGTCGACGAGGTCCGCCGCTACAGCCGCCACATCATCATCCCGGACGTCGGGATGGTCGGTCAGAAGCGACTCAAGAACGCCAAGGTCCTGTGCGTGGGCGCCGGCGGTCTCGGAAGCCCGGCGCTGCTCTACCTGGCCGCCGCCGGCGTCGGCACGCTCGGCATCGTCGAGTTCGACGTCGTCGACGAGTCGAACCTGCAGCGCCAGATCATCCACGGCCAGAGCGACATCGGCCGACCCAAGGCCGAGTCGGCACGCGACTCCGTGCTCGAGGTCAACCCGCTCGTCAACGTGATCGTGCACAACGAGCGCCTCGACAACGACAACGTCCTCGACATCTTCAGCGGCTACGACCTCATCGTCGACGGCACCGACAACTTCGCGACGCGCTACATGGTCAACGACGCCGCGGTGCTGCTCGGCAAGCCCTACGTGTGGGGCTCGATCTACCGCTTCGAGGGCCAGGTCTCGGTGTTCTGGGACGAGTACGGCCCCAACTACCGCGACCTCTACCCCGAGCCGCCGCCCCCCGGCATGGTGCCGTCGTGCGCCGAGGGCGGCGTCCTCGGCGTGCTGTGCGCGTCGATCGGCTCGGTCATGGTCACCGAGGCCATCAAGCTCATCACCGGTATCGGCGACCCGCTGCTCGGCCGCCTGATGATCTACGACGCCCTCGAGATGAGCTACCGCACGGTGAAGATCCGCAAGGACCCCAACGCGGAGAAGATCACCGAGCTCATCGACTACGACGCGTTCTGCGGCGCGATCTCCGAGGAGGCCGCCGAGGCCGTCGTCGACTCGACGATCTCGGTCAAGCAGCTCAAGGAGATGCTCGACGAGCGCGAGGCCGGCGAGCGCGACTTCGTTCTCATCGACGTCCGCGAGCCCAACGAGTGGGACATCGTCAGCATCCCCGGCGCGGTGCTCATTCCGAAGGGCGAGTTCCTCTCCGGCAAGGCGCTGGAGAGCCTGCCCAGCGACAAGCCGATCGTGCTGCACTGCAAGGTCGGCGGCCGCTCCGCCGAGGTGCTCGCCGTGGTGAAGGGCGCCGGGTTCTCCGACGCCGTCCACGTCGGCGGCGGCGTCCTCGCCTGGGTCAACCAGATCGAGCCCGACAAGCCGACGTACTGACGCACAGCACGAGGCCCCGGTCCCTGGAGGGACCGGGGCCTCGCTGCATGCGGGCGCCTCAGCCCGGGGTGGGGCCGAGCCCGTCGTCGGTGAAGCCGTTGCGGTTGTGGCTGCCATCGCAGAACGGCTTGGTGCCCGAGCCTCCGCAGCGGCACAGGTAGACCACGCGCGAGCTGTCGCGCAGGGCGCCGCCGTCGGACCCCACGACGTGCGACGCACCCCGGACCTCGTAGGGGCCGTTGCGGTGGACGGTGACGGTGACCGCGTCGGCCGACAGCTCGGTGGCCGGCGGGGCGTCGAAGGGGTCGGACCCGTCGTCGACGCCGGCGCGCGACGTGCGGGTGTAGCGCAGCGCGCCGCTCGGGCACAGCGCCACGGTGGAGGCCACCTCGTCGGCGGTGGCCTCCGACAGCACGATCCAGGGCTTCTCGCGCGGCCGGAACACGGCCGGCAGCGTGCTGGCGCAGATCCCCGAGTGCCGGCAGACCTCGCTGTCCCAGTGGACGGTGATCGCGTCGGTCGCGTAGTCGCGGGTGGCCATCGCAGCATCGTCCACCCGTCCGCCGGTTCCCGCGCGGCGGAGCGGCCGCGCTACAGCGAGCCGACCCGCTGGAGCCAGTTGAACGACCAGTACCCGGGGAGCGTGGGCAGCCAGAAGGTCAGGATGCGGAACAGCAGCGTGGCCGAGACCGCGACGCCGCTGTCGACGCCGGCGAGGGTGAGGCCCGCGACGTACGCCGCCTCCACCGCGCCGAGGCCGCCGGGGGTCGGAGCCGCCTGGCCCAGCGTGGATCCGGCGAGGTAGACGAGTGCGACCGCGGCGTAGTTGAGCGGGCCGGTGTCGAAGGCCTCGACGCAGGCGATCATGCAGATCGCGAACGCCGCGTTGAGCAGCAGGATGCCGCCGATGCCCTCGACGATCTTCCACGGCTGCTGGGTGAGCGTGACGAGGCGCGGGCCCACCTCGTTGAAGATCGGGCGCACGCGCTCGACGAGGATCTTGCGCACCGGGCCGAAGAGCAGCAGCAGGCCGAGCACCACCACGACCGCGCCGACGACGTAGAGCGCCCATGCCGGCGGCGTGAACTCGATGTTGGTGTTGGTGCCGGCGATGATGCCGACCACGAACAGCATCGCCACGTGCAGGAAGAACGCGAACACCTGCGAGACGCCGACGCTGGCCGCCGCGAGGGCCGGGTGCAGGCCCGACCGCTGCAGGTAGCGGACGTTGATGGCCACCGCGCCCACCGTGGGCGGCGAGACCAGCGTGGCGAACGCCGCCGCCAGCTGGGCCGCGAAGGTCCGCACGTGCGAGAGCTTCTCGGGCACGAAGCCCGACAGCGACAGCGAGGCTCCGACGAACGTGAGGAACGACAGCACGAGCGCGAGCAGCAGCCACCACGGGTTGGCGTTGCGGATCGTGCCGATGAGGTCGACGCCGGAGAGCTGGCCCAGCAGCACGAAGCCCGCGACGGTCCCCGCGACGACCGTGAGCAGCGTGCGCGGCGTGATGCGCCGCAGCTCGATGGGCGGCGTCTCCGCAGCGGACGGCCGCAGCTTGACGAGCTCCTCGCGCACCTTGCCGAGCAGCTTCTTGTCCTTGCGCAGACGGCGGCGCGTCTCGGCCGACAGCGCGACGGTCTGCAGGGCGGGCAGGGCGCGGGCGATGCGGTCGGCGCCGAACACCCGTGCCCCTGCGGCGGCCGAGCGCTCCGGGTCGGTCATCAGTGCGCCGGTCGCGAGGATCTCGGCGAGGTCGATGCGCTCGGCGAGATCGCCCATCGCGATCGTGCCGTGCTGCACGCCGGCGAGCCACGTCGTGCCGTCGTCGGCGCGGATGATCTGCTCAGGCGACAGCGCGCGGTGCGCGATGCGGTCGTCGTGCAGGCGCTTCACCGCGGCCATGGCAGCGTCGAGGTCGGCGTCGGACAGTTCGCCGGCGTCGAGGTCGGCCCAGGTGCGGCCGCGGATGAGCTGGTAGGCCAGCACGGTGGAGTCCGGGCCGGCCTCGCTGGCGAGCTTGAGCGCCGGCACCGGGGCGCCGGCCTTGGTGGCGGCGTACGACATGAGGGCCGCATGCTCGAGCTGCGCGCGCATGGAGAAGCCGCTGGGGGAGCCGGGATCCGTGCGCAGGCGCAGGTTGCGCCACACGGCGGCGCCGATGCCCGCGCCCTCGAGGTCGCGGTCGAAGACCACGAGTCGCAGCGGCTCGGCGGAGCGCGTGTAGGCGGTGTACTGGCGGCCGCGCGCGGTGTGGCGGTCGGCGCGCAGCAGCGTGAGCGCGAGGCCGCTGCGCTCGAGCGCGTCCGCGACCTGCAGGCCCGACGGGCGCGTGGTGGGAGTGCCCAGGGCGTAGCGGGTGGCCAGACCGATCGCCCAGCCGAGCAGCAGCGACAGGCCGATCACGACGACCGCGGTCCCGCTGGTCACGGGGACGACGGAGATGGCGACGACGGTGACGATCGCGAACAGGCCCCAGCGGCCGCGGCCGATGAGCCGCGCCACCGTGATGAACGCGACGATGCCGACGATGAGCGGGTTGAGCACGAACCGCTCGGTCGGCTGGTCGGCGCCGGTCAGCGCCACGAGCAGGCGCTCGGAGCCGTAGAGCGCCACGAGCGCGGCGATGAGGACCGCGAGCGCCGTGCCGATCACGAGCGCGCCGAGGGCGTCGACGAGCTGGCGGCCGCGGCGGCGCACCAGCAGATCGATGGTCACGGCCACCGGAAGCGCCAGCAGGCCGAGCGCGCCGACGATGTTCAGGCCGAAGACGAGGAAGCCGGGGAGCTTGCTGCTCACCGTCGAGACGTCCTGCTCGATGCCCGTCGACGTGGCGGTCAGGAAGTACGGCACCGCGACGAACGCGGCGATGCCCACGAGGGCGATCGAGAGCCGGACGAGGTCGACCGGGCGGCGGACGCGCCGCGGGATGACGCCGTCCTCGATCACCACCGTGCCGTGGGTGTCGTCGAGCTCGCGGCCGTCGTCGACGCCGGCGAGCACGAGGTCGGCCAGCGGGTCCACACCGTGGGGCGGGCGTCCCTCGGACGCCGACGGCACCACGGGCCCGTCGGGCGCCAGGCCGGTCACCGGGCCGAGCGGGTCGGCCGGGCTCCCCGCGGCGGGCTGCTCCTCCGGCGTGCCGGCAGGAGGGTTCGACGCGGTGGGCACGCGTGGAATCGTCCCATCCCGGGCGGCGCCGGTGGTGCAGGCGGGCAGGATGACCCGCGTGACATCCCCCGCGCAGCCCCGTCGTGACGCCGCGCGCACGCGCCGTGACGCGTCCGACGGCGTCGCCGCGGGCCTGCCGACGCCGTACGCCGAGGCCGTGCTCGACCTCGTCGCCCGGATCCCCCGCGGCCGCGTGATGGCCTACGGCGACGTCGCGGCCGCGCTGCAGCAGGGCGGCGGCCCGCGCCAGGTCGGCACGGTGATGGCCCGGTTCGGCTCCGGCGTGCCGTGGCACCGGGTGGTGCGCGCCGACGGCGGCCTGCCGGCGGGCCACGAGGCCGAGGCGCTCCGGCGGCACCGCCGGGAGGGCACGCCGCTGCGCGGCAGCAAGGTCGACATCCGGCTCGCGCGCTGGACGCCCGACCCGTCCTGACCCCGCGCGTCACGCCGCCGTCATCGTCGGTGGTGCGTGATGGGATGGAGGCCATGGCAGCGGCGGTCGAGGAGCAGCAGGGCGGGGGAGCGGCGGCTCCCGACGCGCCCCGCCTCGTGCTCGACCGCACGCCCCCGCTCTCCCTGGCCGCGCCGCCGCTCGACGCGCAGCAGCAGTCGGTCCTGGCCCACGGCGCCGGGCCGCTCCTCGTCCTGGCCGGGCCGGGCACCGGCAAGACCACCACGCTGGTCGAGGCGATGGTCGCGCGGCTGCAGGGCCCCGACGCCGTCCGGCCCGACGAGGTGCTCGGCCTCACCTTCGGCCGGCGCGCGGCGATCGAGTGGCGCGAGCGGGTCACCGCCCGGCTCGGCGGCGGCGTCATCCCGACCGTCACCACGTTCCACTCCTTCGCCTACGCGCTCGTGCGCCAGGCCGCCGACCCCGAAGCCTTCGCCGAGCCCCTGCGGCTGCTGTCGGGCCCGGAGCAGGAGCAGCGGCTGCGCGAGCTGCTCACCGGCGCCGTCGCCGATGGGCGCCTCGCCTGGCCGCAGGATCTCTCCGCCGCGCTCGGCACCCGCGGCCTCGCGGCCGAGGTGCGCGCCGTCGTCGCGCGGGCCCGCGCGCTCGGCCTCGACCCGTGGGACCTCGAGGCCGCGGCGGCGCAGGCGGGCCCGCTCGGGCCTGCGTGGCACGCCGTGTCGGAGTTCCTCGGCGAGTACCTCGACGTCCTCGACGCCGAGGGCGTCACCGACTACACCGAGGTCGTCCACCGCGCCGCGCTGCTCGTCCACGACCCCGAGGTGCAGGCGCGGCTGCGCGCGCAGTACCGCGTCGTCCTCGTCGACGAGTTCCAGGACACCGACCCCGCGCAGGTGCGGCTGCTCGAGGGCCTCGTCGGGCCGTCGACGTCGTTCGTCGTCGTCGGCGACCCCGACCAGTCGATCTACGCGTTCCGCGGCGCCGACATCGGCGGCATCCTCGGCTTCCGCGACCGCTGGCGCGCGCTCGACGGCGAGCCCGCGCCGGTCGTCGTCCTGCGGCGCACCCGCCGCTTCGGCCCGGTGCTGCGCGAGGCGGCCGGCCGCGTGCTGCGGTCCACGTCGCTGGCCCCGTTGCCGGCGAGCGTCGTCAAGGCGCACCGCTCGCCGGAGTGCGAGTCGCCGGCGTACGGCGACGGCGTGCTCGACGTCGTCACCTTCGACAGCGAGCAGGCCGAGGCCGCCCACGTCGCCGACCTGCTGCGCCGCGAGCACCTCGAGCGCGGGGTGCCGTGGTCCGACATGGCGGTGCTCGTGCGCTCGGGCCGCCGCACCATCCCGCCGCTGCGCCGCGCGCTGCTGGCCGCCGGCGTCCCGGTCGAGGTGGCGGCCGACGAGGTGCCCCTGCGCGACGAGCCGGCTCTCGTCCCGCTGCTGTCGGCGCTGCGCGTCGCCGACCTCCTCAAGCCCGACAAGCGCACCGGCGAGGTCGACCCCGAGGCGGTCGACGACGCCACCGCGCACGGCCTGCTGCTCTCGCCCCTCGGCGATGCCGACCCCGGCGACCTGCGCCGCCTCGGCGCGGTGCTGCGCCGGCAGGAGCGCGAGGCCGAGCCGGGCGCCCGCCCGACCGCGAGCTCCACGCTGCTGCGCCGGCTGCTCGTCGAGCACGCCCTCCACCCCGACGCCGTCCCGCCGGTGTCGTCGTCCTCCCGCGGCCGCGACGCCCGCGCCCGAAACGCGCAGGACGCCGTGCTGCGCGTGGCCCGCGCCGTCCGTGCCGCCCGCGAGGTGATGCTGCGCGACGGCGGCGCCGAGGAGGCGCTGTGGGCCGTGTGGTCGTCGTCGATGCAGCGCGGCGGGTCGGGCTGGCCGCGCCGCCTCGAGCAGGCGGCCCTGCGCGGCGGCGAGGGCGGCCGCCGGGCCGACGCCGACCTCGACGCCGTCCTCGCCCTGTTCGCCGCGGCCGAGCGCGCCGACGACCGGTTCCGCGGTCGCGGCCGCGACGTCGGCAACTTCCTCGCCGACCTCGAGGGCCAGGAGATCCCCGCCGACACCCTCGCCGAGCGCGGGGTCCGCGGCCCCGCCGTCCGCCTGCTCACGGCCCACCGCTCGAAGGGCCTGCAGTGGCGGTTCGTCGTGGTGGCCGGCGTGCAGGACGGCGCGTGGCCCGACCTGCGCCGCCGCGGCTCGCTGCTGCAGGCCGACCGCCTCGAGCGCAGCGGCCTCGCCGACGCGCCGCCGCCCGCCGCGCTCCTTGCCGAGGAGCGCCGCCTCTTCTACGTCGCGTGCACGCGCGCGCAGGAGCGCCTCGTCGTCACCGCCGTCCGCTCGGCGCTCGACGACGGGCCGCAGCCCTCGCGCTTCCTCGCCGAGCTCGCCGGGTCCGACGACGCCGTCCGCCACGTCGTCGGCCGGCCGCCGCGGCCGCTGTCCGTGTCCGGCCTCGTCGCGCAGCTGCGGTCGGTGGCCGTCGACCCGTCCCGTCCCGAGCAGCTGCGCGCCGCTGCGGCCCGGCGCCTGGCCGCGCTCGCCAGCGCTGTGGGCGACGACGGCCGCGCGCTGGTGCCCTCGGCCGCGCCCGAGCGGTGGTGGGGCCTGCTCGAGCCGACGTCGTCCGAGGCGCCGGTGCGCCCCGTCGGCGAGGCGCTCGCGCTGTCCGGCAGCCAGCTCTCGGGCCTCGCCTCGTGCCCGCTGCGCTGGTTCCTCGAGCACGAGTCGTCGGCCACGGTCGCCCGCACCACCGCGCTCGGCTTCGGCTCGGTCGTCCACGTCCTCGCCGACCACGTCGCGCGCGGCGAGCTGCCCGCCGACCTCGACGTCCTCGAGGAGCATGTCGACCGCGTCTGGGGCGAGCTCGGGTTCGAGGCCGCCTGGCAGAGCACGGTCGAGCGCCAGGCCGCCTCCGACGCACTGCGCCGGTTCCTCGAGTGGCACGAGGGCAGGCCCGAGCGCACGTTCGTCGCGAGCGAGCACACCTTCGACGTCGAGCTGCCGCACGGCGAGTCGGGCATCCGGCTGCGCGGCTCGTTCGACCGCGTCGAGGTCGACGACGACGGCGCCGTCCACGTCGCCGACCTCAAGACGCAGAAGTCCAAGCCGAGCGCCGCCGACCTCGAGCAGCACCCGCAGCTCGGCGTCTACCAGGCGGCAGTGCGCGCCGGCGCGCTCGACAGCCTCGACCCCGAGGTGCGCGAGAAGGCCGGCCTGCCCGAGCCCGGCGAGCCGGTCGTCGTCGCGGGCGCCGAGCTCGTGCTGCTGCGCATCGACTCCTCCGGCGGGCCCACCGTGGCCGCCCAGCCCGGCCTGCCCGACGGCGAGACCTGGGTCGACGCCGCCCTGGTCGACGCCGACACCCGCGTGCGCACCGAGCGCTTCGTCGCCCGCCCCGGCGACCAGTGCCGCTTCTGCGCGCTCTCGCGCACCTGCCCCGCCCGCGACTCCGGCCGGGAGGTGCTGCCGTGAGCGATGTCGCCGTCCCGCCCGCGCGCCCGCTGACCGCCGTCCCCGGCTTCGGCGTCGCCGACCTCGCCGCGCTCCTGCGCACCCCGTTCAGCGACGAGCAGATCGCCGCGATCACCGCGCCGCTCGAGCCCTACGTCGTGGTGGCCGGCGCCGGCTCCGGCAAGACCACCGTGATGACCGCGCGCGTCGTCTGGCTCGTGGCCACCGGCCAGGTGCGGCCCGACCAGATCCTCGGCCTCACCTTCACCACCAAGGCCGCCGGCGAGCTCTCCAGCCGCGTGCGCACTGCGATGCGCACCCTCGCCGCCTCGGTCGTGCGCGACGCCGACGACGACGACGCCGACGGCGAGCCCACCGTGGCGACCTACCACGCGTTCGCCGGGCGGCTGCTCGCCGAGCACGGCCTGCGCATCGGGGTGGAGCCCGGCAGCCGCCTGCTCACCGAGGCGGCGTCGTACCAGCTCGCCCACCGCGTCGTGACCCGCACCCGTCGCGACCTCGCGCCGCTCGGCGTCGCGGTGCAGACCCTCGTCGAGGGTGTGCGGTCGCTCGACGGCGAGCTCGCCGAGCACTGCCTCGACCCGCAGGACCTCCGCGACCACGACCTCGCATTCGTGGCCGAGGTCGACTCGCTGGACAAGGTCTCGGCGGGCGCGCGCGACGCCCGCATCTGCGCGCTGCAGCGCATCGAGCTCTCCTACCTCGTCGACGAGTACCGCGAGGCCCGCAAGCGGCTCGACATCGTCGACTTCAGCGACCAGATGCGCTTCGGCGCCCAGCTCGCCGAGCAGTGCCCCGAGGTGGGCGCCGCGCTGCGCGAGCAGTTCCGCGTCGTGCTGCTCGACGAGTACCAGGACACCTCGGTGGCCCAGCGCCGCCTGCTCACCGGCCTGTTCGGCGGCGGCCATCCCGTCACCGCGGTAGGCGACCCGTTGCAGGCGATCTACGGCTGGCGCGGCGCGAGCGTGGCCAACATCGACGACTTCCCCGAGCACTTCGCGCCGGCGGAGGGCCGACGGGCGCCGGTGCTGCCGCTCGCGGAGAACCGCCGGTCGGGCGTCAACATCCTCGAGTCGGCCAACCTCGTGGCACAGCCGCTGCGGGCGCTGCACCCGCAGGTCGCGCCGCTCGTCGCCGCCAACGCGGCCAAGGGCCCCGGCCACGTGCGGCTCGCGCTCCACGAGACCTACGCGCAGGAGATCGACTGGCTCGCCGACGAGGTCGTCGCCGAGATCGCCCGCGGTACCGAGCACTCCGACATCGCCGTCCTCGCCCGGGCCACCGCCGACTTCCCGGCCGTCATGCACGCGCTCGCCGACCGCGGCGTCGCCGTCGAGGTCCGCGGCGTCGACGGCCTGCTCACCGTGCCCGAGGTCGTCGAGGTGCTCTCGGTCCTCGACGTCCTGCACGACTCCACCGCCAACCCGTCGCTCGTGCGGCTGCTGTCCGGGCCGCGCTGGCGCATCGGCCACCGCGACCTCGCGCTGCTCGGCCGCCGGGCCCGCCAGCTCGTCGGCGGCCACGCGTGGGACGACGACGTCGACCTCGAGGGCCAGCTCGACGACGCCGTCGGCGGTGCCGACCCCGCCGACGTCGTCTCGCTGCTCGACGCGCTCGACGACCCCGGCGACCTGCCCTACGGCGACGATGCAGTGCGCCGCTTCGCCGCGGTGGCCGCGGAGATCCGCGCCCTGCGCCGCCACGTCGGCGAGCCGCTGGCCGACCTCGTCCACCGGGTCATCACCACCACGGGTCTCGACGTCGAGCTCGCGGCGGCGCCCGAGCTGCTCGCGCTGCGGCGGTCCGAGGGCCTGCACGCGTTCGTCGACCTCGTCGCGGCGTTCCAGGACGCCGAGGGCGAGACCGGCGTCGGCGCGTTCCTCGCCTGGCTCAAGCTCGCCGAGCGCTACGAGAAGGTGCCCGAGCTCGACCGCCCGCCGTCGCCCGGCGCCGTGCAGCTCATGACGGTCCACCGCGCCAAGGGCCTCGAGTGGCCGGTGGTCGTGCTGCCATCGCTCACCGCCGGGGTGTTCCCGTCGAGCAAGGGCCGCTCGCGCTGGACCGGCTCGCGCGCCACGCTGCCCTACCCGCTGCGCGGCGACGCCGGCTCGCTGCCGCAGCTCGAGGGGCTGGTGCCCGCGTCGTTCAAGCAGTTCACCGCCGACTGCCGCACCCACGACGAGCGCGAGGAGCGGCGCCTGGCCTACGTCGCGATCACCCGGGCCGAGCGGCTGCTCATCGCGTCGGGCTCGTGGTGGGGGCCCACGCAGAAGAAGGCCCGCGGGGCGTCGGACTACCTCGACCTGCTGCGGCAAGCCGCGTTCGAAGGCCACGGCGAGGTGGTCGTGTGGGCGGCTGCGCCGGAGGACGGCGCCACCAACCCGGTGCTCGACGCCGCCATCGAGGTCGACTGGCCGGTCGTGCCCGACCAGGCGGCGCTGGCCCGACGCCGTTCCGCCGCTGCCGCCGTCGGGGCCGCGCTCGGCACCACCGTCGACGACCTCCGGGCCGAGCACGCCGAGCTCGCCGGCGAGATGTCGGAGTGGTCGCCGCTGTCCGGGCTGGCCGTCGACGACCTCGAGACCGTCCTCGGCTGGGACGACGACATCGCCCTGCTGCTCGAGGAGCGCCGCGGCGAGCGCGCGGCCACCCGCACCGTCGCGGTCCCGTCGTCGCTGTCGGCGTCGGCGCTCGTCGAGCTCGCGTCCGACGCCGACGCCTACGCCCGCCGCCTGGCCCGGCCGGTGCCGCAGCCGCCCGCGCCCGCAGCCCGGCGCGGCACGCGCTTCCACGCCTGGGTCGAGGACCACTTCGGCGTCCGGCCGCTGCTCGAGCCCGACGACCTGCCGGGAGCCGCCGACGCCGAGATCGACGACGACCTCGACCTCGCGGGCCTGCGCGAGGCATTCCTGCGCACCGAGTGGGCCGCGCGCACCCCGCTCGCCATCGAGGTGCCGTTCTCGCTCGTGCTCGGCGGCCGCGTCGTCCCGGGCCGGATCGACGCCGTCTTCGCCAGCACCGACGACGACGGCGTCACGCACTACGACGTCGTCGACTGGAAGACCTCGCGCACGCAGACCGCCGACCCGCTCCAGCTCGCCGTCTACCGCGTGGCCTACGCCGAGACCGTCGGCGTCCCCCTCGACCACGTGTCGGCCGCCTTCGTCTACGTCCGCGACGGCGCCACAGTCCGCCCCGACGACCTCCCCGACCGCGAGTCCCTCGAGCGCCTCCTCGCCTGAGGGGCCACGTCGAACCCAGGAATTCCCGCGAAACCGGCAGCACTTTCGCGGGAATTCCTGGGTTCGACGTGGCAGGGTCGCCGGGTGCAGCGCGTCCTGGTCGGGGGGATCAGCGGGACCGGCAAGACCACGCTGGCCCGCGAGCTCGCGCGCCGTCTCGCGCTGCCCTTCCACGAGATGGATGCGCTCTACCACGGCCCGGGCTGGACCAAGATCCCGTCGTTCGAGCAGGACGTCGCCGCGATCGCCGCGCAGGACTCGTGGGTCTTCGACTCGATGGGCTACCAGGAGGTCCGCGAGCTGGTGTGGTCGCGGGCCGACACGGTCGTGTGGCTCGACCTGTCGCGGCCCGTCGTGCTGAAGCGGGTGCTGGTTCGCTCGTTCGACCGGGCGTGGCACAAGCGGGAGGTCTTCAACGGCAACACCGAGGGCTTCCGCGACTGGCTCGACCCCGAGCACCCCGTGCAGTGGTCGATGCGCGCCTACCGCGACCGGCAGCGGATGCTGGCCGCGATGTTCGCCGACCCGCAGCACGCTCACCTGCGCAAGGTGCGCCTGCGTACAGCCGAGCAGGCGCAGCGCTGGCTCGACGTCGTCGCGCCGGCCTGACCGCTACAGGTCGAGGTCGACTGTGACTGCGGCGTGGTCGCTCACCGGCAGGACGCGCACCTCGGCGCGGGCCGACCCGAGCTGACGGGCCGACAGGCCGTCGACGAGCACGTGGTCGAGCTGCACGCGCGGCTTCATCGACGGGTAGGTCGCCTGGCGCAGCAGCGGCGTCCACCCGGTGATGCGGGCGGGCAGGCGCCCGGGGAGGTTGAAGTCGCCGAGGACGACGAGCGGCCGCGGTGCGCCGGCCAGCCACTTCCGCAGCGCACGCAGCTGGCGGATGTTGTAGCCGGGCACGAACGACAGGTGCGCCGTGGCCACCGTGAACGGGCCGTGCTCGCCCTCGACGACGGCGGCGACGACCGCGCGCGGCTCGTCGTGCACCCGCACCCACTGCGGCCGCGGCTCGGCAGGGATGAGCAGCGGCAGGCTCCACGGCGCCGGGTCGAAGCGCGTGGTGCGCCACTCGACCACCGGCAGCCGCGACACCAGCCCGACGCCGTACAGCGGCCCGGCCGTGCTGATGGCGGACGACGGCGCCGAGGCGCTTCCGGCCGCGACGGGGGCGGGGTTCACCAGGGCCATCTGCTCGTCGGTGGCCTCGACCCAGCCGGGGAAGCCGGGGGTGCCGGACACCGACGGGTTGAACCGCCAGTGCGCGGCGCCGAGGGCCTCCGCGGCCGAGCGCACCTGGTGCACCGTGCCGCTGCGCGGCTGGTCGACGTCGACCTCCTGCATCCCGAGCACGTCGGCGTCGAGCGCGGCCACGGCCTCGCGCAGCGCGGTGTCGTCGGCGACGGGCGGCAGCCCGATGGGCCGGCCCTTCTCGTCGCGCTCGGGCTCGCCCATCCCGCCGGACACGGGCACGCCGTGCAGCAGGTTGAACGTCGCGAGGCGCACGGGTCGAGGCTAGGTGCAGGGACGGCGGAGCGCAGAACCGAGGTCAGCTGGCCTCGAGCGCGGTCTCCTCGACCGGCTTGGGCCGCTCACCCGAGCGGCGCCGCATCCACTCGCGGGCGGGCTCCTCGACGAACCGCCACATCAGCCACGCGATCACGACCGCGCCGACGATGAGGCCGACCGTGGCGATCAGGTAGAGGGGGCCGCCGTCGATCCCGGTGCGGCTCATGCCTGCGCGCCACAGCCCGTACCAGACGGTGTGGGTCATGTAGAGCGAGTAGGAGATGAAGCCGCCGAGCACGAGGTGCTTGTGGGAGAGGCCCACGGCCAGGCCGCGCTTGCTCAGCGCCAGTGCGCCGATCCAGGCGACGAGCAGCGGCACCAGCAGCAGGTGCATCTTCGGCGGGAGGTCGTGGGCGTTGGGGGTGTCCTCGAGCCCGCTGCCGGTCCACTGCAGCGCCGGCAGGCGGCCCAGCACGACGGCGGCGAGGACGACGAGCACAGGCAGGACGACCGACAGCGTCGTCGCCAGGCGCTCGACGCGCGGACGCGGGCCCTCGTCGCCCGCGCCCCAGAACCGCAGCACGATGAGGTAGGTGATCCCGCCCGCCGTGAACTCGGTGAGGATGCGGATCGTCGAGCCCCACGACGAGATGTAGTACGGGTCGCCGTTGTAGGCCACGCCGTACCAGAGCAGCGGCACCAGCACGACGACCCAAAGCACCGCGAGCACCCTCGTCGAGAGCCGCGAGTGGAAGCGCCAGAGCGCGAGGACCAGCAGCGGGAACAGCAGGTACGCCAGCCACTCCATCGACAACGACCAGGCCGGGAAGTTCCAGCCGCGCTGCGGATCGCCGCCCCACTCGTGGATGAGCAGCACCTGCTTGAGGTAGTCGACCGGGTTGAACCAGTCGCGGTCGACGCTCTCGCCCGCGACCTTCGCCTGCAGGAAGACGGCGATGCCCGCGACGTTGAGCATCACGAAGTGCACGGGGTAGATGCGCGCGAGGCGCAGCCAGAGGAAGTGCCGCGAGCGCGGCCAGGTGAGCTTCGGGCCCATCTTCTGCAGGTAGGTGTGCGTGATGATGAAGCCGGACAGCGCGAAGAAGAGGTCGACGCCGAGGCGGCCTACGCGGAGGACCTCGTGGAGGATCGGGACCAGCAGGCCGCTGACTGCCAGGGGGACCTGGAAGTGGTAGAGCATCACCCAGGCCGCAGCCACGAAGCGCACGCCCGTGAGCTGCCCGATGAAGCCCTTCATCCCTGCCCCTCGCCGCCGTCCGCCGGTCTCCCAGCCGTCCTCCCGCATCCTCGCACGCCCCCCACGCACCCCCACGAACCCGCGCCGGACACCGGTCCGTTCCCGATGAAGGTTCCCTTCGTGCAATAGACCCGTCGTTTCGGGGCCTTCATCGCATCCGTTGTCCACAGGCGCCGCCGCTGCCTGTCGGTCTGTCGTCGGTTCTGGTTACGGCTGTGCGCCTCCGGGTTCTGGTTTCAGGGAGGGCCGTCGTCGGTCCCGTCGGCGGCGCGGCAGGCTTGATCGCCGGCGCCGGGATCGACGACGGCCCTCCCTTTCGCTTGGTCTGTCGGAGCACCTGGTCGCCTTTGTTGTCGCTGCCCTGGGTTTGTTGAGGGGGACTCTCGGCGTCCCGTCGGACAGGGCTGCGCCCTGCCCTCCGGTCCGCCGGCTTCGCTCTGGTGAGACCTGCGTTCGCCGGTTCCCTTTCGGTGGCTTCGCTCTGGTGAGCCGTTCGTCCGCGGGCGCGGCTTCCCGTGGCTTCGCTCACGCGGGCCTCGGTCCGCCGGTTCGGCTTCTCGTGGCTTCGCTCTGTCGGGGCCGATGTCGGTCTGATCGGCTGGGTGGTCGGGGTGGCGGGCGGGGGCTGGTGCTCGGTCGTAGGGTCTCGTCGTGGTTTCTGGTGCGGGTGCGGTGCGGGAGTTCGTGGCGGCTCGGCGGGCTGAGATGGTCGCCGATCTGGCGGAGTGGGTGCGGATCCCGTCGGTGTCGGCCGATCCGGCGCGTGCCGCCGACGTGCAGGCCGCGGCCGAGTGGTGGGCCGCCCGCCTCAGCGCCGCCGGGTTCCCGACGGTCGAGATCTGGCCGACCGCCGGCGCGCCCGCGGTGTTCGCCGAGTGGCCGTCGGACGACGCCGGTGCGCCGACGGTGGTCGTCTACGGCCACCACGACGTCCAGCCGGTCGACCCCGTGGAGCTCTGGGACTCGGCGCCGTTCGAGCCGTTCGTGCGTCAGGGCCCGTACGGCGAGGAGATCGTCGGCCGCGGCGCCATCGACGACAAGGGCCAGGTGCTCTACCACGTCTACGGGCTCGCGGCGCATCTCGCGACCACCGGCCGCACGTCGCCGGCCGTGAACCTCAAGCTCCTCGTCGAGGGCGAGGAGGAGAGCGGCTCGCCGCACTTCCGCCAGCTGCTGCTCGACCGTCGCGACCGGCTCGGCTGCGACGTCGTCGTCGTGAGCGACACCGGCATCTTCGACCGCGAGACGCCGTCCGTCGTCGTCAGCATGCGCGGCATGGTCCGCGCGCGCATCGACCTCAAGGGCCCCGACGGCGACCTGCACTCCGGGCTGTTCGGCGGCGCGGTGCCCAACCCGGCGACGGTCGTGGCGCGCATCGTCGCGCGCCTGCACGACGCCGACGGCCGCGTGCAGCTGCCCGGCTTCTACGACCGCGTCGTCGACCTCACGCCGGAGCAGCGCGCGCTCGTGGAGCGCCTGCCGTTCGACGAGGCGGCCTGGCTCGAGGCGGCGCAGTCGCGGGCGACCTATGGCGAGGCCGGCCAGACGACGCTCGAGCGCATCGGCGCCCGGCCGACGGCCGAGGTCAACGGAATCTGGGGCGGCTACATGGGCCCGGGCGGCAAGACGATCGTGCCCAGCGAGGCCCACGCCCACCTGTCGTTCCGGCTCGTCGCCGACCAGGATCCCGGCGACGTCGCTGACCAGCTCGAGGCGTTCCTCGACGGCCTGCGCGCCGACGGCACCATCCCCGACGGCATCGACCTGCACGTCGCGATCGAGCGCCCGGGCGTCCGCCCGTGCTCGTCGCCGATGGACCACCCGGCGCTCGCCGCAGTGGTGCGCTCGATGGGCCTGGCGTTCGACACCGACGACGTGCTCTTCACGCGCGAGGGCGGCAGCGGCCCCGAGGCCGACCTCGCCGAGCTGCTCGGGCCGGTCTTCTTCATGGGCGTGCTGCTCCCCGACGACCGCATCCACGCGCCCAACGAGAAGGCCGACGTCGAGCTCCTGCTCAAGGGCGCCGAGGCCGTCGCGCACCTGTGGGCCGACCTCGGCAGCGGGACGGACTGACGTGCCCGACACCCGCCTGCTCGACGCCCTCGCCCTGGCCCGCGGCGACCTCGACCGCGCCGCCGAGCGCCGCGACGACGCCGAGTGGCTGGCCGCTGCGTGGGACGGCGAGCGCACCCGGATCCTGGTGGTGCACAAGGGATCCGTGCTCGTCGACTGGGATGGCGCCGACGTCGAGGGCGCCGCGTCGCTGGTGCTCGTGGGCGCGTCGCAGCTCGACGTCGACGGCGTGCGGGTGCTGCTCGGCGTCGTCGACGGGGCCGCGGTCTTCGCCGTCCTCGCACCGCCCGACGCCGAGGTGCCCGAGGCCGGCGAGGGGCAGCGCTGGTGCGATCTGCGCCAGTGCGGAGCGCAGCTCGACGACACCGGTGCCGCGCTGCTCGTCGCCGCGGTCGCCCTCGCCAACTGGCACGCCACCCACCCGCGCTGCCCCCGCTGCGGCGCGGAGTCGCAGCCCGCGCAGGCGGGCTGGTCGCGCGTCTGCCCCGACGACGGGTCGCAGCACTTCCCGCGCTCGGACCCGGCCGTCATCGTCCTGGTCACCGACGCCGACGACCGCGCGCTGCTCGGCCGCCGCATGGAGTGGCCGCCGTCGTTCTTCTCGACCCTCGCCGGCTTCGTCGAGGCGGGGGAGAGCGCGGAGATGGCGGTGCTGCGCGAGCTGTCGGAGGAGGCCGGCGTCGATGTCGACCCGTCCGCGCTGGACTATCTCGGCTCGCAGCCGTGGCCGTTCCCGTCGAGCCTCATGCTGGGGTATCGGGCGCGACTAGCTGCTGGCTCGCGCGTCGCTGTGCCCGACGGCATGGAGATCGAGGAAGTGCGCTGGTTCACCCGCGAGGAGATGCACGCGGCTGCCGAGTCGGGCGAGCTGCGGATCCCTCCGAGGGTGTCGATCGCGCGGCGGTTGATCGAGCACTGGTACGGCGGGGAGCTTCCGGGGTCGTGGTCCCGCCCTTAGCCCCTGGCTCTGTTGTCGGCTTGCTTGTCTTCTAGTCGCTGCTGCTTGATCGCTTCTCGCTGTGGGTCGGAGGGGGCGTCGTCGGTCCCGTCGGCGGCGCGGCAGGCTTGATCGCCGGCGCCGGGATCGACGACGCCCCCTCCTTTGCTTTGTCTGCTTCCGCTTTCCCCGGGTGGTCTGGTTCGTCGCTTCTGGTGGTGGGGGACGCTCTCCGGCTCCTCGGGCAGGGCTGGCGCCCTGCCGTCGGAGCCGTCGGCTTCGCTCTCGGGTCCGCCTGGCGATTCCTTTCTCGCCTCTCGTCGCGCACGCCCTGAAGGGCTTGAAACTTTGAGGTTTCGCTCTCGGGTTCGTGGGCGCTTGACCGTTGCTTCTCACGGTTGGCGCGGGTGCTGGATGCGATGGGGCGTTTCGTAACGAAACCCGGCTCTCGTCGCCCGATGGGGGTGAGAGGGGTTGCTCTGGGCGGCTGCGTGGCTAGGTTCGAGGCCAGGGGGACCGGCCCCCTGGAGACGTGCGGGAGGAGTGGTCGAGGTGTCGGACGAGACGGCTGCGGCGGGCGCGCAGGACGACGGCATCACGGTGGATGCGGCGGTGGTGAGCGATGGTGCGTACACGTTGATCGTGGCGGACTTCGGGGATCAGTCCACGGCGCTCGAGGCGTACGAGGCGCTCAAGGAGGCCGAGGACGGCACCTCGGTGGAGATCGAGGGTGTGCTGGTGGTGGCCCGCAACGCCGAGGGCGTGCTCGAGGTGCAGAAGGTCACCGACCACAGCACGCGCCGCGGCCTGGGCTGGGGCGTCGTCGGCGGCGTGCTGCTCGGCGTGATCTTCCCGCCGTCCATCCTCGGCAGCGCGGTCGTCGCGGGCGCCGCGGGCGCGGGCGTCGGCGCGCTGCGCGAGCGGCACCACAAGAAGGAGCTCGCCGAGGAGCTGCAGGACGCGATCGAGCCCGGCCACTCCGGCCTCGTCGCGCTCGTCTCCGACCCGGGCGAGATCAAGATCCGCAAGGCCCTCGAGAAGGCCGACCGCGTCGTGGAGAAGGCCGTCGACCAGGTGGTCGCCGACGACCTCAAGGCCGCGGCCAAGGCCGGCGAGGGCGAGGGCTGACAGCCGCCTGGATGAACGAGGAGCGCCCGCCCCGGACCCGGGGCGGGCGCTCCTCGCGTCTGAGACCTACATCGGACGGCGCTGGGCCACCCGGTAGTGGTTGCCGCTGGGGTCGCGGAAGCCGAAGTCGAGGCCGTAGGGCTGGTCCTGCGGCTTGTCGACGACGTCGACGCCGGCCTCGACGAGCCGGTCGTAGGCGCCCATCGCGTCGTCGGTCGTGAAGAACACGGCCGACGCGAACCCCTTCGACATCAGCTTCTCGACGTCGCCCTTGGTGGCCGCGTCCATCACCGGCTCGCCCGGGATCGCCATGAGCACGATGGCCGTCCCGGTGTCGCCCTTCGGCCCGACGGTGACCCAGCGGAAGTTGCCGAGCTCGGCGACGGTGACGTCCTCCTTGATCTCGAACCCGACGCGCTCGGTCCAGAAGGACACGGCCTCGTCCTGGTCGCGGACCCACACCTGCGTGGTGCTGAGCTTCATGAGTGACCCTCCTCGGTCGGCTGCGATGCGACGAACCTAGGAGCGGTCACGACACCCGGTCTTCTCGGATCGTGCTCTTCATCGGCCGTCCGTAGGCGCGCAGCACGCAGCCCGGGATCGTGACGAGCGAAGCGGCGGGCGGGAAGTGCGCGCGGTACGCCGTAGGGCTCATGCCGTACGCCGTGGTGAAGCTCGTCGTGAACGAGCCGACGCTGCTGAGCCCCACCGACATGCAGATGTCGGCGACCGACCAGTCGGTGCTGCGCAGCAGGTGCGCGGCCCGCTCGAGGCGGCGGGTGAGCAGGTAGTTGTAGGGCGAGTCGCCGAACGCGCGCTTGAACTCCCGGCTGAAGTGCGCGCGCGACATGTGCGCCGCGGCGGCGAGGTCGTCGACCGTGAGCGCCTCGGTGTAGCGCGAGTCCGCGAGGTCCCGCGCGCGCACGAGGTGGCGCTCGGCCGGCGTCGTCGTCACGCGCCCAGGGTAGGCCCGACCAACCTCCACCTGGCGCGACTCCGGTGTCGCGCAGGCCTAGCGTGCGAGGTGTCCCGGGCGGTGCCGCCGTGGGGGCGGCCTGCCGCGGGGGGAGGCTGTCATGAACGGCTCCACCATCCCGATCCCGTCCGCACCCGCGCAGCCTGCGCCCGACCGGACCCCGCCGACGAAGCACCGGGGGAGGCGTGCGCTCGTCTGGACCGCGGTGGTCGTCGCGGCGCTGCTCGCCCTGGTCTACCTCGGCGGCGGCTGGTACTTCTCCGGCCGCATCGACTCCGGGGCGCTGCAGAGCAGCCCCGGCCCGCAGCAGGCGACGTACAACCTCGAGGTGACCGCCGTCGAGGACGGCACCATCACCTACCAGGCGTCCGGCGACACGTCGCCGTCGTTCGCGCAGCCGTCGTCGTACGCGCTGCTCTGGGACGGCGGATCCGCACACGTCGGGCCGCCCAGCGCCACGACGGGCACCACCGTTACCCGTCCGCTGACCGACGTCGTCGGCACCGCGCCGGAGGCGGGGACCGCCGCCGCCCTGGAGCGCGACTGGTACCTCGGCGACCCGCAGACCGCGCTGGGGCTGGCGTTCCGGTCGATCTCGGTGACCGATTCCCACGGGACGCTGCCGGGCTGGTACGTCCCCGCCGCGGCGCCGTCGACGTGGACCGCCGTCATGGTCCACGGCCGCGAGGGGTTCCCGCGCGAGATGCTGCGCGAGCTCGAGATCGTGCACGCCGCCGGGCTGAACGCGGTCGTGATCACCTACTACGGCGACTACGGCAACCAGCCCTACGACGACGGCCGCTTCGACTGGGGCCAGACCGAGGACGAGGACGTCGCGGCGTTCGTCGCCTACGCGCACCAGCAGGGCGCCGAGCACATCGTGCTCATGGGCAACTCCATGGGGACGGCGGTCGTCGCGGGCTACCTCGCGTCAGCGACGGACGTGTCCGACATCGGCGGGGTCTTCCTCGACTCCGCCGCGGTGAACGCCGGCCAGGTCGTCGAGGAGGGCGCGAAGACCGTAGCCCTGCCGGTGGTCGGCGCCCCGCCGTCGAGCCTCGTCGCCGTCGCCGAGTGGATGGCCGGTCTGCGCTACGGCGTCGACTGGCAGGCCATCGACTACGCCGACGACGCCGTCTGGGACCGGGTCGAGACGCTGGTCGTGCACGGCGACGCCGACCCCACCGTCGGTGTCCAGGTGTCGCGCGACTTCGCCGCGCTGCACCCGGGAACCGTTGAGTACGTGGAGTTCCCGGCCGCCCAGCACGTGGAGTCGTGGAACACCGACCGGGCGCGCTACGACCAGGTCCTCACCGCCTGGCTCGAGGAGCGCATGGCGTCGTAGCGCCCTCCGCGAGGACGCCGGGCGCAGCGGCGGGGTAGCGTCGCGGGGTCATGGACCTCGTGCTCTCCGCCGCTGCGGTCGTCGCGCCCGACCGGGTGCTGCGTCCCGGCTGGGTGCAGGTCGCCGGGCCGCTCATCGTCGCGGTGGGCGAGGGCGCACCGCCGCAGGACGCCGACGTCGTCGACCTCGGCGACGCCGTGCTCGTGCCCGGCTTCGTCGACGTCCACTGCCACGGCGGCGGCGGGCAGTCGTTCGGCGAGGACGTCGAGGGGTCGCTCGCAGCCGCGAGATCCCATGCGGCGCACGGCACCACGACGATCGTGGCCAGCCTCGTCACCGGCCCGCGCGACCGGATCCGCCGCGAGATCGACGCGCTGACGCCGCTCGTGCAGGACGGCGTGCTCGCCGGTATCCACCTCGAGGGCCCGTGGCTGTCGCACCACCAGTGTGGCGCCCACGACCCTCAGCAGCTGCGCGCGCCGGCGCAGGACGAGGTCGACGAGCTCGTCGGCCGCGACGCCGTCGTCATGGTGACGATCGCCCCCGAGCTCGAGCGCGGCCTCGACGCCGTGCGCCAGATCGCGTCGCTCGGAGCGGTCGCCGCAGTAGGCCACACGGACGCCGACCACGCGACCGTGCGCGCCGCCGTCGAGGCGGGCGCGACGCAGGCGACGCATCTGTTCAACGCGATGCGTCCGCTGCGCCACCGCGACCCCGGCCCCGTCGTCGCACTGCTGGAGGACCCGCGCGTCTCGCTGGAGCTCATCCGCGACGGCGTGCACCTCGACCCGGCGCTGTGCGCGTGGCTCGACGCGGCAATCGACCCGTCCCGCCTGCTCGCGGTCACCGACGCCATGGCGGCTGCGGGCGCCGCCGACGGCCGCTACCTGCTCGGCGACCTCGAGGTCGACGTCGAGGACGGCGTCGCGCGCATCGCGGGCACCCCGACGATCGCGGGCAGCACGGCCACCGCCGACCTCCTGCTCCGCTCGATCGCGGGCCCCGACCCCGACGATGCCGCGCTGCTGCGGGCGGTCCGCCAGACCGCGGCGAACCCCGCCCAGGCGCTGCGGCTCGAGGGCCGCGGCGAGCTCGCCGCGGGGGCCCGGGCCGACGTCGTCGTGCTGGAACCGGGCGGTCTGCGGGTGCGTCGAGTCCTGCGTGCGGGGGAGTGGATCGCGGCGTCCTGAGGCGCCAGGAGGATGGCTGCAGGTCTGTGACCTGCGGCGATGCCCGTCCCATCACGGATCGGTAACCGGCGCGGCCAGCCTCTTGACCGCAGTTGGTTAGTAAACTTTACTAACTCCCGTGACGACCCGATCCCCGCGCCGGCTGCACCACGACAGCGCCGTGCTGCCCACCGACGGGCGTCGCCAGAACCTCTCCCTCGTGCTCCAGGTGCTCTACACCGAGGGCGCGATGAGCCGCGCCGACCTCGCCCGCCGGCTGTCGATCACCAAGGTCACCGTCTCCGACCTCGTGGGCGAGCTGCTCGAGCGCGGCCAGGTCGTCGAGGTCGGCCAGTCCGACGCCTCCCGCCCCGGCAAGCCCGCGATGCTCGTCGACGTCGACCGCCACGGCCTGCAGGTCGTCGGCCTCGACCTCACCGGCCTGCAGGTGCTGCGCGCCGCGGTGCTCGACCTCGACGGCACGGTGCTGCGCCGGGTCGAGCGCCCGCTGTCGGGCTCGGCGGTGGGCGACGACGTCGTGGCCGACGTGCTCGCCCTCGCCCGCGACGCCGTGGCGCTCGCGTCCACCCCGCTGCTCGGCATCGGCGTCGGCACGCCGGGCGTCGTCGGCCCCGACGGCGAGGTCATCACCGCGCCGAACCTCGGCTGGACCGACGTGCCGCTGCGCGAGCTGCTCGCCGAGGCGACCGGCCTGCCCGTCCTCGTCTGCAACGACGCCGACGCCGCCGTGCATGCCGAGCACACGCTCGGCCAGGGCGGTGACGACGTGGCGCTGGTGCGCATCGGCCTCGGTGTCGGCTGCGGCCTCATCGTCAACGGCCAGCGCATCACCGGCGCCCACAGCGCCGCCGGCGAGATCGGTCACGTCACCGTCGGCACCGACGGCGGCGCTCAGTGCAGCTGCGGCAACGTGGGCTGCCTCGAGACGTGGCTCGCCGCCCCGCGCCTGCAGAAGGCGCTGGCCGAGGGACCCGACGACGACGCCCCGCTGCGCGCGGCCGGCGAGCGCCTCGGGATCGCCCTCGCCCCTGTTGTGGCCGCTCTCGACCTCTCCGAGGTCGTCATCAGCGGTCCGCACGAGCTCGTCGAAGGGACGCTCCTGGCGTCCGTCGACGAGACCCTGCGACGTCGGATGCTCGCCCGCAACGCGTCGTCCCTCCAAGTCCGGGTGGCTGCCGACCCGGACGACATCGTGCTCCGCGGAGCCGGGGTCCTGGTCCTCTGGGACCAGTGGGGGGTCACGTGAGAACCGACGCGCACGACCAGCACGACAACCCCATCCAGCCGCATCGCGCGGCGCCTCACCGGAACGGAAGTCCTCGGATGAAGAAGTACCTCGGCCTCGCCGCGGCCGCAGCCGCCGCGGCGCTCGCGCTGACGGCGTGCAGCTCCGGCACCGACGCCGGCACCTCGACGTCGCCGTCCGCGGCGTCGTCCGCCGACAACGCCGGCAAGAGCATCACCCTGTGGCTGGCCGGTGGCGACACCCCCGACGAGCTGCGCACGTACCTGAAGACGGCCTTCAAGGCCAAGACCGGCGCCGAGCTCGTCATCGAGGAGCAGAGCTGGGGCGACCTGCTGACCAAGCTCACCACCGCGCTCCCCGACGCCGAGAACACCCCCGACGTCGTCGAGCTCGGCAACACCCAGGCCCCGACCTTCACCAACGTCGGCGCCTTCTCCGACGTGAGCGACCTCTACCAGGAGCTCGGCGGCGACAAGCTGCTGCCGTCCTTCGTCGAGGCCGGCTCGGTCGACGGCAAGCAGTACGCGCTGCCCTACTACTTCGGCTCGCGCTACATGTTCGTCCGCAAGGACGTCTGGAGCGAGGCCGGCGTGGCCGCGCCTACGACGCTCGACGAGTTCAACGCCGCCGTCGCCAAGGTGGCGGCCGACAACCCCCGCGACATCAAGAACTTCTCGGGCTTCTTCATCGGCGGCCAGGACTGGCGCAACGGCATCTCGTGGATCTTCGCCAACGGCGGCGACCTCGCGAAGAAGGTCGACGGCCAGTGGCAGTCGACGCTGTCCGACCCCAACAGCCTCAAGGGCCTCGCGCAGCTGCAGGCGATCTACAAGACCGCGTCGAACGCCCCGGCTGACGCCAAGGACCAGTCGCCGTGGCTCTACATCAACGACGCCGACGTCATCACCGACGCCAACGGCGAGGTGACCGGCAAGACCAAGCTCGCCGCCGCCACGATCATGGCGCCGGGCTGGGCCCACTGGTCGATCGGCGACCTCAAGACCGTCGACGGCAAGCCGGTCCGTGAGTGGAACGACAAGAAGTTCGGTGTCATGGTGCTGCCGGGCAACGACGGCAAGCCGGCCCCGGTCTTCGCCGGCGGCTCGAACATCGGCATCTCGGCCACGAGCAAGAACCAGGAGCTCTCGCGCGAGCTGCTCAAGATCGTGTTCTCGCCCGAGTACCAGCAGCTGCTGGGCAAGTCGGGCCTCGGCCCGGCCAACCTCGACTACGTCAGCGCCCTCGGCGATGACGAGTTCGCCAAGGCCCTCATCGCCTCGGCGTCCAACTCCAAGCTGACCCCGGCCGCACCGGGCTGGGCGGCGGTCGAGTCGCAGCAGCTCATGGAGGAGTTCTTCGGCAAGATCAAGGACTCCACCGACCTCGCGGCCCTCGCCGCGGAGTACGACGCGAAGATCACGCCGATCCTCAACCAGCAGTGATCCCCGGTCCGGCGGCCGGATCCCCGGCCGCCGGACCACCCCCTGACCTCCCTCCCCATCCGCCCGACCCTCGAGAGGAGGGAGAGCCGTGCTGCCCACCGCCGAGCGCCCGCAGGCCGCCGAGCCCGCACCGGACGCCGTCCGGGAGACCGACGTCGACGAGCTGCGCGACGCCGCGCGCCACCAGGCCCGCCGCCGCAAGGAGCGCCGCGTCGCCTGGACGCTGGTCCTCCCCACGCTCGTCATCCTCGTGCTCGCCCTCGGCTACCCCGTCGGGTGGCAGCTGGTCACGAGCTTCCGCAAGTACGGCCTCAAGCAGCAGTTCGGCAAGCCGCCGGAGTGGGTGGGGCTGGAGAACTACAAGAACCTCGTCACGGACCCGTCGCTGTGGGCCGTGGTCGTGCGCTCGATCGTCTTCTGCGTGATCGTCGCCTTCGCGACCGTCGTGATCGGCGGCCTCATGGCCCTGCTGATGCAGCGGGTGCCGCGCGGCCCGCGGGTCGTCCTGCAGGTCTCGCTGCTGCTGGCGTGGGCGATGCCCGTCGTCGCCGCGATGACCATCTGGATCTGGATCGTCGACTGGCGCCGCGGCCTGCTCAACTGGCTGCTCGTCAACGTCGGGTTCGAGGACGCGGAGGGCCACAACTGGCTGGCCCAGCCGCTGTCGTTCTTCATCGTCGCCGGCGTCATCGTGATCTGGATGTCGGTGCCGTTCGTGGCCCTGTCGATCTACGCCGGCCTCACCCAGGTGTCGGGCGAGGTCCTCGAGGCAGCCCAGCTCGACGGCGCCAGCGGCTGGCAGCGCCTGCGCTACGTGATCCTCCCGCTCATCGCGCCCGTGCTCTCGATCGTCCTTCTGCTGCAGCTGATCTGGGACCTGCGCGTCTTCACCCAGATCAAGATGCTGCAGGACGCCGGTGGCGTGGCCAACGAGACCAACCTGCTCGGCACGTTCATCTACCAGCTCGGCACCGGCAAGGGCGACTTCGGGATGTCGAGCGCCGTCTCCGTCGTGATGCTGCTGCTGACCGTCGCGCTCAGCTGGTACTACGTGCGCTCGCTCATGAAGGAGGAGGCGTCGTGAACGCCCGCCGCCTCGGGAACGTCGGCTGGTCCGTCGTGGCCGTCGTCGTCGCGCTCGTCTGGGCGTTCCCCGTCTACTGGATGCTCAACTCGTCGCTGCTTCCCAACGCGGTGCTCAACGAGTCGACCCCGCGCCTGCTGCCCTTCGGCGGCTCGCTCGACAACTTCAAGGTCGTCCTCGACGACCCGGGCTTCATCAAGGCGCTCGGCGTCTCGCTCGCCGTCACGCTCATCACCGTCGTCGCGGCGATCGCGATCGCGTTCCTCGGCGCCCTCGCGGTGAGCCGCTTCCGGTTCCGCGGCCGCCTCGGCTTCGTCCTGGCGCTGCTGCTCATCCAGATGCTGCCCGCCGAGGGCCTGTTCATCGCGCAGTACAAGATGATGAGCTCGGTCGGGCTGCTCAACAACATCCTCGGCCTCTCGGTGCTCTACGCCGCCGCCGTCATCCCGTTCACGCTGTGGATGCTCCGCGGGTTCGTCGCCGGCGTGCCGGCGGAGCTCGAGGAGGCCGCGATGGTCGACGGCCTCTCGCGCACCAAGGCGTTCCTGAAGATCACCTTCCCGCTCCTCGCCCCGGGCCTCGTCGCCTCCGCGGTGTACGCGTTCCTCCAGGCGTGGAACGAGTTCACGGTGGCGCTGGTCGTCATGACCGAGGAGCAGTCGCGAACACTGCCGCTGTGGCTGCGCGGCTTCGTCCAGGCGAGCGCGACCCGCGAGATCGACTGGGGCGCCGTGATGGCGGCGTCGGCGCTCGTGGCCGTCCCCGTCATCGTGTTCTTCATGATCGTGCAGGGCCGGATGAGCTCCGGCCTGGTCGGCGGGGCGGTGAAGGGGTGACGTCGGAGGCATCGCGCCGGCTCGTCCTGCGCACGCTCATGCCCGGCTTCGTCGGCACGGAGATCCCCGGCTGGCTCGACGACGCGCTGTCCGAGGGCCTCGCGTCGGTCGCGCTCTACGGCAGCAACGTCGAGAGCCCGGAGCAGGTGGCCGAGCTCGTCGCCGAGCTGCGCTCGCGCTCGCCGCGGCTACTGATCGCCGTCGACGAGGAGGGCGGCGACGTCACGCGGCTGCACTACCGGACCGGATCGCCGTACCCGGGCAACGCGGTGCTCGGACGCCTCGACGACGTCGACATCACGCGCGCGGAGGCGGCCCGCATCGGTGCCGACCTGCGCGCGGCCGGGATCGACCTCGACCTCGCGCCCTCGCTCGATGTGAACTCCGCGGCCGACAACCCGGTGATCGGCACGCGGTCCTTCGGCGCCGACCCCGCGCTCGTCGCGCGGCACGGCGCCGCCTGGGTCGAGGGCCTGCAGTCGGCCGGCGTCCTCGCCTGCGTCAAGCATTTCCCCGGCCACGGCGCCACCACGGCCGACTCGCACCATGCGCTGCCGGTCGTCGGCGAGCCCGCCGACGTCGTGCGCTCGCGCGAGCTCGTGCCGTTCGCCGGCTCCGCCGCCGCGTGCGCGATGGTCGCCCACGTCGTCGTGCCGGCGCTCGACCCCGACGGCCCCGCGACCTTCTCGCGGCGCATCGTCACCGACGTGCTGCGCGGCGAGCTCGGCTTCGACGGCGCGGTGATCAGCGACGCGCTCGACATGGCCGGCGCCAGCGGGACCATCGGCATCCCCGAGGCCGCGGTGCGGGCGCTCGTCGCCGGCAACGACCTGCTGTGCCTGGGCTCGCAGACCGACGGCCCCCAGCTCGCCGCGATCGTCGAGGCCGTCCTCGACGCCGTCGAGTCCGGACGCCTCGACCGCTCGCGCCTTGTCGGCGCCGCTTCGCGGGTCGACGCCCTGCGGGCCCGCGAGCTGGTGGCCGCCGAGATCCCGTCAGCGCCAGCCGATGTCGTCCGCGCGTTCGAGGTGTCGGACGACGCCCGTGCCTGGCTCGGCCGCGGCGGCGACGTCGCCGTGCTGCAGGTGTCGACCGATGCCAACCTCGCCGTCGGCCACGTGCCGTGGGGGCCGGCCTCCGTCGGCGGCGCCGACGCGTCCGAGGGCGACGCGCCCCGCGTCGCCGTCGTCGGCCGCAACCTCGTGGCCGCCCACCCGGCCTGGGCGCTCGCGGAGAAGCTGCGCGCCGACGGCCGCGACGTCGTCGTCGTCGACTGCGGCTGGCCGCGCGGCGGCGCCGGCATCGTGACGTGGGGCGGCTCGCCCGCGGTCTCGGGCCCGCTCGTCGACCTGCTGCACGGGCGGGTGGCGCTGTGAGGCTCGGCATCGACATCGGCGGCACGAAGACCGCCGCCGTCGTCCTCGACCGCGAGGGCGCGGTCCTCGCGTCGGCCACCGCGCCGTCCGGCCGCGGCAACAACGACGTCGTCGCGCAGGCCGCGCACCAGGCCCGCCGCGTCGTGGCCGAGGTCGGCGGCCCGTCGGCGATCTCGTCGGCCGGCGTCTGCATCCCGGGCCTCGTCGACACCGTCGGCGGCACCGTGCGGCACGCCGTGAACCTCGACGTCGACGACCTCGACCTCGGACGTCTGCTCGGCGACGCACTGGGTATCGGCGTGGTCGTGGAGAACGACGTGAAGGCTGCCGCGCTCGGTGCGCACCGGCTGCGCAACCGCGGTCTCGACGACACCCTGGCCTACCTCAACCTCGGCACGGGCCTGGCCGCCGCCGTCGTGCACGCCGGCTCGGTCGTGCGCGGTGTCGACGGCGTGGCCGGCGAGATCGGCCACATCCCGGTGGGCGGCGACATCCTCTGCGCCTGCGGCCAGACCGGCTGCCTCGAGACGTTCGCGTCGGGCACCGCGCTGCTGCGCATCTGGCCCGAGGCCCCCGATCACGGGTGGGACCTGTTCGGCCGGGCGGCCGGCGGCGACGGCGCGGCCGTGCTCGCGGCGGCGTCGCTGTGCCACGGCGTCGCGCTCGCGATCCAGGTGCTCGTGCTCGGCTGCGGCGCGCAGGACGTCGTCGTGAGCGGCGGCCTCACCGCGATGGGTGAGCCGCTGCTCGACGCGATCCGGGCGGAGCTGCGCGTGCGCGGCGACGCGTCGCCGTTCCTCGCCTCGCTGGGCCTGCCCGACCGCGTCTCGTTCATCGCCACCGACGTGCCGGTCGCGGCCATCGGCGCCGCGCACCTCGTGCGCCCGGCAGCCGAGGAGGTGACCACGTGGAGGTCCTGATCGTCCCGACGTCCGACGACGTCGCCGCCGAGGCCGCAGCCATGGTGCTCGCCGGACTGCCCGGGGACCGTCCCGGCGTCCTCGGCCTGGCCACCGGCTCGTCGCCGCTCGGCCTCTACCGAAAGCTGGCGGGTGCGGCGGCGTCCGGCTCGCTGCGGGTCGCGGACCTGTCGGGCGTCGCGCTCGACGAGTACGTCGGGCTGCCCGCCGGCCACCCGCAGTCGTACCGGGCCACGCTCGAGCGCGAGGTGTGCGACGTCGTCGGGCTCTCGCGCGACCGGCTGCACGTGCCCGACGGCACGGGCGCCGACCTCGATGCGCTCACTGCCGCAGCCGCGGTCTACGAGCGGACCATCGAGGGGCTCGGCGGCGTCGACGTGCAGATCCTCGGCATCGGGGCCAACGGCCATCTCGGCTTCAACGAGCCGGGCTCGGCGCTCACCTCGCGCACGCGGGTGAAGCGGCTGTCGGACCGCACGCGCGAGGACAACGCGCGCTTCTTCGCCTCGGTCGACGATGTGCCCACGCACTGCCTCACCCAGGGGCTCGGCACGATCCTGTCGGCGCGCCGGCTCGTCCTCGTCGCGACGGGGGAGTCCAAGGCGCTGGCGATCTCCGAGGCCCTCGAGGGCCCGCTGACGGCGTCCTGCCCCGGCTCGGTGCTGCAGTGGCACGCCGACGCCGTCGTCGTGGTCGACGAGGAGGCGGGGGCCCTGCTCAAGAACCGGTCGTACTACGACGCGTCAGCCGCCGGCCTGCCCGGCCGCTGACCCACGAGCAGCAGGGGGTCCGGGTCGGCAGCCCCGGGCCCCCTGCTTGAAGGCGATCTGGTGGGGAGGTAGCGAGCGCGCTCCGCGATCTGGTGGGGAGGCAGCGAGCGCCAGCGAGCGCACGACCATCAGATCGCGAACCCACTGACCAAGGCGACCGGTCGGCAGGCCGAGCTCAGCCGGCTGCCGGCGCGTTCGCGGGCTCAGCGAGGCGGAGCTGACGGCGCGCGCGGCGCGGGTGCCACCAGACCAGGGCCGCGATGAACAGCGGCGGCAGGAACGCCGCGGAGGTCACGTTGCGCAGGGCCAGCTCGCCCGAGGCGAGGAAGGCCAGGGTGGCCAGCCAGTCGAGGACCTGGATCCCGATCATCGTGTCGATCCAGGCGACATGCCGCCGTGGGTCGCGTGCGGCAAGCCACATGCCGACGGCGTAGCCGAGGAAGCGTGCGGCCATCATCGCGAACAGCCAGTCCACCCAGGCGGGCTGGCGGTCGGCGAGGCCGAGCAGGTCGGGGGCCGCAGCAGGAGCCGCGAGGAAGAGCAGGCCGAAGAACGCCTGGACGACGGCGATCACGCGCAGGGAGAGTCGGAGAGGTCGCATCATGGTTCCCTTTCTGAAGTAGCATCAGAACGGAACCTACGAAGGGCGGAGGATCGGTTGTCAACGCGGAAGCAGGTATCCAGAACGGAACCGACGGCCGACTTCGCCCCGTGCGAGGACGGCTCGTGCCCGGTCAGCAAGGCGGTGCGCGTGCTCGACGGCCGGTGGACGATCCTCGTCGTCAGGGACCTGCTCGGCGGCACCCGCCGCTTCACCGACCTGCGCCGCTCGCTCGGCGACGTCAGCCCGAAGACATTGACCGACCGGCTGCGCCAGCTCGAGGACGCCGGCCTGGTCCACCGCGAGATCTACGCCGAGGTACCGCCGCGGGTGGAGTACTCCCTCACCGACGAGGGGAGGGCCCTCGAGCCCGTGCTGGCGTCCCTGGCGGCGTGGGGCCGCAGCCTGCCGTAGTCCGCTGTGTGAGCCCGGCCCGCTACAGGCCGAGCTTGGCCTTGACCTGGGCGATGCTCGGGTTGGTCTCGGCGGAGCCGTCCGGGTACAGCAGCGTCGGCACGGTCTGGTTGCCGCCGTTGACGCTCTCGACGAAGGCCGCTGCCTCGGGGTCGGTCTCGATGTTGACCTCGACGTACTCGATGCCCTCGCGGCCCATCTGGGCCTTGAGCCGGCTGCAGTAGCCGCACCACGTGGTGCTGTACATCGTCACGGCCATGGCCGGGGCGCTCCTCGTCGAGTCGGGATCGTGCTCTTCTCCCTCGGCGAACACGTCGAGACGCCGCGGGATTCCCAGCATGGGCCACGAGCCCGGGGGCCGCGCGCCGGCGTCCGCCCGTCCGGCCCACCGAGCTGGGGGTCGATGCGCGTCGTACGGAGCGCGATCCGACCCCCAACTGCGGAGCCCACCGAGCTGGGGGTCGATCCGCGTCGCAGGGAGCGCGATCCGACCCCCAACTGCGCGGCCCGTCCACATGCCGGTCCGGGGGTGTCTGCCGCGGCTGGCAGGATGCTCGGGTGAGCGAGCTCCTCCTGCCCGGCGCGGGCGCCCCGGCCGGCCCGGAGGCCGTGCTCGCGGCGCTCGATCCCGAGCAGCGCGAGGTCGCGCTGGCCCTCTCCGGGCCCGTCGTGGTGCTCGCCGGGGCGGGTACGGGCAAGACCCGCGCCATCACCCACCGGATCGCCCACGGCGTGCTCACCGGCCAGCACGACCCCCGCCGCAGCCTCGCGGTCACCTTCACCGCCCGGGCGGCGGGCGAGATGCGCCACCGGCTCGCCGGCCTCGGCGTCGAGGGCGTGCAGGCCCGCACCTTCCACTCGGCGGCCCTGCGCCAGCTGCGCTACTTCTGGCCGCGCGTGGTCGGCGGCGGCGTGCCCGAGATCCTCCCGAGCAAGGCCCGCGTGCTGGCCCCGGTGCTGCGCCGCGGCGGCTGGAACGACCCCACGCTCGCGCGCGACGTCGCGGCCGAGATCGAGTGGGCCAAGTCGAGCCAGGTCGTCGCCGGCGACTACGCCGCCGCGGCGGCAACAGCCCGGCGCGAGCCGCCCGGCTCGATGACCCTCGACAACGTCGCCGAGGCCTACGCCGCCTACGACGAGCGCAAGACCGACGAGGGCTTCATCGACTTCGAGGACGTCCTGCTCCTCACCGTCGGGATGCTCGACACCCGGCCCGATATCGCCGACGAGGTCCGTCGGCAGTACCGCTGGTTCACCGTCGACGAGTACCAGGACGTCAACCCGCTGCAGCAGCGGCTGCTCGACCTCTGGCTCGGCGACCGCGACGACCTCTGCGTCGTCGGCGACGCGAGTCAGACCATCTACACGTTCACCGGCGCGAGCTCGCGCTACCTCGTCGGCTTCCGCCAGCGATTCCCCCATGCCACCGAGGTGCGGCTCGTGCGGTCCTACCGCTCCACGCCGCAGGTGGTGTCGCTCGCCAACAAGGTGCTCGCCAGCGCCACGGGCCCGGAGGCCAGGCTCAAGCTCGAGCTGCGCCCCACCCGCCCCGAGGGACCCGAGCCGCGCGTCACGTCCTACGACGACGAGCCCGCCGAGGCCCAGGCCGTGGCCGCCCAGATCGCCAAGCTGGTGGCGCAGGGCGTGCCCCCGCGCGAGATCGCGGTGCTGTACCGGATCAATGCGCAGTCGGAGGTCTTCGAGGAGGCGCTCGGCGAGGCCGGCGTGCCGTACGTGCTGCGCGGCGAGTCGGCGTTCTTCGAGCGCGGCGAGGTCCGCGAGGCCGTCACCCGCCTGCGGGGCGCCGCCCGGGCGGGCGAGTCGTCGGGCGAGCTGGGCTCCGACGTCCGATCGATCCTCTCGGCGATGGGCTGGACGCCGGAGCCGCCGAGCGGCCAGGGCGCCGTCCGCGAGCGCTGGGAGAACCTCCTGCGCCTGGTCACCCTCGCCGACGACGTCGCCGCGGCGCGGCCCGAGGCCGGCCTGTCCGATCTCGTCGCCGACCTCGAGCAGCGGGCCAGCGTGCAGGCCGCCCCCACGGCCGACGGCGTCACGCTCTCCACCGTCCACGCCGCCAAGGGCCTCGAGTGGGACGCCGTCTTCGTGGTCGGGCTGGTGCAGGGCACCTTCCCGATCCAGTACGCCGACACCCCGGCGCGCCTCGAGGAGGAGCGCCGCCTGTTCTACGTCGCGTGCACCCGGGCCCGGGTGCACCTCGGGTTGTCGTGGGCCCGCAGCCGCACCGGCCGCGGGCGCCGCGAGCGCTCGCCGTTCCTCGACGCCGTGGCCGGACCCGAGCCGCGCTACGAGGGCTCGGGCGGCGGCGTCCACCGCGGCCCGGGATCGAAGTCGCGCGACTCCCGCCGACGCCGCAACGACACCTGCCGGGTGTGCGGCAAGGCGCTGGTGTCCGGCCGCGAGATCGCCCTCGGCCGGTGCGAGTCGTGCCCGTCGGCCTACGACGAGGAGCTCTTCGAGCGCCTGCGGGCCTGGCGCAAGGACGAGGCGACACGCCAGTCGGTGCCGGCTTTCGTGGTCTTCTCCGACGCCACCCTTGAGCAGATCGCGACGGTGCTGCCGAAGGACCGCTCCGCCCTCCTCAAGGTGACCGGCATCGGGGCCAAGAAGGCCGAGGTCTACGGCGACGCCGTCCTCGCCCTCGTGCGGGGCGAAACCCCAGCAGTCGCAAGCGATCCCGACGCTCCGGCCTGATGCGCTGACGGCCTCGCGAGGCACCGCGTCAGGACCCTCGAAGAGCCCTCGCGAGGGCGTCCTCCCGCACGCCCCGGACGCCGCAGATCCGGCGTGAACGACCGGCGTCGAGGACACGAAATCATCACGACCGGCGGAATCCGGCGGAAAACCTCGTTGCGCCGTCGGCGAACCCCTGCGTAACCTCTGGACTCGCACCGCGCGACCCGCGCGCGACACACGACGAAGGAGGTGGCCCCGATGATCAGCACCATGAACATCCTGGCGGCCGCTCTCGTCGTGCTGCCCGTTGCTGCCGTGATCCCGGCTGCCGCGTGGCGTCGCGAGCTCGTGGCCGCCCACGGCGTCCAGGCCGGCCTGCGCTCGCGCAAGCCCAGCGTCCCGGCCACCGATGTCTTCTTCGGCACCGATGTCGACGCCACGTACGGCGCTCCGCAGTCTCGAGGTTCTAGCGGGTGAGACCACTCACCACACGGCACCTCGAGGCCGCGGATCCCGACACCGGGAACCGCGGCCTTCGTGTTTTCCGCACCGGCTCCACGCGGGAGGCGCACCCGCCCGGACCAGTCCCACCCCCTCTGGTCCGGGTGCACGACCAGCACGACACCTGCCCAGCACGACCTGATCCGCGGAGACCCCGCGGGAGATGAAGGAGGTGACCAGCGCGATGAGCATGACCCTCGACATCGTCCTCGCCCTCGGAATGGCGGACGACCTCGACGTCAGCACGCCGTGCCGGTCGTACGACCCCGACCTGTGGTTCGCAGAGACGCCCGACCAGGTGGCTCTGGCACAGGAGCTCTGCGGCGGCTGCGCACTCCGCGCCGCCTGCCTCGCCGGCGCTCTCGAGCGCCGCGAGCCGTGGGGCGTCTGGGGCGGCGAGCTGTTCGAGCGAGGCCGCGTCGTGGCGCGCAAGCGGCGCCCCGGCCGTCCGCGCAAGGACGACGCGCTCGTCCGTCGGGCCGCTGAGGAGGCGCTGGCCGCCCGCCTCGCCGAGATCTCCACGGAGATCAAGGCGTTCGCGGAGGACCACGACCTCGACGGCGACCTGCTCGACGGAGAGCTCCTCGACGTCTGCGCCGTCCCGGCGCAGCGCGGAGGTGCCGCCGCATGACCCGTCGTACGCAGCCCTGCCAGCCCGGCAGCGGCTCCCTCGCCGTCACCGACCCGGTGACGGCTCTCACCGAGCTTCATCCCGCACCGTCGCTGACGGCGCGGTCCACGGATCTGGAGACCGACATGCACTACATCCCCGAGCAGATGGCTCGATCCCATCTCGCCTCGCGCCAGGCAGAGGCCGAGCTGTCGCGACGTCGTCGCGCAGCCCGTGCCGCCCGCCGGGCGGAGGCGGCCGAGCGCCGCGCCCGGCTCGCCCGAGAGGCCGCCGTCCTGGCTCAGCACCAGGCGCAGTACGCCTTCTCGCGGTGAACGACCCCGGCTCATGCCGGGCGGACTGCGGCAGGAAGAACGAGCGGAGGGCGGGAGACCCAGAGTCTCCCGCCCTCCGCCATGCCCGAGGGCGGTACGACCGGCGTCGCGGGCCCGGACGTAGTTGGATCGAGGTGTGAGCCACGCCGTGATCGACCGGGCCGCGCTCGATGCGGCCATCGCCGCCCTGACCTCGCCCGACCTGGCCCGGGCGGTCGCCCTCGTCTGCTGGCCCGACCCCGACGCCGGGCGCGACGCCGACGGGCGTCCCCGTGCTGTGCTCGTCGCCGACTCCGGCGGCGTCGCCCGTCTCGACGACGCCCACCCCGACGGCGCCCTCGTCTCCGGCACGCATCCGCTGCCCAGCACCGACCCGTTGGCCTTCCTGCCCTACGAGCGCGAGACCGCAGACCCCTCGCCCGACCACGCGCGCAACGCCTACCCGCTCCCGTGGGTGCGGTTGGCGTCGTTCTTCACCGAGACGCGCAGCCCCGACCTCGCCGTCGTGCACACCGCGGGCCACTGGTTCCCCGAGCAGGGCGGCCACCGCGGCGAGCACGGATCCCTCGACGTCATCCAGTCGCGCGCCCCGTTCGTGCTCAGCGGCGCCGGCCTGCAGCGGCACGGCCTCATCGAGGAGCACGCCCGCCTGGTCGACGTCATGCCGACCCTCGCCTACGCCGCGGGTGTGCCGCTGGACGACCTCGACCACCTCGACGGCCGCGCGCGCACCGACCTCGTCGCCCCGGGGGCCAAGCACGTGATCGGCCTGCTGTGGGACGGCGGGCACCCCGGGTCGCTGCTCGACCTCGCGCTCACCGGCGTCCTCCCGAACGTCCAGCGGCTGCTGGCCCGCGGCCTCGCCCTCACCGGCGGCGCTGTCGCGGAGTTCCCGTCGCTCACGCTGGTCAACCACACCAGCGCGCTCACCGGAGTCGGGCCCGGGCGCCACGGCGTGGTCGGGAACGTCTACTGGGACCGCCACCACTCCCGCCGAGTCGTGCCCAACGATGCCGCGACCTGGCACCGCACCTCCGAGCTCTACCGCGACGGCGTCACGACGCTGTTCGAGGCCGTCGCGGCCGCGAGGCCCGGCGTCCGCACCGCGAGCGTCAACGAGATGACCGAGCGCGGCGCCTGGGCGTCGACGTTCGCGCTCGTGCGCGCGGCGCTGTCGGACGACGCCGGCGCCGTCGACCCCGGCGAAGCGGGCAGCGCGGAGTCGCGCGACTTCCTCACCGCAGTCCGCGCGCTGCTCCCCGACCCGTACGCCTCCGACATGGTCACGCACACCCGGTGCGAGCAGGACGACGACTACGGGTTCTACTCCGCCATCGACCTGCTGGGCCTCGCCACGATGAGGGGCCTGTTCTCGGCGTCCGACCCCGACGAGCTGCCGGCGGTCGCGTGGTGGTCGCAGTACACGACCGACGCCGCCCACCACGCCGGCGGGCCGCGCTCGGCGATCGCGACCGACGGGCTGCGCGACTGCGACCAGCGGCTCGGGTCGCTCCTCGACCACCTCGAGGACCGCGGCCTGCTCGACGACTGCCTGTTCCTGCTCACCGCCGACCACGGCTTCGAGACCGCGCGCGACGACGTGCGCGGCGAGTGGGGGAGCGCGCTGCACGCGGCGCTCGACCCGCTCGGGGTGCCGTTCCGCGACGAGGGCCCGGGCTTCGTCTACCTCGGCGTCGAGCCGGACTGACCGGCTACCACCAGTCGGAGTCGAGCTTGCCCTCGATGCTGCGCAGGTTGTCGCGCGCGCACTGCGGGCAGAAGTAGACGTCGCGGCCGCGCTCGCGGGCCGACACCCACGACAGAGCCGCCATGCCGCTCTGCTCGTCGGCGTCGGAGTCGAGCGACGCCCCGCAGCGGTAGCACGTCAGCACAGTCACGCACCGATCCTGCTCCCACCCCCGCACCCGCACCAGCGACGCGCCGGAGTACGCGCTTTGGATGGGTGAGCGACGCCTATAGCGGTCGCTCACCCATCCAAAGCGGGTACTCCCTCAGCGCATGGCGCGGCGGTAGGCGGCGGGGGAGGTGCCGCAGTCGCGGACGAAGCGCTCGTAGAGGCGGCTGGTCGAGCCGAAGCCGGCGCGCTGCGCGACCTCGGCGGTGGTGGCGTCGGTCTGGATGAGCAGCCGCTGCGCCTCGGCCACCCGGCACTGCGCGAGGTACTCGCCGATCGTCACGCCGGTCGCGCTGCGGAACACCGCCGACGCGGTGCTCGGGTGCAGGTGCACCGCGGCGGCGACGTCGGCCACCCGCAGCGGCTCGCGGAACCGCTGCGAGATCAGGGCGAGCATCGCGGTGGCGGCGTCGTCGGGGCGGTCGGGCGTGCTGGCCCGCGACGCCGACGCCGCGCGCGTGAGCCACGCCTGCGCCTCGAGCCGGACCGCCCGGGCCGCGGCCGCCCCGGCGCGCGACTCGCGCTGCCAGTCGGCCATCGCGAGCGCGAGCCGCTCGGGCGCGTCCATGAGCACGGCGCCGCCGCGGAGCAGGTCGGCGGTGAACGACGCCGGCAGCGACCACCCGAGCACCTCGGCGAGCGGGACGGTCAGCCACGCGACCGACGTGCCCTCGTCGTTCTCCGACACCCGGTGGGGCAGCCCGGCCCACAGCACCGCGCAGACGTCGGCTGGCACGTCGTGGCGGCCGCCCGCGTGCTCGACGACGGCGGAGCCGCCGAGCGGCAGCAGCAGCTCGACGTCGTCGTGCCGGTGCGCCCGCTCCATGACCGGCACCGACGACAGGCCGCAGGCGAGGCCGAAGACCTCGTGCAGCGGCGCCTGGGCCCGCGCCATCAGGCGAGGATCCGGGAAGAACGGGCGCTCATCCGTGAATCATGCCCGGAAACGACGCTCTACCGTCAACCCCATGACTGCTCTCGACGCCCGCACCGACAGCCTCCGCGACCAGTGGCTGCTCACCGACGAGCAGGTGGCCGCGTTCGACCGCGACGGCTACCTCGTGCTGCGCGACCGCATCCCCGCCGACCTCCTCGAGCGGCTGCAGGACGCCACCGCGCGCTGGCTCGACGCCGCCGAGGAGGGCAAGGCCGACCACCTCTACGCGAACCGGCCGAACGGCCGCGTGCTCTGGCGCATCGACTACATCCACGACAAGGGCGAGCCGGTCACCCTCGAGCTGCTGGGGTCGCCCGCCGTCCTCGGCATCGCCGAGAGCCTCGCCGGCCGCGACTTCGTGCCCACCTACGAGTCGCTCGTGGTGAAGGTGCCGGGCGACGGCGCGGCCGTGCCGTGGCACCAGGACGCCGTGCACGAGCGGCGCCACCGGCTGTTCAACGTCGACGTCTACCTCGACCACTCGCGTGCGGGCGCGGGTGCTTTGCACGTGGTGCCCGGTTCGCAGAAGCAGCGCACCGACGCGTGCTCGCTGGCGGAGACCTACGGCTACGCGCTGCCGGGCGCGATCGAGGTGGAGATGAACCCGGGCGACGTGCTCATCCACGACGACATGGTGGTGCACGGGTCGCCTGCCACCGGCGAGGGCTCGAGCCTGCGCCGGACGATCTACCTCGAGTTCCGCGCCGCGCAGTCGATCCTCGAGGACGGCCCGTGGTCGCCGGAGTGGATGGACGCGCGGCTGCGCCTCGTGCCGCTCGCGCTCGAGGAGAACGAGCTGCAGCACGGCACGTCGTGGGACTGGGCGGTCAGCGACGACCTGCGCCCGAAGGCCCTGGGCGACAAGGAGACCGAGCTGCGCGTGGTGCACACCGCGCACACCCCCGGCGAGTGGTGCAGCGCCGGCTGAGCCGACCGGTCTACGCCGTGCCCTCGCCGACCGGCGGGGGCTGGCGGTGGCCTGTGCGCTCCGCGCCGACGCCGGCGGCGACCACCAGCGCGACGCCGACGACCGGGAGCATGCCGGGCACCTGGCCGAGCACCAGCGCGCCGATGAGCGTGGCGATGCCGGGCTCGAGGGCCATGAGGGTGCCGAAGGCTGCTGTGGTGAGCCGCCGCAGCGCCAGCAGCTCGAGGGTGAACGGCACGATCGGCAGCAGCACCGCGAGCCCGATCGCGGCGGCGAGCACGGCCGGCGTGATGCCGCCCGCGGCCTGCGGCACCCCGACCACGGCGGTGGCGAGCGCGGCCACCGGCATCGTGAGCGCGAGGCCCTGAACGCCGGCGAAGGTGTCGCCGACCTTCTGCGTCAGCAGGATGTAGCCGGCCCAGCCGCAGCCCGCCAGCACGGCGAAGAGGATGCCGATCGGGTCGACGTCGCCGGTCCACGGCTCGGTGAGCAGGACGACGCCGATGAGCGCGAGCGCCGGCCACAGCAGGCCGCGCCGGTCGCGCGAGCGCACCACCGCGACGCCGAGCGGGCCGAGGAACTCGATGGCCACCGCGGTGCCGAGCGGGATGCGGTCGATGGCGAGGACGAAGAACGCCGTCATCGCGCCGGTCATGAGCCCGAGCAGCAGCGGCGCCCTCCAGCGCCCCTCGCGCAGGATCCGGGGCGAGGGCCGGACGAGCGCGAGGAAGAACACGGCAGCGACGGTCAGGCGCAGCCACACCGTGCCGACGGGGCCGATGGCCGGGAAGAGCCGGGTCGAGAGCGCCGCGCCCATCTGCACCGACAGCATCGCCGCGACAGCGAGCGACCAAGCGGGGACCCGGGACAGCACCGCCGTATCCAACCACCCGCGGGCGGGGCCTCACGCCGCCGGAGAGGCGGCGACCGGTCAGCCGGCGAAGGTGGGGAGCCAGCGCTCGAGCTCGGCGCGCATCGGCACGGTGGCGTCCATCTGGGAGAGGACGCCGATCCCGCCGAGCCAGGTGCGGTGGATGAGCATGTAGTTGGGCGGCAGGTTGATCTTGAAGCCCACCGTGAAGTCGGGGTTGCGCGGGTCGTTGAGCCGGTTGAAGTGGCCGCGCATCCAGTCGCGCGAGAAGTGGAACTCCTCGCTGAGCGCCGGCTCGGCGAAGGGCATCAGCGCGTTGAAGAACTGCTCGGTGTCGACCTCGATGTCGGGCTTGATGAAGCCCTCGGCGCGCAGGCCCTCGACGACGGCGTCGGCGTCGCCGGTCATGGCCAGGCGCAGCAGGGAGCCCATCGCGGCGGGCGGGCCGTCGGGCAGGCGGGCGACGGCGCCGAAGTCGAGGACGCCCAGGCGGCCGTCGGTCAGCACGCGGTAGTTGCCGGGGTGCGGGTCGGCGTGGAGGAGCTTCGCGCGGGTGGGGCCGCTCATGAGGAAGCGCAGGTAGAGCGTGCCGTAGCGGTCGCGCTCCTCCTGCGTGCCCTCGGCGATCACCTTCGCGAGCGAGTAGCCCTCGAGCCACTCCGACACGACGACCGTGGGCGCGGCCGCGAGGACGTGGGGCACGACGAAGTCGTCGTCGCCCTCGTAGGCGGCGGCGAACTGGCGCTGGTAGCCGGACTCGACGAGGTAGTCGAGCTCCTCGGCGGCGCGCTCCTTGAGCTCGGCGATGAGCGGCTTGATGTCGAGGCCGGGCGACATCGACGCGAACATCCGGGCCATCCGCGACACCTGGTTGAGGTCGCTCATGAGGGCCTTGCCGGCGCCGGGGTACTGGATCTTCACGGCGACGTCGCGGCCGTCGTGCCACACGGCCTTGTGCACCTGGCCGATCGAGGCGGCCGCGGCAGGCTTGTCGGAGAACTCGGCGAACCGGTCGCGCCAGTTCTCGCCGAGGGCGTCCTCGAGCTGGCGGTGGACGGTGTCGGCCGGCATCGGCGGGGCGGCGTCCTGCAGCTTGGTGAGGGTGGCGCGGTAGGGCCCGAGCAGCTCCTCGGGGAGGGCCACCTCGGCGATGCTCATCGCCTGGCCGAACTTCATCGCCCCGCCCTTGAGCTCGCCCAGGGTCTTGAAGATCTGCTCGGCTGTGCGCTGCTGGACCTCGAGGGCGACGGCCTCGGCCGAGGCGCCGCCGACCCGCTTGCCCAGGCCGACGGCGGTGCGTCCGGCATAGCCGATCGGCAGCGCGGCGAGCCGGGCGCCCCGGGTGAGGGCGCGGCGGGGGAGGTCGGTCACCCGACCATTGTGGACGCGTACCCCGCCCACCCGCACCCGCAGGCCGGATGGGCGGGCGCGTCGTGCCGCTCCACGAGAAGGTCGGGGGCCTCGATCACGAGCTGCGCGCCGAGCGAGGCCGGCGTCGCGCCCCGTCCGCCGTCGACGAGCTGCAGCACCTGGGCCACCGCGAGCGACGCCGCGGCCGAGGCCACGAGCCCCAGCGACGTCGTGGCGCGCGAGTGGTGCAGGCGCAGCTGGTCGGCGAGCGCGGGCCAGGCGGGGTCGGCGTCGCGGCGCCGGTGGTCGAGGCACCACAGGCAGCCGGGCCGTCCCGGGACGACGAACGGGCCGACCGCCGCCCGCGGCCCGGACACGGCGACGGGCAGGTGCGGGACGCCGTCGGAGAGCAGGTCGTCGGCGATCTCGGGGTCGGTCCACGGGATGTCGGCGTCGGCGGCGGCGCAGATGACGACCGCGGCCGGGCCCCGGGTGCGCGACGACGACGCTGCGGGGCTCGCGCCCTGCCGGCGTACGGCCTCGGCCACGTGCTCGAGCCACGGCACGTCGGGCTCGAACGGGCCCGACGGCCCGAGGTCGGCCACCTCGACGACGCGGTCGGGCCCCTCGAGCGCCACCGTGCCGACACCGGCGGCGGCGAGGCCCACGGCCACCAGCGCGGCGCACCGGTCGTTGCCGCGGACGGCGACGCTGGCCTTGGCCCGTCGGCGCAGCAGCGCCACGGCAGCCGTGTGCGACGACGTCAGCGCGTGCGCGCCGATCTCGGCCCGCCACCGCTCGCGCCGGAACGCGGGCAGGGCGGTGGGCCGCTCGGCGTCGTCGTCGAGCAGGCCGCGCCGGTGCAGCAACTCGAGCACCGGCCCGAGCTCGGGATGCTCCCGCACGACGTCGTGCAGCGCGTGGTCGCCGTCGAGGCGCAGCAGCGCGGCCGACGCGTCGTCGGACAGCCGGCTCACGACGACGGCGGTGGCGGGGTCGAGGCCCACCTGCACCTGGTCGCGCCCACGGCGCAGGAGCGGGCGGCCGGGACGGGGGCGGGGCAGCTGACGGCTCATGCCCGCACCGTGCCCGTCGCGGGCTGTGAACCGCACGAGCGGTCCACACCCCCGATGAGGTAGCGGGCTGCCGTCAGGCGCGGCCGCAGTGCGCCAGGGCCGCGAGGGCGAGGGCGCGCGCGGTGACGAGGATGTCGTCGAGCGGCACCTGCTCGTGGGGCGAGTGCGCGTGCTGCGCGCCGCCCGGGCCGTACTGCACGGTCGGCATCGTCGGCGCGATGAGGCGCAGGTCGGAGCCGTAGGGCCCGCCGTAGACCTCCTGCTGGCGGGCATCGGGCGCCGCCGCGGTGTGGGCGCCGCTCACGAGGTCGATGAGCCCGGGGTCGGTCGAGAGGCCGGGTGCGAACTGGCCGCCCCACCACTCGACCTGCACGGGGTTGTCGCGCAGGAACGGGTCCTTCGCCGACGCCGCGGCGACGGCCTCCTCGAGCGCTGCGCGCGCCTGCGCCGGCGTCTCCTCGAGCGCGACGCCGAGGCGGCCCTCCGCCACGAGCAGGTCGGGCACGGTGGAGGCCCAGTCGCCGGCCTGCACGGTGCCGATCGAGATGGGGTAGGCCAGCGGCCAGCGCTGCATGTACGGGTGCACCGACGCGTTGCGCACTGCCTCGAAGTCGTGCAGCGCGGTGAACAGCGGCAGGAACTTCTCGATCGCGCTGACGCCCTCGGTGCGGCGCGAGGCGTGCACGGCCTGGCCGGGGATGCGCAGCCGGAAGGTGAGCGCGCCGCCGTTGGCCGGGACGATGTCGAGGTCGGTGGGCTCGGGGATGATGCACGCGTCGGCGCGGACGCCGCGGCGCATCAGCTCGAAGGTGCCGAAGCCGCCGTCCTCCTCGCCGATCACCGGCGCGACGAGCAGCTCGCCGGCGAGGTCGATCCCGGCGTCGCGCAGCGCGCGCACAGCGAGGATCGTCGCGATGACGCCGGCCTTCATGTCGCAGGCGCCGCGGCCGAACAGCACCTCGGTGCCGTCGACGTCCTCGCGGCGCATCGTCCACGGATCGCCGGTCCACGCGTCGGGGTCGCCCGGGGGCACGACGTCGGTGTGGCCGTCGATGAGCAGCGCGCCGCCGCCGCTGCGTCGGCCGGTCGTGGCGAGGACGCCGACGGCCGCGGTGCGCTCGACCTCCTGGCCGGGGAACGCCGGGTCCGACGTCACAGAGTCGACGTCGATGTCCCAGGTCTCCACCGTCATGCCGCTGTCGCGGAGCAGGTCGGCGACCAGGTGCTGCACCTCGACCTCGGCGGGGGTCCCGCCGACGCTGGGCACCGCGATGATCGCCCCGAGCAGCTCGGCGGCCGACTCGCGCTGGGCGTCGACGGCGCCGAGCAGCGCGGCGACGTCGGCGGCGGTGGACGGGTGTGCGGCGCCGGCGGCGACGTCGGTCATGGGGAGCGGTCCTCGTGCTGGTGCGGGCGGCTGGGGGGCCACGGGGTCGAGGCAGACCCAACCACCTCGACCGGTCGTCGCGCGAGGGCTGTCCGAGGGGCGGCTCGCCGCGGCGCCCCTCCTCGACGGACGAGGCCCCCGACCGCTGGTGCGGTCGGGGGCCTCGCGGAGCTGTCGATCGCTCTCGGGACGGGCCTGGATCAGGCCTTGCCGAGGATGCGGTTGACCTTGGTGCTGCAGACGGGGCAGGTGCCCTGCGCCATGCGGCGACCGTTCTTCTCGACGACGACGCCGGTGAACTCGCGCTTCTCCTTGCACTTCACGCAGTACGCCTCGCCGGTGTAGCTCTCGTCCGCCATGGGGGTCCTCCTCCTGGTGTGGGTACGCACCGTCTCGCGCTCCCCGCCGTGGGGGGTTCGGTCCGGCACGGGCCACCGGGGTGGCCTGGGCGTCCCTGACCCTACGCGTCCGGAGCGTGCGACTCGCGGAGGCGCGCACCGCTCCGCGCAGGAATTAAGGGACGAACTAGGACAAAACCGGACAAGGCTAGGCGTGTCCTGAGGCGTTCCCCACGCGTGCGGGGCCGTGCTAGGCGCCCGCTCCGGGCCGAGCCGGCGTCGCGGGCGGGCCTGCGCGGCGTCGTCGTCGGCGCGTCCGATCCGGTGTCGGCCGGCCCCGACGTGCGTCCCGAGCCAGCACCGAGTGGCGTGGGACGCGGCTCCGCGTGGCGCTTCGGCGTGCGTGCGCCCGGCCCCGGATGCAACAGGGCCCCCGGGTCTCGCAGCCGCTGTCCGCCTTCCCCTTGCGGACACCGGCCCGTTCTCCCGGGGGCCTGTCGGAGAGGGAACCTAGGTCCCCGGCGGAACGGGGGTCAACGTCTGGACGGCCCTCGCTGTGGACGCACCTGGGGACGACATGGGGACAGGGTGGCGAGCCCCTGTGGACCGGGGGTGGACAGCCCTGGGGACGGCCCGGTGGAAGATCACGACGCGCCGGGCCCGACCTGCGACGACGGAATCCACCCCGTGTGGAGAAAAAGTTCTCGGCCGGTGGACATGTCGGACCCGTCACGCAGCCGAGCCTCCCCTCGCCCCAGGACCCACGACGAACCCAGCTTCTCCCGCGAAACAGGGCCCCTTCGTGCGGGAAAAGCTGGGTTCGACGTGGCCTCGACGCCGGAGTCGCAGGGGGGTCGTACTGTCGTCGTCGATGAGCCAGCACGTCGTCGAGATCCCCGGGCTGCCGCCGGACGTCGAGGTGCGCCGCAGCACACGGCGCCGCCGCAGCGTCACGGCGTACCGCGAGGACGGCCGCACGATCGTCGTCGTGCCGCAGCGGATGGCGCGCGCCGACATCAAGCCTTACGTCGACGAGCTCGTCGGCCGCCTGCAGGCCCGCGAGAAGCGCGGCCGCCGCTCCGACGCCGAGCTCATGGCCCGCGCCCGGCAGCTCTCGCGGCGCTATCTCGACGGCCGCGCCGAGCCCGCCACCGTGCGGTTCGTGTCCAACCAGCGCCGGCGCTGGGGCTCCTGCACCCCGGTCGACCGCAGCATCCGGCTCTCCGACCGGCTCGTGCCCATGCCCGAGTACGTCGTCGACTACGTGCTGCTGCACGAGCTGGTCCACCTGCTCGTCAGCGACCACGGCCCGGACTTCGAGGCCTGGATGCAGCGCTACCCGCGGCTGCTCGAGGCCCGCGCGTTCCTCGCCGGCGTCGACCACGCCACCGGCGCGGGGCTGCGCCACGAGCCCGACGCCGACGAGCCCGATGACGAGCGCGAGCAGCCTGACCCCGCAGAGCCCGGCCCCGTCGCCGACGTCCGCGACGCCGACGTGCGGGAGAAGTCCGAGCCCCGGCGGACGAGGGCGCCGCAGCCCGACGGCCCGACCCTGTTCTGAGGGCAGCCCTCTGCCGAGACTGATCGTGTGGGGGTTATGGGGCTCCCTTAACCCCACACGATCAGCCTGAGCGGAGGGCTGCGGCGACGAGGTTGCGGAGGGCGTCGTCGGTGAGGTCGGGCAGGGCGTCGACGGCGAACCAGGCGAGGTCGAGCGACTCCTCGCTGATGACGTGCTCGGCGCCCTCGGGCGCGAGCGCGACGTACTGGACGTCGAGATGGTCGCTGCCGCCGTGGCAAGTGACGCGGTGGCGGTCGAGCTGCACGGGCGAGGCGCCCAGCTCCAGGCCCGGGATGCCGCTCTCCTCGAGCGCCTCGCGCGCAGCGGCGTCACGGATGCCGGCGTCGCCGGGCTCGCAGTGGCCGCCCATCTGCAGCCACTTCCCGACCTTCGGGTGCAGCGTCAGCAGCACCTCGCGGCGGTCGTGGGAGAGGACGAGCGCCGACGCCGTGATGTGGCCGGGCACGCAGGCCCGCCAGGTGCCGTCGGCGTGCTCGTCGAGGAAGGCGACGTAGTCGTCGCGCAGCCGGGCCTGGACGTCGGAGGGCGGCGTCCACGCCGTGAGCACCGCGCGGACGTCGTCGTGCAGCGTCACGAGGCTGGGCCGCCCTCGGGCTCGGCGGGGCCGTCCTCCTCCGACGACGGCGACGACGACGGCGGTTCCTGCGCCGGCGGGGTCGCGTCGAGCTCGGAGAGGTCGAGCGGCTTGGAGCGCTCGACGAACGCCGCGATGGCGGCGTCGCCGTCGAGGTCCTCGGCGTGGGGCAGCAGGTCGGGGTGGTCCCAGAGCTGGTCGCGGCCCTCGGGCCCGCGCGCCTCGCGGATCGCGTCCCACAGCTGCGCCGCCTCGCGCAGGCGGCGCGGGCGCATCTCGAGGCCGACGAGGGTCTCGAAGGTCTTCTCCGCAGGGCCGCCCGTGGCGCGGCGGCGCCGCATGGCCTCGCGCAGCGCGTCGGCCGACGGCAGGCGGCCGGCGACGGCGTGCGACACGACGTCGTCGACCCAGCCCTCGACCAGTGCGAGCAGCGTCTCGAGGCGCGCGAGGGCGGCCTTCTGCTCGGGGGTGTCGTCGGGGACGAACACGCCGGAGGCGATGGCCTCCTGCAGGCTCGCGGGGTTGTTCGGGTCGACCGAGCGCGCGGCCTCCTCGATCTTGTCCTGGTCGATGTGGATGCCCGCGGCGTAGGCCTCGACGGCGGCGGTGAGCTGCGAGCGCAGCCACGGCACGTGGGCGAACAGCCGCTGCGACGCCGACTCGCGGAGCGCGACGTAGAGGCGCACCTCGTCGTCGGCGACGCCGAGGCCGGAGCCGAACGCGGCGACGTTGCGGGGGAGCAGGAACGCGCGGCCGTCGTCGGTGAGCGGGATGCCGACGTCGGCGGCGCCGAGGACCTCGCCCGAGAGCGTGCCGAGCGCCTGGCCGAGCTGGGTGCCGAACATCATCGCGCCCATCTGCTTGGCCATGCCCATGATCGGGCCGGCCATCTGCATGAGCTCGGGCGGCAGGCCCTCGGGCAGGCCGCTCTGCGGCATGAACGAGGCCATCGAGTCGTTGGCGCGCACCGCGACCGGCTCGACGATGCGCTTCCACGACGGCAGCGTCGCCTCGATCCACTCGCTGCGGCTCCACGCGCCGCCGCCCGACGCCGTGGCCGGGAACGAGGTGACGGGGTCGAGCCAGAGCGAGGCGAGGTCGAGGGCGGCCTCCACCTCGCGCCGCTCGGTGGCGTTGACCGACGGGTCGCCCTCCTGCACGACGAGCTGGCGGGCGCCGTCGCGCGCGAGGTCCCAGTTGACGGGGCCGGCGTCGCCGCCGCCGGTGCTCATCATCCGGCCGAGCTGCTGCAGCGCCTCGCCGAGCTGGGCCATGTCGAAGCCGCCCGGGCCGCCTGCGCCGAAGCCCAGGGGGCCGGGGGTGCCGCCGGAGCCGCTGCCGGAGTCGTCGCCGTCGCCGGGCGGGGTGAAGCCGAAAGGCAGGTTGCCGCTCATCGGGCTGCTCCCTTCCCGGCGGGCTGGGGCAGGATGGTGCGCGGTACGGCGGTCATGCCGTCCACGGTAACCAGAGGAGCTGCACGGTGACGGGTGCGCGGGCGCAGCGCCCTACGCCTGCGGCGAACGGCCGCAGAAGTTCCCGTGCCAAGGGGCGGACTGTCGTCGTCACCGGCGCGGCGGGCGTCATCGGCACCGCGCTCTGCTCCCGGCTCGTCGGGGCGCCCGGCATCGCCAAGGTGGTGGCCTACGACGTCCGGCGCGGCACCGCCGAGGGCGTCACGTGGCGCGTGGGCGACGTGCGCGACCCCGTGCTCGTGCAGCGGCTGACCGGTGCCGACGCCGTCGTCCACCTCGCGGTCGACTGGAGCCTCGACACCCCGCCCGCGGAGCGCTCGGCGCTCAACGTGCGCGGCACGCAGACCGTCGTCACCGCCGCGGCCGCCGCGGGCGTGCCGCGGGTGGTGCTCGTGACCAGCGCGCAGGTGTACGGCGCGCTCGCCGACAACCCCGTGCCGCTGCCCGAGGACGCTCCGCTGCAGGCCGTGCCCGAGGGGATCATGGCCGACCTGCTCGAGATGGAGCGCGTGGCCGAGGACGCCCGCCGCGTGCACCCCGGGCTCGAGGTGGTCGTCGTCCGGCCGGCCCCGCTCGTCGGGCCCGGCGTCGACACGATCGTCACCCGCCACTTCGCGTCGCCGCGCCTGCTCGTCGTCAAGGACACCTTCCCGGCGTGGCAGTTCTGCCACGTCGACGACCTCGCCTCCGCGCTCGCCGTGGCCGCGGCCGGCGGGGTAGGCGACGTCGTCACCGCCGGGTCCGACGGCTTCCTCGACCAGCGCCGCATCGAGGAGATCTCCGGGCTCAAGCGGGTCGAGCTGCCGGCCGCGCTCGCGCTCACCACCGCCGAGCGGCTGCACCGCGTCGGCGTGACGCCGGCGCCGGCCAGCGAGCTGGCCTACGTGATGCACCCTCTGGTCGTGCCGTCCACCCGCCTGCGCGCCGCGGGCTGGCGCCCGGAGCACACCAACGAGTCGTGCCTGCAGGCCGTGCTCGACGAGGTGGCGGGCGACCGCGCGGTGGCCGGGCGCCGGCTCGGCAAGCGCGACGCCGCCGTGGCCGGGGCCTCCGCGGCCGGCGCCACCGTGGCCGTGCTCGGCGCCGCGGCGTTCGTCCGCGCAGCCCGCCGCGCCCGGGGCCGCTGAGACCGTCGATCTGGAGGGGTGAGCGACGCCTATAGCCGTCGCTCACCCCTCCAGAGCGCGCCCGGACCGTCCCGCCCGGGCGAACCGGGGAGGGCACGCGGGGCGGTTCGACGTACCATTCCTGCCATGGAGGTCCTCGGCTGGCTGCTGATCCCGCTCGCGGGTCTGCTGATCGGCCTGGCCTGGATGGTGTGGCGCAGCCGCGACCCCAAGCCGGTCGACGCCGCCCAAGGCATGGAGGAGATGGCCCGCTTCCGCGAGGCCATGGAGAAGCCGATGCCTCCGCTGCGCCGCAGCACCAGCGCTCCTCGTGACGCCGACGCCGCGCAGCTCGCCGAGCCCGACGGCCGGTGACCCCGGCGTGAACCTCGCCCGTCGCCGGGCGCTGTGGCGCTCGGGCGCCGTCGGTGTGGGCGTGGCCCTCGCCGCCGTCGTCGCCGTGGTGCCGCTGCCCTTCCTCGAGCTGTCGCCCGGCCCCACCTACAACGTCATCGGCGAGGTCGACGGCCAGCCGCTTCTCAAGGTCAGCGGCGCGACGACGTACCCCACCGAGGGCCAGCTCGACATGACCACCGTGAGCGAGCGCGGCGGCCCCGACAACGGCGTGCTGTCGCTGCGGCTCATCACCGGCTGGATCGACCCCGCGGTGCGCGTGCTGCCGCGCGAGGCGTTCTACCCGGAGGACGTCACCGACGAGGACGTGTCGCAGGAGAACGCGCGCCTGTTCAACGACAGCGAGGCCAAGGCCGTGGCCGCCGCCGCAGGCTACCTCGACGAGCCGGTCACCGAGATCACCATCGTCTCGTCGGTCATCACCGGCTCGCCGGCCGACGGCAAGCTCGAGCCCGGCGACCAGATCCTCGAGGTCGACGGCGACGCGATCAGCAGGCCCGACGACGTCACGAAGGCCATGGACGACGTCAAGCCCGGCGAGACCGTGGCCGTCGTGGTCGACCGCGAGGGCAAGCGGCTCACCGAGCAGATCGTCACGACGTCGAACCCGGAGAAGCCCGAGCGGGCGTTCATGGGCATCTCGATCGGCATCACCTACGAGGCGCCGTTCGACGTCGATGTCACGCTCTCGACGGTCGGCGGCCCTAGCGCGGGGCTGTTCTTCAGCCTCGGCATCGTCGACCTGCTCACCCCGGGCGCGATGACCGGCGGCAAGCACGTCGCGGGCACCGGCACGATCGACCCCGACGGCACGGTCGGGCCCATCGGCGGCATCACCCAGAAGCTCAACGGCGCCCGCGACGGCGGCGCCACGCTGTTCCTCGTCCCGCAGGAGAACTGCGCCGAGGCCCTCGCCAACGGCGTCCCCTCCGGCCTCACGCTCGCGAGCGTCTCGACCCTCGACGACGCCGTGACCGCCGTCGAGGCCTACGCCGCCGGCAAGCCCGTCACCGCCTGCTCCGCCGGCTGACTGTCGCGAGCAACCGCCGAACTTGTCGCAAACCGGGCCTGGTTTACGACAAGTTCGGCGGTTACTCGCGGACCTGGCTAGGTGAGGGTGGCGCGGAGGGCGTCGACGAGGCCGGGCACGAGCGACTCGCCGGTGAGCACCTGGTCGTCGCTGTCGTGCGAGCGCATGCGGACGGCGCACATCGACCCGCCGTCGCGGGTGACGACGACGGCCATCCGCACGTCCTGGCGCTCGGGGTGCGCGGCAGCGGCGGCCTCGAGCTCGGCGCGGTCGTCGGGCAGCGAGGCCTCGGCGTCCGGCGGCAGCATGAGCCGCTCGAGGACGAGGGCGGCGCCGCGGACCTCGTCGGGCCACATCGTGGTGGCGAGGACGTCGTCGAGCGGGCGGCTGTGGTCGAGCTCCTCCTGCTCGATCGGCGTGAGCGACGCCGGGTCGTCGGCGGCCGCGCCGAGCGCCTCGGCGAGCTCGGGCTCGAGCCGGACGAGCTCGGCGGTGCTGGCGAGGGCGAACAGCCGCGGGTTCTGGTCCCAGCCCTCGGAGGCGACGTGCTTCTCCACCTCGCGCACCAGCTCGAGCAGCCGGAGGCCGGCCTGCGCAGCCGTGACCCTGGCGTGATCGGCGTCGGGAACGGCCGCCGCCGCCTGATCGTCGGAGGCCATGGGGGAGGAGTCGTCGCTCGTCACGGGCCCGATTCTGCCCCGTCCCGACCTCATCACCGGACGCCGTCCCCGCGACGCCCGTCCGTCCGCACGGGGGACCGCCGTCCTGGCGGCGCCGCCGTCCCGCCGACGCCACGAAAGGCCTGCCGATGCCGCGCCACGTAGGGTTCGGGTCGTGACGTTCGACTCGCCCCCCGGCCGGCCCCGCGATCCCCGCGTGGCTGTCGCCGAGCCCCCGGGCCGCCGCAGCCGCACGCTGCTCACCACGCTCGTGGTGCTCGGCGTGCTGCTCCTCGCCTTCGTGATCTTCACCGGCTTCTACACGGACCTGCTCTGGTACCGGTCGGTCGACGCCTCCAGCGTGTTCACCACGCAGCTGTGGGCGCGGGTCGCGATGCTGCTCATGTTCGGCGGGGCGATGGCGCTCATCGTCGGCTTCAACATGTGGCTGGCCTACCGGGTGCGCCCGGTCTTCCGCCCGATGTCGCCGGAGCAGCAGAGCCTCGAGCGCTACCGGATGGCCCTCGACCCGGTCCGCCGGTTCCTCGGCATCGGCATCCCGGTGTTCCTCGGACTGCTCGCCGGCGTCAGCGCCACGGCGGAGTGGCAGACCTGGCTGCAGTGGCGCAACGCCACGGAGTTCGGCGTCACCGACCCCCAGTTCGGCCTCGACGTCGGCTTCTACGTCTTCACGCTGCCGTTCATCCGGTTCGTGCTCGGCTTCCTGTTCGCGGCCGTCGTTCTCTCGTTCGTGGCCGCGCTGGTCGTGCACTACATCTACGGCAGCGTCCGGCTCCAGCCGGCCGACGACCGGTTCAGCCGTGCCGCGCAGGCGCACCTCATGGTGCTCATCGGCGTCTTCATCCTGCTCAAGGCCGTGTCGTACTGGTTCGACCGCTACGAGCTGTCGCTGTCGACCGACGACTTCGTCACGGGCATCACGTACAAGGACGTCAAGGCCGTGCTCCCGGGCCTGACGATCCTCACCTGGATCTCGCTCATCTGCGCGATCCTGTTCTTCATCGCCGCGTTCCGCAGCGCCGGCACCCTCGCCATCACCAGCCTCGTGCTGCTCGTCGGGTCGGCGCTGCTCGTCGGCTCGATCTACCCGCAGTTCGTGCAGTCGGTGCAGGTGCGCCCGAACGAGCTGGTCAGCGAGGCGCCGTACATCCAGCGCAACATCGAGGCGACACGGGCCTCGTACGGGCTCGACGAGGTCGAGGTGACGCCGTACGCCGCCGCCGCCACCGCGACGCCCGAGGCGCTGAAGGCGAGCGAAGGCACGATCCGCAACGTCCGCCTGCTCGACCCCGCGATCGTGTCGCCGACCTTCCAGGCGCTGCAGCAGTTCCGCGCGTTCTACCAGTTCCCGGACTCCCTCGACGTCGACCGCTACGACATCGACGGCACCATCCGCGGCACCACCATCGCCGTCCGCGAGCTCAACCTCGACGGCATCCCGGCCTCCCAGCGCAACTGGACCAACGACCACGTCATCTACACGCACGGCTTCGGCGTCGTGGCGGCGTACGACAACACCGTGCAGACCGACGGAGCCCCGTCGTTCTTCGAGCGCGACCTGCCGCCGCAGGGCCTGCTCGACGTCGAGCAGCCGCGCATCTACTTCGGCGAGAACTCGCCGGCGTACTCGATCGTCGGAGCCCCCGACGGCGCGCCGAACCGCGAGCTCGACTACCCGGACGACTCGGCCCCCAACGGCCAGGCGACCTACACCTACACCGGCTCGGGCGGCGTGCCGATCGGCAACCCGGTCGACCGCGTGCTCTTCGCGGCGAAGTACCAGGAGCCGAACATCCTGCTCTCGGACCTCGTCAACGAGGACTCGCGCATCCTCGAGGTGCGCGACCCCCGCGACCGCGTCGAGAAGGTCGCGCCCTGGCTGACGGTCGACGCCGACCCGTACCCCGTCGTCGTCGAGGGCCGCGTCAAGTGGATCGTCGACGCGTACACGACGACGGACCGCTACCCGAACGCGACGCAGGTGCCGTTCAACGAGGCTACGACCGACGCGATCTCGCAGCGATCGTCGAACCTGCCGTCGCAGGCCCGCACGCAGATCAACTACATCCGCAACTCGGTCAAGGCGACGGTCGACGCTTACGACGGCACCGTGACCCTGTACGCGTGGGACGAGAGCGACCCGCTGCTCGAGACCTGGGAGAAGATCTTCCCCGGCACGGTGCAGCCGAAGTCGGCCATGCCCGAGAGCGTGCTCGCGCACGTGCGCTACCCCGAGGACATCTTCAAGGTGCAGCGCCTGGTGTTCGCGCGGTACCACGTGACCGACCCGGGCGGCTTCTACAGCGGCCAGGACTTCTGGACGGTCCCCAACGACCCGACGCAGTCGACGCCGGTCTTCCAGCCGCCGTACTACCTCCAGGTGCAGATGCCCAATTCTGCCGACCCGGCGTTCTCGCTGACGACGACGTACGCGCCGCAGCGCCGCCAGACCCTGGCCGCGTTCATGGCCGCGAACTCCGAGCCCGGTGAGAACTACGGGAAGATCAGAGTCCTGCAGCTGCCGAGCTCGACGAGCATCCCCGGCCCGGCCCAGGTGCAGAACGCGTTCGAGTCCGACAGCGTCGTGGCCCCGCAGCTCGCGCTGCTGCGCCGCAACGCACAGGTGGAGTTCGGCAACCTCCTCTCGCTGCCGGTGGCCGGAGGTGTGCTCTACGTCGAGCCCGTCTACGTCCGCGCGACCGCGACCGAGAGCTACCCGCTGCTGCAGAAGGTCCTCGTGGGCTTCGGCAACAAGGTGGCCATGGAGGACACGCTCCCCGAGGCGCTCGCGGTCGTGTTCGGCACCGACAGCAACCCCGGCACGGGCAACGGCAACGGCAACGGGAACGGCAACGGCGGGACGCCGACACCGACACCGAACCCTGGGACCGGTACGGCCGAGGAACGCCTGGCCCAGGCGATCGTCGACGCCCAGGCGGCGTACGAGGAGGGCCAGCAGGCGCTCGCGGCCGGCGACTTCGCCGCCTACGGCGAGGCCCAGGCTCGGCTCGAGCAGGCGCTGCAGGATGCTGCGGCCGCCCAGCGCGAGCTCGGCCTGACACCGGCCCCGACCGCGACAGCCTCGCCATCGCCATCACCAGGCACGACCACCTAGCACCACGCACGCCCGACGGGCCCGGCCGACCAGGCCGGGCCCGTCGCGCATCCGGGTGGGTGCGGTGTTCGGCGTCCGATCCGATGTGGTCGGGGCGCGGGTGCGCTCGGTGCTCGGCGTCCGATCCGATGTGGTCGGGGCGCGGGTGCGCTCGGTGCTCGGCGTCCGATCCGATGTGGTCGGGGCGCGGGTGCGCTCGGTGCTCGGCGTCCGATCCGATGTGGTCGGGGCGCGGGTGCG